>Ga0126376_10000128_pt1 | contig 33140 bp, 25 predicted proteins | sample PanSoiMetPlot_15_FD_92760 | JGI IMG/M metagenome (GOLD analysis project Ga0126376, IMG submission 92760) | Tropical forest soil microbial communities from Panama - MetaG Plot_15 | ecosystem: Environmental > Terrestrial > Soil > Tropical forest > Bulk soil | place: Panama | collected 2016-02-17 | reverse complement strand
TCCCAATCGTGAATGATGTGCTTCATGATGTACGCGTCGGCTTGCGGCACTTCCTTGAAAAAGTCCCCCGAACAAACGCTGCACCGGCCCGTCAATCCCAGCGACTCAATCCGCGGCTTTGCGCCGTTCACCACATGTTCCAAATCAAAAAGCTTTCCACGAATGTCCGGGTACTTCACCAGGATTTCCGTCAACACCTTGCCATGCCCGCCGGCAATATCAATCAGCGTCTTCCCATTCAAATAACTGAAGTCGTACGCTTCCAGCGCTGCTGGAATCACCACTGCGCTGAAATCCGTCATCGCATCGTTGAAAATCTCGCCGGTTATTTTGTCTTTCTCGAAGTATTCGAAGATCGAAACGTTGTGGACCTTCTCAGCCACCGTTTCGCCCGTCTTAAGGGAATGCATCATCTCCGGCGCAAGTTCGAAATGAATCCGCGTCGCTAGGAAGAGCACCATGTTGCGCATCGATCCTTTCGCGTCACGGCGAAGCAAATCCGCTGCAGCAGTCAGCGCAAATGTTCTCGGGGCTCGTTCTTCAAAAACCCCAGCGGTCGCGAGCGCCCGCAGCACGCGGTAGAGCGGTTCCTCTTTCACGCCGCTTTCTGCCGCCAATACCGCGACGTCCTTCGGTCCATTCTTCAACTTCTCCCCAATTTCCAAATCTGCTACGCAGCCCAGCGCCGCTGTAGTCATGAATCCCAGCGCCATCTGGAACAATTGTTCCGCAGGCTGTGGCCCTTGTGATTGAGCTTCTCCGCTCGCGCTTCCTTGCCCCTGGGCAGATGCAGGTGCAGCACTCATCGTTCCTTCCTCCGTTAGTTCTTTCAAAACCAGACTTTTGGGGACTCTGACCCGAGAAATCGTCTCTTAGCAGTGGACGTATCCTAGCCGTATTTCGCCCGCTTGCCCACTGCAAAAAGAATTGTTACCTGCGAGCCAGTTAGCGACGGATAACCTGCGCTCAAGAAAGCAAAAGGCCGGACTTTGTCCGGCCTTTCCCCTCTCAAATTTCTTGTGGAACTCGCGCTTAATTCTACGGCTTCAATTTCTCCAGCATCTTCTTCACGCCAGAATTTACGTGATCCTGGTCCAGCCCGTTCCAGTCCAGCGGCTTTTCGTAAGTCGCCCGGTAACTCATTCGGTTGTCCGTCTGGCGCACAAGATCAAAAACAATCGTTCCTTCGCGATAATGCACTGTCCTCACCACGTATCCTGGCGGGCCCCAGTATCCCCATGACTGCCAGCATCCGTAATATCCGCATACCAGCACCGGCGGATTTACCGGCTCGGCTACGCGCTCGCGTCGCCCCTGAACTCCCACCTGATAATCCACCAGGAAATCAGCCGCTGCGGGGTCGCTCACTTGCGTTAGTCCCTTTGACTTTAGCGTCTGCTCAATCGCAATGCGCGTTCGAACGTGCACCATGTCCTTCTGTGGATCGGTGTATTGCGGAAAATCGCGCTGCGATTGCGGCCGGTCGCCACGCGGCGTAATCACATCGCGCGAAATCACTCTTCGTCCGCCGTCAGAACGGGCGCCCTCAGAACGCGCCGCTTGCTGTGTTGGCGCCGGTCTCCACGCCCATGTCATCCCTTTTTGAATCCTAACGCTCGGGTCGCGGTCCACTACAATGTGTTCATCGCATCCTGCCAGCAACGCTGCGCCAGCCAGCACTGCCACACATGGTAAAAGCGCTCTGCTCCTCAAACTCATCCATTCCATAGCAAATACCTCTCCGTGTTATCAAACACGGCTGGGCGCGGAAAGTTGCCTTCCTTTACCCCGCCTTCGCCCAATCCGCCGGCGGGAAATCGACTGGCCAGAAATGTGGTGAGGGCTCCAAGAACTCAAACGCCACCGCCGTGTATCCTCCTGGTGGATTCTCTACCCGCACCACTCGCGCTGCCACTTCCGCTCCCGACCGCGGATTCCTCAACACAATCGGCTGCCCCGCCAGAACTTCCATCTCTAATTTCAAAAGCCCGCCGTGCGCGTTCACTACAAGCGTGTGCGTCTCTTCCTCAAAATGTTCATGTTCTGCGGAATCCGTCTTCACCAAAATGGGTATTTGCAGCATCACGCGTTCGCTGCGCCTTCGGTTTGCGCCTTCGGGTGGGGACATGTTTTTCGCTCATTTCACGCCGGAACCTGGGAGAGCCGGGCGGGAAGTTCTCGGCAAACCGCGCCATTTGGTGCAATTCTCCTATGATTGTCGCTCCAAAGGGAAATCTCGTGCTAAGCGCCGTATCCAGCTCGCTACACTTTCGTCACTCCCTCCGAATCTTGTGTTCGAAATTCTGCGTTTCTGAGTTATCTAATACTTATCAACCTTGGTTTCGCTGTACGTGCCGTATCCCGGCCATAGTGGGCGTCGTCTATGCTCGACGTCCTAGAGGTTTTTCGAAGGTGACCACACACGCAGATCAACCGCCCGCCACAGCCACCAAGCGGCGCAGCCGCCGTTTTCCTTTTCAATCCATTGTCGAGGCCACTTGGCAGGAGCCCAACGGCAAGCTATTCCGCGAAGAAGCAAAGGCCACGGAAGTAAACGCACATGGCGGCCTGCTCGAAATGAAAAACTATCCTGCCGTCGGCACTCACATCGAGCTGACAAATCTTGTTACCCGCGAATCCGCGTATGCACGCATCATTGGAGCTCGCAGAAGCCAGGAAGGGCGCCTCATCGGTGTCGCCGTCGAACTGACAGTTCCCAGTGAAACTTTCTGGGGCTCGAACTTCCAGCTCAAGAAAATCTGCGCCGACCTCGTCCGCGTCGAATACGACATGCGCTCAGGACCGGTGGATGAACGCGTCCTCCGCGAATTTCGCGATGCCGTTGACCACGTTCGGAAAACCGCTTGGGCTGTCCAGGAATGGCAGGCGCGCCAGTCCCAGCACACCGATCCGCAATCCGTCATTTCTTTGGTCGCTGCCGAACGCCTTCGCCGCGCCACTCAACTCTGCGATTCAATTACCGCCGACGTAGCCGCCCAACAAGTGAATCGCACCACCGTTGGTATCGAAGAGTTTCTAAAGTCCCTGCAAAAGTTGGGCGAATCCCTCCGCGCTCTGTCCTAGCTTCTAAACACGGCACTCTGTCGAATTCCGGCCAAATCTGTAACTCGGAAATAGGCCAATACCAACGGGAATTCCCGTGCGGCAAACGCCGTCCGTAAGGTATGATAGAGTTTTGATAAACCCCTAAGTTAGGAAGAAGATGCCGACTGAATCCAACGGAAAAGTACTCTTGCGCGTCCGCCCCCGTGGCTTTTGCGCCGGCGTGGTCCGCGCTGTAGATATCGTCGAACTTGCCCTCGAAGCTTATGGCAACCCGGTCTACGTTCACCATGAAATCGTCCACAATACGTACGTCGTCGAGCAGCTCCGCCGCCGCGGGGCAATCTTCGTCGAAACCATTGAAGAAGTGCCTTACGGCGCCGTCCTTGTCTTCAGTGCGCATGGCGTTCCTCCAACTGTCCGCGATGAAGCCAAAGCGCGCAATTTGAAAGTCATCGACGCCACTTGCCCGCTCGTCACCAAAGTCCATTTCGAAGCGCTCAAGTTTGCCCGCGAAGACAAGACCATCATTTTGATTGGCCACAAAGACCACCAGGAAATCATCGGCACTTCCGGTGAAGCCCCCGATCGCACCATTGTTGTGGACTCCGTAGAAGCTGTGGACAAGCTCGAAGTCGAGCATCCCGATAAGCTCGCCTTCCTCACGCAAACCACGCTCAGCCTTTACGATACTCAGGAAATCGTCGCCCGCCTCCGCCAAAAATTTCCCAAAATCGTCGGCCCGAAAAGCGACGACATCTGCTACGCCACGCAGAATCGCCAGGAAGCCGTCGAGCAAGTTGCCCAGGATTGCGACCTAATCCTCGTCGTTGGCTCGCAGAACAGCTCCAATTCGAATCGTCTCGTGGAAGTCGCCGAGCGTCGCGGCGTGAAAGCCGCACTCATCGATTCCGCTTCGGACATCGACCCCACGTGGCTCGCAGGCGTAAAGAGCGTCGGACTCACCGCTGGTGCTTCCGCTCCTGAAGTCTTGGTCGAGCAAGTCAGCCAGCGCCTCGCCGATTACGGTTTCACTGATCAGCGCGATCTCGATTTGATTCGCGAAGACGTACGTTTTACATTGCCGCCGGAGTTGGCCACCATCGCGCCCGCTCCGCGTCGCTGACGGCTTTGTAGGGTAGGCTTCAGCCTGCGTACGGTTTTGTAGGGCCATCTTCCGAGATGGCCCGCTGCTGTGAGGTAGAAGTATTGAGCGTCTTGCGTCAGGGTGTGGCGCTGGCGTTCAGAACCCAGGCTTCAGCCGTAAATCAAAACAGGGGGCAACTTTGGCGGTCAAAATCGCCCGTCAGCAGAAGAAGATTGCCTTGATTGGCGCGCCTTCCAGCGCAGCCGCATTCTTGCCGGGAAGCGAAAAAGCCCCTGCCGCCCTTCGCGCCGCAGGTCTCGTCGAACGCCTCCAATCCGCCGGATTCGAGGTCATTGACCATGGCGATTGTGCTCCCCGCCTTTTCGCTGACGATGATGAACATCGCCGCGCTCGTAACATTCCCGAAATCGTCGCTGGCCTCAGCGATCTGAAAACGCGCGCCGAAATTGCCGTAAAAAGCGGCGCGCTTGTCCTCGTTCTTGGCGGAGATTGCGCTCAGTCCATCGGCCTCCTCACCGCTGCTCGCCGCTACTACAAGCACCTCAATCTCTTCTGGATGGATCGCGACGCCGACCTCAACACTCCCGCGACCACTCCTTCCGGCCGCATTGACGGCATGGTCGTTGCGGGCATTATCGGCAAGGGCGCGCCCGAACTCGTCCGCTTCTGGGGCGAACCCCCTCTCGTTCGCGAACCCGATGTCTACCTCTTCGGGATCGAACGCCTCGATCCTCCCGAACAGGACTTCCTCTCTAAGTCGCCTATGCGCCACATGCTTGCCGTTGACGTGCAGCGCAATTCCGCCACGGCCGCGGCAAAGGACGCTCTCGCGCATCTTCACGCCGATGCCCGCGAATACGTCATTCACCTCGACACCGACCTCATTTCGAACGAAGAATTTCCCGCTGTCAACGTGCCCGCCCCTGGTGGTCTTCCTTTGGCGGACGTCCGGGCCGCCCTTTCTGAAGCCGTTCGCAGCAATTTCCTCGTCGGCCTCACCGTCACTCAGTACAACCCCGACAAAGACCCCGATGCCACTGCCGCCAAAAAGCTCGTCGGCCTTCTCGTCGAATCGCTTTCTGTCCGCATTGAATCCCCGGCCGCCCCTTCGACGGAGCCCCCCACCGAACCCGTCACCCAACCACCCTCACCCGAATCGTCTGAACCGTCCGAATCCGCTGAGTAAGCTCTTATCCGGCGATCTTCGGTGTAACGCTACACGTCCCCGTCGCACTATTCATCACACCTCGTGCATCCAGAGACTGCACGAACCTCCTTGATTGGATGTAGTTGGGGGACGGAGCCTTTTCTTGAGCTTGACCAGCCCAGCGACCAGCTCAACGAATGCCCTTTGCTGGCGTGAGAGCCTCTTCCTTCTCAGGTGGCTCCAGCGCCGGATAAGGTAGACCGCTATGAAACGTGGTGGACTGCTTCTTGCCGCGCTTCTGCTCGTTGGGGGTGTGCTCCGGATTGGTGTTCCCTCACCTGCTTCCATATCCGGACGCCCCGAGGGCGCTGTGTCCGCTCCCGCAAAACGGACTCACGCCGCCGCCAAGGCCGCGCTGCCCGTTGTCATTGCTCGCACTGCCTATGAAGCCGAACTCGAAAACACCATCCGCGAATCTTTCGGTACCTTCAACGAAGAAAGAAAAAGTTCTGACGAGGATTCGTCGAAGTTTTGGGGCGTGCCTTCGCAAGTTCGTGCCCGCTCCAGCCATGTCATAGCCATTCTTCCCGATCCCGTTCATACTCAACTCGCGCTCTTTTTCGATCGTAGTATCGAATCGCTTCAAATCGCCGCGCAAAAGCAAGGCTACGAATTCGATCGCGCGGTTCTGCCTTGGGAGCGCGAGGCGCATCCCGAATCTCCAGACGCCGATATTCGCGCAAAAACCGAGGCCGTTCGCAAGGACCGCGAAGCCAATCCCGGCCTGCTCATCTTCCGCGAAAGCTCGGCACGGCGCCGCGCTCGCGAAGTTGCTCACGTCGCAGCTTTGTCCAGGGGGCCTGCTGGACCGAAAGAATCAGCCGCGGCGCAACAAGCAGAAAAGCAGGAAGCCCCTTTGTTCGTTTGGGTCGTCGGCGAAGCCCCTACAAGCGGTATCCGCAAGGAGCAATTCGAAAAAGCGCGCGGAATCATCTCTGAAATTCGCGCTCCCGGCACAAATCACTCTCCCCAAACTCCGCTCCCTCTGCTTATTCTCGGCCCGACCTTCTCCGGCTCTTTGGCCTCTCTTCGATTCGAACTGGAACAAAATGAACCTGAATTTGCTTTTGTCTACAGTGGAACCGTAACCGGTTCCTCCGCCCGAGAATTTGGGGACAACTTGTCTGGTCATGGACAATTCGCCTCGTTTTTCGAAAATGACGACTATCTTCTGGCTCAGTTTCTGGAGTTTGCCTACAGCCGGGGCTACGATCCGAAGGAAATTGCCATTATTTCCGAAGACGAAACGGTATACGGCGAAATGCGCAAGGACCCTAAGTCGCCTGATGAGTCTTGCCCCTCTCAGTCCTGCATTGACCCGATGGATTCTCCCGCGGGAAAAAGTCCGCCCCTCTCGCTGCTCCCCCACGAAACCAAGTTGACTTGCGCTGACTACAAGCAAGCTTTTCATCTTCACTTCCCGCGTGAGATTTCACAGTTTCGCGCCGCGTATCAGCGACGCGCCGCCGAGGTTTCGCAGTCCAGAGCACCCGCACCATATAATCCGGGCAACTCTACTCTGCCGCTCGACCTCGCCGAGACCGGAAGCAATGACGACACTGTCGCGCCCTATGCCGCCTCTCAATCCACGCTTTCCCAGGAAGCAATCATGCTCGGGATTGTCACGGCACTTCGCAAGCACGAGATCAGGTTCATAGTTCTTCTCGCAACCGACCCGCTCGACGAACTCTTCCTTGCGCGTTACCTGCGCCAAAGCTATCCGCAAGGCCGCGTCGTGGTTGCGACTCCCGATCTTCTCTCCGCCCGAGAAGAGGACTCCCTTCTTAACGGATTGATCGGTATCAACTCCTACCCACTGTTTCCCGGTCTGAACGACCGACTCGCTCAGCCGGTGTCCGAATCGGAAGCCCCTCACGAGGACAGGATTTTCGACAGTAGTCTCAGCGAAGGAATCTTCAATGCGATGGTCGGTTTGCTGGCAGCGTCTCAGTCCACACCAGGCGAATGGAAGGGTTTGGCTAAAGCCGACGCCCTTGTTCCGAGGGCTCCTTACATCGACTACGGCAGTCCCGCTCTTGATGACGCTCAAGGGCAGCCCATAGCTGCTTCATCGAAGCCGTTGCTTTGGCTTTCAATGCTGGGACGGGACGGTTTCTGGCCAGTGGCTGGGATTGCTGAAGACCCTGTCGTCGGAGCAGACGTTAGGCTTCCTGTAATCAATTTTTGTCCCAAGGACGGCTCGCACAGCACTCTCAAGCAGATCGATTCGCCTGTTTCGAACAGAGACCTGGACGAAAAGGACAAGATGCCCGTTCCCGGCGCTTGGCGTATCGCATATTTCGTTTGCGTTCTAATGATGTTTGTTCACGCCTACTTCAGTTGGTTTGGCACAGTACTTTCCGATTCGGAGTCAATGGCGCAGTTTGCCAGGGCAACTCCCATCAATGGCAAAGAGGAAGAAGGCATTTTCAGAGGCTCCGTAATTTTGACCTCGGGCGCTTTCTGCCTTGCGTCCGCTTTTGGTCTCATCATGACCACACGTCACCCTCTGGGATCTTGGAAGGGCGACCTGCCTTGGACGTTGGTTCTTTGGTTTCCCCTGGTTGTTTTCGTCTTCGTGGTTGCTTGGGATTTGTCCGGTTGGCGCCGATCTCCAGTGGCCGCGGCGCTCTTTGTCGGTCTCGTTATTCTTGCGATTACATCCGAGTTGCTTCTTGTTCTTAAGCCGTGGCCATTCCTTCGTTACCACGGAGTTTTTTGGTCTACGCGAGTTCTACACCTCGGATCCGGAGTATCTCCAGTGCTGCCGGTCCTTCTGCTTGCTGCTGCGGCATACTGGTGGTTTTGGATGAGTTTGCGCGGTGTCTCTCTGGTGGACCTTAGACGCCCGCGCCTGCCTGAGAAAGAAGATTTGCCCGCCGATTATTTCCGCATGGATGACGCGGAAGCTGAAAAGCTGCGGCGAACTGCATACCCCCTGAGCACATCACCATGGCAAGCCGCACCCCTTGTTGCCCTCGGATGTTTGGTCCTCACTATTCTGGACTATGGCCATCCCGTGCAAACCATTGAAGGCCGCGCCTTCGATTGGGGATTTTCTATTTCTATGGCGATTCTTAACGCCCTTTTTCTCGGCACTTTGCTCAAACTCGTTCGAACTTGGATGGGGACACAACAAATTCTCACCGCGCTGGACCGGAGAGCTATTCGCGAAGCTTTCTCCCGTTTGAAAGGTTTCTCCTGGAAACCGATCTGGAATCCCGGTGGAAGCACCATTCGCGAATCCTACCGGGTCCTTTCTCGTGCGATGGAAAATCTCGACCGGCTTCATGAAGTGATTCATCCTGGATGGAACGAGGATTGCCCCCAATCTGCCGATAAGATTCACGACGCAATTCGCGGTGTCCTTGGAAAGAGAAAGGAACTTATCGGCAAATACAGGAGGACTACAGCTGAAAAGGCCGCTGGCGCCCTAAACTCAACCGACGCAGGATCACAGAAGGACAACCGCTTTAGCGTTGCCCGGTTAAGAACGTGGTTGGCCAACCTCTTCGATCTCACGAACCACCGCGCTCATCACATTTATGTGAATTCTCTTGTAACCGAAATGGAGCAGTTGCAGCGCAAGATTGCCGAAACCGCAGGAATTTTCATGACGGAGTTTCTTGCGGACTCATGGAGCCGCGCTTCCTCGCCAGTGGCTTCTGCTGACCCTCGCAAAGACAAGATGAAGCCGTCGCTGCGCCAGATTCTAGCCGAAGAATATGTCGCCCTGGTCTACGTCAATTTTCTCGTGAGCGCTCTCTTGCGTATGCGCACCCTGGTCATCTGCGGCGTCGGAATGTATGTCTTGCTTCTTTGCTCGGTCAGTGTTTACCCGTTTGAGCCGCGTCCCGCGCTGCAAACTCTTTCCGTCATTATGATTGTGGCTTTGGGAGTAGCGATTGGTTATGTTTACGCCCAGATGCATCGCGATCCCATTCTCAGCCGACTCACAGAAACCAGTGCCGGCGAACTCGGCTGGGATTTTTACGTGAAGTTCATTGCGGCTGGTGCCGTTCCCGTTTTGAGTCTGCTTGCTTCACAGTTTCCCGCGATCAACAATGCACTTTTTTCTTGGTTGGAACCGGCTTTACAAGCGCTTAAGTAGCCTGGGCCCACTTTGCTTCTTGTTTCTTGATGTAGCGCAGCAATCCCAACCAAGAAAGATACAGTCCGCCGTTGAAAATGTAGTGGTCCGCATCTGCTGTCGAAGAAATTGCACCCTTTGTTTCCGCGGCAACCGCGTCTACGAATTCTTTTCCCACTTGCTCTTCCGCTTTTCCGCTCTCCAAGAGTTTCTTTGCCAGCGCGGTCCAGCTCGCGAGCTTTTCCCGGTAGCGTTCCGCGTGCGCTTGTGGTTCGTGCTGGTACCCGAAATGTGTAAGAAACAGTTTCGCGGGGCGCAGCGCTAGAATCGCGTCGAGCGATTTGTTCCAAAGCTCCAAATCGATGTCAGGTGGCGGTGTCGCGGGCATAATGAACGTGTCACCTTCAACGGTGATTCCGCCTACGTCACCGACAAATGCAATTCCGTCTCGCTCATCCCAGTAGGTGACGTGATGCGAAGCGTGCCCAGGCGTGTAGAGAACAGAGAATTTATTCGTGCCCACGCTGACGGTTTCTCCGCCCGCAAGCGGCCGCAAATTTTCCTCCTGTACGGGGAGCACTGCGCCGTAGAGCCGATCCATCTCGCCGCCGTACAGACGGCCAGCGCTTGCAAGCAATTTGGAAGGATCGGCCATGTGTTTCGCGCCGAACTCATGTACGAAAACGTCGAGCTTCGAATTTTCTTTGACCAGAGAACCGGTTGCGCCCGCGTGATCGAGATGAATGTGCGTTAGAAAAACTGCATTCAAGTCCTGCACGCGAAGGCCGTGATTTTGCAACGCAGCGCGCAAAGTTTCAAGCGTCGAAGTCGGACCCGGATCAATCAGTGCGTTGACGCCGCCCGATTGCAGCAGCACGGCCGCAATGGATTTCGGCCGGCCAGTCCAGTTCAAATCAATCGTTTCGTAAACTTCTTTCGCAGTTTTCTCCATGCAAAAATTCTATCGCAATTGAGCGACAGCTTCGGCGGCCGCTTTCGAAAATCCGCGTTCAATATGTCGGCCAAACGCCCGGTGTGGCCAGCTCCAGCAAATTTCCATCGGGATCGCGAAAGTAGAGGCTTCGTCCGCCGCGTTCCCATTCCACCGTGCTTTCAATGGCGATTCCGTTCGCGGCAAGCTGTTTTTCCCACGTCTCCCATTCCGATGCGTCAATCGGAAATGCCGTGTGCCCGTTGCCTTTCCCATCGAACCCTGGGATTCTTCCTCCGGGAAGATTCACGTCCTTCCAGGTTTCGCCGCTTTTGAAAAGCAGCAGGACGTGCTTGCCTCCGACGTCCATTGCTGCCAGCCGCTCCGGTTCTCCCGATTTTGCCAACACACTCAATCCCAGCACCCGCTGATAGAACTCTACCGCGCGGTTCACGTCTTCCACATAAAGGGCCGTTTCCAGAACTCGCTCGACGCGCATCGTGGACTGTTGTGAAGCAGCTTGTGAAGGAGTCATGAAGAAAGTTTAGCTTAGTTGAGCGCTTAGTGTTTGCCGCGCGATTTTTTGTTGCGGGCGCGTGCGTAGCGGTACGCGATCATTCCTTCGGAATAGGTCTTGTTTTCGATGAGATCGAATTCGCGCTGTGGATAGCCGCTTGGAAAAAGCGGAATGCCTTCGCCAATCAGCGTGGGCACGATGCCGATGTAAAGTTCATCAACCAAATCTTCCTTCAGAAATTCGCGGATCAATTCGCCGCCACCCATCAGCCAGATGTGTTTGCCGGGGCCCTTTCGAATTTCAGCGATGACCGCACCGGGCGAATCGTTCGTAACCATGGCGCCATCGCGCATGCCGGGAGGAAGCGTCCGTGAAAATACGTAGTATTTCGTCTTCCCCGTGAAGCTGCCACCCATTTTGAGTCCATCGTCGTAAGTTTTGCGTCCGAGGACGGCGGTGTCAATCGTCTTGAAAAATTCGCCCATCGAGTAGTCTTTGGGCATGAAAAGAAAATCCACGGAGCCGTCGGGCCGCGCGATGTAGCCATCGAGGCTGATGCCGAGGCCGAGGATGACTTTGCGTTCCGTGCCGCTTGCGCTTTTTGTCGCGGTGGTTTTCTTCGGCGGCTTTTTCTTTTTCATGCGCGGCATCGTAGCACTGTTGCGAGCCTATTTGAGGGTTAAATCTCCTGCACCGACGTGGGCATAGAGCGTGTGTTTCCCGTTGCCGGATTTCTTGAAGGAGCGGAAAAAGCCTCCATGCGATTCGCCGAAGGGGCTGGCTTCAAGGCCGCCCACGGTTACGGATGCTTCGACCCGGGAATAGTCCGCGGGATTGCCGACAAAAATAGTGAGGTCGCCGGCGTGAATCTGGACGTCCTTGCTGGCGCTTACGTTCTCCACAGTGACGTCACCGGCGGGAATGCGCGCGTAGAGCTCCAAATTACGGGGGACGTGGACTTCGATGGTCAAGTCGTTCTTCGGGCCTCCGGAGATGTGCAGCTCCGCGCTTTCGGAAGAACTCGTCAGGCGGTAGCGCAGGTCGTCGATCTTGTCTTTGTTCCTGCCGGAGATGTCCACGGAAAGCTTTCCGTCTTCGCTGCCGACGATGTGGATTTCGCCGGAGCGAATGTGCAGCGCGACCCGAACCGTTGGCGGAATCGCGGCTTCAAAGTGAGCCACGCCGCGTTCGGAAATTTCGGTTTTGTTCTTCGCTACGGACGAAAAGGGAAGCAGAACGAGAGCAAGGGAAGCCCCCATTGAAACCAAAGCCGAAACCAGGGGTTTGGAGGAAAGGCGGTTCATAAACACCTCTTTTTTTGTGCACGCGGGCACCGGGCGCTGTTAGAGAAAGATACGCCAGTCACTGGGGAATGTTCCCTCTTTTCTTGCCAAAATTCACGAAGACTCTCTCCTGCCGAAAGCCAGCCCCGCGCTACACTGCCAAAATGAGCGAAAGCGTGCTACTCGAGAGATCAGCCGTCGTAAGGCGGGGCCGAAGGCTCGAATACTTCACAGTCACCTGGAACGCCGCAGAAGGTTTCGTCGCCATCGGGGCCGGAGCATTGGCGGGGAGCATTTCGCTCGTCGGTTTTGGAATTGACAGCTTCATCGAAGTTGCGTCCGGCTCCGTTCTCCTCTGGAGAATGTCGGTTGACGCAGACGAGCAGCGGCGTGCTTCCCGCGAAAGACTGGCCCTTCGTTTGGTCGGTGCATGTTTTCTCCTATTAGCCGCTTACGTCGCATATGAATCCGCAGTGGACCTTTGGGCAAGGCGCGCTCCGGAACGCAGCCTTCCGGGAATCGTCTTGGCCTGTGTTTCCCTTGTCGTGATGCCCATGTTGTCAAGCGCGAAACGAAAGGTCGGACGCGCCCTCGGGAGCGCGGCCATGCACGCCGATGCGAAACAGACGGAATTTTGCACTTATCTCTCTGCAATTCTGCTATTCGGCCTTTTGCTCAACGCATTCTTCAACGTGTGGTGGGCCGACCCTGTAGCAGCGCTCATCATGGTTCCCATCATTGCCAAAGAGGGCGTCGAAGGATTGCAGGGCAAGAAATGTGACGACTGCACCTGCGAATGATCGCCTTGCTCGGCGCTCCGCAACCAGCGTAAGATTGTTTTGTGATTTGTCGTCGCACGATTGGGTTGCTCCTTGTTTGTCTCTGGGCTTCCGCGCCTCTGCTTGCCTGCTTGCCGAATTCGTCCATGACGCCCGCCGAAATGGAATGTTGCAAGAAAATGGCAGGGAATTGCGACATGGGCGGAGGCAATCACAATTGTTGCGATAAGACCGTAAATCATTCCGCGCCCACTGCTGCTCTTTTGCAAACTTCCGCAATCAACTTGAATTTGTTCATCGCAACCGTTCCGTCGGCGCAACCCGTTCCCGTATTGCTCCAATTCGCTCGCGGAATTCACTCGCCGTTTGTTTCCGCCTCTCCGCCTCCGCTGCTTCTTTCCTCCGTTCTAAGAATCTGATTCTCTCTGGCCGGCTCCCGTGAATTCACGCGCGTGTGCGTCCTTGTGCGCACGCGCCGCCTGGAGGAAATCATGAAGCATTGGTTTTTGCTGTTTTGTTGTCTTTGTTTTTCGCCCTTCGCCCTTGCCGACGGCCATGGACCCGTCTTTGGCCTCGCGACGCCGACAAATTCCACGGGCGAATGGAGCTTTGACACCGGAATCTTCGGCCGCGCCAACGATTTTGGCCAGCAAGCCTCGGTGCGCGGTCTCGTCGGTTACGGCTTCACGCCGCATCTCACACTGTTTGTTTCCGCTCCCGCCGTTTTCGGCAATCAGCTGCTTTCGCCAACACGGATCCAGCCCGGCGGCGACTTCGACGTCACCGCGAAGTGGCGCTTCCAGCACCGCGCGACGAAAGTTGGCACGCGCATCGAGTCCACTATGTTCGCGGGCCTCGTCGTTCCGGGCGCACAATCCGCCGTCCACAACATCGTTACGACCAATGCGCCCGGCTTCATGTTTGGTGTCGTTTCCGGCTTTGCTTCGCGCAGCCATTACATTTGGCTGGGCGGTACATTCACAAAATTTGCCGAACATTCCGGAGCAAAGCGCCCCGATGTTTTCGATTACAGCCTCGTCTACGGCTACCGTCCACCGAAATGGCGCCGCCCCCCGGATCATTGGGACTGGCGCTTTTTTGCAGAACTCGTAGGCGAACATTCCGATCGCTTTCTCCAGAACGACGTCGCGGTTCCACAGACACAGGCCCATCAGGTTTTTCTCGGGCCCACCATGCTCGGCATCTTTCGCAACTACACCGTTAGCTTCGGAGCGCAGGCTCCCATTTATCAGAGCGTTGGCGCCTTCTATCCCCGTGAACGCGTGCGGTTCGCAGTCAATTTCAGCTACCTGAAGTTCCAACATTCGCATGAGGGGACATCCAAGTGAAAAGAGTCATTTTTGTTCTCGTTCTGTTGTTCGCATTTGCGTCGCCCGCACTTTCAGAAATCCGCTCGATGGACATCACCATTTTCGGAATGGATTGAGAGGTCTGTGCACACGCCGTGCGCGTGTCTCTCATGTCCGTCAGCGGAGTCGAATCGGTGCAGGTCAGTCTCGAAAAAGGTCTGGCCACGGTGAAATTCAAGCCGGGCAATTCCGTCACCCTCAAGCAGCTTCAGGGCGCCATCACCAAAAATGGTTTCACCATGAAAGAATCGAAAATCGTCGCCGCCGGAAAATTGATTCAGGATGGCGGCGGCAAATTCCAAATCTCCGGATCGAATGAGGTTCTTTCGCTCATTGCCGAACCCTCCGCCGCAGCGCCGTCGGCCACCGGTTCGGCAACTTTTATCGTCGAGGGAACCATTCCAGAAAGTGACAAAGGCAAAACGCCGGACATGATCCGCTATCGCAGCTTGACCCCGGAAAATCCTGCGGCCCAAGGAAAGCAATAGATGAAGAGCGACACGGGCAAGTCCTCGTTTCTGAGTTATCTTTCGCTCTTCACTTCGGTGGGGACGCTGTTTTGCTGCGCGCTCCCGTCCTTGCTTGTCCTCGCGGGGTTGGGCGCCACCGTTGCATCCACGCTTTCGGCTTTGCCCTGGCTCGTTGCTCTCTCGCGCCACAAATCGTGGACCTTCGCCATCTCCGGCATCATGATCGCCGCGAGTTTTGTCTACAGCTACTACGTGGGCCCGCGCCTGCGCGCGCGGGCTTGCGACCCGCAAAACCCCGAAGCCTGCGAAGTCGCTTCGCGCTTTAGCAAAGCCGTTCTCTGGCTCTCCGCCGCCCTCTTCCTTGCCGGCTTCTTCGTCGCCTTTTTCCTCGGCCCAATCCTCACGCGTCTGGATCAGTCCTAAAGGACTTCGATTGTGAAAAGCAGCAATCATGTGGAGAGGCTCGATTCGACGGGGATGGCGGCGGGTTCATTGCGCCTGGGGCGGGGAAGATCGATGTCAATTTTGACGGGTTCGTCGTGAGAGTCCCGATCCAGTTCGGAATGGACGATGGGGATGGTGCGGAGGAGGAGATTGGCGATAAAGGCGAGAACGGCAGCGCGACGAGCGCGTGTTTCGCCGCGGACCGGGAGAACCTTGCCAAGAGAAGTTAGGGTTCCACACGTCTAAAAGACAGGATTGTGACGTGACGGCAAAAGGAGAGCGCGATGAGACTGAAGTCGCACGGGCAAGCTGCGCGAGTCGTTGGGCTTGCTGCCTTATTTTGCTTAAGTCGCGGCGCAACTACTGCGCAGGCAACGCATGGCAAGGAGTATTGGCGGGCGATTGCCGCAAATCGGTACGCGGTGCCGGAGGGGGAGAAGGCGTTTGCACTGGCAAAGGAATTGAGTGGGTATTTGAAACTGAGCGATCCGGAACTGCGGGATGATTTGGCATATTCGATTTTGGCGGAGTGGATTTTGCACCAGAGCGTTTTGAATGGAGACGAGCTGCTGGCGCTCGAAGCAGAGTGGCGGGGAAATTTGAAAACGGGGATCGGAGAAAGCGGAACGGATTCAATTTTTGTGCGATCATTTTCGGCGTTGTGCCTTTCGGCGATGGCGGAGCGGGAATTGAAGACACCTTTTCTCGGCGAAGAACGCTATCGCAAATTGCTGGAAGCAGCGCTGAACTATTTGCGGGATGAAAAGGATTTGCGCGGATTCGATCCGGTCAAAGGATGGATTCATGCGACAGCGCACACGGCGGATTTGCTGGCGGCGATGGCGCGGCATCCGTCGTTTACGCAGCAAGATCAGGAAAGCCTGTTGAAGGCGATAGGGCAGAGGCTCGAAACGGCGCGGACCATTTTTTCATTTGGTGAGCAAGACCGGCTGGCAAACGCGATTGCGGCGATGGCAGCGCGGCAGGACTTTGTCGCAGCGGGATTCGAGTCGTGGGTGTATCAGATGGACAAGGCGGATCAAGCGATTTGGAAGGACAGTCCGCTGCAGCTCGAAGGATTGCAGCGATTTGAGAACGACACGTATTTGTTGAGCGCGTTTGTCGCGCGCGTTTCGCATGGAGAGGTTTCGAGCGCAGCGGAAGAAGCGAAAAAGGCAGCGTTGAAGTCGTTGGCGAGGAGATAGGAAAAAAAAGGGGGCCGCCCCGAAGGACGGCCCCTGCAAGGCAAAATTCTAGGATTTGATGGTGCTGGAGGCAGCGTCCCACGTGACGGCGACGTTGCCGCGGAAGCAGGACTCGTTAACCATATGGCATGCGAGCGCGGCGTTGTGGCCGAAGACGGCGTCTTCGGTGAGCGGCTTGCGCGACTTGACGGACGAGAAAAATGTCCAGAGGTGTGGACGAACGTCGTCGAAGTCATTGCCCTTGTAGACGTAATTTTCAAAGAGCGGCTCCTTGCCTGTCGGAGGGTCATTCTTCGCGTGCCACTCTTTGAAGTAGGCTTCGCGCATCGCGTTCGGGAAACCGTACGCGTAATAGCTCGGTGAGGAATCCTCGCCGGTTTGTGGATAGTGCGCTAGGCCGAACTCGGTGACTTCGAGGATTCCCTTGGAGCCCTGGAAGCGGTAGGTTTCGGGACCTTCGCATCCGAGATTGAGGCGGAGATAAACGGGTGCGCCCGCTGCCGCAGCATATTCGTAGAGAGCGGCCTGGACGTCAGGCATGTTGCGGCCGTCGGGGAAACGAATGATGGCGCCGAGAGCCATGACTTTTTTCGGCGGCTCGTTCCAGCCCATCATGAAATTCATGCCGGAGACGAGGTGAACGAGAAGATCGCCGGCGACGCCCGTGCCGTATTCCTTCCAGCAGCGCCAACGCGCGAACCACTTCGGCGACATGTCCGCGTCCCAGGGACGATTTGTGGCGCCGCTTTGCCAGGTGTCCCAATCGAAATTTTGCGGTGAGAGGCCCTGAGGCGGCGGATATTCCCATGCACCGGTGGGATCGTTGCGGCCGAGCCAGCCTTCGATTAGGGTGAGTTTGCCGATCGCCCCCGCAGCGATCATTTCTTTCGCTTTGGCGCAGATGACGGAACTGACGCGCTGCGAACCGATTTGCACGATGCGTCCTGTTTTTTTCTGCGCGTTGGCCATGTCCACACCTTCGGCAGCGGTGTGGGACATTGGCTTTTCGCAATAAATGTCTTTACCGGCGGCGGTGGCGTCCACAACGACGCGCTTGTGCCAATGATCGGGAACGGCGGCGACGATGCAGTCAATTTCTTTGTTGTCGAGCAATTCCTGATACTTGCGCGTGGCAAAGAGATTTGGTTTGCCAGTAATTTCCCTGGCGAGTTGATGGCGACCGTCCCAGAGATCGGCGGCGGCGACGCATTCAACGCCCGGGAGAGTGATGGCGTTGGTGAGAAGGCCGGAGCCTTGCATGCCGATGCCGATGATGCCGAAGCGTACGCGATCGCTCGGAGGAACGTACGTGCTGCGAGGAGGAATGGGATTGGGATCCGTGAGAAGTTTTGGAGCGATGGTTGCGGCGCCGGCGAATCCCGCGGAGCGTTTGAGGAATTGACGGCGAGTGAAGTTGGGTTTCATTTTTCCTCCAAAGAAATCAGACCAAAGTCAAAACCAAGAAAAGCTGACGCAGCAAAGCCGTGGCTACAGACCAAGAGCACAGCAAGGAATTGCTATGCCACAAAAAAAGCAAAACTCAGTACTTCAAACCGTGCAAAAAGTCGTAACTCTTCTTGATGCTGGCGAAGCCGTCGGACGGATTGTCGTGCTCCACGAAATAGTGCTGGATGCCAGCTTTGCCCGCGTTGGCAAAAATATCTTTCCAGGGAATGATTCCGCTGCCGACTTCGGTGAGGAAGCCCATATTGCGATCGGGGTTAGCCGTCGGGGCGTCCTCGGGACTGGGAAGCTGCTTGATGTCCTTGACGTGAACAGCGGGGAAGCGGCCGGGATTTTCGTTGAAATATTTAATGGGATCCTTTCCGGCGACGGAGATCCAGCAGAGATCGAGTTCCATTTTGACGAGATTCTTGTCGCATTGCTTGAGCAGATAGTCGTAGGGAAATTTGCCGTCGAGAGATTTTGCAGGCTGAAATTCGAAGGTGTGATTGTGATAGGCGAACTGGATGCCGGCTTTTTTGGCGGCTTCACCCGCTTTGTTGAAGAGTTCGGCGGCGCGCTGCCAACCGTCGGGGGAATTGCGCTGTTCGGGTTCGATCCATGGATTGACGATGAGTTTGTGGCCGATGGTGTGCGCAGCGTCGAGGGCCTGGGGCCACATCATTTCGACGGTGGAATAGGGAACGTGGCAGGAAGGCGCGCTGAGACCGTTTTTGTCGAGGATGGCGCGAATATCTTTGGGCGAGTGATCGAAGTAGCCGGCGAATTCGACTTCTTTGTAACCGATGGAAGCGACTTTAGCGATAGTGCCTTCGAAATCGGATTTCATGGCGTCGCGGACGGTGTAGAGCTGAACGCCGATGGGGCTGACGGATTTGAGAGGGGCAGCAGCGGAAAATTTTGCTGCAAGAGTGGCGGCAACAGATGAACCGATAAACGTGCGGCGATTCATGAGAGAGCTCCTTATTAACTCGGGGTTTGTAAGTACAAACCCCGAACGGTGGAGAGCGGTCCGCTTCCCGCGCACAGCGGGCAGGCAGAAAGCCACCATTACAAACGCAAAGACCAAACGCAGGGAGTATATAAAAAAGTGGGCGGCGCGTTCAAAAAATTGCGCCGCCCGGGGTGGTCAGGGTGAGAAATCAAAAGAACAAACGCAAGCCGAACTGCATACGGCGCGCCAAGTGAGCGCCGCTGGCGTGGAGGAAACCTGACGACCCTATGCAACTGGGATCGCCTGCGGTGTTGGTGGCTCCTCCGACGCAGTCCATGCCGTTGTTCACGCCGTTGTATTGCGTATGGTTGAAGAGGTTGAAATTCTCCCAGCGGAAATCGAGGCCACGAGCGCCTTCACTCCCGAAAGAGAACCGCTTGAAGAGGCCGAAATCGAAATTGATGCGGCCGGGATTGGTCAAAGTGTTGCGGCCTACGTTCCCGAAGGTCAATCCCGTGGGAGTTGCATAAGCTGCAGGATCATAAAGCAGCGGTCCGCGGACGGACGGAACATCCGATTGTACCGATGCGTGAGGATCGCCGATGATATCCGGACGAGAACCGGTGCCAACGCCATTCGCCACGCCGGCAGCATCACCAAAATCGGTGCCGTTGGTAACGCTGAAGTGGGTGCCGGTCTGCGCAAGGGTAATGCCGGAAATCTGCCAACCGCCGAGAAGCGTGTGAGCAAGGCCCGAACTCTTGAAGAAGGGCAGACCGTAGACGTAGCTAATGGCCAGATTGTGACGGACATCAAAATCGGAATTGCCGCGGTTGCTGGCAAGGTTGTAGGAGTTAACGAAAGCTCCATCGAACCGGTCGGAAGAATTGTCAATAGAATGGCTGTAAGTGTAGGCGACGCTGAGAGTGAGATCGCCGACCGTGCGGTGTACGGAAGTTTGCAGGGCGTTATAGATCGAGTTTGCCTGATCTTCCAGCTGGGTGATGTTGCTGAACCCGACCTGGGGCCGCGACGGATTCGGATCGTCGCCGCAGGCGACGCCGAGGTTTGTTTCTGCTTGTGCTCCGTACGCTGTTCCGTTGGCGAGGTGGCCGGTTCCCAGCGCGTTGCAGTCGGCCTGAGTAATGGGCTGTCCGGCGGCAAATGGATTGTCCGCACTAGGAACAGGGAGGAGTTGGTTAAAATTTCTCTGCTGAGCAAGGTGCGTCCCCTTACTTCCGACATAGGAGACAGTAGCCACAATGTTCTTGGGGAACTCCTTTTGAACGTCCAGGTGAAACTGCTGAACGTAGGGCCAGATAGCTTTGTTGGGGATGGAGTTGACGGAGAGCGGGAATAGGGTTCCGCCGCCCCCAATGTTGCCGTAGCCGTTGATATTGAACTGCGACGCATTCAGCGAGAACGGCGGGGAGCCTTCGAGAGACTCAGTGTTCGCTTCGTTTCCGTTGGTGTGCTCGAAGAAAACACCGTAGCCACCGCGAATGGCCATTTTGCCATCGCCCTTGGGATCCCAGGCGAAGCCAATACGCGGAGCCGGATTGAAGAGGTGGCCTTTCAAACAGCCAGCCTCTTTGGAGGATCCAACTGCTGCTGCGCCAAATAAATTGGATACGAGTGACGGAACAAAGGTGGTTCCACCAGGTCCACCACATTGAACGATCCCATTGAATGGGTTGCCGTTGGGATTGCCCAAGCCAGAAGGATCGTTATTCGGTATGAAAGCGCCGGAGGATCCGGTAACTGAGCCATCCGTGTCGATCGTTGGAGAATTAGCAGCATTGAAGGCGGTCGGCTCAAAATTGAAGGCGTGTCTGTACCGGTCGCGATAGGTTCCGTAGAGGCTGAGGCGCAAGCCTAGATTCAAAGTGAACTTCTTGGTCATGCGCCAATCGTCCTGGAAGTAGGGTTCTACGATGCGATAGCGGTTATAATATTTGGCCTGGAGATTGACTTGCGAGAACTCCGCAATCCTACCCGTTAGCAGGTCCGCGAAACCGTTTCCAGTGCTGCCTCCGCCAGGAATTGAAGTATTGCTCGAGTCAAAAGTAAGAATGCCTTGGATGTAAGGCGAGTTTTGCTCGTTCTTTTGGGCAAAGGCGGCGTACACGCCAAACGTCATTGTGTGGGTCCCCACAATTTTCGTAATGTTATCCCGGTAGGTGTATACGGGGTTCGCGTTGTTCCAAGGGAAATACCCCGTGTCTGCGCTGAAGCCCCCGCCGTACGCCACGTTGTTTCCAAGTGAGATTGCCGGGAGTTTCCCACCCTGGCCGTTATTAAAAAGAACTCCCATCGGGAAAGAGGCTGGAAGTGGCGGATTGTGAAGAGCCGTCAGGAAAATGTGGTCGGCGGTGTAGCTGGCAACGAATTCGTTGAGCAACGTCGGCGAGATATTGGAGTTGAGCCGGGCGACGAAGCTGCTTCCTGGGCCGACGAAGTTGGTATTGATATCCTCAAAGCTGGAGCCGTTGCCCCAGAGCGCATTTTCTGTTTGGGTTTGCCAAGAATCGTGAATGTAACGGAACGTCAGGCGATGATTGTCCGTGAGGTTGTGGTCGATGCGGACTAATTCTTCCCGCCAAGTCTCGGGCAGGGAGACGGTCTGCAAAACGGCAGGGAAACCGTTGTTGGTAAGTCCTGGACTCGCTGAAGGAATAAGTGGGAGCAGGGCCGAGCCGACCGTATTGATCGCGACGGTGTCGCCAGGGAACCTAAGACCGGTTGAGGGATTAATCGGGCAATCCGGAAAGTTTGTCGGATCGATCACGCCTGCAGTCGGCGAGCAGAGATCGCTGAAGTTGCCGCCGCGCTCTGCGTCGGACGGAACGTTCACGAGGCCCGTGGTGTGAGGGTTCTTTTCGCGGCGCCATTCCTCCGAGAAAAAGAAGAAGGTCTTTTTCTTGTTGGAGTTGTAGTGATTGGGGATGTAGACGGGGCCGCCGATGGTATAGCCGAAATCGTGCTTTTTGTAAGGGGCAATTTTGGCTGAGGGATCGGCGCCTTCTTCCCAGGACTTAGCATTGAAGAAGTCGTTGCGTAGGTATTCGAAGGCGCTTCCGTGGAAAGAACTGGTGCCGGACTTGGTTTCGACTTCGACCGTACCGGAGCCGTTGCGGCCATATTGCGCGCCGTAGTTGGAAGTCAGAACTTTGAATTCGGCGATGGCTTCCGGATTGGGATAAACGTTAAGAGTTGCGTTCGAACCATTGTCCATGTTGTCGCCACCGTCGAGCTCCCAGTTGTTGTATTCGGTGCGGCCACCGTTCATGGAGTAGGCGACGTTGCCGTAAACGCCGACTTTGGCGTCATCTTGGCCGGTCTGGCTGACAACACCGGGGGCCAAATTGACAAGCTGCGTGAAATTGCGCCCGTTGAGGACAAGGTTGTCGATTTGTTTGCCGGTGATGGTGCTGGTGAGGTCGGAAGACGTGGTTTCCACTTGAGCGACGGCCTCGCCCGTGACGACGACTTCTTCGCTGACGGCGCCGACGGTCATGCTGACGTCAATGCGGGCCTTTTCGCCGACGTTGAGAACGATTCTCTTGGCCGTAAATCTTTGAAAGCCTTTTGCGGTGACAGTCATGTCGTACGTGTCGCCCGCAAGGCCGGGGATAACGTAGGCGCCGTCACCGTTAGAGACAGTGGTGCGGGTTAAACTGCCCGCCGTGTTTTTCAGAGTGATTTCCGCACCGGCGATGGCGGCGCCGGTCTTGTCGATGACGGTGCCGCTGATGTAGCCGGTGTCCTGAGCAGAGGACATAAGCGGCAAGCAAAGCGCCGCCAAAAGTGCGAAGGCAGCGAGCCGCAAACCGCGGGAAAAAATGTGCGCAAAGATCGAGGGCGTACGAGATGCTTTCACGATGCAACCTCCAAAAAGAATGAACTCTTTCGGACGGACCAAATACAAAGGCAAGTGGGCGGAAATGGAGAAGCTAGCACCCTGGATGAGGAAATGCTGACCACTGGCCACCCCTGTCAGTTCAAGGCTTTGCACGAAAGCCTCGAGCCGTCTTTAGCTCGGGGTTTGCAAGTACAAACCCCGAACCCCTGCCACTCGACGAAAACGCACCACACCATTTAGGATCCGAGGCTTTAGATATAGGCCTCGAAGACTTCTTTTCATCTTGGGGTTTACAAGTACAAACCCCAAACCCCGTATTAAAACGAGTTAATAAGGCAGATTCGCGTGCTTGTCAAGCGCGAATTTTGGCTTTGCGCATTTTTCCTAGTGAGGCGGGCAAGGGTAGCCGGAGCGGGCTGAGGGGTAGGAGCGGGCTGCTTTGCTTGCAAACGAGATACCCGTGCCAGAAACTAGCTGCGCGGATTTCGAAAAGGGAACCGGACGTGAAAAGCGAGTCCAAATATCTTACGAGGGGATTATCGGTGGTATTGCTGGGGATGATTTGTCTTGCGCGAACGGCAGGCGCGCAAGGAACAGATCCGCGCAAGGCGTTTGCAGAGGGGCAGGCGGCACTGCAAGAAGGGAATTTGGACGCGGCCGAGAAATCGTTCAAGAGCGTACTTGCTGTAGATCCCAATGCGGGGCCGGCGTACACCAACCTTGGTGTTATAGCCATGCGTCGGAAGAATTGGGAGGAGGCGGAGCGGCTGTTGAAAAAGGCGGAGCGGTTGCAGCCGAATGAACCGGGCATCCGGCTGAACATCGGACTCGTGGAATACAAGCGGGGAAATTATCCGGACGCGATTGCACCACTGGAGAGCGTCGCAAAGGAACGACCCGATTCCGTGCAGGCGCGCTATTTGCTTGGGCTGAGCTATTCGTTTGTAGAACGGCACGCGGATGCAGTGAAGACGCTGGAGCCTTTGTGGCCGCAGATGTCCAATCAATTTGTGTATTTGTACGTCTTAGGGATTTCGGCTTTCTATTCGAAGAATGAGGCGGTGGACCAGAAGGCGCTGGCGCGGCTGGTGGAAGTTGGAAGCGACACGCCGCAATTTCATTTGTTGATGGCGAAGGCGTTGCTGGGCCGAAGCGATGACAATAAGGCGCTCGAAGAATTGAAGAAGGTCGAAGCGAGCGACCCAAGATTTCCTTTTTTGCATTTCAATTTCGGCCTGGCGTACTCGCATCTGGAGGATTCGAAGAAGGCGGAGGAGGAGTTTCGAAAGGACATTGCGGCGGAACCGGATTTGCCGTTCAGCCACGAGCAGTTGGGAAAGCTCTATTTGAAGCAAGGGCGCGACGAAGAAGCGTTGAAGGAATTTCGGGCGGCACTGGCGATTGACGCCAGGCTGCCGGATTCGCGATTGGAGATGGCGCGGGTGCTGCATCGCGAAGGGAAAGAAAAAGAGGCGCTGGGGGAGTTGGATGTGGCAAAGAAGTTTGCGCCGGGGAATTACAGGGTGCGGATGTTGCGGGGGCAGGTGCTGCTAAAGCTTGGGCGAAAAGAGGAAGGGCAGGCGGAGTTGGCGGAGGCGAAGAAGGGATTCGACAGGGTGCTGGATAAAGACAAAGAGAGAGTCGATGAAAAGCGGGTGCCGAATCCGGAGATTGGGAAGGAGGAGTAAATGACAAGAATGCCCTCACTGACCGACAAAACGAAGCGCCGATCAGGAGATCGGCGTTCCCGGTGGGGGCTGCCAAGGGCCGCGGGCGAGTTCAAGGGATTCGGCAACGGAGAGAAGAAGTTCTTCGGAGAATGGGTGGCCGATGAGTTGGACGCCGATGGGGAGACCATCGGGTGAAATTGACATGGGAACGGAGAGGCCGGGGAGCCCGGCAAGATTGAGCCATTGAGAGTGGCGCATGGTTTCGCGGTAGCCGCCAATTTTTTCGGATGAGCCCCTGCCGGGCCCCGAACACCAAGTTCCTTCGCCGTGGCGGAAGGCGGGCGCAGAAGAAACCGGCGACAAGAGAACGTCGAAGTCCTGCATCGCCTTGAGAATGCGTGCGCGTTCGAAATCGCGAGCGGCGCATTTGTTGATAAATTCGAGCATGGTGAAGGGCGTTTCCAAGCTAGCCGCTTCGAGATAATCCAGAAAAATTGGGCTGAGTTGTGATTCTTTTCCAGCGGTTTGCTGTGCGAAGAGTTGTGCGATGATCGGGCCGAAGAAAAACCACCAGAGCTCGAGAGCGCGGTCGAGATTGTGCAATTGGAATGGTTCGACGCGGAAGCCGGATTGTTCGAGAAGTTTTCCAGCGCGGGCGACAGCGGAGAGAGATTCGGGAGTTGCTGGGCCGATCGAAGAAGAGTCGAGGATACCGACGCGGATTGCTTTCAATTCTTCGGGCGAAGCTTTTTTGAACGGCAAAGAAACGCTGAAGGGATCGTCAGGATCGGGGCCGGCGAGGACGTTGAAAAGAATGCGCAGATCAGCTGCTGTGCGCGCCATGGGGCCGACGACGCCGATCCAGCCGAAGGAACTGTTGCCCGGAGGAATGTGTCCTGAGGCGGGAATGCGGCCAGGAGTTGGCTTGAGTCCGCAGATGCCGCAGAAATGGGCAGGGACGCGAATCGAGCCGCCACCATCGCTGCCGATTCCGCCGAAGGAACAGCCCGATGCTATGGCTGCCGCTTCGCCGCCGCTCGAGCCGCCGGAGGAGTGAGCGAGGCTCCAAGGATTACTGGTGCGGTCCGAGACGCGATTGTCGGTTTCGTAAGCCATGAGGAATTCTGGCGTGTTGGTGCTGCCGAGGAGAATGGCTCCGGAGGCTAGAAGGCGCTCGACGATGGGCGCTGTGCGAGAAGGAATTTCGTTAGCGCGAAGGAGCGAGCCCGCAGGAACGGGCCAACCGGCGACTTCGATGCAGCTTTTGACGGTGAGGGGGATGCCGTGGAGCGGGCCGAGGGGTTTGTTTCGAATGACTTGCTGTGCGGTGGATTTCGCTGCGGCGCGGGCGGAGCCGGCGTCGAGATGAACGAAGGCGTTGAGTTTGGGCTGAAGAGTTGAAATGCGGTTGAATTGGGATTCGACGAGTTCAAGCGGAGAAATTTGTTTGGTGCGAAGGAGTTCGGAAATTTGGGCGATGGAAGAGTAATGGAGTGCCGACATTGGATGAATTTTTGAGGGTAAGCGGGGAAGAGAGAGACGTCAAGGCTGGGGTAAATCGAGCACGCACTTCAGTTTGAAATTCAACCCATTTTGTCACGACCAAGAAATTCAAACTGAACCCCTACTGGTGTGACACAATCGAGGAACTTTGCGAAAGGTGTAAGAGCGCAGGACAAGCTCCAGGCAGACAAGGAAAACAGCGAATATGGGGACGAAGCTACGTCGTGCCGGTGTGATTCTGGCTGGGGCAGCAGTGGTGATGGTGTGCTCGGGAGGACTCCGGTCGATTGCGGGGAACCGAAACACTCGGTTGAACGCGCTGCAAGCGGCGAAAGCTACCGTTGATACCGAGGCGGCGGCAAAGCGAAACAGTCTCGGCGTGGCGTACATGGGGCAGCAGCGATTTGCCGATGCGCAAAAGGAATTTGAGGCAGCGCTAGCTGCGGATGGGAATTACCCGCTGGCAAAATTGAATTTGGGAATTGCGCTGCTCGCGCAACAAAAATCGGACGGGGCACGAGCGGCATTGACGGAAGCGACGGAGAAGCGGCCGAAAGATCCTTACGCCTGGTACAACCTGGGATTGGTGGAGAAGGACAGCGGCGCGCCGGAGAAAGCCTTTGCGGCATTCGAACGGGTGACGCAAATCGTGCCGAACGAGCCGGACGCGTACTACTTCATCGGATATCTAAACACGCAGCTGCAGAAATACGACGCGGCGATTGCGGCATTCCAGAAGGCGATTGATATTTTTTCATTTCATGCGTCTGCGGAATTTGGAATTGCGCGCGCGTATCAGCGGAAAGGCGATGCAGAATCAGCGAAAGTACATTTGCAGAGATTTCAGAGAATTACCGCGAATCACTTGGGAGCGCCGTTCGGGGCGGGATACGGGGATCAGGGGAAGTTTTCGCTGGCGGAGTACGCGCAGAATGCGATGCCGACAGCGCCGGCGGCGATTCCGGTGAAGTTTGCTCAGGAAGCGATTGCGGCGAGCGGCGGCACAGCGATGGGACCGAACATGGGCGCTTGCTTTTTTGATTTTGACGGCGATGGAAAGCCCGACCTGTTTCTGGTGAGCGCAAGCGACAGCGGAACGAGCCGGTTGCTGCGAAATTTGGGCGATGGAAAATTCGCGGATGTGACTGAAGCCGCAGGGCTGAAGATTGCAGGCAGCGGGCTGGGTTGTGCAGCAGGCGATTTTGACAACGATGGAAAGACGGATTTGGCGGTTTGCTATGCCGATGGAGTGAGGCTTTTTCACAATGAAGGCGACGGAAAATTTGTTGATGTGACGCAGGCAGCGGGGATTAAGCATGAAAAGGGTTGCGTGGCGCTGACGTTTGTCGACTACGACCACGACGGGGACTTGGATTTGTACGTGACGATGGCTCCGGGCGTTGCGGATGGAAATGTTTTGTGGCGAAACAATGGGAACGGGACGTTTACGGATGTTTCGGGCGAGACTCGACTGGGAGCGGAGGCGACAGGCGCAGGGCTTGCGACGAGCGACTTCAACAATGACCGCGCGATTGATTTTATTTTGGCGGGAGGAACAGGGGGCGAGTTGGTGCTGCTGAATCCGCGTGAGGGCGCGTTCAAGCCTTTGTTCGACATTGATTTTACGAAGTTGGGATTGCCGTCTGGAGTTGGCGTGGTGTCGTTTGATTTTGACAAAGATGGATGGATGGATTTGGCGTTCACGCATACGGGAGCGCCAGGAATGAGTTTGTGGCGGAATGTGGACGGGAAACATTTGGAGCGTGTGGCCCTGCCGGATTTTGGTTGGAAGAAGGGATGGGGAATTGCGGCGATTGATTACGACAATGACAGCTGGCTGGATTTGGTGGCAGTGGGAGAGGGCGCGAACGGCGGCGAGGTGCGGCTGCTCCGGAATTTGGGAGCAGGAAAATTTGCGGATGTGACGAAGGAAGTTGGGTTGGACAAAGTGAAGCTGTCGCAGCCGCGAGCGATTGTTGCGGCAGATTTGCGCGGAAACGGCGAAACGGATTTGGTGATTACGCAAGCGGATGCGCCGCCGGTTTTGTTGAGAAGCGAAGGAGCAGCGGCGAATAACTGGATGGCGCTGGATTTGAAAGCGTTGAACGACAACAAGAGCGCGATTGGGACGAAAGTGGAAGTGTTTGCGGGGCCGCTCGTGCAGAAGTGGGAAGTGGCCGGCGCTTCGGGATATTTGGGGCAGAACGCGCCGCTGTTGCACGTGGGGTTGGGGAGTCAGAAGGAAGCGGATGTGGCGCGGCTGTTGTGGCCGACAGGTGTGCCGCAAGACGAGGTAAAGCTCGCCGCGAAGAAGACGCAGACAGTGGCGGAACTGGACCGGCGCGGAAGTTCTTGCCCGATTCTCTTTTCGTGGAATGGGAAGGAGTATGAGTTTATTGCGGACATGATTGGGCCGGGAGTGGTGGGACATTGGATTGCCCCGGGCGAACGCGACGTGCCGGATCCGACGGAATATTTGAAAGTGCCGGGGAAGAGTTTGAAGGAGCGAGATGGAAAGTTGAGTTTGCGGTTCATGGAACCGATGGAAGAGACGGTCTATCTCGACCAGGTGAAACTGCTGGCGATCGATCATTCGGCGATTTATGACGTTTATCCGAATGAGCGGTTTGTAAGCAATCCACCGTTTCCGGAGTTTCGCGTAGTTGCGAGCCGCGATGCGCGGCCACCGATTGGCGCTTGGGACGACAAGGGAAAAGACGTTTTGAAATTGCTTTCCACGGCGGACCGGAAGTATGTGAGGAGTTTTGAAGAGTTACCGTTTGCGGGATTTGCGAAGCTGCATTGGGTTGAACTGGATTTGGGCAAGTGGGAGGCAGCGAAACCGTTGCGGCTGATTATCGACGGCTACACGGATTATTTCACGGCGACTTCGATGTATGCGGCGGATCAGGCGGGGATCAAAGTGATTGCGCCGTATGTGGAAGCGCAAGACGCGGCGGGGAATTGGAAACCCGTAATCGAGGATATGGGGTTTCCAGCAGGGTTGGAACGAACGATGGTGGCGGACCTGACTGGAAAAATTCCGGCGGGGACGCGGCGGATTCGAATCGTGACGAATTTGAAGATTTATTGGGACGCGATTCGAATTGACCAGACGGGCGATGCACGCGACGCGCGCGTGCAGGAAGTTCCTCTGGCGAACGCGCACCTCGCGTTTTTGGGATATCCGAAAGAGATTCGCCTGACTCCGGCGAGCGATACGACATATTCGTGGTCGAAGAGAAGCATGACCGGGCCGTATGCGCGGGCGGCGGGGAATTTTACTCGCTACGGCGATGTGAAGGCTTTGTTGCGGAAAGTGGACGACAAATTTGTGATTTTCAGCTCGGGCGAAGGCGTGAAATTGGATTTCGATCCGAGCGGGCTAAAGCCGTTACGGGAAGGCTGGGTGAGGGATTATTTCTTCTTTGCGAATGGGTTCGAGAAGGACATGGATTTTTACGCGGCGGATGCTTTTACGGTAGAACCGCTGCCGAAACATGGGATGAGACCCTATCCTTATCCAGACGGAGAAGCGTATCCCGAGGATGCGGAGCATCAGAAGTATCAGCTTGAGTACAACACACGGCAGCGGTCAGGACAGTTGCCGGCGGATTTGCAGTATCACTATCCGGAGAAATAGGAGCGTTTCTACAGAATGTTTTTCTTCGGGTCGCTACGCTAAGTTGGCGCCTATCCGACTTGAACGGCAAGTTCGAATAGGCGCCTACCCTCCGTAGAAAACCAGCCTCTTAAGGATGCAGTGCGTGTGGCTGTTGACCGAGTTGCTGGCGGACGTTCTCGAGCGCAACGCGATCCTTAGTCCAGTTGGTCCAGCTCGCGGCGATGGGATTGACGAGCAGATTTAGGAAGTTTGCCTGCCCCAGGTTCAAGAGCATGTTCGCGTATTCGTAATCCTGAATACCATCGCGTATGGCCTTGAGCCGGATTCCCGGTGCGGATTCGCTCGATGCGATCGGTCCCGGCGGATAGAGGAAAATACCGTCGCCTGGTCTTCCAAGGCCCCCGCCGCAAGCTGTCGTGTCCACATTGTTCCAGCTGTTGATGGTGTTGCCGCCAGTCCAACCGCCGGCGCGATAGTAGAGAATGCCTTTCGCGCCTTGCGTCCAGTTCAAGAAGCCCGCCTGGATGCGTTCATTGGGTTGTTGCGGGCGTCGTATAACTGGATGCTGTGGCCCCGCTGATGGCCGTACCATTCTTCTTCCATTGATAGCTCAACGGCGCTGTACCCGTTGCGATGACCGAAAAACTCGCGGTCTGTCCCGACGTGACCGTCTGCCTCGCGGGTTGAGTAGTGATCGTGGGCGATCCCGAAGGAGGAGTCTCAAAACTGTGACCGCCGCTCTTCGCCTGATTTCGGCTCGAGTCCGTGGAAGTCACTTGGTAATAGTAGGTTGTGCCAGCCGCCAAGCCGGAAATGCTTACCTGATGGTTTGTGGCCATCGTGGAATCAACCGGCGTGTTGGATCCATAGGACGCAGTAGTTCCATAATTAATAGAGGAATCCGCCGCAATATTGGTCGTCCAAGAAGTCACAGCGGAGGACGCAGTGGGAGAAGGGGCTTGTACGTTTGTAATGTCCGAAGCTGCATGCGGCTGATTGCCTGTATTACTGCTCACGGCGCCCTTACATCCAGACAACCCAAGCATGATTAAGAGCGCCAGGCAGTCGAGGACACAAACCATGGAACGGGAGAGACGCGGTCTCTTGCTCTCAGCGAATGAAGCCACAGGCGCGTATTGATATGAGTGCAAAGCTATCTCCGGGGTTGAGCAGCACCGGAACAAGAAGGTGCGGAGTGTGCTGAGGAGGCTGCTCCGAATTGCTCCAAGTTGGGAAAAGAGTAGGCGTAGTAACGACGCACCGCTACTGGCGGGAAGGCCAGTTTTAGACCATCGAACGAGAGTAAGACTATGGCGTAGGGATTGGTATAGGGCATCCGACAAGCCGATTGGGAAGGGCAGCACTCTCTTTCCAGCGCTTCGGTACGGCTCCATCGCGCTCGCTCTTGTGACGGCATCTCTCCCGTCACTGCGGAAACGAGCTAATACCAACCTCATGCCAATCCTCCTAATTCGATTTGCTTGTTTAATCGGCGCTGCGGGATCGCTTGAGGTAGGGTTAGTAGCGATCAGTCGGCAAACATGTGCCGAGGGAATTCCATCGGATTTCCCAGGCTTGCGCCCTCTTCGGACACAATAAGGTGGCTGCTGTATTGGTATGCCGGATGAAAAATGCCTGGTGAGCGTCTTGTTTTGTCCTACGTTCGTCCTGCAGAAGCGGAACTAGTGCCCGGTTGCGGATTGGGCGATGGCGGCGGCTTCGACTTCTGCGAGCATTTTCTCCAGGTCTTTGCCGGAGAAATAGCGGCCACTGAGGATGACGGCGGCGATTTTTTGCGTATTGGCGATATCGTCGAGAGGATTCGCTTTCAAGAGGACGAGATCGGCAATTTTGCCCGCTTCGACCGTGCCGAGCCGATCCTCCAAACCGAAGAAGCGGGCGGGATTGAGAGTTGCGGTTTGCAAAGTTTCGAGCGGAGTAAATCCAGCGGCGACGAATCGCTGCAGTTCTTCGTGCAGGCTGAATCCGGGGAAGATGTAGACGCCTGGCGGAGTGTCCGTTCCAGCGAGAAACGGAACGCCCTTCGCGTGCAGAAGGTGAACGACATCGAGTTCTTTCTCTAAAAACTTCTTGCGAGTTGCGAGGTCGTCGGCGCCATAACCCTGCGTGATTTCGTCGGTGAAGTGCTTCCAGGTTTTTGTTTTCCAGGAAGCAGGAACGTATTTTGCGCGATCGTCTTTCGAGAAATCGGTGACGTCCATCAAGTTGCCGCCGCGTTCCCAGACGAGAGTGGGGCATTGCCAAGTTTGATTTTTCGCGAGAAGCGCAGCCAGTGAGTCAGCTCGCGCTGCATCGAACGTGGCGAGAAAGCGGGCTTCGGTTTTGTTTCCCTTGAGGAAGTCATCTTCAGCGGAAGAACTGCCTTCAAAGATGCCGATGAGATGCTCGAAGCTCGCCATGCCCGCGTCGGACATTTCGGACGCGCGAACGGAATCGGGCACATGGCCTTCGAATGCGATGCCCTGTTTTTTGGCCTCGTCGGCGATGGCGAAGACGGCGTCGCGTGGGATAAGAGATTGCAGCTTGATAAAGTCGGCGCCGCGGTCTTTCAGATCGGCGACCGCACGCCGCGCGTCGTCAGGCGTGGAAATGAGAATCGAGCTTGGAAAGCGCGGTTTGGGACCATCGAGCATTGGTCCGGAGGTAAAGATGTGTGGCCCGATGAGGCGACCGAGTTCAATTTCGGTACGCCAACCTTGCACGACTTGAAGTTCACTGCCCATGTCACGAACTTCGGTGACACCATTTGCGATGAAGAGTGGAAGCGAAATGTCTTTGGCAGCGGGAAACCAATCGCCGAAAACCAGATGCACGTGCATGTCCCACAGGCCGGGGATCAGAAAGAGTCCTCGGCAATCGATGCTTCGCGCGGTGCGTGGATACTTTGCAAGTTTTGCGGGACCGATCGCGAAAATACGCTGCCCTTCAAGGGCGACAGTTTGATCCGGCCGCACCGCGCCTGTGCGGACGTCGATGACGTTGACATGGTTGAGGATGAAGAGGTCGTGAGGCGCAGGCTCTTGAGCGAGTAGAGGAGGTAGAGAGAAGAGTGCGGCGGCGAGAATTCCGAGAGCAAGCGAGAGTTGTCGAAGCCGAATCATCTGGGTCTAGTCCCAGGGAATGGAAAGCCAGGCACGCTTCTCGGCGCTTTGGGCGATGGTTTCGCAGAGGATGAGCTCGTCATGGCCGGTGGAGAATGTGGGGAACGAGCGCGGGGCTTTGAAATTGCCCGCGTCGAGATAAGCGTAAAAATCTTTGAACAATTGAACGAATGTATCCGGGTAGCCTTCGGTGTGTCCGCCGGGATAGGCGGCGTAGCCGCGTGCGGCGGGGCTGAGCAGCGCCGGGTCCTTGATTAAGGATTCGTTGGCGCGATTGCGGCGGCCGATCCAGAGAATGTTGGGATCCTCGGCGTTCCAGGCAAACGAGCCTTCGCTGCCGTTCACTTCAAAACCGAGGCTGCATTTGCGCCCGGCGCTGACTTGCGAAACGCTGTAAAAGCCGCGCAGATCGTTTTCGAAATGGACGAGGACGCTGGCATAGTCGTCGGTGGCGATGGGAACTTCGTCGTACGCGCCCTCGCCGACTTTGGCG
>Ga0126376_10000127_pt1 | contig 33148 bp, 27 predicted proteins | sample PanSoiMetPlot_15_FD_92760 | JGI IMG/M metagenome (GOLD analysis project Ga0126376, IMG submission 92760) | Tropical forest soil microbial communities from Panama - MetaG Plot_15 | ecosystem: Environmental > Terrestrial > Soil > Tropical forest > Bulk soil | place: Panama | collected 2016-02-17 | reverse complement strand
TGGAACATGGTTCACCTCGAAGGACATACCTCAAAGGGCAGGCAATCTATCATAAATGAAGGCGCGTGAGATGGAAGATGGCCGGGACTTGCCCGCAAGCAATTTTAGTTCCACGTGGAACATTTCTTGCTTTGCACCGCCTCTCTGCATAAACTGCGCACGCCAGACGAATCCCGACCTTCGGGGTGCCTTCGTGCGAAAACTAGCCTTCCCAATCGTTCTTTCTCTCGCGGTGCCGACACTTTGCTTACCGCAAGCCGCGTCCAAGCTCGCCCCGGAAGTGCGCGAGTTCGTGAAGGAAGACTCGGGGCTGATTGCGCTGACGCACGTGCGTGTGATCGACGGCACCGGGGCTGCTCCTCGCGCGGATCAAATCTTGGTGATTCGCGAAGGAAAGATCGCCGCGCTTGGCGACGCGGCCAGCACAAAGATTCCTGAAGGCGCAAAGGTGCTCGACCTCTCCGGCCGCACGATTATTCCCGGCCTCGTCGGCATGCACGACCACATCTATTACCCGTCACCCGGCGGAGCGCCACCACTTTATCCGGAACACGCCGCAAGTTTTCCGAGATTGTATCTCGCGGCGGGCGTGACCTCGATTCGAACGACGGGAAGCGTCGATCCCTACGCCGACCTCGAACTGAAACGCGACATCGAGGAAGGCAAAATGGCCGGCCCGAAGATTCATGTCACCGGACCGTACCTCGAAGGGCCGGGAGCCTTTGCGATACAAATGCATCAGCTCAAAGACGCTGAGGACGCACGCAGCACGGTGGAATTCTGGGTCGCTCAGGGCGTCACTTCGTTCAAAGCGTACATGAACATCACGCCAGAAGAACTCGGCGCGGCCACGAAAACAGCGCACGCGCACGGCATCAAAGTGACCGGGCATCTTTGTTCCATCGGATTTCGTGAAGCGGCTGCACTCGGCATCGACGACCTGGAGCATGGCCTCGTCGTGGATACGGAATTTCTCACAGAGAAAAAGCCAGGCGTATGCCCAAACACGCCCGCGGCCAATAAAGCATTGCTTCCCCTCGAGATCACCAGCGGGCCGATTCACGAAATGATCCGCGACCTGGTGGCCCATCATGTCGCGGTGACCTCCACCCTGCCAGTATTTGAAACGTTTGTACCCAATCGTGCGCCGCTGGACGCTCGGGTTCTGGATGCGATGCTGCCTGAAGCGCGCATTTCCTACCTGAGAAGACGGTCGCTGATTTCCGACGGCGCGGCGAAATCCGATTGGCCCGCGCTATTCAAAAAAGAATTCGAATTCGAACGCGAATTCGTCAAACAAGGCGGCCTTCTTCTGGCCGGCTTGGATCCCACCGGATACGGCGGAGTGATCGCAGGATTCGGGGATCAGCGTGAGGTGGAATTACTGGTTGAGGCAGGATTCACTCCGGTCGAAGCCATTCACATTGCCACTTCGAATGGCGCGGAGTTTCTTGGCGAACCGGACAAAGTCGGCACGCTGGCGACCGGCAAGCAAGCGGACCTGGTGGTGATTGACGGGGATCCTTCTGGGAATATCAAGGACGTCGAAAAAGTAGAAATGGTATTTAAGGATGGCCTAGGCTACGATTCCGCAAAGCTCATCGAATCGGTTCGCGGTCTTGTTGGTCTGCGCTGAGCGGCTGCATCAAGCCAATGCAACGGATTGCAAATTCTTGGGTTAGAGCAACGGAATGAGGTAGAGTCAGAACTTGGCTGCATCAGGGAGTGCAACGACTGCATCCAAGTTGTTTAAAACGGGGCCAAGCACCCAACTTCCTTTGCGCTCCAAAAGGAGAGAATCGAACCTGTGAGTCATGTTCCTGGAGTAAACGGTGATGCAGTGTATCCCACAATTGCCGCGACGGCCACGGCGCTTCCGCCGCACACCATCACGCGCGACGACGTGAAGTATTACATGGGGCGCGTCTTTGACATCCCCGAGCGGCGCGTCGAAGCCATGATGAGCATTGTGGATAATGCGCACGTCCACAAGCGGCACGCGATTTTTCCCATCGATTACACCATCGAACCGCGTGCGCTCTCCAAGACGAACAACGAGTACATCGAGCATGCCGTGAAGCTTGGCCGTGAGGCCGCTGAAAGATGTCTGGAACGCGCTGGGCTTAAGCCGGAAGACATCGACCTCATCATTACAGTGTCTTGCACCGGCTTCATGATTCCTTCGTTGGATGCGCATCTGATCCATCTCATGGGATTTCGGCCGAATGTGCGGCGCATGCCGTTCACGGAATTGGGTTGTGCCGCGGGCGCAATGGCGCTGGGCCGTGCCGCAGACTATTTGAAAGCACATCCGGGTGGAAACGTCCTCATCATCGCTGTGGAACTCCCCTCGCTCACGTTCCAACGAAAAGACATTTCCCAAGCCAATCTAATCTCGTCAATTTTATTTGGCGACGGAGCTGCCGCGGTTATCGTGCGCGGAGATCCTGCACCGGGACCAAAAATCCTGGTTTCGGAGACTTTTACATTTCCCGATTCGCTTTTCGCCATGGGATTCGACCTCCGCGATTCCGGGTTCCACATTATTTTGGATAAAGAAGTTCCGGAAATGATCGGCGGCAAAATCCGCGGGCTGGTCGAAGGGTTCCTGAACCGCAACGGAAGGAAAAAGGAGGACATCAAGGGATGGATTCTGCATCCCGGCGGCGCCCGTTTGCTCGGAAACGTGGAAACCGAGCTGGGTTTGTGCAAATGCGATACGCAGCCGTCCTGGGACATTCTCGGCAACGTCGGGAATCTCTCCAGCGCCACGATTCTTTTCATCCTCCAAGAGTGGCTCGAAAAACGTCCGCTCAAGACGGGCGACTACGCCGTCGCGGCCGCGTTCGGACCGGGCTTCAGCGCGGAATTTCTCCTATTGCAATGGGCCTGAGCTTCTACCTCTTTTTATGCTTGCTCGTCGCGGTGGGCGTGCTGCGTTTGGTTGAACTCCGCGTTTCCAGGCGCAACTTCCGCCAAATGCTCTCCGCCGGCGCCGTTCCCGTCCCTGAACCGCATTTCAAATGGATCGTCGTCATTCACACGGGTGTGCTCATCGGCGCCGCTTTGGAAGTCATCTTTCTGAAGCGTCCGTTCCTTCCCTGGTTTGCGGCCATCATGTTTGCCCTGTTCATCGCATCTAACCTATTGCGCCTCTGGGTCGTCCTTGCGCTGGGTCGGCTGTGGAGCGTGAACGTCATGGATTCCGCGCAAATAGGCATTGTGACCACCGGACCTTTTCGCTTCGTACGCCATCCCAATTATTCGGGAGTGGTACTTGAAGTGATTACGCTGCCGTTGATCTATAGCGCGTGGATCACTGCCGTTGCCGCCGCGCTGGGCTATTGCTACGCCTTGTCGCGTCGCGTGCCCGCGGAAGAGAAAGTGCTCATGGCGAATCCCGAATACCGGGCGGCCATGGGTCATAAGCCGCGATTCTTGCCCGGCCTGTTCTGAGGAAAGTACTGCCCCCATGCGTTCGCTCATCCTGCTGGCCACTCTCTTCTTGTTCAACCCTGTTCCCGCGCATGCGGCCAACATCGATGACGCGGGAGATGCGGCTTTCACCAACGTGCCGGAACTGACCTCCGGCTTTCGCATGCTTTACATCCAGAAGTTTCCCGAAGGCCGCGCGCAGTTCGCTGCGTGGGCGGCGCAACATCCCGACGATCCCTTTGGCCAAGTGGCCATCGCCGCAAGCTACCTTTTTGAGGAGTTTTACCACCAAGGCGTACTGACCAGCGAATTCTTCCTGAACGACAAGACGTTTCTCAATGGAATTGAAGGGAAGCCGGATCCTCAGCGGATGGAAGGATTTGACACAGCCATCGCAAACACGAGAAACCTCGCGGCACAACGGCTGGAGAACAATCCCGAAGATCCCGAAGCGCTTTATGCGCTCACCCTCGCGGCAGGCATGGACTCGGATGCGGACATGATTCTTCGCAAGCGCCGGATGGAAGCGTTGAAGCGGCTGAAAGAAGCAAACGTGCACGCCAAGGCGTTGCTGGCACAGCGGCCCGAGGCGGCTGACGCCTACATCGCCCTTGGCTCGGCCAACTACATCATCGGAAGCCTTTCCGTGGGGTTCCGCGCGATGCTGTGGTTCGGTGGAGTTCACGGAGATAAAAAGCTGGGCATGGCGCAGGTCGGCAAAACGGTGGACGGCGGCCTCTATTTGAAGCCGTTTGCCAAGATCATGCTGGCGCTGGCCGCGCGGCGAGAGAAACAGAACAAGCTGGCGCAGAAGCTTCTTCACGAATTGGCCGAAGAGTTTCCGGAAAGCCCACTCTATCCCATCGAATATGCCAAGGCGATGGGACGAATCCCTCCCGCATCCGTGCGCCGATGAAACGCTTTGTGTGCTGCCAGATTTCTGCGAATCGTCTAGAATCTCGCTTCCAACTTGAAGGACGCGTCAGTCACTAAATGAGGCGGTGAATTGTGTTCCAGCACGACTTGCTCAAGGGCCGAGCCATTTTTATCACCGGTGGTGGGACCGGACTCGGGCGTTCTATGGCTTTGCGGTTTTCCGAACTGGGCGGGCGTCTGTTCTTGGTTGGCCGGCGCGTGGAACCGCTTCGCGAAACCTGCGAAGAGATTCGCAAGCTTGCAGGCGCTGCCGCTTACGCTACGTGCGATATTCGCGATTACACCGCCGTTGAAGCCGCAGTGACTCAAGCCGAGGAGCAGTTTGGCGAAATCAATGCCCTTGTGAACAATGCGGCCGGCAATTTCATCGCCCGCACAGAGAAGCTGTCTCCAAACGCGTTTAACGCCGTCGTGGGCATCGTGCTGAACGGCTCCTTTCACTGCACGCAAGCCATCGCCAAGAGGTGGATCTCGCAGAAACACGGCGGGAGTATTCTCAACATGGTCACAACCTACGCGGCGGCCAACTGTGGCTCGGGCTTCGTTGTTCCATCGGCATGCGCCAAGGCGGGAGTGCTGGCCATGACCACCTCGCTTGCCGTGGAATGGGCCAAGTATCACATCCGGATCAACGCGATTGCTCCGGGACCTTTTCCCACCGAAGGAGCCTGGTCTCGCCTGATGCCCACAAAACAATTCGAGGAAGACAGCAAGCAGCAACATCCCATGAAGCGTTTCGGGCGGCACGAGGAGTTGGCAAACCTCGCCGCGTTCTTGCTCAGCGACATGGCGGAATATATCAATGGCGAGTGCGTGGTCATCGACGGCGGTCAATGGCTGCGCGGGGCCGGTGAGTTTAATGACCTGATGCTTTTGCCTGAAGGCGCCTGGGAAACCATGGAGGCGGCGAGGCAGAAAAAATCCTAGAGTGCGGTACTCTTTTTTCGGCAATACCGCATTTGAAGAGAGGTGTCAACGCCGCAAAAAGTCGTGGCCGCGTGTGTTTAGACTCTGACAACTGTCGCTACTGGGGCAAGGCGCGTTTGCGTAGCTCTACGCGCAGCTTGACTTCTCCCACCGTCTGACCGTTCGCTTCGGCACGAACCGTGACTTCGGGAGGTTCCGCTTTCCTTGGCGCTTTTTCCGCGGGCTTTTCCACCGGCGCGGGCAAATTCACTTCGACCCGAGGAGCGGCCGTTTGCTTGGCCGCCACCATGAACTTCCCCGTGCCGCTTTCCGTGGTCCACCCTACCGGCAGCGTGGCCGTGATGGTGACCTCCTGCGCTTTAGCGGTGCGGTTGCGAATCCAAAGAGGGATCACCAAGGTTCCAGGTCCTTGGAGTGCGATCTCCGGCGGTTCGGGATGTGGCAAATTTGTGAGCCCATGCGCTCGGCGGAATTCCGCGTAGAAGCTCCACGGCCCGGCAAGCTCGGCCCATAAATCCGGCTTTGCGGGCTCCAGTGTAATTTCCGGGCGCACGAACGGAATTGCGCCGGGGGTGATGGCCTCAAAAATGTCTCCGGTCACGCTGCCGCCCACAACAGACTTGCCAAGCACGTAGTGCTGGTCTTCTCCCCAGCCGTCTTGCGAAGTGGCCATTTTTTCGATTTGCGCTTCGTCCATCTGCGCAATGCGATCCAGATAGGACTTGGCTTGCGTCTGGTGCGTTCGAAAAGCATCCAGCGCCATCCGCCAGTAGGGCTTGCCGCTCAGCTTGGAGATTTCCTTCACGGAGTAACTCGGACCCTTGCCGCGGAAAATATCTTCCCGCTCCGCGTCCGCAAAGTAATAAATCTTCTTCACCTGCCACGGCCGAAGATTTTCGAGAAAGGGTTCGAGGCGCCTCATCGGCCCTGAGATTTGTTCGGGAAACACGGCCGGATTCCCCGCCAGATCAAACGCTTCGGTGGCCAGCACCCCGGAAGCCTGATGGTCGCCATGATCTTCGCCGATAAAAGTGCCCGGCATAAAAGTGAGGATGACTTCCGGACGCGTCAAACGCACCAGCCGCACCATCTGCTGCAAAGTTTCGCCATGATTCCAGTTCGCCAGTGACACCAAAACATTTTGCGAAGCCGTGTCTTTCCCGCTGAGAAACCAGACGTTGCTGATACCGAGCGTCGTCAACGCATTGCGGGCCTCGATTTCGCGAACGGCTCCCAGTGCGGCGGCTTGCTCTGTTCCGGCTTCGTTCGATCCGCTGCTTCCGCGCGTGCCGAAAACCACGGCGATGCGCTTGTGCTCATCAAGCGCCCGCGCCACGTACGGCGTCACGGCTGCTTCGTCATCCGGATGCGCCACCACCACCAGAATGTCCGCTTTGTAGCGCTCATCCGCCGGCGGAAGCGCCTTCGGCTCCTGCGCATTCGCCTTTGGCAACGGTACGGTTAAAAACACGGCGAGCAAAGCTCCAACCAATCGAAGCATGGGCGATCCTTTAGCGATGAATTTCACAAATCAGGGAATGTCTGCCCCGCCACACCCCGGTATTTTCAATCCTAGATGGATGCGGCATCAAGGCCTTGGGGTACTCGCTGCGCTTTGCCATGGTGCTCGATTTGGGAGTCGCCGGACGTACACAGTCGTGGAAGCCCCCCCACAGTCTTGGCCACCGGCCAAAGCCCACAACTCCTTCCAAGTCGCTGACGGCTTGAGACTTGGCGTTTCTGGAAGGCCCCAGCCACGCCTGGTGCGCTTCTTGCATTTCGCCTCCTCGCGGCATCACCACGAGTGGGGAGGAGTCCATGCGAAGGTTCACGAGAAACCAGGTCCATCGGAAAGTGTCTTTGCGGTTGGCGTTAGGACTGCTGTTGTTTGCTACCATTCTCGCGAGTTGGGCGTCCGGCCAGAACCATGACGGAGCGTTGACGCCCTCTCGCGCCGGCGAAGGATGTCTGTTATACCGTTCGCCGCTCTCTGGCCGTTACGAAACCGTGCCTCTAGCGCACACGGACGCGACCCTGGACGTTCGCGGGCTGGTGGCTGCGGCAACCGTGACGCAGCAATACGTCAACAACACAAACGAGCCCCTGGAGGCGGTGTACGTTTTTCCGCTGCCACACGATGCGGCGGTCTACGACTTGGAAATCCGCATTGGCAACCGCGTGATTCGCAGCGTGATTAAAGAACGCGAGGAAGCCAAGCGCACCTACGACGCGGCAAAGTCCGAAGGCAAACGCGCGGCGCTGGTCGAAGAAGAGCGGCCCAACATTTTCACAGCGTCGGTGGCGAACCTGATGCCAGGCGACCACGTGGACATTCGGCTGAGGTATGTCGAGGCGCTGCGCTGGGAAGAGTCGCGGCTACGGCTGGTTTTCCCTATGGTCGTTGGACCGCGCTACATCACGGGAACACAGGCCGTTGGCCATAACGGAACGGGATGGGCCGCGGACAGTGATGCTGTTCCGGATGCTTCGCGCATCACTCCGCCGGTGCGAAATCCAGAAACGCGCACGGGGCATGACATTTCGCTGGCGGTGGATCTCGACCCCGGCTTCGAATTCGGCACGATCAAGAGTGTCTCGCATGAAATCCGTGTGAAGCGTCTCGCGGACGGACGTCAGCACATCGAGCTCGCGAGCGGCGCTACCATTCCGAACAAGGATTTTGTCCTCGAAGTGCAGCAGGCCGAAAGCAAACAGCCCAAGACGGCGCTCTTCCTATCTCCTGAAAAAGAGTCCGGCGAAACGTATTTTCTCTTGACTGCGTTTCCGCCAACGGTGCAACCGGCGAAGCGCGTGCCGCTGGAAATGCTCTATCTCATTGACATTTCCGGCTCTATGTCTGGCACGTCGATCGAGCAAGCGCGCGAAGCGCTGCAGCAGGCGCTTGACCGGCTCACGCCGGCTGACCGCTTCGGTATCGTCGCCTTCAACCACAGCTACTACGAGTTCGCGGCCCAGCCGTTGACCGCAAGCCCGGACAATGTCGCCGCGGCCCGCCGCTACGTTCAAGGACTTGAAGCCAACGGCGGCACCGAGATGTTGCCCGCGCTGCTCCACGTCATGCAGAAGCCGGAGACTGCCGGTTATTTACGCCACATCGTTTTGTTGACCGACGGCGACCTCGGCAACGAAGAACAAATCTTCGCGGCGCTGCGGCAGGACTTGGGCGGGGCGCGGCTTTATACCGTGGCCATCGGCAGCGCTCCGAACTTTTTCCTTGCCACCAAGATGGCGCAGTTCGGCCGCGGCAGTTTCACGCATATTGCCGACATCAGCGAGATTCGTGAACAGATGGGCAAACTGCTTGAAACCATCGAAAGCCCGGTGCTGACCGACGTGAAGCTGTCGTTTGAAGGCGTCGAACTGGCTGAAGTTTATCCGCAGCGCCTGCCCGATCTTTTCTGGCGGCAGCCACTGCTGGTTTTCGGGCGCATCTCGCAAGGGCGAAAGGGCGCGGTGCACCTGACGGCACGCGCGGGAGATCAGCCATTTGAAACGACCATCCCGTTCGACTCTTCCACGGCCTCGTTCCACCCCGGCATAACAACGCTGTGGGCGAGACAACGCGTGGAAGACTTAATGGATCGCTGGCGCGAAGGGGATGAGGATGCGCGGGCCAGCATCCGAGCGAGTCTGATTACTCACGCCATTCGCTACCGTCTGGTGACGCGTTTTACTTCGCTCCTGGCGGTCGAGGAAGTCGTCGCGAATGTCGGCGGCGAGTCGCGGACAGTTCCGGTGCCCACCGAATTGCCAGCGGGGATGCAATTGGAAAAGGTCTTTGGCGCGCCGGCAACCGGAACGGCTGACGCATTTCTCGAAATGCTCGGCGTGATTCTCCTGCTGACCGGCCTGGTCATAAGCATCGCCCTGCGGCAGTTTGCTCGCAACGCGGAGGCAGCGTCATGAAACCGCTGCGAATCTTCGTAGCAATGGTTTTACTTGCGGGAGCTTCTCTTACAGCCCGCGCCACGTACCTGCATGCAAAGGCGGACCTCGCGGGCGTGCTAATTCACCGCGCATGGAACAAGACGGTGGCGGATGGCAAGCCTCATCCGCCGTGGCCCTGGGCGGACACGTACCCCGTCGCGCGCCTGTGCATCCCGCGACTGGGTTACGACGAAGTCGTGCTGGAGGGCGCCACTCCGCGCTCGCTGGCCTTTGGTCCCGCACGGCTTTTCAGTGGAGCTAGCTTGGGCCAGCCGGGGAACGTGGAACTCGCCGGGCATCGCACAAGCTGGTTCCGGCCGCTTCAATCCGTGGAGGATGGAGATCAGATTCAAGTTCAGTGGTTTGACTCGCGCAAGCGCGAACTTCGCGAGCGCACTTACACCGTAGATGACATCCGCATCGTGACACCCGAAGAGGTAAGTCTGCTGACGCCGCCGTCTGGTGATGCGCTGACGCTCATTACATGCTACCCGTTTGGCCACGGCCCGCGCTCCCCGCAGCGATTCGTGGTGCTTGCGTCTCCGGCCGGCCCGAGCCGCTTGACCGAGACTTCGCGTCTTGCCAAGCCGGCGCAAAGGTAAGGAGGTCGCAGCTTATGCGCGATAACCTCTGGCCGTCCTAATATGAGTTTGCTAGACTGGCGCGGAATTGCGACACAGCACTCGAAGACGATTCCTGGCGGAAACCGTAGGCGTGTGCCTTTCGCCGACCTGGCGGATCGCGCTTGGGGCCCAAGACGCGCCTAGCATGCAATTCCCGTCGGAAGCCCGCGAGCGAATTGCGATTGCATCGTATCCGTTCCGGGACTTTATTGTCGGGCGCGAGGACAAATCCGGCGGCGGAAAGATGGAGTTGAAGGACTTCGCCGCGCACGTCAGCGCCAAATTCAACATCAAGAAAATCGAGCCGTGGAGCGCGCATTTTCGCTCGCTCGAGAAGCCTTACCTCGAAGAACTTCGCACTGCTGTGGTGTATCTTCACGGGGCGATTGTAAACATCGCCGTCGACGGCGAGCACAGCCCGTATTCGACCGATCCCGCCGAGCGGGAGAAAGCCGTCGCGTTCAGCAAACAATGGATTGACGCCGCAGCGGCGATTGGCTCGCCAAGCCTGCGAACCAACATCCCTCCAGCAAAAGAGTCCAAGCCGGACGTCGACCGGGCCGCGCAAAGTTTGAAGCTCGTTGCGGACTACGGTGCAGCCAAAAACATCGTAGTAAACCTGGAAAACGACAATCCCGCGAGCGAGGATCCCTTCTTCCTGGTGAAGGTCATCGAACAGGTAAACAGTCCCTGGCTCCACGCGTTGCCCGACTTTGCAAATACCTTGGCGGCCTTCGAGGCAGCGTACGCTTACCAGGGAATCGACGCTATGTTCGGTCACGCATACAACATTTCTCACGTGAAGGAAACCGAAGTGGGCGACGGGAAAGACAAAATCGTGCACGTGGATTTGCCGAGAACTTTTGCCATCGCCAAGAATCACGGATACAAGGGATATTTTTCGATGGAGTGGGACAGTCCCGGCGACCCTCATGAGGGAACTCTCGGACTCATTGAGAAAACACTGAAGAACTTGTCCTAAGGCAGTTCAGTTCAGGCGGAATTTCACGGTTACCGTGAGATGCATGGCCACTGCCTGCCCATCCAGCCGGGCCGGTTCGTACTTCCATTGCCGCACCGTCTCAATCGCCGACTGTTGCAGCAAAACGGGTCCGGAAATAACCCTTACCGTGTTCACCTTCCCTGCCGCATCAATCAGAGCGTCCACCACCACATCCCCGCTGACTCGAGTTGCTTTCGCAAGCTGCGGATAAATCGGAAGCGTGGCTCGAATCAGGCGAGGCTGCTGAACCATTCCTCCAATGAGACCATGCGCGGCGGGGGCGGCCGGCGCCATTTGGCGGGCGAGCGCTCCTTCAAAAGGATCTCCCGAAGAAGGCATCAGATCAGGCTGAATTGCCGGAGCTTCTGCGGACGAATTGCCCGTCGCGGCGCTGCTCAATGGATGGCCAACATTGGGAGCAACCATGGTGAAGGTGTGCGCCGACCGCGCCTCTTCCGTCGCCGCGGCTTCCGGACTCTCGGTCGCCGTCAGCCTGGGCCCAGAGGAATCCTTGTTTTTAGCTCCTTCGCGAACAAACCAAAGAGTCCAGCTCTGGCCGCCGGCGTCGAGCACGTCCACTTGGAACGGCGGCGCACTCCCTGCTGAAGAAGACGTGACCGACGGAGCAGTCGCAGAAACCGGGGCGGGAACAGAGGAACTGACGTCCCCCCCCGGCACGGGTTCGCCCGTTCCCAGCGCCGGATCTGACGTGCGGACCTCCGCGTCTGCTTGATGGGCGGCCCTCGCCATGAAAATTCTGACGCCGGCCGTCACTGCAAACGCCGCAAGGCAGCCCCACACCACTAGGAGCGCCAATCGAGCCAGAGAAGGATGCGAGTATGCCGGCAATTCCTGCACAGGCGGCCGCCCGCCGGCCTCTTCCCGGTTACTCCCGGCGTATGCCCCGTACCGTTCCCGTTCCCAGGATCGAGATTCTGAAAACGCGTACTCCGGCTCGCGAGAGGCTTTGATGGGAGTTTGCTTCGCATCCCACTCGCTGAAGGTTTCCTTTCTTTCTACCGCGCTTTGGGTCTTGGACTCCGGCGCAAGAGGAACGAGCACTTTCGCTCGAGTTTGCTGTAGTTCCGGTTTGATCCGTTCGCCGCGTGTGGACCCATTCGCGGAAGTTTCAAAGCACAGCCATTGCCGGATTTGTTCGCGGCTGGCTTCCGCCAGGTCCACAAACTTCACTCCGGCGCCTCTCTCAAACTCGCGCGTCCACACGATTTCACCCGGCACTTCGAAGGATTCGCAAAGCGCTTTTCCTTTACGCGGCATCGGCATGCAGCCCATGGCTTGAAACGTGAAGCTGACCCGCTCGCGCAACAAAGGCGGCTTGGCAAACTCAAAAGCCATTCCGCTTTCGCTCACGTTGGTGAGCTTGCCCCAATTGTCTTCGCTAAAGAAGACCAACACTACGTGGCGCTTCAGCGCTTCGCGCGGCGAGCTGCGCCGCTCCTCGGTTCTCCGACTATCTTTCGAAGTGCGTGCTGAAGTGAACATGGTTGTCCTGTTCGGCTCCGCCGCGCGTTAATGGCTCTCTTCAGGCATCTCCTGGAGCTGGTCCCAGCCACTGGGCAGCTCCAATTGCCGATGGTCGGCCTCATCAAACAACACAAACGCCCCGACGTTCCGAAGCCGCTGCTCTACGAAATTCCGCAACTTTTCAATGGAGCCCGAGTCCGCATCCGGTGGCCAGTTGAATGGTTGCGTGATTTCAAGGGCCAACCGCGCATGCTGCCGGGCCGGCAAAAATACCGGATAGCTGAGCCGGATCGGCTGGTCCTGGCTGTAGCTGCCGTCCGATTTCATTCGGCTGAGGATTACCAAGTGGGGGCCGTCGCTGAGGCCAACGTCCGAGTCGGTGTTGTTCTCCAGATCATAGGAAATGACCAAGGAGGCCCGCGTTTTGTCGATTTCCCTAAGCTGGCTTCCAATGTAGCCCGCGCGGATGCTCCCTTGATTCCAGATGGCAGGTCGTTCGCGGGCTGTTCGCTTACGGATGGAAAGGAGGGATCGGTTGCCCGTGACAAAGCTTATCGCCAAGAACGCCGCTCCCGCGGAACCAACTACCCAAAGCGCATCTTTCCACGACACTCTGCTCTCCGTCCGGGACTGGGAAGCTCTATCTGACTCTCGCTTCTTCTGGACTTAGCCAGTTCGGCGTTTCCTACTGTTCCGTATCATTCCGACGCGCGGACGGGCAAGATGGGAAAGTCCCTAACTTCCTTTCAGGTCTTTCCCCTATTGGCTTTACTCGTCGTTTACATTCTCCCCAGCGCCAGAAGGGGTCGTGACCTCGAGATGGAGTTCTGTCAGACCCGCCGATCTAAGCTGCCGATTGAGGGCAGGGAGGTCGGCGGCCTGGAACTCTTGCCAGACCTTCAGGACGGCGAAAAAATCCTTTTCCGTCGTGTCCATGGCAGCAAGCTGCGCGTCGGTAGGAGCCGCGTCGGCACGATCGAGTTCCCCGTAGAGCGCTGCGATCGCCGCCGCGCTGCGCGCGAGCGTGGCCGAAGCTGAAGCGGCCGCCCCAGCGCCTCCGGGGCCGCCAGCGCCACCGAGAATAGCCCCCAACTTCTTGTCAAAAGAGGAAACTGCCTCGACCAGTGGCCCCGAGATCTTTTCGGCGGATGACCCAGCACCATTCGCTGTGGACGCGGTGGGCGCCTTACCAGTCAGCTTTTGCAGTTGCTCCCAAAGGGCCCGCGCTTGGGTGAGCGCCTCCGTGTTTTGCGTCATCATCTTCGCCAGAAGCTGCTGTTTCTGAAATTCCAGCGCCAGCCCTTCCTGTGAAGTTTTCACGCGCGGATCCATCTTCACCGTGAGAGGCTCGCTGAACAGCAGCCCGCGAACCGTCAGCCGGACGGTGTATTGCCCGGGCAGCGCCATTGGTCCCTGTGGCGACCGTGGTGTATCTCCTGGAATGGCGGAAATAGGATAATCCGACCGCGTGGCCCGCGGCGCGGGATAACGCAAATCCCATACCCGGCGGTGCATCCCGGCGCTGCTCGAAAGAATCTTAGAGGTGCGAATCCAGTACCTCGGAATCAGCTCCTTGGCAAGTTCTTCGGAGGAAGGCTCGGCTTTGTCTGCATCGGAGAACTTGCGAACCAGTTTTCCCTGTCCGTCGAGAATTTCCAGGGTCACCGGGGCCGTCGTGGGCACTGCCAGAAAATAATCAATGATCGCTCCGTCCGGAGGATTCTGCGCCGTAGGCTCGTCCGGCGGAATGGGTGTGTCCGTATTCGTGTCGCGCCTCACGCGATAAGCAATGGCTGGCTTGAAAAGATACTCTTCCGCTTTGGCCACCGATTCGGTGATCTGCCGCAGCGGCGAAATGTTGTCCAGTACCCAAAACGAACGCCCGTGCGTGGCCACAATCAAGTCATGGTCGTGAATCCATAAATCACGCATCGAAGTGTGCGGCAGGTTGAGCTGCAGCGATTGCCAGTGGTCCCCATCATCGAACGAGACCCACAAGCTCGTCTCGGTCCCGGCGAAGAGCAAGCCCTTGCGCACCGAATCTTCGCGCACGGCATTGACCGGCGCGTTTTCCGGCAGGCCGTTTGCGATCAGCCGCCACGTCTTTCCTCCGTCATGCGTGCGGTAAATGTAAGGACGCAAATCATCGATGCGGAAACGGCTGACCGAAGCGTATGCGGTCTCGTCATCGAAATGCGAAGCGGAAAGCTGCGTCACTTTGCTCCAAGGAGTGATCTCAGGAGGCGTGACGTTTTTCCAATTCGCGCCGCCGTCGCGCGTGACCCAAAACCATCCGTCGTCCGTGCCCGCCCAAATCGTGTTTATGTTTTTGAACGAAGGAGCCAGTGCATAAATCACGCCGCGAATTCTGTCTGCGTTGGGATCTTTCGCAGCCTTATCCCCGAGGCTTGCAGGAATCGCGCCGTGCTCGCGCCCGAGGTCGGGACTGATGGTTTGCCAAGTTTGCCCCTGGTCGGTGGTCTTGAACAAGAAATTCGACGTGTAATAAAGAATGTGCGGATCGACCGGCGAAAAAAGTAGGGGTTGTGTGCGATCCGCACGGTATTTTGGATCGGCAGCCGGAATCGGCGAGACGTTCTGGAATTGCCCAGTCGAAAGTGAAAACTTGGAGACCTCGCGCCGCCCCGCTCCATAAACGATGTCCGGATTCAGCGGATCCGGCGCCGCGTATCCGTATTCAATGATCCCCGCTGGATGCCAGTCGCGAAACGTGATTTCCCCGTCGTTGCCGCGGCTTGAAACGCACACCGAGCCGCTATCCTGCTGGCCTCCGCAAACGAGATAAGGAAATCCACTCGACGTTGCACCATGAAAGATTTGCCCCGTGGGCTGGTTGTACCACGAACTCCACGTCTGCCCCGAGTTGACGCTGACGAGCGCCCCCTGATCGCTGACCAGCAAAATGATGTTGGGAAAGTTCGGATTGATCCACAGATTCTGATAGTCGTCTCCGCCAGGCGCGCCTCGCAGGCTGGTCCACGTTTTGCCGCCGTCGGTCGAGCGCATCGTCACGATGCTGGCGCTGTAGACCACGTCCGGGTTTTTGGGATCCACGCGCGGCACCGGCAAATCGCCTCCGCCAATCCGCAGTGCGGGCCGCGGATCGGTGGTGACGCGCGTCCAGTTTTCTCCGGCATCATCCGAACGGTAAATTCCCACGCTCGGCTCGTTGCTGGCCACCGAAGCGTACAACCGGCTTGGCTGGCTCGCCGCAATCGCCACGTCTACTTGAATGATTCCCTTCGGCAGGCCGTTGGTAAGCGCGCGCCAGGTTTTCCCGCCATCCGTGGACTTGAACACTCCTCCGCCCGTTCCGCTGTACTGATTGCCGTCCTCCCACGGTCCGAGTCGCACTTCCCACAGCGACGCATAAACAATTTCCGGATTCGAAGGATCAATCTCCACGTCCGAGCCGCCAACGTTGGCATCTTTCGAAAGCACTTTCTGCCAGTTCTGTCCGCCGTCGGTGGAAAGGTAAATGCCCCGCTCTTCATTGGCGCCGTAAGGGTGGCCAAGCGCCGCCGCAAACACTCGATTGGGATTGTGCGGATCGACCGCCAGCGCAGGAATCCCCTGCGAATTGCGCAAGCCGAGATGCGTCCAGGTCTTCCCCGCATCGCTGGATTTGTAAACGCCATCGCCCACGGAAAGATCCGGCCGCGCCAAGCCTTCGCCGCCACCCACGTAAACAATGTTGGGGTCGGAAGGCGCAACGGCGATCGCGCCGATGGATTGCATGGGCTGTGTGTCAAAAATCGCATTCCACGTACGGCCGAAATCATCCGACTTCCACACTCCACCGTTCACGGCGCCCATGTAAAAAACATTGGGCTGGCCGGCCACGCCGCAGGCCGCGCGCGTGCGTCCGCCCCGCGTGGGACCAATCATGCGCCAGCGCATTTCCTGGTAAGTGGATTCGGGAATCTGCTGCGCCGCGGCGTGATTTGCAACCATCACGCAAACCGCGGCGAACCTCAACGCGAAACGGCCAAACAATCGGGTCACGGCAACCCTCTGGCAAGCATAAAAATTATTGGCGGCACAGCATAAATCAAATGGCCGCGGAGATGGAGCGAAACTGCAGGGAAAGCCCCTTACCCTTTGGTACTACCAGTCACCCGCACGGCTCAAAGGATTGCTTGCCGTCCGGCAAATCCGGTGATAGTCTGCGGACCTGGCGCTGGGAGTGGGGGTAGTCTTTTCTGGCGCCGGAAGCGGGAAAACCTGGTTTTCTCGCGGGGCAGTTCTTACCAGCAGGGATTGCACCTCACATCTGAACCACTGATTGCAGAGGAGGAAGACGTATGAAGAAGCTGCTAGGTGCTCTGACGCTCGCAACGTTCCTGTGTGTTTCCGGCGCGGCCTACGCGCAGGATGCCGCAACCGCAAAGCAGGACGCTCCGGCCGCGGCCGCGAAGCAGGACGCTCCGAAGGAAGACACCGCCAACAAGAAGAAGGAAACCAAGAAAAAGGACAAAAAGAAAAAGGACAAAAAGGAAGACGAGAAGAAGGCAGACGAGAAGAAGCCCAGCTAACGGGCTTCTTCTGTGTCGTGGTTCCGGGCAGCCGCCGCGCCCTCCGCGTGCCGGCTGCCCAACTTTTTTTGTGAGGCGTTTTCTCGTCAGGAGCGGTTCAGGGCATCTTGTTGACGCTCGACACTGAGAGTATGCTTGCGTTCGCCTATGGGGAGGAAAACTAGGAGGAGAAATGACACGGACAAAATTCCCGTTGATCTTATTGGTGATAATGCTCTTGGCCATGTTCGCGACAAGCGCCCTGGCGCAGCAGGCAGCTCAAACGAGCGCCACGCCAGCGAAAACTCCCAACGCGCAGGAAATGGCTAAGCTGGGACCGCTCGTAAATCCCGTAAGCGGCGCCGTGAAAGCGCAACTTCCCCGTTTCTCGAAGAACATGGTCGCCGCCGCAGAAGCCATGCCCCCGGAAAAATACAATTTCAAGCCCACTCCGGAGATGAACTCCTTCGCGCACGTGGTGATGCACATCGCGCAATCGAACAACGGCCTGTGCTCGAAGATTTCCGACACGCCTGCGCCGGATGCGAAACTCGCGGACACCGATCCCAAGGACAAGTTAGTCGCGGGCTTGAAAGCTTCTTTCGACTACTGCGCGTCAGCGCTCGAGAAAGTGGACGACTCCAAACTCGGCGACCAGATGATGCTCTTCGGCAATCGCCCGTTTTCGCGCGCGGCCGTCCTCATCATCTTGAGCGACGACTGGTACGACCACTACGGCGCACAAGCCACCTATTTGCGCCTGAACGGCATTCTGCCACCGACCGCCCAACCCGCGCCCAAGTAGCTGGTGCTCTAAAAGTGAAAGCCCAGTTCAGCGGTATACGCACGCGGCGTCACGAAGTGTGTTCCGCTAAACGTTGATAGAAAATTGTAAAGCGCCGTCTTATTCGTCAAGTTGATGGCCGATAACCGCAAGCTCCACTTGTAACGGTCGTTGTGAAACACATCGTCGTCGCCTATGCTCGCGTCAAAAAGATTGCGCGGCGCAACGCGCGACGGATTGCGGTCCGGGTCATTCGTTCCGGGCGCGGCAAGATTGAATAACTTCGCCCCGAACGGCGTCTGCCCGGAGCAAATCGCCGGCGTCAAAGGAGCGGAAGGCGTGGCCACGTTGTTTCCGCAGAAAAGCCCAATCGCCGCTTGCTGATCGCCATCGAGCGAAGCGAGCGCCGTCGGAAAGTCCGCTACAAAAGGCGAACTGGCCACCAGCCCGCTGTCATACCGCCAGTTGAAGCCGACCCACGGCCCTCTTTTCCACGGCTGGTATTGCAAGTGAGTCGTCTGATTGAACGCCTGGTCATGGTCAATGCGGAAGATTTCGCCGCCGGTCACCGTGGCGCTCAGCCCTCCCACTTGTGGAGGGAAATACCGCGCCCGGACGTGCGCAAGGACCGCGAAGGCCGTCACGCCGTGGTAATTGGGCAAGCTCACGCGAACGGAAGGTCCGTCGATCTTCGAGTTCTTCCAAGCGATGGGAAAAAAGATTGGCGTATTGCCAAACGCACTGAAGTCGTACGCATTGTGTGTGTACTTCCACAAATAATCGGCGTCCACAACGAAGTATCTTCCAAAAGCTTGCTCAAAGCCCGCGTTGAACTGGTTGCGCTGGCCAGAGCGAATCGGCGCTTGCAAACTGGTACCGCCGATCACGTCCACGATCGCGGGGTTAGCCGCACCCAGGCTCGACAAAATCAGGTTCTCATTGAAGGGCGTTTCCAACACGCGCGAGTAGGAAACCCGAAGCACGCTGTTCGTCTTCTTGATGTGGTACGCCACTCCCACGCGTGGCTCGGGCTGCCAATCGTGAACGATCCCCCGATACACGTCGCCGCGAACGCCCAAACTGAACGACCAGCTTCCCGTGGTGATGCTGTCTTGCAGATACATCGCGACTTCTTTCACGTCCGTGTGTCCACGAAAAGGAAAGAGCGAGCCGCCGCGCATCAAATCTAATGCAAACAGCCGTGTGCACGGCGCGCCAACCGGCCGATTGCTGACCGTGTTGAAGCATGGGTTGCCGTTCGCATCGGTTTGCGATGGGAGGAAATTAGGGTCGGTAATTCCAAAATTGAAATTCTCCGTCAGGAAACTATGCTGCAAGGTGACGCCCGCCTTGATGTTGTGAATTCCCTTCACGTACGACACGTCGGTTCGCGCGCCCGCGTTGGTTAACCTTCGGTCCTGGTTCAACGTCGCCGAAGAACCACCTGGAATGAGTCCGGTGCCGTCGGCAAAGGCGTTCCCGCTGGGGTAATAATGGAAATGGTCGTGGCGCACAAATGCCCCCAAGGTGAAGAGCGTGGTTGTGCTGATCAAGCGAGTCCACACCGGAGCCACGTTGAATGTGTTGATCAGCGCACGTTGGTCGGTAGCCGCGAGCGGCTGTCCAGTCACGGGATCGGCTACTCCCACGTCCAGGTTGTCCAACGTATTGGGCGTCTGGAACCACGAACGCGTGTACTGAAGGTTGGTGTGAACCGAATCCGCACCGGTGACGTTGAAATCCAGGCGGTCAAACAGGTTCTCCTCGTTGCCTTTGTCGTGAATGGCGTGAATTTCTGGCGGATCGAGGAACCGGCTGGTGGTCAAGCCGTTCGCCGCGATAAAGTTGCCCCACTTCTGGCCTCCGTAAGCCAGCCGGAAACCACCAACCACGGAGCCGAAGCTGCCAATAGGACGAATCGATCTCACCCGTGGGTTTGGTCACGCCCACTCCCGACCGTGTTGTGACCTTGATGACCAGGCTGGTCTTGTCGCCATATTCTGCTGGTGGGCCTCCGGACACGGCCTCGAGCGACTGAATCGAGTCCAGCGGAATTTGGTTCGAGAAGACCTTGCTCTGTTGGTCCGTGATGGGCTGGCCGTCCACGGAGAAGGAATTCTCGGCGTGGTCGCCAAGCCCGTGAAACAACCCGTTGGAGTCTGCCACGACGCCGGGTGTCGCCAGCGTCACCAGCGAACTCACCGAAGATGATTGGCTCTCGAGCGGCATCCGGTCCGTTAACGAAGTGTCCACGTCGGTGTGAGCGCTCGGTTGCGTTTCAATCAAGTCCCCGCCGCCCGCTTCCACGGTGATGCTTGTGGACGACGCGCTGATTTTCAAACCGATTGGCAGCGTCACGGGCACCGCCGACCGCACCTCGACATCCTGCGTAAACGGCGAAAATCCTGTCGCCGTTACGGTGAGATGGTATGGATTGAACGGCACGTTCGTAAACTTGAAGGCTCCGTCCGCATCTGTAGTCGCCGTGCGCTGGAAGCCGCTGACCGGATACGAAACCTCAACCGTCGCCCCTGCCACTCGCCCGCCCGAAGGATCCTTCACCACACCTTCGAGCGAGCCCGAATTTCCCAATTGCGCTCCCGCAGGTCGCGCTGCGACAAACAAAACAAGCCCCAACACAAAAAACACATAAACACACAATCTCTGCAACATGTTGCTCCATCCTTTCGGCGACTAGGCACGTAGGTGGATAGAGACCGCCGGAAAAAATGGCGGCGGTGCGGCCTGGAGATCGGCCAGCATGCAAATACATTCGACTTAGGGTGTCTTCGTGTTACGCGGCGGGTGGAGCGCGGGAGGCGCGATGGAGCGCAAACGTATCACTCTGCGCCGTTTGCTTCGGCGCGGATGAAAGCCACGCGATGATTACAGGGGAGCTGCTGAGGGATAGCCGAGCAGTTGCCAGCGCGGGCATGTGCAGCGCCTGACAAATATGGCAAGCATTGTCCGGCCCGCCGCGGTGCTGGTGTAGAGTCGCACCGCCGGCAAAGAACAGCAATGCGGCACCGGCCATGAGCGCGACAACGCGTCTGAGAAACTCAGGCTCGAATATGGTTCTTTGCCCCTTCATGCAAATTAGGCTTTCCGAGTGGAAGAGACCGCTTCGAGCTCCCTCCGCGCCGAAGCCGAGCCCTCCAGTTCGCGAGCGTTTCGCCCATGATGCACAATCAGGTGCGTAAAGAACATTAAGACGAGGATCGCCCCAAACGTAACCACGATGGTTGCTCCGGTCGGCGTGTCCAACTGCACGCTTAGGTAGCAGCCGAGCGCTGAAACCAGCGTGCCCATGGTCCAACCGATGGCCAGCCGTGTGCCTATCCGATCGGCAAAAAGCATAGCTCCCACGCTGGGTACGATGAGATAGCAGAAGACCAGCAACACTCCGGCGATCGCCACTGAGGAAGTCACGACGAAGCCGAAGGAAGCATAAAAAAGGAAATCCCAGAAACGCACGTTCATGCCTGACATTTCGGCCTTCCCGTGGTTCATCGAAATGGACAGGAATTTCTTGCGAAAAAGGAAGTGGAATACGCCCACTGCGCCGTAGAGTAGAGCCGTTTTCCGCACTTCAGGCCAGGAAACTGCCAGAATGTTTCCCACCAGCATGTCCTTCAAGTGCTCGGTCTCCCCGGTGGCTTTGCTCATCAAAAGAATGGCTGTGGCGGAAGCAACGGCGTACGCAATTCCGATGAAAGCTTCCTGCGGGATATGGCCCCTCGCGCTGCGCGCAAAGGAGAAGATGGCCGCGCCAAGGAACGTGAAGCCGAGGCTGATCCAATACGACCCACGGCCGTGCGGGTCCATGCCGGCAACAACTGCGACGGTGGCTCCGAGGGCCGCAATTTGGGCAAGCGCAAGGTCCACAAAGATAACGCCGCGCTCAACGACGTGCACGCCCAGGTAGGCGTGAATCCCCGTGAGGATGAGGCTTGCGACAAACGGCGCAAGTAAAAACGCGAGAATTTCCATTCCGCAGTCTCCTGGACGTTATTTTGTTTCGTCGAATGCTTGTTTTAGCTTGGCGATATCGTAATCAAACAGCTTGAAATAATCGGTGATTTCTTTTTCTCCGCTCACCGAAGGCATGAGCACCACCACTTTTCCTCCAGTATCGCGGGCGACGGCGTTGGGTGTTTTCAAATCGAAATACGGCTCGACAGCGATGACTTTGACGCCATCGCGTTTCATCAAGGCGATCAGCTCAACGGTGTGTTGCGGGCTCGGTGGGATGCCCGGCCGCGGCTCGACGTAGCCGACCACGTCAAGGTGGAAGTGCTCAGCGAAATTCGGCCATGAACGGTGGTAAGTCACGATTTTGCGGCCTGCGTAGGGCTTCATCTCCTCGATCCACTTCGCATCGGCCTGCTTGATGCGCTTGTCGAAATCGTCATACCGCTGCGCGAAATACGCGGCATCGCCCGGGCGCATTTCCGAGAGCTTGTTTTGAATGCCCTTGGCGATGCGCAGGCCATTTTCCGGATCGAGCCAATAATGCGGATTCCCAAGTGGATGGACATCGCCTTCGGCGCGTGTCACCACGCCAGTCGGAATTTCCAGAATCCGGGCATACCGCGAGGCATCGAAGTAGCCCGGCGCTCCTACCTGAATTTTGGGGTTCGTTGATTGCGTAATCAGAGGAGGCAGCCAGCCAATTTCCAGTTCAAGCCCCACGACAATAAGCAGATCGGCTTTGCGAAGCTTGAGCAGAAAGCTCGGCTTCGCTTCCACGAAGTGAGGATCCTGATAGCCGCGCGCAACCGATTCCACTTCGACTTTGTCTCCGCCGACCTCCTGCGCCAATGCAGCTAGGTCGGTGGTTGCCGTCATGATATTGAGCTTGCTCGCTGCTCGCGCCGAAAACGGGGCGACGAGAGAGAAGACCAGAGCGAAAGCTGTGGCCAGTGCGCTCAGGCGAGTTTGCATTTTTGTCCGCATAGTGTCTCCGTATTCTCCCTTAGAACGGGTGCGCCCCGTGGGCGCCCATCACGAATAGAAATTGGAAAAGGAATTCGTTGGCGTCGGTGTATCGGGCATTGGTAATGTCCCACAAATGCCCGTAACGATACTGTCCACGGATCTGGCTAAACTCGCTAGGCCAGTACGTGAGAATACCGGAAAAACCCGTATCCGTCAGGCTGGCGTTTGTCGCGCGCCCGCTGCGGTCGAAGCGTCCGCCGATCGTCCACCGGCGGTTTGCGCGGTATTCCGCCGAAGAGTACAGGCCGAAAGCATGTTGCGTCTCGAAAATGTTGACTGGGGAAAGCTGGTCCCGAGCGCTCCAAAACAACTCCGTGCGGAATAGGAATGAATGATAGATAGCGCGGCGCAACGGCTTCCAGCGCAAAGTCGCATCGGCGGCGTAAAGATTAGTAATGAAGTTGTTTGGGTTAAACGTTGTTCCCACGCCCGCATTATTATGGCCGCGGGCGTAGGACCCTCCGAGGTCAAGATTGGTGGATTCGCCGAGGTCGCGATAAAGGCGAAGATGGCCTACCGCGCTGACGTCCTGGCGTCGGTTGGCGGTGAAAAGGTCATCAGAATCGCCGCGGTAAACCTGCGCGGTGCCTTGGAAAAACCAATTCTTAGGCGCCGGTAAAAATCGCGAAAGTGAAATCCCCGCATCATCAATGCCGTCTTCGCCGCCAACCAGATTGTTTGTCGCCAGCGGCCGGTCGATGAACGGCAGCGCATGATTGTGGATGGCGTTCACCTTGCCGAACTCGGCGCGCATCTTGCCCACTTTCAGCAGCAGCCCCGCGGGCAGCGCCGTGAAGGTGACGTATCCTTCCTCAACGTTCACGCCTTCTTCGCCGAAGGAGATAAAGGCGTCTGCGCGGGCGTATGGGTCGATAATGGCTTGCAAGCCGAGCTCGGACTCATGCAGTTCCAAGGAGCGCGAGGGCGAAACCGTGTTGCGTCCCGCCGTGCCGATAAAATCTCCAATCAAGCTGATATCGGGATTGAGCAGTTTCGCATTGGAGGTCGCGCCTCCGTAGCTCTGCGTCTGCGCGACTTGAGGCGAAGCTGGACTCGCAGCCGGTTCCGGCGCGGCCGTGGTAGCCGGCGCTGCGGCGTCGGCCATGACCGAAGCGCCGCTCGTTCCAGACGCCAGTGTCCCTGGCGCGATGTGCGAAGCAGCCAGCAAGAGATGCTCCTTCGGCCGCGGCGCGTCTGACTTCGCGTCGCGCAGCGCACGCAATTCACCGCGCAGCAAAGCTACCTGCTCCACAAGGGAATGCACCTGTTCTTCGAGCGACTTGATTCGCGCCTCTTCCGCCAACGCTCCTGCGGAAGACGCTTTCTTCTCCCTGGACCCTTCGCCCGCAGCCGGCCTTTCCTGCGCGCGTGCAGCAACTCCAAAGAGAACCAGCAGAAACAGAGCAGCGAGTTGTTTCACGGCAACACTCCTGTACAGCAGCTTGAGATTTGTCGAACCAGTTAAAACGGCTGAGGTTGCGGGCTGGCTAGAGAAGTCTGGGCGCGCGCTGGAAACGGGCTCGCGGAAAAGCGCGAATGCTTTTGTCACATCAAATTCCTTGTGCCCGCGGCCTGGCGCATCTGCTCGAGGGCGGTCATGTAATTCGAAAGCGCCTGCCGGTAAGCAAGTTGATTTGACCGGTAGGTGCGCTCCGCATCGAGATAATCGAGCAGGCTCGCCGCCCCGCGTTTGTAAGCGTACTCGCTGATCTCCCGTGACTTGATGGCCTGATCGATGTAGCCACCCCGGTAGAGCAGAACGATCTGCTCGCTCGTGCGCAAGTTTTGGTAAGCATTTACAACGTCGGTCAGCACCTGCTGCGAAGTTTCCGTGGCGAGCTGCTCGTTTTGTGTGATCACGTGCCGCGTGCGCGCAATTTCGCCCTGGTTCCGGTCAAAAAAGGGAAGCTGCATATTGAAGAAAAACGCGCCGGTATTGGTGGATGCCACGTGCGAATAGTTAAACGTCGTGGTGAGGTCGCGCTTCCGATTCGTTTCCGCCAGCAACTCGGCACTGCGCGCAGCCGTAACGTTGAGCTGTGCGGCCTGCAGGTCCGGACGTGTGCGCAGCGCCAGCGCTTTCAATTCATCCAGACTGCCATGCACTGGCACGTATTCAAGGTTGCCCTCCACGTCATAGTCATCCGGAACCGATTCGAACCCCAGGAACTGGCGCAGGACCGAAAGCGCTTGGATCTTCGCGAGTTTTGCGCTCAACACGTCGTTCTGGAACTGCAGCATTTGCAATCGTATCTTCAGCAGGTCGCCCTCGCTGATGGCTCCCGCCTTGTACCGCGTTTCGCTGATGTCCACCGTCTTCTGAAAGCTGTCGAGATCCTGCTCGGTGAAGTCAATCGTGGACTGCGCGAGAATCGCAGCGACAAATTGCTGCCCCACGTTGAAAAAAAGCGTGCGTTCGTTATCGGCAACGGTCGAGCGTGTGGCTTCGGTCACGTCGCGCGCCGCCCGCAAACGGTGTTGCCGCTTCCCGCCAATTTCGAAGGTGTAGCCGAAGCCCAGATCGAATTGCGCCTGGCTGTCGATAAAGTCCGCAGTGAATTTGCTCGGCTCAAAAATTGGAAGAAACTGCGCGTCCCAGGAAAGCACGGGGTTGGGCCGCAAATTCGCTGTAGTCTCGAGAGCTTGGTTCTGCAGAATCGTAGTTCGTACCGCCAGCAGCGCGTGATTGTGTTGCAGCGCCAGCCGGAGAGCTTCGTCGATGGTGATGCGTGCCGACGGCGGCCCTCCCCCAGTCGGCCGCGACGGCATCGCCGGGACGGCATCCGGAGCGTTTTCTTTCGATGGCCCAGGCGGATTCTGCTGTGCGGGCGGGTTCTGTTGCGCCAGAACCAAAGCCGGCACGCCCAAAACCGCAAGGCTTAATACGAACGTTATTCTCAAGTGGTACTCCTCGCGCGTCCCGCCACAAAGCGGACGGGACAACTAGCAACCGGAAAAGGGAATCAACCAGGGATAATCGGGCTGGCTAGAGCGCAGGAGGCGCGCGGGGCGAGACGGCGGGCGGAAATGCGGAGGAAGCGGCACGCACCAGCGAAACCATTTCCAACCGGTTCGCCGCGGGAATCAGGGCAACGGTCGGCGACTGTGTCGTAACCGCCGAGCCTGCCACCGAGCAGACCGGGCAGAAGTGCGTAGCCGAGGGCGAAGCAGAAGCCGACAAGTCCGTACAGAAGTGGAATTGCGCCCCGAGGAAAATAATCCCAAGGAGCAGCGCCACTACACGGACACGATATGCCTTGCTCCGCATGTGCTTAATGAGACGCAGCTTATGCCGGATTGGTTGCAGCGGTCAAGTACTGCTCTGCAGTTCCGGTTCCTCCCTTGCAAGAGCCCCTCGCCGAAAAACCCGAGGTCAGCCTGCCAGTCGAAACTAATTTGACCGGCCCAGATTGGCCATCTTTTGTGGCCACCATCGACCGTCGCCTTCCGTCCTCCTTCAAGAACCTGCAAGATTCTTTCGCCACGCCGTTCTACCTCCAAGCGCCATGTTCGCCAAAGTTCCATTGCGCTCTGGAGGTCCCATGTCATCCCCATCGGGTTGGAAATTGTCCCTGTCGCTGTGCGCGGGTCTGAGTCTTCTATTGACCATCCCCGCCGTCTCTTCACGCGAAGCGCAGGAGGCCAATCCGGCGAAGCCGGGAACGGCAAGCAGTCCCGCGCCAGCTACAACGGCGGCCAAGCCTGACACAATGGCAAAAAGCGCTGCTCGGCGGATCGATTTGCGCTCCGCGATGAATGTGAATCTGCCGTCGCCCGCGCGCGATTTGGAAGCCGTTTCCTACAGTACGTCCGACGGCAAGACCGGATGGGTGGTGCGCCTGCCCGGCTCTCGGCCGATCGCCACGCCCGCTTATGCCGACGGGATGCTCTTCGTCGGCGGAGGCTACGGCTCGCACGAGTTTTACGCGGTCGACGCAGACACCGGAAAAGTCATATGGAAAACTCAGACCAGCGATGACGGCCCAACAGCCGCGGTCGTGGCGGACGGAATGGTGGCGTTCAATACGGAAAGCTGCACGCTGGTGATTGTGGACGAACGGCGCGGGCGCGTGATATGGCAGGAGTGGCTCGGCGATCCGCTGATGAGCCAGCCCGCCATCGACAAGGGCGTTTTGTACATGGCGCATCCGGCGGCGACCGGAAGGCTGGCAAAGCCCGCGCAATTTCATCCGCGCCCCGCGACGCCGGGCGCAAGCCATCGCCTGCTCGCGGCAGAACTGAGCACCGGGCGGCACCTCTGGGAACAGGAGATTGCGGGCGACGTCATCACCGCACCGGTGATTTCTGACGGAACTGTCTACTTCACCACTTTTGGCGGCACTTCGTACGCCCTGAAAGCCGCTGACGGCTCGGTGGTTTGGGTGAAAGCCAACGCAGCGACCAGCGCGCCCGTCGTGGCCGGCGGACAACTCTTCGAAACACGCAAGGGACAAGCGGGCAAAGACACTGTCGAAGGACTGGCCCGGGTCGACGTCCAAAAGGGTGAAGCGCGCGACAAAGAGTTGATCGCAAAGGCCAAAGCCGATTACCTCAAGGCCGGAAGTGGCGGCGGGGTCGGTCTGGCTGCGCCGAAGATGAAGGAGTTGGACTCTTCGGTGGGCTTCAGCGCGGCTCCTTCCACGGCGAACCTGATGGTAGCCAATGACGCTGTGGGCGTGAATTCCGTCGTAGGCGCGTGGGCTTATCAAGGTTCGCGCGCGGCCGTAAGCAAGGGACAGATCCTGAACGCGCAGGGGAACTACATCAATTCCGTGCGCGCTTCGGACGGCAAGCCATCCTGGCAAATGGAAGTCGTAGGCGCGCGTTCGGCTGCGGGCGGACAGGTATTCTCTCCACCGGCTGTGGGACACGACTACTTGTACCTCGCAGGTGCTTCGGGCTATCTCGTTTCGGTGCGCCAGAGCGACGGCGGCGTGGGCTTTTCCTACTCCATGAAAGCGCCGATTGCCTTCCAACCGGCTCTGGCCAAAGGCAATGTCTACGCGGGAACCTCGGACGGCCGGCTGATTTGCCTCAAGACCGGGAAACAGGACGCCGACGGCTGGTACGCCTGGGGCGGCAACGCCCAGCACAACAAGATTCAGTAGGTGGGACAGACAATCCTGCTCGCCCTGAGTTCGCCAAAGGGCTGTCTGGTCCATTTGTCGGGGCGCGCTTCAGCCCGTCGCTTGCTTTGCCCTGGTGCTGCAATGCTTTGGCGCCGCATTTGTAGGAGGCGCAGCACTGCTGCGCCCGACGCATAGATAGGTTTTGGCCTCCAGCAATCCGGCCGATCCGCGGCAGGTCTATTGCGCTATGGATGGAGCCGGAACGTCCTGTGGGTGAAACGAAACGAACTTCCCGGCCTCCTTGATCTCCGGCCGGTCGCCACCAAACCCGCAACACTTCATGAAATCGGACAAGTACGACTCGGCAGCGGCGTGCATCTCGGGCGTATTGATGGAAGCCGCCGCGCGCATGGCCCCGTAAAGGCTGTCAAAGCGGTTCGGGGAATGCTTCAACGAAGCTTTGTATTCCGCCAAGGCCTCGGTGGGACGCTTCAATTCGAGGAGCATGTCGGCAAGCATCTCGCGTGCGGGAATGCCCACGGATTCGCCGCCATTTTTGTCCTCGCGGTCGGCGGCGGCGCGCAACTCCGCTAGGGCCTCGTCAGACTTGCCCTTCGCGAAGGCCAACCAGGCTTCGGCTTCCCTCAGATCCGTGGCTTTTTCGCCCGAGACGTTGTAGCCCTCCTTGCGCGAGCGCTTTTCCCGCTCTTCGACAAGGCCGGTGAACTCCTTCATCGCCGCTGCCGCCGCCGGAACGTCTCCGCTGCGCGCGGCGCCAATCGCGCGCGCCCAGAAGGTCGTGTCATCCCGATTCTTGCGGTCCGCGGGGACGGGAAGCTCGGCGGCTTCTTTCCAGCGATGCAGCTCGAGGGCGGTGCGTGCGGAAAGGTAGTCGTGGTCGCGCGCCTTTCTCTCCTCCGTAGCTCCCACAACGTGTCCGGTGTGCTCGATCACTTCGCGCGCTTTGGCTTCCTGGCCGCTCTGCAAATAAGAGTAGCTCAGAAAATCCATCGCGTGCATCTGGTAGTGCGCTTCTGCAAGGTGCATTTCCGCGGCATGCGCGCCCGAAGCGTTCGCCGCAATATTCGAGTTGATGGAATCCTGCCACAGGCCGAGCCGCACAAAAATGTGCGACGGCATGTGCAGCGCATGCGACGAATCCGGCGCAATCGCGGCGTAGCGGCGCGCGGCCTGCAGTCCTTGCGAGGCAAGTTCCGGCCGGTCCGCGGCGTGAATCAGGTAATGCGCAATGCCAGGATGATCGGGAAACTTCTCCAGCAGCGGATCGAGAATCGCGATGGCTCTGTTCAAGCCCGGCAGCGCGTCCTTGTCATCGTAGGCGGAGGAGATGAGCGATAGCGCGTAGAACGAGCCGATTTCGCTGTCTCCTGGATTCTCCCCGGAAAATTTCTCCATCGCCGCCGAATAGGCCTTGATGCGATCGCCATGCGACATCTTCTTTTTCTGGAAAAACGCCACCGCCGCCGCGATGAAGCCCTTCTCTCTCGCGTTGGTTGGCTTGATCTTCTGCGCGTGCTCCATGTCCTTGCGACCTTCCTTCAAAGTCTGTTCCTTCGGAAAATCCCAAAGCTGGTGATACAGCGCCATCGCTTTACCCCAATGCGCCATCGCGCAGTTCGGCTCGCGCGCAGCCGCCTCCGCAAACGTCTGCTCGGACTCCTGGTATTGAAAGGAATGCAGCAGTGCCACCCCTTTTTCGATCGCAGGCTGCACCTCCGCCGAACACGTCGTAGGAAAATTCACCTTGCCAAGCTGGTCCCCCGGCGCCGCCGACAAGCTCGAGGCACAAAGCAAGAAAAGCAGAGTGAATGGCGAGATGGCCGCTTTCGAGAGGCATGCGTTTCGCATGAGGTGTCCTCCTTGGGATCGAGAAATGATTCTATGCGCATCAGGGCCCAGCTCACCAGGTCCAAGCCCGTCGCCCCGCCTGTCACCGTCGGGTCCTAACCAGCCGCCAGATGCATGCCGAAGACAAGCACGTTCGCCGGCAGTATCCCAAGCAGCGCAAGCCCGCGCAGCGTGTCCAACGAGTTGATACGCTCTGCCGGTGTGATCGGCGCAACGGAAGTCATTCGTTACTCCGCAGGAATCCGGTTCGAGGACGTTTCCTACCGCGACCATTCTTGTAAAACGGCTGACACTAATCGGTGTGAAATCTTAGAAAAACAGTACAAGATGTTCCTGGGCTGCGCAAGCGTGTTGGAGACAACCCTGTTACAATTGGGCGCGGAGCGGTACTTCGACGCAGGTGAGGGCGCGAAAGCCGTTTGAACCGTAACGAATCTCTGGGGTGCTGCGGATAGACAGCCTGTGAGCACGGCCTGTCCCTACTTGCTGCTGGCGAGCGGCCTGCCTGCCGCAGGCAGGGGCAGGAAAGCCTAATGGTTGGCTCGTGGCGCCCACCTATTTCAGAGGTTCACGGCCTAGCTCCCCACGGCCAAGCAGTCCGCTCCGTTTTTGCTTTCGGACGATATCGGAGGACGGTAGAACGGTGGTCCTTTTCAGTGTGGTGGCCAAGATCGAAGTGACGAGTTGCGAGTGGCGCGTGACGAGAAAAAATCACGCTGCCGCGGTTCTCGCTCGCTACTAGCCACCAGCCACTCGCCACTTCTTCATGCGCGCACTTTTTGTGGGGGACATTGTGGGGGCGCCGGGACGGCTGGTCGTGCGCGACCGGCTGGCCGACGTGGTGTCCCAGCGGCAGGTTGACCTGGTGATCGCCAACGGCGAGAACGCTGCGTCGGGATTCGGCATCACGCCGCGGCTGGCAGAAGATTTGTTGAAAGACGGAATTGACGTGCTCACCGGCGGAAACCACAGCTGGGACCGCAAGGAGATTCTGGAGTACCTGCCGCACGAGCCGCGGCTGCTGCGGCCGGCAAATTTTCCCGAAGGCAATCCGGGCAGCGGCTTGTACGTGGGCACGGCGAAAAATGGCGTGAAGTACGCCGTGCTGAATCTGCAAGGGCGAGTGTTCATGACGCAGATTGATGACCCGTTTCGCAAAGCGGACAGCGAGCTGGAGAAAATTCCCGCGGACGTGACGTTTGTGCTGGCGGACATGCACGCGGAAACCACGAGCGAAAAAGTGGCCATGGGCTGGTACCTGGACGGCCGCGTGACGGTGATGGTCGGCACGCACACGCACGTGGCCACGGCCGACGAACGCGTGTTGCCGCAAGGTACGGCGTACATCACCGACGTGGGCATGACTGGGCCGCACGGCGGCGTCATCGGGATGGACCGCGAGGGAATCGTTCGGAAGTTTTTGAACGGCCTGCCCGCCAGGTTTGATGTGGCCTCTGGCGACGTGCAGATGAATTGCGTGCTGGTGGAAACCGATGACGACGGCCCGCGGAACGCCGCCGGCCGCCTCCGCGCACGCTCCATCGAGCGCCTCCGCTTCTGCATCGACTGAAGCGTTTGGCCTCAGCGATCTTCTTCGCGAGGCCGGTGCGGCGGTTAAGTCGCGTCAGGCCGATCCGGCCGCGGGCGGCTGTGCACCCAAGCCAGCACGCAAGCCCCCACAAGTGCAACAAGCGCGCACCAGACCATAGGCCAAAACATGTGTGAGAGCCAAACGTCGTTCAAGTTGCCAAACCTTGTGACGTCGTAAAGACCCATCAAGACTGGAGCATATCCGTACTCCAATTCCTTGTAGGAATGGAACTGCGCGATGGATCGCGCGTAAGGGTAAAACCCAAGGAAGAGCGCCATGGAGGCAAGCAAAAGCGAAGGCGGAGCAAAACAAAGAGGCGAAGCAAGGCGGTTCAGGAGGCGGCTGACGCCAAGGTCTGCCTTCCATTTCAAAGCAATTACGAAGACAAGCCAGAGAGCCGCTGCGGCTCCGAGAAGCGCAACAAAAACAGCGGAAACCACCATGACCCACGCCGAGCGCGTGGCAGTGGCTTCCACGGAGGGATAACCGGGGCGCTCAAGTGAATAATCAAAACGAGGAAGCGCAGACAGCGCGGAATCAACCATACCGGCCTCGTCGGCGCGGCCTTTGCTGCGCAGGAGTGCAAGAATATGTTTGTAGGCATCCCTGTGAAGCCTGTTGGAACAAAACCGCGCGATATCCAGGGGCGAGGCGCCCAGCCGGTCTGCAAAACGAACCACACTCCAATAGGCGGTAAGGGCTTCGTCCGTTCGCCCAGCTTTTTCGGCAGTCTCGCCGATGTCTTGCAGTTGGATGTCTTCGTAAAAAGTAATCAGCTGAAGGTCGGGAACAGGTCGGGACCATCCGGCCGCAAACAACACATCGGGACGGTCCAGGCCTTGCTCCAGGAGCGCCTGTCGATCCAGTGCAAATTGCTGGACATCATAGAAATCGATTCGCGGTGCGGCGAAAGCTTTGTCCATGGGAATGCGCCACCGCGGTTCGGCGGCGAAGTTTCCGCGCACACCCGAGCTTGCGCCCCTGAACTGTGACCAAGGCGGTTCCCACCAATGAACATTGGCGTCCGCTTCGAGCATGTAAGGGAAAGCGTTCTGCGGGTCCCATGCTTTTAGGCGCTCGATCCAGGGATGGGGGTCATAGCCGGGGTAAAGATATGTTGCATGACTCATCTTTGCGGAAATCCAAGTGAGCTGCGGGTCAAGGGCGATTGCTTTTTCCGCTGCTTGAACCGCGCGCGGGTCGTCCTCTTTGGAGCTGTGCAGGGCAATGAAGGCCAGAGCGCGCGCGTATTTTTGCTTATCGCCGGACTGCTCGATACGGCGGAGCGCTGCTTCGGAAAACATCTGTGAACCCTTGGGGTTCGGGTACCCCCCAGGAACCGGAAGAATCTCCAACGCCTGGCGGGAGACGGGCAGCGCGAGCAGAAGCGCGCTAAGTCCCAGGACCGTCCATACGGGCAGGCGGCGCGGGGAGAAGAAGCCGTTTTGCTCCCACACCGGGAGGCGCGCGCCTTCGACTGAGTGGAAGAGTTCTCTGCGAAGCTTTTCCCAATCCTTGAACTGAGCCAAGCTGCGGCGCATGGCCTGCTGCTCGCTGACGCCGTGCGCGAGTGCTTCTTCGTAAGCAGATTCCAGTTGCTGTGCGAGCTCCTCGATGACTTCGTCGCGGCGCCCGTTGGTGAGCGGCAAGGTCCCCAGTTTTTCGCGGACGATTTTCTTCCAATCAGGCATGCCGCACCTCCACGATGCGATTGACGGCTGCAGAGAAAGCGCGCCAGCGCGAGCGCTGCTTGCCGAGGATTTTGCGTCCGGTTTGCGTCAGACGGTAATAACGCCGGCGGCGGCCTCCGGCAGGTTCCCATTCGCCCGTGACCCAGCCGCGGCGCTCCAGGCGATAGAGCAGAGGATAAAGGGAAGCGACGTGGAAGCGCAGCACACCTTCGGAGCGCTCGGCGATGAGCTTGCCGATTTCATAGCCGTGACGG
>Ga0126376_10000126_pt1 | contig 33163 bp, 29 predicted proteins | sample PanSoiMetPlot_15_FD_92760 | JGI IMG/M metagenome (GOLD analysis project Ga0126376, IMG submission 92760) | Tropical forest soil microbial communities from Panama - MetaG Plot_15 | ecosystem: Environmental > Terrestrial > Soil > Tropical forest > Bulk soil | place: Panama | collected 2016-02-17 | reverse complement strand
CTCTTGGTCGCACCCTGATGTTCACTTTTGTTTTTCCTTCCTGAAAACAGGTCCCGCACCACAGTGGCAGACCCAGCCGTGTTCCTTGGAAGGGCGCGTGTGGTTGCTTGGCGAAGTGCGGCTCGATGGGCGACACGAGTTGATTCACGCTTTCGAACAAAAGGGAGAAAGAGTCGATCAGACAATTTCGGATGAAGAGTTGGTTCTGCACGTATTTCGGATTTTTGGCGAACCTGGAGTTGCAGCGCTGGACGGCGATTTTTCGTTTGTATTTTGGAATTCGGAGAAGAAAAAGCTGCTTGGATTTCGTGATTTGACGGGAAGCAGGAGTTTCTTTTATTGCGCCAGCAACGGCGCCTTGAGCTTCAGCAATACGATGGATTCGCTGCGCGCAGCGCCCGGATTTACTAGGGCGCTAGACCAGAACTTCTTGGGCGACTACCTGATTGCTTCTTGGTGTCCCGATTGGGAAAGGACGGTCTACAAACAGATTCGCAGGCTGCCGCCCGGTCATTTGCTGGAATTTTCGCAAGAAGGATTGCGCGTGCGGCGTGTGGCACAACTTCCGATTGAGGAGTTGATTTGCTACAAACGTGACAACGAGTACGTCGAACACTATCGCGAGATTCTGCGCTTGGCGGTGAGAGACAGACTAACGAACAGAACGAATCTTGTCTTCATGAGTGGGGGTCTCGACTCGACGACCGTCGCGGCGGAGGCGAGCCAGATTTTGGTCAAGAGGGCCGCCCACGGAACGGTAAGGGCGCAAACGGTTGATTACAAACCGTTGTTTGACGACTCCGAAGCGGCAGAAGCGCAGCGAGTTGCGAGCCATTTGCGGATTCCGCTGGAAGTTCACCATGGGGGTGACTACGAGCCATTTTCTGGCTGGGACGCGCCCGATTTTCCTATGCCGGAGCCGCGGCACGAGCCGTTTCTGGCGTTCCATGTGGCGGACCATCAAAAGGCGGCAAAGGCCGCGCGAGTGGCGCTGACCGGATACGGCGGAGATGACGTGCTTTTGGGGCAGGCATGGCCCTATTTGCGGTATTCAGCGAAGGAAGGGAAGTTCGTTTCGGCGGCGAGCGGCCTTCTGGGGCACGTTTGGAATACGCGAGCACTTCCGTTTCTGGGCCTCGGAATCCGAACGCGGATCCGGAATCTTTTTGGAAGAGGCCAAAAGCTCGAACAGTATCCACAATGGATCAAACCCGATTTTGCGAAGGAGTTAAATCTGCACGAACGTTTTGCCGAGTTACAGCGAAAACCGGCCTCAGCGCATCCCATTCATTCTGCAGCATACGCAGTGCTGACGGGACCGTTCTGGCCCAACGTGCTGGAAGGGGAAGATGCCGCGTGGGGCGGAGCGACGATGGAAACGCGCTCGCCGCTTCTGGACCGCCGGATGGTGCGCTATTTGTTGCGATTGCCGGCAATACCGTGGTGCTTGGACAAGCAGCTCGTTCGCCGGGCAATGAAGGGAGAATTACCGAAGGAAACGCTGGAACGGCCGAAGACACCGCTGACGCAGGATCCGCTCGAACTCCACGTATTCCAAAAAAAATGGAGCGCTCTGCCGTTCACGGAGAAAGCTTTGATCGAAGAGCTGGTGGATGTTGAAAGGTTGCAAACTTGTTTGAACTTCAACAGTCGGGAAGGACTATACGAAAATCTGAGACCAGTTTCTCTCGGACTTTGGCTAAAAAGCGTTGAAATGAAAAGAGGGATTCAGTAGAGTCGTTTAAGGGAGATTACGCATGAAATCGCCGGCAACTGTGCCGCCGAAAAAGGTCTATCAGGCTCCGAAGTTGCATGTATATGGAGATTTGACCGAAATGACACAAACTAAGGGCCCGCGCGGTAGCATGGATGGCGGTAAACTTGCTGCCATGAACCGCACAGGAGCTTGAATCTTTTCGGCGAACACCCAGCCCCTCCCTCCTCTCTGTGAACTACGAATACATCGCTTACGGATTGCGCCTCCGGTCGGACGCGCAAATACCGGGATTGAGTGACGCAAACCCGCTTGCCGCGCCCGGAGCCGTTTCCCTATTCATCAAAGCGGTACCGGAATGGGTAAGTGAGGCTTCTCGGCTGTCTTCCGAAATAATTCATCCCTTGCCCGCAATGCCGGAATGTGAGGATCCGTCGTTTGTTGTTCGCTCGTTCGGCGGCGGGCGATTTTTTCAACTTCGCTACAGCGACGGCGCAGATTTCTTCGTGGACGAAGGAGCTGAGCGTCTTTGGGGAAACTGTCCTTTGCCGCTGACGATTGAGGATCTTTCGACCTACCTGCTCGGACCAGTGTTGGGATTTGTGTTGCGACGGCGAGGCCTGACTCCGTTGCACGGGAGCGCAGTATGTATTGACGATGCGGCGGTGATAATTGCGGGTCCTGCGGGAGCGGGCAAATCAACGACCGCGGCGGCGCTGGCTCTGCGCGGTGCGCCCGTATTGTGCGAGGACATTGCTACCTTACAAGAAACGGAGGGGCGGTTTTACGTGCAGCCCGGATATCCCCGTGTGTGTTTGTGGCCGGATGCCGTTGAAAAACTGTTGGGATCGAAAGACGCACTACCCGATTTAACTCCAACTTGGAACAAGAAATATTTGGGTCTCGATGGTAGTCGAGCAAGATTCAAATCACACAAAACGCCGCTCGGAGCAATTTATTTGCTCGCGGAACGCGTGAATGAAAAAATGGCTCCCCGGATCGAAGAGATTTCCTCCAGGGAAGCGCTGCTCGAATTGGTGAGCAATACCTACATGAATCTGTTTCTGACTCGAGAGCAGCGTGCGGCGGAATTTGAATTGTTGAGCCGGCTGGTGAATTGTGTGCCGTGCATGCGGCTCATCCCGCACGGGGATGCGACGGAAATTGGGAGATTTTGCGAATTGATAGAGGCACACGCGCGAAAGGCAGTGGGAGAGCCGCCGCCAGTAGTTGTCCGGCAGGAATGAAATGTATTCACTGGACGACTTTGGCGAGATGGTCGCCGACGCGCTTAGATTTCCCGCTTACAGCAAAGCGATTGCACGAGCGGTCACGCCAGGCGATACCGTCATGGACATTGGGAGTGGGCCGGGGATTTTTGCGCTGCTCGCGTGCAAGGCCGGCGCCAGAAAAGTGTATGCCGTAGACACGGAGAGTGTCGTCGAGCTCGGGCGGCAGTTTGCGTCTGCCAATGAGATGTCCGGGCAGATCGAGTTTCTGCGAGGCGATTCGCGCCAGATCTTGCTTCCCGAACGAGTGAATATCATTGTTTCCGACATTCGAGGCGCGCTGCCCCTTTTCGGGCAAGGTATTCTCGCATTGAACGACGCACGGAAGCGGTTTTTGGCTGAGCACGGAAGGATGATTCCGGAGCGCGACAAATTGTTTGCAGTCCTCGTGGAAACTCCGGAGAGCTACGAGAGGATTATTGCGCCTTGGAAGAGCGTTGGTGGAATGGATTTGGAGGCGGCGCTGCCCGTTGTGCTGAATACACTGTACAAAAGGCAATGCAAGGCGGAGCAGGTGATCTCCGACGCGCTGGAATGGCACGATCTGGATTATCTAAATGATGCAAATCCGCGGGCCAGCGCCACGCTTCAATTCACGTGCACGCGAACCGGAACGGTGCACGGATTTGCACTCTGGTTTGAAGCCAAGCTTTTCGGAGAAATTGGATTTCGCACCCAGCCGGGGACGAAAGACAGTGTGTATGGCCAAGTGTTTTTGCCCTTGATGGAGCCCGTGGAGGTTGCGGCGGGCGAGAGAGTTTGCGCTGGACTCCATGCAGACCTGGTGGGTACGGACTATGTCTGGCGCTGGGAATTTGAAACTGCAGCAAAGCCCGGAAAAGAAGCGGCGAAATTCGCACAATCTACGTTTCAGGGCGGCGGATTTTCACCGGGGTCGTTGCGAAAGCGTTCCGCTGAGTTCGTGCCCGTGCTGTCCGAGGCTGGCCTTGCCGAGCGATGGCTGATGATGGCCATGGACGGCAAGACGCCCTTGGAGCAGGTTGCAGCAAAAGCGGCGGAGCATTTTCCGCATACTTTTGCCCGCGTCGAGGATGCGTTTCGCAGAGCCGGAGAGATCTCCGACCGCTATTCCCGCTGAATTCCTTCCCCTTTCTCGCATAGACTTAACCTGGTAGTCCGGGAGAAACCTTGGGGGAAATCTCTCCATTTGGAAATGAATTTCTGGCTGTCGAGTGGCCTCTGCTGCTCGAATGTTGCACGCCGTGCACAAATGCGGAACGGCTCCGCGCACTGCTCGCACGAAAACCGGATTGGCGAGTGGTGGTCTCGCTTGCAGAAGAACACGGCGTGATTGCGCAGCTTCATGAACGGCTGCATAAGGAGGCTGCGGCGGCAATTCCCAGCGAAATAGGCAAGAGTTTGCGAGACCGTCATCGCGCGCAGCTCTTATTTACATTGAGCATGACTGCGGAATTGTTTCGGCTTCTGGAGAAATTCAGGTCGGCCGGCGTGGAATCGATCGTAGTGAAGGGCCCCGTCCTCTCCGTCCGCGCCTATGGAGATCCCGGCTTAAGGCAGTACGTTGATCTGGATTTCCTCATTCGCGCGCGCGATTTGCTTTCCGCGACGCGGGCGTTAATAGATTCGGGATTCGATCCGGATGTTCCTACCGAAGCCATTCAGGCTGGAAAAATTCCCGGTGAATATCTCTTCATGAAGCCAGGCACTCGTCTGCTCGTCGAGCTGCACACCGAACACACATTCCGGTATTTTCCGCGGCCGCTGCCTTTGGAGGATTACTTTGTCCGGCGAACGATGGTTGCCCTGGATGGGAATCGCGTGCCGGCGCTTTCCGCAGAAGATGAATTCGTGCTGATTTGCATTCATGGCGCAAAGCATTTTTGGGAGCGATTAATGTGGATTGCGGACGTCGCGGCAATGACTGCCGGCGGAACGCAATTGAATTGGGGGGTTGTTAAAGAGTCGGCAAAGGCCGTTGGTGCGGAACGAATGGTGAATGTGGCTCTACGGCTTGTGCAGGAGCTGCTGCAAGCAGAGATTCCCGGTGAGATAAGGCGTGCCGTTGAGAGCGATCGCCCTGCAAAGCGTATTTGCGGGCGCATACGAAGCTGGTTGCCGTATGCGGGATCTACTCCACCGAGTCTGCCGCAGCGCGCGCTTTTTCGCGTGCAAATGCGCGGCGGCCTGATTTCTGGGCCTGCATACTTGTTGCGCCTTTCGCTTTCGCCTACGGAAGAAGACTGGGTCGAAGGTGCGGAGACGGAACGTTCGTGGATTTCTGATGCAGTGCGAAGACCCTTTCGATTGATGAAAAAATACGGCCAGGATGGAAAGGTGTAGAAATTCAGGCCAAAAGCGAAAGCCCCCGCGCGTCGCGGGGGCCGTCGCCATTCGGGTCTGCAAAATTGCTAAATGTTGGTGCGAACTCCGATCTTGCGCTTTTCCTTGGGAGTGGGAGCGGGAAGTTCGACGGTCAGCGAAACATTGCTTTTGTTGCGCAACACGTCGAGCTTGGCCGTCTTTCCGGCTTCAACGGCGCCCAATTTCTCGCGAAGTTCGCCGGTGGTCCGGATGCGCTCGCCGTTTATAGCAGTGATGACGTCGCCTGCCTTTAGTCCTGCCTTTTCCGCGGGAGAATTGCTGTTCACGTTGCGCACAAGGATGCCTTCTCCGTCGGGCGCGCCAAAGTAGCTGCCGAGCTGGCCGCTCAGGTCTTCCGCATCAATTCCGAGGCGGGGCCTGCCGCCGATAAGCATGTTCCCGTTCCACGCGAAAGCGGGAACGTCGGGGATTTCCGGCATTTCCGGAACGCGGAACGCAAACGTTTGCGGCCTTACTTTCATCAGAGCACTGTGACGCTCTTCCGCTTTGCCGAGCGTGGCCGTAATCGTTTGCTGTTTGCCATCGCGCCAAACAGAGAGTTGCACGGTGCGGCCCGCAGGAATTTCGCGGACCATACGGCGGAACTGCGCGGTTCCTTCCACTCGTTGACCGTTGATTTCCGTCACAATGTCGTTTTCCTTGAGGCCGGCTTTTGCGGCGGGGCTGTCCGAAAGCACTTTTCCGATCAGCGCGCCGTGCTCGTGCGAAAGTTTCAGCTCTTTCGCTTTCTCAGCGCTGACTTCCTGTGTCTCGACGCCAAGCCAACTCCCTCCTTCGCCATCCAGTGACATCACAAGCTGGCGGGCGGAAGGTGGTTTAGGAGCCTGGGGCTCTTCGATGTTGAAGATTTCGCGGTCCCGGTCTATAAAGATTTCCGGGCCCTCTTCAACTTGAGCGCCAATCTCGGGTGCTTGTAACTCTTCCACTTGTTGTGCCGCGGCGAGCTTCGCTTTCAGCTCTGCGATTTCGCGCTTCAGCGCAGCGACAGAATTGTCTTGCTGTGGCTGTGTTTGCGGTTGTTTGGAAACTCCAGGCAGTGCGGCCAAGGAAATGCCAAGTGCAGCGGTCCCGACGGCAATGAGAAGGTTTCGTTTCGTCATGATTTTTCCTTTCTGGCGGTTTTAGACGCAGGCGCCGCTAAACCGTCGCTCGCAAAATCACAACGCGAATGCCGCCGTTGATAGTGCTGAGCTTGATCGGGACGCCGCCCTTGCCCAACCGTCCGCGCATTTCGCGGGGACGCAGTGTGCTTTCCATCGAGACGGGCATCTCAGACAGGAAATTTCCGTTCAGGCACCGCGTTTCGAGTTCGGCGGAGATGTTGCTTGGCAAAGCGACAAGCAGGGAACCGTTGGTCGTCTCAGCAGAAGCCCCTTTTCCTCCGCGGAAATGAGCAAGTTCTAGGTGAATGTTTCCGTTCGTCGTGTGCGCGTGGACACTTCCTCCGCCGTCGTAAACTTCAATGTTGCCGTTGACGGTGCGGAGATCGTCCACAGCCGCGACCCCAGCAACCACAACCGTGCCGTTAATTGTGCCGACGTGTTCAACGTGGGCGCCATGGGGAACGTGAATAAGGTATTCGACGGCGACCTCCACGCCTTCATCCTGCGGGTAGCGCGTTGCAACCGAGATGGATTGCGGTCTCGCGGACACTTGAATCGTGACGCGCTCAAGGTCCGCTTCGTTGCGCTTGGCCGTCTTGACGGCGTGAACTTCCACGACGTCGCGATCCCAACCCTGCACTTCCACAGGACCGTTCACATTCTGCAGCTCAAACTTACCTCCCGGTTCCAGGGGATAGGTTTGATCGAACTGTTTGGAGAAGGCAAAACCAGGAACCGCTGCAACCGCGAGGACAACCACAAAAAAAGCAGAGACGAACAGGCTCTTTCGAAGCATTGCTGTCACTCCCTTCGAGAACGAATCTGCAAACCGAGGACCCGGGACCCGAACCAAAGCCTAAGTCGCACCCACCTTCCAAGGCGCTACTGAAATTCGATTTTTACAGTGGAGATCATGTCCACCGTTTTCCCGTCCATCACCCCTGGCGTGCCATGCCAACGCTTGACTGCAGCAATCGTTGCATCTACAAGCGAAGGCTCGGAACCCTCCACAACCTTTTCTATTTGCACACGCCCGTCCTGCGTGAGCCGAACTTGCAGACGCACCCTGCCGCGCACGCCGGCCTTTTTGGCGATAACCGGATATTCCGGAAGCGGCTTGTAAGTCATATGCCGCTGAAAGGTATCGGTGTCTACGCGAACTCCACCCATGAGCGCCAATTCAATCTTGCTGCTCCAACTGTGCTCCAACGAAGGCAGGGAGGGAGGTTTTGGAGGAGGTTGGGGCGCGTTAGGAGTGGTGGCAACTGCGCCTCTTTCGAGCCGTTCGATCTGCTCGCGAATGAGGGAATCACGGAGACCCGTTTCTGAATCGAGGTACTGCAGCTTGATTCTGCCCGACGTAGTCTTTAATCGGAGGGAAGCGCCACCACCGTTGAGAGGAAGCCAGCCTTTTGTGGGGCCGCTCCCGGAACCACTAAATTGCAGGGCAAGAGCCGGGTCCGCCTCGATTCTTTTTTCACCGCCGGTTTCGACAATGGCCTCAATGTTTGCGGCAAGATCGCGCGGCAGGTAGACGATGATGTCGCCGGAACCGGAAGAAAGTTGCGACGGGCCCGCCAGGCGAACTTCGCCCGAAGAATTCTTGTCGGGATTGATCCATGCGGTGATGGTGCCGTCGCCGGTCGCGGCCCGGACAGCACTGGCGACCTTGGTCAGGCAAATACTGCCTTCGTTCGACTCCAATTGCATGGGGCCTGCGACGTACATCACCCGAATGCCGCCGCCACCCGTTTGCGCGTGAACGGAGCCATGGACTTCCCCGAAATCAATTTGGCCGCCGCCGGTTTTGGCGGACACATATTTTGAAGCCTTGCCAACCGTGATATTTCCACCTTCGATGGAAACTAGCTCGCCGCGCCCGCCGATGCCTTGGGTGCGGATGTGACCGCCACCTGTATGAAGATTGGCTTCGCCGGAGATATAGCCGGTAGTGATGTTGCCTCCGGCAGTGAACGCGGAGATGTCGCCCACAACATCGCCGATTTCGATGTGGCCGCCTTCCGTAACCAATTTTGCGACAGGACGCCCGCGCGAAGCGCTTCGTAGACCACTTCTGCCGATACGCTGCGTGCGGATGTTGCCGCCTTGCGTTGCAAGCGTGGCCGTTCCGCCGATGTCTCCTGCTTCGATATCGCCGACCTCAGTGCTGACGTCGATGTTGTAATTTGCAGGCACGGCAATTTCGAAATGAACCGAGAATTGCCCGCCGTGCGATGGCTGTGGAGGAAGCGCGCCGGCGATTTCGACTCCATACGGCGTCGCTTTTGCCGTAAGCGAGTAGCGCTCGAGAATTTGCTGAGCTTGATGGCTGTGCAGATCCGTTTCGACGTGAACCGAATAGCGCACAACAGGAGACGCGCCGCGATCCAGTGGGACGATCGTGACCGAACCTTGATCAGCTACAAATTTCAGCGTGAGACCTTCGCGTGTAGGGAAAACGCCGCTGCGATCGAGTGTCGCGCGCCGTGTGGCGGCTCGAGGAGTGCCGGCAGCGAACGCAGATAGCGCACAAACAATAAATGCGCCCGCTAGAAGCCGTTCGCCTTTTCGAAATGGCGTGGCGTTACCCGACCTCATTCTCCGTCCGCTACATGGAATCATTGTGTTTCGAAACTTTCTGCGGCGCTCTGCAGAGCGCCTTCTGGCTACTGCATATCCTGCTGTGCAATCTGGCGAAGGGCGGCCGCGCTGCGCAAACGAACGTAGCGATTGGAGTCATGCTGGCGAAGCTCATCCAAAGCGCGAAGAATGCGCTGCTCGGACTCCCTGCTACTGCCCGGCCAGCCTTGCGGAGCTGCGTCGGGCGCGGGCACGTCTGAATCGGGAGCCTCCGGAGCCATCTCCGGCATTTCGCTGCCGGATTCGAGCGCGCGAACGAGAAGATTGATAGCTTCCACGCGAACGCCCGGATTGGAATCGTGCTGAAGTGTTTCCAGCAAGGTATCGCGAACCGCAGGCATGCTTGCCAGGTCGCGCAACGCGTCTAGCGCCCTCAAACGCACCGCCGGATTCTCATCTCCCCGCGCAGCTGCAAGCAGGGCATTACGGGCCTGCTCGTTGTTTGCAGCAGCACGCAACGCCTCCACGCAGTCAAGACGCACACCGGCGTTAAACCGGTCCCCGTTGGTGATGACGAACGTCAGCACACGGCGAACGTCGGCGTCGTTCTCGTCGCTCGAAAGCGTCATCGGCTGTTCGGCGTTGAGCTGGATTTGAATTTTTCCTGTTGAGCGAGAAGAATTGATGCCGGCGACTTGCATACTCTCGAGCTGATCCTTCGTTAGTGTCGAATCTGCGAGAACTTTCAAACCAGGACCAGATCCATTGCGGGTCTCAATGGGGAGCCACGTGTACGCCTGCGTTCCCACAATCGCGCCGACAAGCAACAAAGCAACCGCGCTCCAGCCTGGGCGCAATGCCATCCATCTGCGCATCCAGCTGAATGGCTGCCAGCCTTCGTCTACTTTAGGAGCGGAGAGTTCGTCGAGCGATTCGGAAAGTTCACTGCGGCACTGAGCGAGGAGGACTCCTGAGGATTCAAACTGGTCGGCGGCCTGCGGCATTCGCTCAATCGCGGTCTGAAGGGCGTCTTCCTCACTAAGTTGGGTGCGACACTCCTGGCAAATCGCGAGATGGGCGAGTATTTGTTCGCGCTCTTCGGCAGTGAGTTCGTCGCAAGCATAGAAAACGAGGAGAGGCGCGACGTCTTCGCAGCGTGTCAGTTTGAATTCGCCGTTCATCGCAGACCTGCCAATTCGTTGCGCAATTTCCGCGTCGCACGGAAGAGCGAATTCTTCACCGTTTCTTCCGTGGTGCCAAGCGCGTCGCCAATCGCTCGCAGCTTTAAGCCCTGGTAGTGCTTCATTTCAAAAACGACGCGCTCGCGCGGCGACAAACGCTCCATCGCACGCGAGATGCGCCACTGAATCTCTTTGCCAATCAAGGTGCGCTCAGGATCGAGCGTCGGGCGATGCTCTTTCTGATAGTCAAAGAAATCTCGCGGGCCTTCTTCCATGCGATTCGGATGAATTTCCGGAGCTTGATCTTCGGGGCGGGCTTGGCGGCGGCGCAAATGATCCAGGCAAACGTTTGTAACAATGCGATACAGCCACGTATAAAAACTGCATTCAAAACGGAATCGATGAAGATTGCGGTAGACTTTCAAGAAAGCTTCCTGATAAACGTCCCGCGCATCTTCCGGTCGCTTCATCAGGTTTAAGGCAAGCCGAAGCACGTCTCGGTCGTACCGGCGGACTAATTCTTCAAAAGCGGCACGATTGCCACCCTGAGCCTCGGATACCAGGGCCCTCTCATCGAGGTTGGGCAAAGAGGTCACCGTTGCGAGAGCGGCAGCAGAACCGCCCGATCGGCCGGAATTACCGGCCAAAGCCAATCCCCATCGGAAAAGTGGCATATTCGCTTTCTATTCGCGCCTGAGAGCCCTGCAACGTATTGATCAGGAACACTTTAACGCAAAACAGTCCCCGTGACCAAACGGAGAATATCCTGACCACATGCGGTTTGGACGCAAAGACACCCAACGGGTGAGCAGCCACCTCCATCCTTTACAACGAAATGAAGGGGGTTTTTGTTTCGGATTGTGGAAAAGCTATCCGGGGTTGCCTTGGCTCGGCTCCGTGGGCGTATGGTCTGACGGGAAGAATTGCCACTTCAGTAGGGGCCAGCCGAGCAATATCAGCACGCCCACAAGAATCGCCTCTCCGTTCGCCTTGTAGAACGCGTTTTCCTGCTTAAGCAGCACCAAAGCCCCCGGCAGCAACGAAGCTCCTATAAGCACCAGAAAGATCCCAAGCAGGTTGAATTTCGCAATCCAGCGCACTCCCACGATGACGGTCCCAAGCAAAATGCAACTTGCGAAATATTTTAGGAGGAAATCTCCCGTGCTTCCCCAATCGCCCACGAGCGTCGCCGCGCCCGCAAGAAAAATCAGCAAGCGTAACGCCGGCGGCTTGATGTAAACCGCAACGAAGCCCGCAATCGCCGCGAGCAATGCCGAATAGATAAGCGCGTGAGAAATTGACGCTCCAATAGTCGAAGCTACCGGCAACTTCGCGCTGAAATCGCTGCCGAACGCCGCCGGAACAAAACGATGCACCATCTGCCAGTGCGCGGCCGCCCAGCCCAGCGCGCTTTGCAAACCAATCAAACCTACAAGACCACCAACGCCGATGAACAATGCGTCGCGATAGTACACACCGGGCATCCCGGACCAGCTTGGCAGCCTCACTTCGCCGAAAGCCTTGCGGCAGTAGAACCAGGCGACGCCAAACAAGAAGACCAATCCGCCGATTCCAGCAGCAACGCCCAACAACGCGGAAATCGCGAATATCAAATACGTCGCCTTCAACGAAATCGCTGTTTGATATTGCTGTAGAACCTGAACAAAGCGATCGCCTAAGCCAAGAGCAAGAATGTACCCGGCCAGTGGCCAAATCGCCCATCGCGAAATCCTTCTCCACGGAATCGCCTGCGCATCTTCCGTACGGAAGTTCTTGAAGAAAATAATGAACATTGCCGCACCGAGAGCGATATAAGCCAGAATCTTGCCAACCAGGAACAAAGTCCGCGAAAGTCCCTGCTCCTCCTGTTTACGTGACCATTCGTCCGGAATCTTCACGTAGTTGCGATAGCTACTCACTTCATTACCCGTGACTTTGACCTCGATGCGAGCGAACGCATGGCCGTTCGTGTCGTTCCCCGGATCAAGGGCGGCAGTTTGCTGCCACGTCAGCGTGTGATCTATCCGGTGGGGTTGTTTCTTCGAACCGGAATCAACAAGTGACCATGCCGTAAGATCGAGATTCTTTTGCTCCTTTAGATATTTCTCCGCAAGGGCAACTGCCTCTTCCTTGGTCAGCGACGGGCCCGGCACGTTTTCGGCGATCGTGTGGTGAATGGAATGAAGCGACCCGTCGGACTTCAGCACCACAAAATATTCTTCAGGATCGCTGTCCTTGAAGTACCGCGTGCCCCAGAGCGGAACGGGAATCTGTGTTTCGTACAGTTTATTGATTGCCGCGACGCCGATTTTCTCGCGCAGAAATTCGTTTGCGGCCGCATCGCTGTTGTCGAGGAAAATCGTCGCCTGGTGGTATGCTGCAGGATCAACGCCGGTTTCTCGCAGAGCTTTGTTGGCGAGTGCTTCGGCGTCATGCGCGTTGATGCTGAGTTTCAGATAGTCGCCGATGCGCTCGCGGTCCAGCTTCAACCCGGCAAACGCTCCCAGAACCAGACAAACGGCAAGTGCAATCATCGCCGTGCTGCTCAAAGGCTGATAGCGTGAATCCACCGTCGCTTGTGCCGCAGGTTCTTCCTTCACTTCGAGGGAAAGCTCTGGCTCCGGCTCCGCGTCATTTTGCAAGTCTTCTACCGCTTCGAATTCACCGCGCTTCATATACGACGCCAGCGAGAAAAGCAGCGGCGCTGCCGCAGCCAGCCCGACGATCACACCGGAAATCTTAAAGTAGAAATTGTCCGAGCGGACGAGAAATAATCCAACGAGTGAAGCGTCTACCGTGTAATGCCAAATCAAAGTCGCTAGAATTCCCCAACGCAACATCACGAAGCCGGCGACAATGCCAATCAAGCCCACTTCAACGCCGCGAATATAGGCAGGTTCCTGCGGATAGTTGCTGTGCAGAAAGCCCCACAAAAACGCCGGCACAATGATCGCAATCCAGCGCGAGTGCGTGTAACGCGTAAAAAGGGGAATCGCGAAGAGCCGGAACGTGAACTCCTCATTCATCGAAGCGAGGAGTCCGATGGCCACGCCGGAGATCCAGGGAAAGGCCGTATTTACCGCGTCCGTGTAATTGACTTCTTGCGGAGCCCAGGCGCCGTAGTGGGTGGCGATAATGTAAAATGCAACTACGAAGCCGATATGCGCTGCTGCAAGCGAAATTCCGACCACCGCTGAAGAGAAAAACTCCTTCGAACGCAACCCTCGCCAGGTAAACGTTTGAGAAAGCCTCAGATTGTTCGGCTGCGATCTCCGGTAAAGTGGCTCAGCCGCAGGCAAGACCAGCGTGATGGTTAATGCCGTGAAGACTGCGATTCCAAGTGCTTGCAAAATTTGTAGAACAACGAATCCCGCGTACGTTTCCTTCGTGCTGTAGTTGGCGCCCCAAAGCGGCCATTCGTTTAGTGACTGCAGAAACAGCAATCCCGCCGCGAGAGCGCCAAGCTTTATCGCCAATCCCCACTTAGTTTGGCCGCTCTTCGTGAAAATAATCGCGTACCAGATGGCCAATCCAAGCAGCGCAAAGTAAATCACGAAGAAAACGAGAGCGAGCGTATTGTTCCCGGAGCGCAAGCGCTCGTATCCGCGCTTCCACAGCTCAGGCACCCGCAGCGTTTCCTCCGCGCCCGTTGGCTTATCTCCCGCGATGTGAATTTTGTCGCGATACGGCGCGTCTTTGACCTTCAGTCCGTGCTTTTCCCAGGTGAAATCCCAGTCTAGGCGGTTCGGTTTTTTCTCGGAATTGGCCTCTTCGGGAAGAAAGCTCCACTCGCCTGGATCCTTGCCCAATTTCTTTGTGAAAAAATCTTCCGCCAGGGATCGCGCGGCCGCCATCTCCAGCGTCGTACCTGCCTTCGCCTCAGGCAGTTTGTGCGCGTAACCTACGATTTGCCCGGAAGGGCTAACACGAATCTGGTATTCCTCTTCCTGCAGAATCCGGTAGAAGCGGACGTTCCAGTACCACAGACTGATCTGCGACGTGGCGAGTTGATTCGCCTGTTGCAGTCCGAGTTCGCGCTCGAGATATACCTTCTCATCTTCTTCAACGCTGAATTCGATGGAGAAGCGGTAGCCGTCAACGCTTTCACCGAGTCCGCCTAGAAACGTTTTCGCACGGTTCACCGCCTCCGCGCGCGAGACTTTGAAATCAACCGAAGCTTCCGGAAAGGCGCGGAAGAAATAGCGCTGCGCGAAGAATAGCCCAACAATTCCGGCGAGCACCCAAAGGATCAGTGCGCGCTTTTCCGAACCCGTCAAATTGGTGCTGGTCACAGACTCCTCCCGGACGCAGACCTGCGGAGCCTGTACTGTAGTAATACGCAGCCCGCAGGCGCAAGTTATCACGTGGGTCAGTTTGAATTTGTTTGGTTCGTGACACAATCAGTCAAAAATTCAAACTGACTCACAGCCGCTAGCTCTGACCCGGCTCATCCTCTTCGGTAATGATATAAAAGACGCTTATGGGAAATGGATTGCAATCTCCCGTGCAAATGATCAAAGGCGTCGGCCCGCATCGCGCAGAATTGCTGGCGAAGCGCGGTATCCACACCCTGGAGGATTTGCTGTCCTACCTGCCGTTTCGTTATGAGGACCGCATCAAGTTTTCCCAGATCCGCGATGTGAAGCCGAACGCCGTTTATACGCTACGCGTGACCGTCGCGAGTGGACAAGCCGTTCGCACCATGCGCGGCCGCGACGCCATCTATCACTTGCTTGTGCAGGACGAAACCGGCTCACTGCCCTGCAAATTCTTTCACGGCGGCTACCTCGAAGGCAGGTTGAAACCTGGCCAGCAGCTCATTCTTCACGGCAAAGCGGAAGTGGATAAGCAACGTCCCGCCCGCGTCGAGATGGTCAATCCGCAGATAGAAGTTATCAGCGGCGATGGCTTGGACTCGACCGAAGTCGGCCGGATCGTTCCCATTTACGAAGCCATCGGCACCTTCGGCTCCCGCGCCATTCGCCGCGCGATCTATGCCGCTCTGCAGCAACTTGATCCTCGCGTGCCGGACGTGCTGCCCGCCCCTCTTCGCGCGAAACTGAATTTTCCCGCGCATCGAGACGCCGTAATCCAGACGCATTTTCCGCCGCCGGAAGAACCGCTCGATGCGCTGAATCAGTTTCGCTCGCCGGCGCAACAGCGGCTGATTTTTGAAGAATTGTTTTTGTATCAGTTGAGTCTCGCGCTCGACCGCCGCGCAACTCGCAAGGAAAATGCCATCGCGTTTCGCGTACGGGAAGACAACGTCCGCGAAGCCCTAAAAAAGATTCTGCCGTTCAAGCCGACCGCGGCTCAGAAACGAGTCCTGGCAGAAATCGCCGCCGATCTGGAAAAACCGATGCCCATGAATCGGTTGCTGCAAGGAGACGTGGGAAGCGGCAAAACCATCGTCGCCCTGCAAGCCGCCGTGATTGCTCTGGAAAATAAGTGCCAGGCGGCGCTCATGGCTCCAACGGAGATTCTGGCTGTGCAGCATTTTCTTTCCGCTCGGCGCATTCTCGAAAAGGCCGGATATAAAGTGGAGTTACTCATTAGCGGAATGAAACCCACTGAAAAATCCGCTGCACTAGAACGAATTGCCAGCGGCGAAGCGCAGCTCGTGATCGGCACGCACGCACTGATCGAAGAAAACGTAATCTTTTCGAAAATCGCATTCGTCGCGATTGACGAGCAGCACCGCTTTGGCGTCCTGCAACGCAAGCGCTTAATGGATAAAGCAGCCTCGCATGGCAAGGCGCCGCATGTGCTCGTCCTGACCGCGACTCCAATCCCACGCACGCTCTCTCTCACCTTGTATGGCGACCTGGACGTATCCGTAATTGATGAACTTCCTCCCGGCCGCACGCCCATTGTCACGACTATGACCAGCGAGCCGCATTTGCCCGGCGTCTGGGAATCGCTGCGGCGCGAAGTCACCGCAGGCCATCAGGCCTACATCGTCTATCCCGTGATCGAAGAATCGAAGCTGGAGCTAAAAGCAGCAATGGAGGAATACGAACGGCTCTCGAAACAAGTCTTCCCGAAATTGAAGCTCGGCCTTCTTCACGGTCGTCTTTCCAGCGAAGAAAAAGAAATCGTCATGCTCAAGTTTCGCTTGAATGAAATTCAGATTCTCGTTGCGACAACTGTGGTCGAAGTCGGCGTCGACGTTCCGAACGCGACCGTGATGGTGATAGAGCACGCCGAGCGTTTCGGATTGTCGCAACTCCATCAATTGCGTGGACGAATTGGCCGCGGCGCGAAAAAATCGCACTGCGTCCTCGTCGCTCCCATTCACACGACCGACAACGCGCGCGCGAGGCTCGAAACAATGGTTCGAACGTCCAACGGATTCGAAATTGCCGAAACCGACTTGCAATTGCGTGGCCCTGGCGAATTTTTTGGTACGCGCCAGTCCGGCGATTTGGGTTTTCATATCGCGAATCCGCTGCGCGACCGCGAACTCCTTGACCTGGCTCGCCACGAGGCGTTTTCTCTCGCAGAGAATTCCACAGTCGACGGCGAACTAAACCAAATTCTGCGCGCCCTCCCACCGGAATGGCAACACCGCTACCACTTGGCTCGCATCGGATAGAACATGCGCATCATTGCCGGAACCTACCGCAGCCGTATCCTGAAAAGCCTCAAAGGACATGCGCTCCGCCCCACCAGCGACTATCTCCGAGAAACACTTTTCAATGTCCTAGGTCCCGGCATATCCGGCTCGCGCTTCCTCGACCTTTATGCGGGCACCGGTGCGGTCGGCATCGAAGCTCTTAGCCGCGGAGCAGTGGAAGCCGTTTTCGTAGAAAATCACGGCCCCGCCGCGAAATTGATTCGCGAAAATCTTGCATCGCTCAAGATTGTTTCGCGCGTTCAAGTGGTTGCTGCGGATGTGGCGCCTGCGCTCGCCAAGCTTGCCATGCGTCCTCGCGCTCCCTTTGATTGTGTCTTTCTCGATCCCCCATACGCAGCAGAACGCGAGTACGACGTGACATTGAACACTTTAGGGACTTCCGCTCTCGTTTCACCCAGTTCGATTATCATCGCGGAGCACCTCAAATCGTTCGAATTGCCGGATACCTTCTCCGGCCTCGAGCGATATCGCGTTTTGAAGCAGGGCGACGCCGTTTTGAGCTTTTTTCGTGTGAAAACGAGCGGAAAATAATACTTATTTCAGGAGCAAACCCTGCGCCCGTTCTTTTCATCTATTCTGTTTTGCCTGCGCCACAGCGCTGCCGCCCCGCGATATACTTAGGGGATTCATGTCCACGAGCCAATTCATTAATGCGTTCGACCTTCTCGGCCAGGGCAATTCGGCGCCGCCGGTGGTGCATTTGCGCGGTTCGGGCGAGCCGCAACTCGATATAAGTTGGGGCGAATTTCGGCAAAGTTTTTTGAGCAGTCTTTGGGCCGCGCTCAGCCGTTCGAAAGAGTCGCGCAAATTTCTCACCGCAAGTTTTTTCAAAGACGCCTGGGTCGAACGCAAATTTCCGCGCCGCGCAGTCGTAGCCGCAGCGTTATGGCACGTGGTTTTGATTGCATTACCCACGCCGCGAATTCCCGGTCCGCGGCACGCCTCTGAGTTCGACAACACCGTCCTCACCTGGTCCGGCCCCATCGACGATCTTCCGCTTCTCGAAATGCATGCAAACAAACCGAAACCCGCCCCACGAGGCGAACCGGAAAAGCCACTCCCACCAAAAGGCGCCGACGCTTTCCATCCGCGGCAAAAAATCTTCACCGACTCCGTTCATCCCACGCACCCTCGGCAAACGCTCATCAATCCGCAAGCGCCCCCGGATGCGCCCAAGCTTTTGCCGGACTTGCCGAACATCGTGCAGCTTGCACCAAGCGCTGCTCCTGCCCGGCCGAAGCTGGAAATCAGCGAGCGTGTCCTGAAGAGTTTGCGGCCACACCAAAAACGCGCCGCCAAGGCGGACGTCGCGACTCCCGCTCCCGAAATACAAAACAACGAAACGCGGCCCGCAGATTTGGCGATAGCTTCAAACCAAAATGACCCCGCCCGCCCACAGCTTGAATTGAATACGGGTTCCGCTCCGCGTGCGGCGCAGCGCAAACAGGAAGGCGAATCTGTCGCAGCACCGGAGATGGCTTCCGGCCAGGCTTCGAATGGCGCAGCGTCCACCTTGATCTCACTTTCCGCGACGCCAGGGCCCGCGGCGCCAGTCGAACCGCCACAAGGCAATCTCGCCGCGCGCATTGCGATCAGTCCGGAAGGGAAGCAGCGCGGCGTTCCCGGGGGATCGCCGACGACAACTTCCGCTTCGAACGGCGGCGCAAACGGAGATCATGCAAGCGCGGGCGGTCCCGGAGGCGGCTCAGGAAAGAGCGATATCGCTGTCAGCATCAGCGGCGGAAAACCAAGCAGCAAAACATCTGGCCTCGGCGGCGTTAAGTCAAAGCTGAATCTCTCGGCTGCGCGCCCGAGTGCGGCTCCCGGCAGCGACGCTGCCGCGGAAGCCCCGCCCGCACGAACCGCCCCGCCCAATTTTGCAGCACTCGCTCCCGGCGCGAAGCCCGAAGCAATTTTCGCTTCGAAACGCGTCTATTCAATGCACGTGAATATGCCGAATCTCAGCAGCGCAACCGGCAGCTGGATCATCAATTTTTCAGAGTTGCGCGCCGATCCATCCGCGCCGCGAGTCGCTGTGGGAAGCGACGTTGTCTCGCCCGTGGCCATCAAGAAGGTCGATCCGAAATATCCACCCACACTCGTTGCTGACCACGTCGAAGGCGAAGTGGTTCTCTACGCCGTGATTCGCCGCGACGGCTCCGTGGACAGCATTCAACTCGTAAGAGGCGTGGACGAACAGCTCGACGAAAACGCCATGCACGCGTTCGCGCAGTGGAAATTCCGCCCGGCGGAAAAACAGGGAGAAGCCGTGGACCTCGAAGCCATCGTCCACATTCCATTCAGAACTTCTGTCGACCGCTAACGCGGCTCTTCGCGACTACACGTCGCACAAATCGACCGCTTCGCGCAGCGAAGTCAGCGGATCCCGCGTTGGAACAAATTCATGCGCGACGTATCCTGCGAAATTTTTTGCGGCGATTCCGCGCATCACCGCGTCCCAATGCACTTCCTGCGTGTTGTCCAGTTCATGCCTGCCCGGAACACCGCCCGTATGAAAATGCCCCATCCACTGAATATTTTGCTGTATCGTTCGAATCAGGTCGCCTTCCATGATTTGCATGTGATAGATGTCGTACAAAAGCTTCACGCGCGGCGAATTCACCGCCTCCACCACGCGAACGCCCCACGCCGTGTGGTCGCACATGTAATCGTGGTGATCTACTTTGCTGTTCAGCAGCTCCAGGCAAATCGTCACGCCGTTGTCTTCCGCAATCTTTTTAACGCGATTCAAGCCTGCAATCGTATTTTTCGCGCCTTCGTCATCGGACATTCCCGCGCGATTTCCCGAAAACGTAATCACATTCGGCACGCCCGCCTTCGCAGCGAGCGGGATGTTTTTCCGGAATGCTTCTTCAATCTTCGCGTGATTTTCCGCGCGATTCATCGCGTGGGGAATGTCCCCGCCGCCCGCGTATCCCATGCTGCAAATCAGTCCGTAACGCCGCGGCACGTCCCATTCCGGAATTTCCAGCAGGTCGATCGCTTTCAATCCCATTTCGGCGCCACGCTTGCACAGCTCATCGAGTGGAATTTTTTCGTAGCACCACCGCGAGACTGACTGTTTGATCCGACCCTTCCGCGGCGTCGCGTGAATTTCCTGCACCGATAAAGGAGTTGCAAGCAACGCGGGCGAAGCGGCAACAGCAGTCGCTCCGGAAATTGCGGTCTTCAGCAACGTGCGGCGGGAAAGTTTGCTCATGGCTGGTCGCTGAGTTTATCTAAGAAGCGCGCAGGTTGCGACACCAGAATTTCTTCGGGGAAAAGACTCGGCTCAGCCGCGAATGTACAAGACCAATCCGTACAAAATCAGTCCCAGCCCGAGGACGAAAAACGCCGGCGTAAAATATTGGTTTACCACGGCGGGAATGGGAACAGGCAACGTCATCCGGCTATAACCGCCCGCGAAAAAATAAACCACGCCCGCCATCAGCGCATACAACAATCCGCGCCGCATATATTTTCGTCCTTGCGCCGAATGTTGCGTCTTATAGGCGACTGACTCCGGAATGTCCTCGCGGCAAAACGGACAACTAGTGAGATGGGTATCCACCTGTTTCCCGCAGAAGGGGCAACTGCGTTTGGGCATAGCTTTAGCCTCGCGTGGGTACCTGGCCCCGTTCCTAATCTATGTTCCGCCGCGAGTGAGCGCAAGCCTTCCGTCGCGCAAGTTTCCGAAATCGCCAAGTTTTTCTCGATCCTTGCACAATCGAAACCCGTGCGCCAATCGCGCAATTTGCGCGCAAAAAAGCGCGGCTAAAAGGACGCTTCCGCCAGTTTCACCAGCGTGTACAGCGCGTGATTCAGCGGCGCCGGCACGCCGAGTTCGCGGCCTTTGCGCGCAATAAATCCGTTCAGCGAATCGATCTCCGTCTTTTTGCCGCGCATCATGTCTTGCGCGGTGGAGCTGCGCGTCGCGCTCATTTGTTCCGCGATTTTGTACGCGCCGGCCAGCGCCGCTTGTGGATCGTCCAGCCCCGTCGGCTTGATTCCGGCAGCGTGCGCGACGGCGAGAACTTCATACACCGTGCCTTCGAGCAGCTGCTTCGCGTCGGCGCTTGCAATGATTTCGCCGTACGTCACTTTGCCGAGGGCGGAGAGCGCATTCAGCGCGCAATTCCACACGAGCTTGGTCCAAAGTTCGCCGGCAATATTTTCCGAAATACGGCAGGGAACTTTCGCGCGTGTGAAAATCTCTGCCACCCGCTTCGTTTTTTCGTTTTCCGGCCCGAGCACCAAATCGCCGCGGCCAACGTGCTTGACGGTTCCGGGCGACGGCACGGAAGCCGCAACGTAAACCGCCGCAGCGAGAGCCTTGATTTCAGAAGCGGCGTGAATCTGCTCGGCGTTGTCCGCGCCGTTCTGCATGCTGACAACAATCGCGCCGGGCGAAATAAGCGTTGCTAACTCGCGCGAAGTTTGCGCGGTATCTGTAGTCTTCACGCAAAACAAAACAATGTCCGCGCCGCGCACCGCAGCCAAATCAGCAGATGCGGAAACTCTCAAGCGCTCCTTGAACGTCGTCGTGTCCAGCTGCAAGCCGTCCTTCGCGACGGCTTCGACGAACGCGGGCCGCCCGATGAAAACGACTGGCGCTCCGGCTCGTGCCAACATTCCGCCGAAGTAGCCGCCGACGGCGCCCGCTCCCGCTACAGCGATCTTTGGCCAGGGCTTGTCTTCACTCATCTTGGGCGCACGCGGCGTTCATTTGGGCTCATGTCGTGATCGTGGAGACGAGCCGGTCGATGTCCTGAATCGTGTTGTAGAGATAAGGCGACACGCGAATTTTGGATTCGCGAAGGCTGACAAAGATACGCTCGTCGCGAAGTTTATTGTAAAGCTCCGCGGTTTTTTCCGGCGTGCGCGCGACGAAGCAGCCGTACGCCCCGCGCAAATTCTTGTCGAGCGGGCTCGCGGCAACGCAGCGGTCCACCGGCAAGCGTGCAAAAAGCGAATCAATCAGCGCTTGATTGTGCGCCAACACAGTTTCCGGCCCGGCGCGCAAAACAAATTCCACCGACGCATCGAGCGCCTCCAGATTGAAATTGAAATGGCTGGCCCATTCGGGAGCGTCCCAGCGCTTGGCGCTTTCCTCCGGCCTGGGATTGGAGAAATCGAGCTTCGAAAAATTGCCGGAGCCTTCGACGGCCATCCAGTAAAACGGCGCGGGGCGGACCGAAGCGAGAAGTTCGCGCTTGATCCAGAAAAATCCGGTGCCGAACGCGCCGAGCAGCCATTTGTATCCCGCGCAGACGATAAAGTCCGCGCCGAGTTTGCGCACGTCCATGGGAACGGCGCCGCAACTCTGGCTCGCGTCCAGCAGCAGCAGCGCGCCCTGCTTGTGGCAAGCTTCCGCGACGCGCGGTACGTCCAGCATGGAGCCGTCATCGAAGCGCACGTGGCTGATGGAAACGACGCGCGTGCGCGGCGCGAGCGCGGCGATCACGTCATCGGCCGTCAGAAATTTTCCCTGCTGCGCGATGATTTTAACGGAAATGCCTTCGCGCTCCTCCATCGGCTTCCAGGTGGTGTATTGCAGCGGAAATTCACCGCGCGAGGTGAGGACTTCGTCGCCGGGCTTCCACGTGAGGGCGTACGCGACGGCCATGGCGCCGTAGCTGGCGCCTGTGGTGAGAGCAATTTCGTCGGGATGCGCGCCGATAAGCGTCGCCAGGTTTGCCCGCAGACGATTCGGCACTTCAAAGAAGATCGAGTCCGGCTTTTGATGGGGAAACTTTTTCGCATCCATCGTGGCTTGAATGGCTTTGAGCGTGAACTTTGGAAGCGGCGCCTGGCTGGCAAGGTTCAGGTACGTTGCGCCTTCAAATTCATGCCATTCCTGCCGCCAGTCTCCGGAGAAAGCAGGGGAGCCAAAGGAAGTGGAGGGAGCTGAAGAATTCGGCGTTGTGTGTGGTGCGGTTGCTGTGCTCATGAACTTGACCTCATTGGGGGTGATGCCGCTTGAAGTATCTTGCGGGAGAATCCCCGCCTGACAAGTGCCAATATGGGAAGTGCGGCCCTGTGAAAACTGCGCCGCAAAGGGGTACACCCGGGTGTTTTTGAAAGAAGAGTGCGGAAACAGATGAAAAGTAAGGAGTTAGCTTTCGCTCTTTGCCAAAGAATGCCAAAGAAGTGAGCAAGTTGCATTGAGTTAAAGAGATAGTTAAACCCCGGAATGTCAACGAGATACACACATTTTTCTAAGAGGAGCAGACCGTAGACTTCTGGAAGCAATTTGTTTGCAAGAAGGTAAACGCTTTGGGCGGGATTCCGCTGGAAGAGTTTGGGGCACCTTCCAAGCGGCGGGGCATAGTAGACCTAGGGCGGTCTCTTTGGAAAGCATTGTACCGCGCAAGTTAGCTCCCGCGACATCGGCAGAAACAATGAATTTCCCACTAAGATCTACATCCCGTAAGTTGGCGCCGCGTAGGTTTGCGAATGCGAGACGATGTCTACCAAAGTCGTGGCCTTCCAAATCAACGTCATCCAAGTCGGCCCTTATGCCCCGCGATTTTCCCGAGTCTATGTAAAGGTCATGACTTTCAAGAATTCGCTCAAGCTCTTCAGGAGAGATGCGGCGCAGCTGGGTGGCGTCCATCGTTCCTCAATGATCTGGGAAATTGTCAATAGGTTGAGTAATGCTAAGTCTAATGGTACCGATTAAGCAATAGATAGAACACGTCGAACGATCTCAGAAATGGCTGCGGAGGTCGCGGAAGCCGGGGAGGATGACGAGCTTGCCGGTGCCGGCGGTGACGGGCTCGTGCTCCAGATGCCAGGTGTGCTGGTGCGGGATGTAGACGGCGTTGAGTCCCACCTGCAGAGCCGGATTGATGTCGCTGCGCGGACTGTTGCCGATCATCCAGCCGTGCGACTTCACGATTTTGTGTTTGCCGACGAGCCCCGTGTAGGTAACGGTGTCCTTCTCGTGGACGATTTCAATCGCTTCAAAAAATCCCTGCAAGCCGGAGCGCTGCACTTTGGCCGACTGTTCCGCTGGTTCGCCCTTGGTGAAAAGAATCAGGCGGTGGCGCTCGGTGAGATACGCCAGCGTCTCCGGAACGCCATCGAGAATTTTTGGCGGCGTGCGTTCGAGGTCCACCACGCGATTGTGAATTTCCGCCAGCTGTTCGCGCTTCGCTTGATGCTCGACTAGCTTCATGTACGTTTCTTCGAGCGAACGGCCGAAGCTGCGCACGCCGTAGCCGTACTGCCGGATGTTTTTGCGCTCGGTTTCGTTCAGGATATGGCGAATGTACGCGCGCGTGAACCCGTACGGCTCGACGAGGGTGATGAAATCCTCGATCAGATTCTCGAAGAAAACGTTGTTTTCCCAGAGCGTGTCGTCGGCGTCAATCAGAAGGGTATTGCGTCGCATCACTTTCTTTCAAGACAAAAAGATTTAAATATAACTAATCTAAGTCTAACAGTTTCAACGCGTCCGCTGCGATTTCCGCGGCGGCATTCGGCCGGCTGAGTTTGCGCGCCGCTTCTTTCATGCGAGTTAGACGCAGCGGATCGTTCAACAGTCCGGCGATTTTCCATGCTGCGGCGGGAAGATTGTTGCAGCGGATGGCCGCGCCTTCTTCGAGCAGATGGTCGGCATTGCGCTCTTCCTGGCCGGGGATGGGGTCAATGAGTGCCATAGGCAACGCGCGAGCCAGAGCTTCGGAGGTAGTGAGTCCGCCCGCTTTGCCAACTAGCAAATCGGCTGCGGCCATGTATTCGTCCATTTCGCGCGTAAAGCCCACAGGAACGAGACGAGCCAAGTTGCCGGCTAAGTTGCCTGCGGTGGATGCAAGCGCGTCGAGCTTGCGCTTCACCTGTTCGGATTTTCCCGCGATGGCCACGATTTGCCACGGTTTTTGCCACGCGAGCAGATCACGCACAAGCTGCTCGACGGGGCCGATGCCGTATCCGCCGGCGGCGATGAGAATCACCGGTGCGGACGCATCGAGGCCCAGATGTTTTCGCGCGGCGGCACGATCGACAGCGGCAGAAAAAAGCGGATCGATGGGGATGCCCGTGACGCGAAGAATTTCGCGCGGCACGCCGATGCCCGCGAGATATTCCGCGGCTTCGGGAATCGCTACGTAGTAGCGGTCCACCGTGCGGCAAAGCCACATGGCGTGAACGTCGTAGTCAGTGACCACGATGGCGTTGTGCGCGCGCAATTTTTCTTTGGCGATGAGCCACGCGAGGATTTCCGCCGGAAGAAAATGCGTGGCGACGCAGAGATCGGGATGCACGCGCTTGAGCATGCGGATCATCGGCTGCGTGTTGAGCCGGTCGATCGCGAGGCGCTGGCGCATCGTTTTCCAGGGCTTGTCGGTGCGGTCGTAGAGGACGCCCATAAGATTGGGAGCGCGGCGAACGAGGTTGATGTAGGTTTTGTCGTAAAGGCGTTGGAAAACCTTGCTGACGTGCTGAATTACGTCGACGTGCTCGACGCGACAATCGCCCCGCGCGGTGAATGCTTTTTCGAGCGCTTGTGCGGCGCGGACGTGGCCCGCGCCGGAAGATGCGGAAAGCAGGAGGACGCGCGGCTTTTCGCTCATGATTTGGGAAGGAAGTTCACGGGGAATTTCAGGCGTTTTTGCTTTTTGCGGCAGCGATTTTTTCCAGAATGCCGCGCGCGACTCTTTGGATTTCGCCGAAGCGAGTCAAATAGTCCTGGAACTCCTGATTCAGTTCCTGCGCTTCTTTCGGGTCGTGCACGGTGCGAAGAATCATGTCGCGCAGTTTTACGGGATGCGGCAACAGCGCGTCCTCTTGAAGCTCTTCCAGCGCGGTCGTGGCGTTGTAGTGATACATACGATCCCCCTGGCTGTTGTTCTAATGAAAGATTGTACGCGCAGGCGAGCGAAGAAGGTACTTAGGTCAGTTGAAGGTAGAAATCACGCGGCGGCGTGGAGGAATTCGTAGCGCTCGATTTTTGCGGCGACGCCCATATTCCCGTTTTCGGTGGATTCGACGCGGACGACTTGGCCGTGGCAATGGATGTTTACTTCGCCGGTTCGCGTGACTTGTTCGGGGAGAGTGATGACAAATTCGATTTCGCTGCCCACTTCGAACTTCGCGTCGGCGAGAAAATAGAGACCGCGATAGCTGACATCGCGTGTACGCGCGTTGAGCTCCGGTCCCTTGGACTCGCTGGGGAAGACACGGAGAGGAAGCGTCATCGTGAATCGCCGCGCTTCGCGGCGTTCGGCGCTATCTCCCATGAAACCTCACTGCGGGGATTAAAATCTCAAAAACGCTAACACCCGATCTATTAAACTGCAACGCGAAAAACCAACAATTTCGTCCTAGTACGAGTTCTAGCAGTTTTGGTATTGAGTTTTGACGCGGAGGTGTATAGTGCAACTTACCCCTGCCTCTCATCTCCGAAGTTCCTTAAAGATGCCACAGCGCCAGCATGCCCGGGTACGTCTGCGCCTTCCCGTAAGGCTGCGGTGGGTTGCGCCTTTGGGGCAGCAATCGGAGGTGTGCGAAACGCGCAATGTTTCGCGCGGCGGGCTGCTGGTAGCGTGCCACAAGCATCATGAAGAAGGATTTCCGTTGTGGGTCACTTTTCCGTTTGACGCGGCTTCACCGGACACGCAACCGGAAGTGTTGGCGCGAGTGGTGCGCTGCAAGCCGTTGCAGGGAACGGGCGAAGATGAAGAAATTGCGGTGCACTTCGAAGGGATTCCGAGGCCTGGGAATTTGAGAGACGAACGGAAGGGAACTTCAGCGGCTTCAGCAGTGGAAAATGGATCAGGGCGAAGAGTTTCGTTGCCGATTCGGGTGCGGCCGCGGCACATTCTTTGGCCTGAAGAGGCGATGACGATTGAAGTATCGGCGGACAAAATGCGTTTTGTGAGCAATCGAGAATATTCTCCGGGGGAAACGCTGCTGGTGACGTTTGTGAACGCGGATGCGAAGCCGTGGCCGGGGAGTGGAAACTTTCCGGCTACGATCGTGAACGTGGAAAAATTGCCGCACAGCAATTCGCTGATGATCACGCTAGAACGACTTGTAGAATGAGGCGGCGACATTTTATTGGGTTATTGTGCGGGAGCTGTTCGGCTACACTGTTTCCGCACGCGATGAGCACGAATCACGAATCAAGAAACTTTTTTCTTGCAGGGCCGGCTGGAAAACTGGAGGCCGTTCTGTGGACGCCTGCTCACAAAACGGAGCCGAGATTTGCCGCCGTGGTTTGCCACCCTCACCCGCTGTTTGGCGGGATGTTGCACAACAAAGTTGTGTATCAAGCGGCGAAAGCGCTGGATGTTCATCAGGGCGCGGTGCTTCGATTTAATTTTCGTGGCACGGGCTTAAGCGAAGGAAAACACGATAAAGGAATTGGCGAGCGGGATGATGTGCGCGCTGCGCTGGAATTTCTTGCGGCGGAATTTTCAGAGAAGCCGCTGGTGCTCGCGGGATTCAGCTTCGGGTGCTGGGTTGGATTGCGAGTTGGATGCGCGGATTCGCGGGTGCAGCGATTGATCGGAATTGGAGCACCTGTGAACAACTCGGATTTTACGTATCTGGAGACTTGTTCGAAACCGAAGTTGTTTGTGCAAGGTTCGAAGGATGAATTTGGCGATGCGCACAAGCTGGAAAAGATTGTGCAGGGGTTGCCTGGAGAGAAAAAATTAGTCGTTGTAGACGGCGTGGATCATTTCTTCACGGGAAAAATCGAAGAGCTAGGCAAAGCGATCAGCGAATGGATGAGCGATTGGCCGGGCGCGGCTTAGCAATGTGCGCTAACGGCTAAGCGGATTCGCCCCGCGAAAAAAGCTGGCTGAACTGGTCGAGTGTGGCGGGAGGAGCGGAAACCAGGCGCGCGTTGGCGCGGGCGTGTTCGGCACGAGACATTCCGACGAGGGCGGTGGTGATTCCCGGAGCAGATCGCGCGAATTGCAATGCTCGCTCGGCGTCGCTCTCGAGACCGAACGCTTGCGCGACAAAGGGAGGAAGATTTCGGGCGACTTGGCCTTGCAGGAGGGAAGCGCTGGCAACGAGGGTGATGCCGAGTTCGGTTGCGGCTTCCATGATGGTGAGCAGTTTCCCCGCGAGGGTTTGATTGCCGAGGGTCAGAGCCTCTGTCATCCCCAGATTGAACGGGAGCTGCACGAAGCGAAAATGGTGTTTTTCGCCGGCAACTTCACGAGCTAGCGTTTCGATTTCGGCGAGTTGCATGGCGTCAGGCATTTTCGCGTCTTGGCGAAAGCCATTCCAGGTGGCCATGCCGTAGTACTGGATTTTTCCTTCTTGCGCCGCGGATTCCAGATAAGTGAACGCGTCGCGGACGCGTTTGGCGAATTCGATTTTGGGCACTTCGCCGAGTTGCGTTTCCGGATTGTGCAGGTAGTAGACATCCACACATTGGATGCCCAGATTTTTGAGACTGCGGGCGAGCTGGTTCTCGAGAAAGCGCGGAGTCATGCAATGGCTGCCGCCGGCGATGTCCTTTGCGGAAAAAATCCCGGGCTGAATGTATTCGTTGAAAAAATACTGATTTGGGTCGGAAGGCATCGCGCCGTCGGGAGTTAAGTAGCCGCCCTTGGTGCAGAGGATGAGTTCGTCGCGTGAAATTCCTTTTGCCGCTAGTTGTTTCAGTGCGGCGCCGATGGAGCGTTCGCTACGCTGGAAGCGGTAGTTAATGGCGGAATCGATGAAGTTCATGCCGTTTTCGACCGCCGCGACGATTGCTTCCGTGTAGGCCGCGTCGGTGCGCGCGTCGGGCTGGCCGAGATAGGTGCCGAGTCCGATGGAGGAGACAACGAGGCCGTTCGCTTCGCGAAAATGTTCATTGGCGGCGCGGCCACTCCATTTTTCGGCGAATTGCCTGGTACCTTCGAGCGTGGCTCCATGACTCATTTGGGCCGTTGTTCTCCTTCGGCGCTTTTCGGTGTGGTGCCCGGCGCTTCTTTTGCGGACTGCTCCGGCGGCGCGAGCAGACGCGCACAGGCGTTCATCATTCTGCGATAAGGCCAGCTTTTTTCGCGAAAGAAAATTTCGCCTTCGCGGGGGTTGCTGTAAAACCATCGCGCGAGGAGCCAAAGATGCTCGCTGAGATCCCCGGAAGGCGCTTCTGCCGAGGGATCTTCGAGTTTCGAACGAAGCAATTGTTCGGCGGAACGCGGCTCTCCGGCGAGTTCAGAGAAGGAAAGGAAAAATGGTTCAGCGAGACGGCCGCCGTTAACAGGAAAGACGGCGATGGTTTGATCGGTGCTTGCGCGCTGAAGAACCACGGCGTTCAAGTCCTGAATGCGGCGCGGGAGTTCGGGCTGGCCGCGCAAAGCCTCGTCGATCTTGTCCAGTTTTTTGTGAAACGCGCTGGCTCGTTCGAAATCGAGCTCCTGGCTGGCTTTTTCGCGCTCGGTTTCGTATGCCGTGCGCAGAGAATCGCCGCCCGTTTCCAGGAATTGAACGAGTTTTTCTACTTCGACGTCGTATTCCTCTTTCGTGCAGCCAGCGAAACAAGGCGCGAGGCACATTTTCATTTCGGAATAGATACAGCCGGGGAAGGAAGGATCGCGACGAATTTTGATCTGGCACCGTCGAACTTTGAAAAGGTCGAGGACGCTTTCGGCAAAGGCTTCGGCGGATTTTCGCGAGGCGAAGGGGCCGTAGTAAGAACCGCCAGTGGGAGAGCCGTCAGCGTCCACGGGAATGCGGCGCGTGGCGTAACAGCGGGGATAGGCATTGCGCAGGTTCACTTTCAAAACGGCCGGGGGACGCAAGCGCATCATTGCGCGGTACTTTTTGGGGAAAAGCTGCTTTGCATACTGATAGTACGCGATGGATTGTTCGAAGGCTGAAGCGGTGACGCGATAATGAACGGTTCTTGCAAAATCGCGAAGATTCAGACGCTTGCTCGATGGATCAAGCGGACCAAGTAGCCTTTGCAGACGGCGACGCAAATCTTGCGTTTTGATGAGGTAGGGTTCCGCGTTGGAATCGCGCGACTCGATCAGGCAAATGGCGGGAAAGGGAGGGAGCGCGGGGAAGAAGTCCGCGTCGTTTGCGGGATTGAATTCGAGGCCGCTGTCAAATTCCAGCACGAACTCAGAATACTACGGGCAAAGAGACTTGCGCGCGGAAGCCTGTTCCTTCTCCGCGAATCAACTCGTCGGCGTTCTAGCCACATCTTCTTTTTCTCCAAACTTCGAAGATGCAGAAGGGTTCACCATCCACATAGATGCCACTCACTTCGAAGTGCATTTTTGTCTTGGAGGGAAGACTCAAGACGTTTTTGGCCCAATGCTGACCAGGCGGATAAAAGCTCTTGAAATCAGGCATTCGCCGTCCCATTTGACTTGGGAGACTTTCAAAGTCGTTCCGTCTTCATCATCTTTACCGCTCACGATGAATTTGCCGCGTTTAACTGAAACGGTGAAGAGTTACGGTAGTTCTTCCGCCTACATTAGGCTCTTCTTCCCAAGTGCCGACCAATGGATGTGCTGCTGAAACTCTTTGGACCTTTTTCTCTTTGACCATCGTCAGTACCGTTGCCTTTTTCAAGACTTCAGAAGCCACGCAGCGATGACAAGGCGCTGGATTTCGCTGGTGCCTTCGTAGATTTCAGTGATGCGGGCGTCGCGGTAGTTGCGCTCGACGGGATATTCGCGGCTGTAGCCGTTGCCTCCATGAATTTGAATAGCTTTGTGAGTGACGCGAGTGGCCATTTCGCTGGCGAAGAGTTTGGCGATGGCGGCGTCCATACTGAAGCGGGCTCCAGTGTCCTGCTTCCAGGCGGCCTTGCGAGTGAGCAGACGAGCGGCATCAATTTCGGTGGCCATATCGGCAAGCATGAATTGAATCGCCTGGAATTCCGAAATGGGATGGCCGAAAGCGAGGCGCTCCTTCGAATAGGCTAGAGCGGCTTCGAACGCGCCGCGCGCGATGCCGACGGCTTGTGCACCGATACCGACGCGCCCGCCATCGAGCGTGGAAAGCGCGACTTTGTAGCCTTCACCTTCGTTACCGATCCGGTTCGACACTGGAACTTCGCAATCGGTGAAGATCAGTTCGCAGCAGGCGGTGGCGCTGATACCCAGTTTTTTCTCTTCCTTACCGACTTTGAAGCCAGGCGTGCCTTTCTCGACGACAATAGCGGTGATGCCCTTTTCACCCTTGGCAGGATCGCTGTTCACGAACGCGATTGTCGCATCCGCGGCGCCGCCATTGGTGATCCACGACTTGGTGCCGTTGAGAACGTACTTATCGCCGCGCTTGACGGCTTTAGTCTGTAGCGCGGCGGCGTTGGAACCCGCTTGCGGCTCGGTGAGCGCGAAGCAGCCGATTTTTTCGCCACGAGTGAACGGAATAAGAAGCCTTTTCTTTTGTTCGTCGGTGCCGTAGCGATGGATGGGGTCGCAGTAAAGCGAGTTTTGCCCCGAAAGAATGACGGCAGTGGAAGCACAGCATCGCGCAATTTCTTCGATAACAATGGTGTAGGCGACGTGGTCGAAGCCGGCGCCGCCTTCGGATTCGGGGAAAGGCACGCCGGTGAGGCCGAGCTCGGCGGCTTTGGCGAAAAGATCGCGAGGGAAATGGCCCGTTTCATCGTTTTCACGCGCGCGCGGCTTTATTTCCGAATCGGCAAATTCGCGAACGGTTTTTTGCAGTAGTTTTTGTTCTTCGGTCAGTTCGAGGTTCAAAGGCGGTTCACCCTAGCTACGTCACAGTGTAACAAACGAAGTCTGACGAACAGAAATTGGATTCGCAGAGCTTACCCGTCAAATTGTGCCGCGCCTACCGTGCTTCTCCCTGTTTACGGCTTATGCGCCAGCCCCTACGCTGGGCTAACATGTGGCACGCCTAGGGCGTTTTTCTCGGCTCAGGACAAGGCGGTGCGGAGGCGCTGGAAGGTGGTGTCCAAAGTCTCGGGCAGGATGCGGGTTTCGCCGACGACGGAGAGGAAACTGGTATCGCCGAACCAGCGGGGAAGACCGTGCATATGCAAGTGACCGGCAATCCCTGCGCCAGCGGCGCGACCAAGATTTATACCAAAGTTCATGCCGTCGGGTTTATAGAGCGACTTGAATGCTGCTTCCACGCGTTGCGAGAGTTGCATAATCTCCGTGAGGGTAGCGGCGTCCAGTGCGGATAATTCAGATGTGTGCTTGTACGGCACAATCATCAGATGGCCGGAAGTGTAAGGATATCGATTCAGGATCACGAATGAGCTGACGCCGCGATGGACGACCAGCGTGACTTCATCGTCGGTGCGGTTTGCGGCGTCGCAGAAGATGCAGTCGGGCAGCTTGTCCGCGGCAGCAATTGTCATGTACTGGTAGCGCCAAGGTGTCCAGAGATAGTCCATTTTCCTTAGAGGGTTTGTAAGTACAAGCCCCCGATCCCCCGCAGTTTGTGCCTTGCCTGAATTCGGGATTGCCAGGAAAGAATACACAGCATCCTGACAGACCACGCAATAATTTTTAAGTTTTGCGATCTTAGCGAAGATGGCATAGGCAGGAGTGCCTGTGCTACTTACAGCAAACAAAACGCCGACACATGCCGGCGCATAAGACCTGCAAGATTTTCGGAGTGTTGTCAGCTGCGAGGAATCTCGCCGGCTGCAGCTGCTTCTGCGGCGGCGGTCATGCTCGCGGCTTCCTCGCTGTTTACGAAATCTTTCAGTTCTTTGCTCGGTTTGAAGAAGGGAATGCGCTTGGCAGGCACTTCCACTTTTTCGCCGGTCTTGGGATTGCGGCCGGTGCGTCCGCGACGCGAGCGAGTGCGAAAGCTGCCGAAGCCGCGAATTTCGATTTTGTCGCCCTTTTGCAACGATTCGATAATGCTGTCGAAAATCGTTTCGACGATGCTTTCCGATTCCTTACGGGGCAACTCGGTAACCCGCAGCACTTCTTCGATTAGGTCCGCTTTCGTCAGCGTCGGTTGCTTGCTCATCGTCGGGAAGCCTCGCAAATTAGCCAGAACATAATACGCCGCAGATGCATGATGCGGAAGGGCTTAGCTGGGGACAAGCCCCGTCTGTTGAACCCTTCCTATCATTAAATTGCCCGGGGGTAAAACAAAATTTACGGGGCCCCACGATTCGCGGAGCCCCGACCTAGAAAGCTTCCAGATTTAGCCGCGCGAAGCGAGCTTCTGCTTCAACGCGTCGCCGATGGTGGCCGTCGCGGAAGATTTGCTCGTGCGATACTGCTCGATTTCGCGGCGCTCCTGCTGCTTCACGGCGGCTTTGTAGCTGAGGCCGATGCGGCGCGCGTCGCGGCTGATCTTGATGATCTTGAATTCGTACTCTTTGCCGGGTT
>Ga0126376_10000125_pt1 | contig 33314 bp, 31 predicted proteins | sample PanSoiMetPlot_15_FD_92760 | JGI IMG/M metagenome (GOLD analysis project Ga0126376, IMG submission 92760) | Tropical forest soil microbial communities from Panama - MetaG Plot_15 | ecosystem: Environmental > Terrestrial > Soil > Tropical forest > Bulk soil | place: Panama | collected 2016-02-17 | reverse complement strand
TTCAGGCCCCAGTGGGACCAGTCAGATGTTCCTTCCGTCGTCAGATTGATGTTCGATCCGGGACTCGCAAAACTGCCGGAGAGCGTTCCCGAGCCACCGCCGCCTGCCGGGAAGAGCGTCGCGGAGTCGAGCGTCACGTTACCGCCGGAGATAAAAACGGTCAGCACCGTGTATTTAACGGTTAGCGTTTGGCCCGCGGACGCCGCTTTGAAGTTGATCGTGAATAACGCGTGACTGACACCGCTCGAGTTAGCAAATGAAGTATCGATTAGAGCGGGTGCACTGCCATCGCTCAGCGTCGCTTCCATTTTTGCTTGCGCGGCCCAGAGTCCAACGTAGAGACGTAAAACTTTTGCTGTCGTGTCCGCTGGTACGGTGATCTGAAATCCGTTACCGGTGGATTGGGTGTAAATGCCTGAGGTGGTTCCGTTAGAGACTGCGGTGGGTGTTCCACCGGTCCATTTTTGCGAGAAGGTGGCGTCATTGAGCCGGAACTGCGCATTGCCGCCGATCTTTTGGTGACTGATTTGTGCTGTTACGCCGTCCTTCCGATCGACGTCAGTTGCCGTCGTGAGACCGTAGTGGACCCAATCCGAACTACCTTCGGCAGAGATATCAACAGTGGTCACTGACGAAGGGATACTCGAGCTATTGAACAGATTACCGTTACCGGCGACAGTGACGGAAACCGCGCCGGAAGTTGTTGTCAGGTTCGTGTTGTCTGTAGCTTTCGCAGTCAAGACGTACGGAAGACTCACCGGTGTGGGATTGTTCCAAGTGAAGTTGTACGGACTCGTTGTTACTTCACCGAGTTTGTTCGCTCCTTCGAAAAACTCAACCTTGCTGATAGTGCCGTCCGTGTCGGACGCATTGGCGCTGAGCGTGATCGAAGACGGATTCGAGTAACTGCTGTTGTTTGTCGGACTCGTCAGCGAAACGGCGGGCGGAGCATTCGGCAACGGCGCGGTTATGTACGAATCAGTGCTGCCGTTGAGTGTTCCTTCTACACTCAGAACACCATCAGTATTGGTCGTGGGCGCTGTCGCTACGTTGACACCCACCCACAGGTAAAAACGATCGGACGCCGACATCGTCACTGCCGAAGAAGTGTTGACGTTGAAAGTGTATTGCGTGAGCGTAGACGTTAAAGCGGTGCCACCGGTGACTGTGCCGAGGAGAGCGCCACTACTATTGTTAACAAAGAGCTTGACACGTGGATAGATGACGCCCGAAGTAGACGACTTCTTCATCCATACAGTGAAAGAAATCGCAGAGTTTGAGGGAATTACGCCGGCAAGGTTTGGCGTGCCGGCTTGCGTGTCGAAACCTTTGACGATGTATTCGCCGGCTGCGACATTCTTCAGGTTCTGCGAACTGATCGCGAATGCGGTCGCGTTTGGTCCCGCGGTGAGCAGTTGAAAGGCGCCCGAAGTCGTCGATGCGTCTTTGTGCAAGTGATAAGTTGCAGTCTGTCCTTTGCCGATCGAAACCGCAGTGCAAAGTAACACTGACAGTAGGAGGGTTCTAATAGCTATACGGGTAGTCATGTGCAGGTCTCCTGAATGTAGAGATCGACAACAGACGCAATCGAACTGCTTTTCTGTATCGGGGAGAAACCGAGTTGAATTAACTACTGCTTCTGCTTAACAGCCGGTAAGTAATGAGCGTTTCTTCTGACTGTTGGAGTGCTGGGCCGCCCGTGTTCGATGAGAGTTAAGGTTAAAGGTTCTGCAGCGCGGTGCCGCTTTGCAGTTGTCTGTGATCGACGCGCCACTCTACTTCGATTCAGAATCACTGTCAATGAAAAGTTTTTTCATGAAAAGTTTTTTTCATGTGGGTAGCACATGATATGTCCGGTTTCTGTGGAGGCATATATGTCGAAAAGTTTGGTGATTTGATCGCAGATCTTTTAGTAAATGCGTGGACCGCGCGATCGCATTTAGGATCTTTAGCGAGAGCTTTGTGTCGTGCCACGAATATTCCTGCTTCAATCAATTTTCGCAAAGCTCTCTTAACGTCTCGCTAGGGATCGATGTCACGTCAGTAGATGGAGATCCGGCGAACGGTGGTCCAAGTTGTCATAGAGTGGCCGGGAATTTTTGCAGTGACGCTTTCGGGCATCTCGATGTCAGAGTCGTTTATTACAGTGGATTTGAGGGTTGACGCAAAATAGTCTGCGAAAGTTGGTAGCGGGGCGCGGGATCGAACCGCCGACCTTGGGGTTATGAACCTCCAGGTTGATGGCAGCGATGTTCCCGCAGTTAGACGCAGTAAATCTATGACTCTAATACATGATTCTTCTTGGAGTCTGCAATTAGAGCCCAGCGGACTAATACCTTTAGTATTTGAAGAACCAGAAGACTTCATACATGAGATATGCGGGAAGATTTTGCATCGCGAAAATCATAGTGAAAGAGATCAAATCGCAGGCTTGTTGAGAATTTACTACGCAGATTTCAAACTCGGTTGGAATCACAACGTTAGTGCTCGCGAAATTCTTGACACATACCAGCATACATTTGATTACGCTGATACAGTTCTGGATTCGGATGAAACACCTTTTTCAAGAAGACTTCGTAACCTACTCGGCAATGAGATTGGAAATTTCAACTTGCTCATTCTTGACCGCGTTGAGCTGCTTCCGAAATACCGTGGTAATGGAGTTGGATTACTGGTCCTGCGTTCATTGATCGAGCGTTTCGGGGCAGGAGCTGGAGTTGTCGGAATGAAACCGTTCCCACTACAGCTTGAGCCTAAGGATGCGACTGATTCCCGATGGAGAAGACGACTGAGACTAGAGCAGTTTCCGTCGGATTCTAAGATTTCTACCCGCAAGCTGAGAGACTACTATCATAAACTTGGGTTTATTCGGATGAGGTCTACTCCCTTTATGTTCCGGAGCCTATCTTGGTCCCTCCCGACCGTAGAGCAGTTATGTGCCGAGATTAGCAAGTGATCGCGACTGTCCGGAGCGCTCACATGCCGTCTCTCTCAATCCATCAACAAACAACCTTGATGCGGTGGCATTAGCCATTCAGTCAATGGATAGCCAGTAGGGCTTTCTGACGTTCGGTTCTACGGCAAGTTGTTTCCTCCTTTAAGTCCTTAAAACAGAAAGCCTCACAGCCTTTGGCTATCGTACTTTTTCAAAAACAGCATTTCGTGCGTCGCTTTTTACATACATTCACGGCGTTGCTTATTACAACAATCGTGATCCAAGCAAATTAGATAAGCTGCGATTCAAACTGCCGCTTTAGGCAATTAATACAAGTCTTTTTCAATCCTTTTTACAGCCCCAGCGCACTATTTCAGCATGGCACATAGATTGAATTTGGGCTGAACCGTTATGCGTTCAGCTAAATGATTTAACCTTCGAGTAGTTGGCTTTTGGTTAGTACGGTCTGGAAGGAAGGGATCATGTCAGTACCCGCAAGGCAAACAAAAAATGTTGATTTAATCCGTGATGATCCGGAACGGCTTCTCGACGTGAGTGAAGCAGCCGCATTGTTACATGTGAAGAACAAGACACTGTACGCTTGGATCTCCCGCAACAAGATTCCTTATCGCAAGATCTGCTCGCTCGTGCGATTTCATCGTGGAGAATTGATCGAGTGGGCCAAAGGCCAGCAGCAAAAAGCCTCGAAAGCAACACCAAATTCTCTAAGCGTGTTAAAGTAACGCTGCTTCTTTCGGACGGCTGCTGAAAGGAGCGGCAAAGTGAAAAATCGAATTTGGAAGCCGGGCGAAAAGGGTAATCCTTGCGCTCAGCATTACTACTACCAGTTCTTTCAACGTAAGAAGCGGTACAGAGGTGTTCTGGAAGCTCGTAATCCCGAACAGGCGAAACAGGCTGCCCAGAAAGTCTGGGATGAAGAATGGAGCAAGCGGTATGACCCAGAGCCGCCTGAACCTGAACAGGTTTTGTTTGCAGACTTTGTCGAAGAGACTTATCTACCTTGGTCCAGGATACACAAGGCTAGTCATGACGACGATGTCCGAACGACATCCGTGCTGACCAACTTCTTTAAGGGAAAGAACCTGCGGGAGATCAAGCCCGCGATGATCGAGCAATACAAGGCAAAGCGAATCGGAGCTGGAAGGGCGCCAGCAACAGTTAACCGCGAGCTTTCCGTGTTATCCAAAGTCTTCACATTAGCGGTGCGGCATGAAAAGGCAGACCTAAATCCTTGTCAGAGCGTGGAGCGGTTTGCTTTGGACAATGAGCGTGTTCGCTATTTGACTGAAGATGAGGAGCACCGGCTCTTCCAGGCAATGGGAGATAACGAGCAACTGAAAGACATTGTGACTGTCGCTTTACATACTGGCATGCGTCGAGGAGAAATCTTTAACTTGAAGTGGTTTGATCTGGATTTCGACCGAGGATTGATTCAGGTACGTAAGACCAAGACCAAGCTCAATCGGGTGGTGCCAATGAATGCGAGGGTGAGAGAAGTCCTTAATCAACAGAGACGGACGAGTGAATTTGTCTTTACCAGTCTCAAGACTGGCGGACGTCTCAAAGATGTAAAGAAGGCTTTCAACACCGCTCGTATCGAAGCAGGCATTTCAGACTTTCAGTTAAGGGATCTTCGACATAGTTGTGCCACGCGTTTGTCTGATATAGGTGAAGAGCTTGTGACTGTCGCTGAGATCCTGGGTCATACGGATATCAGAATGACCAAGAGATACTCACACGGTATGCAGGAGCGAAAGCGCGAGGCTTTAGAAAAGCTTGTATCCTTCTCGCCACGTCAACCTCACGCCAAAAACGTGAGAAAACAAAAACGGCAGGGTGCGCACCCTGCCGTAAGTACTTGATTCTATTGGTGGAGCAGAGGGGGATCGAACCCCTGGCCTCCGCATTGCGAACGCGGCGTTGCGGATTTGAGTAACTAACTGACATGAATAGAGGTTGCAGCCGTGGCGGTTTTTCGGCCTTTTTATATGGTTCTTAATGAACTTTTACGAAGTCTGTTTGCTGTTTTCTGAATTGGCGTCACAACCGCGTCACAAGGTTTAGGAGGGTAAATCGAAAACGGGTGCGACTCTAACTTCGCACCAAAAGCAAAATTTGCCATCACTCGAGGCTCGCAGGATCTTCTGCGGGCCTTTTCTCGTTGGCCATATTTCCGTTCGTTAGTGGGCCATTTAGCGCGTCGGGAGGCGTCCCGGCGATATTGTGAACCTTACGATCACGGGCCACGAGTGCCTCTATGTGCGGATCATGAGTACAAATCCGAACAGTCAACTGGCCTTGCGACTCGGTTGATTGAATCCTAATCACGCCTCGCTCGTCACACAACGGGCAAGAAGCCGTATCCGCTATTCGTTTCTTAGTTGCGGCCGCTTGAGTACTTTGTTTGATGGCTTCTGCAGCCAGGCGGTGCAGTATATTCGCGTTGAATAGCCGCAATCATCCAGCCAGCCGAGCCGTCCTTAATACTGACGTTCCTATACGGCCAGTACTCCAACTGCTTGATAACGGCTTCATGGCGCGTAGTGACTAAGTCTAACGATTTGGATAACGCGATTCCGAACTGGAGGAATAAATCCAAAATGAGTCGCTGATTCTCTGCGTCGCGCTGAGTAATTAATGCCAGTCCATTGGGGGGCTCACTGACAGCCTGATCTCGATTTTGGCGGCGTGGAAACCGAGTTCTCCTTGTCAGTACTTTCCTTTCATGCAAATGGCCTTGAATGCGTGCTATCGACTCCCCTGCTCCCTCACCTGGGTAGTAACGAATAACGTAATCGATTTCTTTATCGGGTTCTTTAACGGCACGATAGTCAACACTGCTGAGGTAACGAGTTTCTAAGTGGTCTTTCACGAGTCGATTCATTTGTTCGACCACTCTGCGGCGTTCATAAAACCGTTTGAGCGTGTGGTGATGTTGCACATACCAAGAATATGTAATCTCACAAAACAGTGCTTTGTTCTTTACAGTCCCAAAGATCTTTGGCGCCATCAATTCATACCAGCGGCGTGCTGCCGGGTCGACTGAGAACCAATACTGATTGTCATAAACCCGCTGGTCTGAACCTTGCTGCAATCGTGCTTCGAGGGGATCAAGTTTAATGTAAAGAATATCGTCAAGATCGAAATCGAAATTGAGGTTAACCAAATCTTCTTCCGTAACGTGACGCTCCCCTATTGCGTAGACACTAAGCCGTGAGAATCTGCCCTTTATCTGAACGAACTTTGGTTTTCCGTGTTCATCGCTCTCTCGAGTTGGTATCCATAAGTCCGCAACGCACCAAGCTGCACCAATTTGGTTAAGGCATCGAATAAGTTTACGTTCCTGATGACCACCGGCGGTCCAACCAACTTTTCTAAGGCACTCTCTGATTTTGCCCAACGGGACGAGCTCTGGAATCGTTCCATCGACTCTACGGACCTGATCTGCTGCTGGTTTTACGAGTTGGTACCAAACACGATGCGCGTCCGCTCTCGGCGCTCCAATCTCTTTGTTCGTATTCTGGTATACCTCCCAATTGATCGGGTGGCCCGCCTCGTCCATACCGCCGAACTTAATCACGCTCGGCAAATTCTTCTGGTAGGTCGTTAAATTAAAAAAGGGCAGCTCACTTATCAGCCTTGGAACGAAAGTAATAACGTGCTGGTCTGTGTTAAGCGGTATAAGTTCCACGGCAGCTTGTAGGCATTAAAAAATTCAATAACAACAACACCCTAGTCTTTTGGGATCGATGATCCTGATTGTTTCTGTTGTTGTTCTTTATCATCAGTTCTTAATAACTATTCCTTCTGACGATCCGACGCGTATTTAATAGCTGTTCTCATGTTGTTTGCCGCTACGCAGTACACACCTACGCCGCTACGTGGTACACGGTCTTGCCGCTACGCAGTACACACCTAAGTTGAATTCAATTTCAGCGCCTTAGAGTGAATTACATTAGAGTCCATTGAATGTTTCACGGGTTACTGTGGGGATTCTCAATAAAGCCTGTGAGGTGGACCGTAGCCTACAAGACGATAGGGGATACGTAAATTATACCACATGGGCCGTGTCACAAGACGTTGCTCTAGCCAGTTCTAAAGTCAGTTTTCCATATTGCGCTCTCAGGATGGTCCCATAGGCCCGCTTGAGTAGAGAAGTGAATCTGCTGACAGTCCATAGCAATGAACAAAGGAAGCTGGTGCTGCCGGACGCATCAGTTTGATATTCGTTAGTCGCTTCCTAAAGTTGAATTTAGCACCTCCAAAGTAGCGTGTTGGGCGAACGTTTTTACCCAACGCTCCCGCTCTACAACGAGGGCGTTGGCAATGGAAGGGGAGTCCTGAGAGCGTACCTTTCATTCTAGCAAAACGGATTGACAACTGATTTGAAAGTCCTACCTCAAACTGCCAAGATGTAATTAACCAGCACAGAGACATAAATCAGATCGACGCGTGTGCTTTACGTGTGAGGGGAGATCTGTGTCATCAACGGAGGAAGGAAAACAATGGAAGCCGAATGGGTTGACTTTAGGATCATTAAAGCTGTGGCTACGATGCAGATGGACTTGGACCGTTACGGGATAACTCTAAAGAAAAGCGGCCACGAGTTAAGAGGGAAGTGTCCGATACATCGAGGATCGAACAATAAACATTTCACTGCTAACGTCAGCAAGAATGTCTTCAAGTGCTTCTTCGCAGACTGCGGCGCACACGGCAACGTCCTCGACTTTGTGGCTGCGATGGAACACTGCTCCGTCCGGGACGCAGCCGTGAAATTGAGGGACTGGTTTCAAGTAGGGGATACGACGGAGCATTCAAAACAGGTGCGGCAGGAAGCAACAGAAATCGAGAAGGGGATCTACGGTGACAAGCAGGGTGCCATGTATGAGGTGATCGGAACTGCGACTCACACGGAACGGTCTGAAAGCTTGGTGGTCTATCGTGAATTGTTCGATCAGTATCGACTATTGGTTATGCCGGTCAAGACCTTTCATGAAACCTCTGAGCCATCAGGCAAGTTTCATTTCGCGTTAGTTAAGAAGCTGTAAAAGCCTTCAAAGGCGGTACGTAATAGCGGCCCGCCTTTTCTGTTAGCGCCGGGAAACAAAATTGAAGGTTAAGGTTTTTTCCGTGGGCGTCGATGGATCGGAGAGCGTTGTTTGAGTAGGTCAGGGTGTCTAGCTTCGATTATGAACGCAAGTGTTTGATAGCGAATCCCTAATAGCTTTGCCGCGTAAGTAATGCGCCCGTTCACCTTCGCCAGTGCCTGACTGATCATTTCGCCTTCAAGTTTCAAGGTTTCAGCCGGCAAAGAAAGTGTTTTATTGAAAAGCAGATCTGCGTCAGGCTTTCGCTCACGCCGTAATTCTCTCGCCAGTTTGGCTCCGACTGTTTTGAACCTCAGCAGCAAGCCTTGGTTGTAACAGTTCGCCAACCATTCGTTTGCTTGCTCGTATGCTATGGCTAACACATCGGGCTTGAGATCGTCTATTTCTTCGATCAGGGTGAGGGCTGCGAGTCCTGCTTTATTCAGTGCGCCAGCTTCATGGGCCACTTCAATAGCGTTCTGAAAAGTGAATTGAGCTTGCTCCTTTCTGCCAAGTCTGGCTAACACGATGCCGTGAGTGATCAGACTATCAACTAGCAGAACTTGATGCCCACTCTTTCTTAAACTGGAAACTGAACTGCGAGCTACGGTTTCAGCTTCCTCAAGTTGTCCTTCGTCAGTTAGGAGTTGTGATCGCGTGTCATCGAATTGAGCTACTAGCGCCTTGTCTTTGAGAAGCACTGCAAGGCGTCGCGCTTCGTGTATGTATTTCTCCGCCTCTTTGAAGCGGCGCATTTGACGCAGCACATTCCCGACGTTGTTCTTTACATCGGCCCGATACAGAGTGTTGTGGGCCAGCCTGAAATGATGATCAGCTTCTTCGTACTCTCTGATAATCCGTCGAAAATACTCTGCTTTGTTTTCAACCGTTACTAACTTGCGCAGCACCATCGCAAGCTGATTGTGGTAGGTTCCTTTAAGAGTGTGATTCGGGATCTTCCTGAATAGTGCCGCGTTTTCAGTTAGAAGTTTTAGAGATTGGCCGTAGCGAGAGGCAGACCATTCTACAGCAGCCAAGAAAATGAGCGCGTTTGCTCGCGTGTTTCCCTCAGTCGTAATTCTTTTCAGTGCTTCGGTGAGCATGATCCGCGCTTCATCCAACGCACCAGCCCACCAATAGCAAATCGCCAGTTCGGCCCGTGCTGTCGCAACGCGCAGGGCGTCTCCTAACGACTCGAATAGCGTTATGCTTTCGCTGATTAAATCCTTCGCGGTATCTTGGGCGTCACTGACCTGATTCTTGCTGCCGATCCATCGCGTGAGAATGCCAACGTGAAGTAAAACCTCAGCCGCTACCGAAGCTTCAAGCCCTTCAATCTGCGGGCGCTCGCCAAACCTATTCCAGAAAGGGCGCATGATCTCTCGTGCGCCTTCATAGTCGCCTCTGTCCTTCAGTTTTAAAGCGTCCTGACATCTGCGCCATGCGCTTTCGTTAAGCGTAAGGTGCGAGGATTCCAGCTTGTCCAGAGTTGTCCTCATGGGACTAGAGCCTTTCGAGTGGGTGGCGGGAGGAAAAGTGTGAACTGCGAGCGGATAGTAGTGCGCTAAGTCACTACCTTGCAAGTAATCTTTGCTTAATGTTTATTTGCCGATGCCAGAAATCTGGTATCTCGCGATGCCAGGTTTCTGGTAATTCTAAAACAGGAGAGAAACCATGAAACGACTCGGACTTGCGTTGATCCTTACGTGTGTTTTGTCTGTCTCAGCATTGGCGGGTGACGTACCAACAATCGGCAAAGCGGAGCCGTCACCGTCACCGACGTCAACAACGCAGAGCACCAGCACTAACAGCAGCATTGGCACGACGATCCTTCTGACCGTTCTCAGTTTGATTCGTTAGGCGATCCGGTATTCTGAGTGAGAGAACTAGATCCCGCTCGAAGCGGGAGTGCGGAAGTGTGTCTGCGTCCGATACTTCAAGTCTGGCATAAAAAAGAAGTGGCCATCTCCGTTGAAATCTTGAGACGTTCCTCTGTCGGGAGCTATAAAGCCATGCATTGCCGCTCCCGAAGCTCTGTGATGTGAAAGAGCTTTATAGGCAAGATGGCCCAAACATCGCCCGGAGTGTTGGGCACAAGGCGTCGCCGCCTCTTGGTGAGGCGGGGGGCTAAAGGCGACTCCTTGAACAAGGGCGCTGCCGATTGTGGGTGATCGGTAGCGCCCTGTTTTACTCACATGGGCCACGCACGTCGCAGAGCAAAAAGATTAGCAGAGAAGCTACTACAGATTCGTGAGGGGCTTGGCTTGTCTCAACGAGAAATTGCAGAGCGGCTTGGAAACTACCGGACTCAGCACCATATCTCGAAGTATGAACGCGGCAAGAGCGTACCGCCGATTGAAGTTGTGCTTGCTTATTCTCGCCTAGCGAATGTCCAGATAGAGCAGATCGTGGATGATGATCTGGCTTTGAATCTTTAGACGGTATCCCTTCCTCCAACAATTAAGAAAGAGAGCAGGCAATAATCCTGCTCTCTTAGGTCAACTGCGCGTAAGACGCTGCTGCGCAACCTCGCAGTAGTCTTGCCGGACTTCGATCCCGATGTAACGTCTACCTGACAATTTCGCAGCGAGCAGCACACTACCGCTTCCACAAAACGGATCAAGGACAATGTCACCTGGCTGTGAAAATGCTCGGATGAGACGAGTCAATGCGCGAATAGGTTTCTGCGTGGGATGCAGTCGGTTGCCGGTGTACTTCCAATACAGAACATCGCTGATAGGGGAGAGAGGACAATCGACGCGCCCTTTAGCTAAGAGGTAAGCCTGCTCGTGCGGGTATTGAAGAAACGCGGAACCGGACGTGTAGGACTTTATCAAGACTAAATGTCCAACCGGACGGAAACCCGCTTCTCTCCATGCTGCTAAATACCGATCCGCTTTGCTCCAGCCGTAAAAGCTGATGCAAAAGCCACCACTCTTCAGTACTCGGTATGCTTCAGCGAATGCCGGAATAAGCCATGCGTCGCTTACATCACCGGCGATGTTTCGACCGTCGCGGGATTTATAGTTGATCAAGTATGGTGGATCAGTAAGAACTAGGTCGACGGAATCGTTCGGAAACTGCCGCATTACTGAACAGCAATCTCCGAGAATTATAGAATTGAGATACTGATTGAGCGGTGAAGAAGTAGATACGACTGCGCTCAGGTGTTCACATAGGTTCGACCGCAGTTGGTCCATAGTTGCGTAAGTCCTCCTTTAGTATTGGATAAAACACTCAGGCCGTCCGACTGGACGGCCTGATGAAGAAACCAATTTGTGTCGAAGCTACGGTTTGTATTCCACACCTATCTTCTGCGACGCTTTTATTATCCAAGCTTCCATACGCTCGCTTCGGGAGCCGCTAACGATCTGCTCCTGCCTCTGGTCCTGAAACTGTCTTGCGATTCCATCAACGGACTGTTGAAGTTTGCTGAAGTCGTCTCGCGTGGGTAGTTCGTCCAGGCGGTTTTCAAACTCGTCCTTAGTAACCATGTTCGTCTGAACAAATTTCTTCAGATTGTTGAGATCGCCTTTGAGGCTGTCGAGATCCTTTTTCTTTGCGAGACCCTTAAGATCGTCTTTTGTGGCTAGATTTTTGAGTTGTTTGTCGAAATATTCTTTGGTGAGTTCCATTAGAGGGTGAGGTTAATAGTAAAGGTAGCTTAGCACGCAGTAGTTTTTCGTCAACCCTGCGCTGCGTGCGCCACAGGGCTATGGTCTAACGACGCTTGAACACTTTACGTGGGCCAGCGTTCTGACCATTGCGGTACGATGCGAGAACCTTTTCGCGAATCGCTTTGCGCGCAAGCTCCTGCGCGCGAATGATGACTTCCTCCGGACCTCGGAGATAGGCATCCGCTAATGGTTCGATGATGGATTTATCACTCCACGCATCGAGTTCGGCCATGTAGCCGGTTTTTACTTCGGACATCGTTGTCCCTTTCGCCAGCAAGAAGTAAATCTGCGGGAACTGCTGGTTTTGCTCACCGCGAAATCGGGTAAGCAGTCGGGTGACCTATCGTGTCACCATCGGCTTGAGGCTTCGACGCTCATTGCACGGAGTAGGGGAGTGCAATCACGAAGCCTTGATGCGATAGGGTGGCTGCTAAGCTGAAGAGAGGTGAGCGGTATCGTCCGTGCAAAGAAATTATTTGAGGATATTTTCACGGAGACTAGTGGTTTCGCGTGGTCTACGTCAAAAACTTGTCGCACGAATCTGTAAGCGAGTATAATGCGCTCAATGATTAATGTTCGGTTGCCCAAGACTTATCTCAAGAGTCCGCCGCTCCTGTAGGACGGCGGATAACAAAAGGAAAGCGAAAAGGGCAGCCAAGATGGGTGCCCTTTTATAGTTTTTGCCGTTCTTTGAAGATGACAGGCTAGCGGGGATTAGGCCCCCCGCTAGCCGCTGTCAGCACAATGTACGAAGCGTACATGTGCATCTTGTCCATCACGAATCAAACCAAGTCCAAAGGGAGAGAAACGCGATGAACGAAGAAACGAATGCGTTAGGCGCGGAGATCTGCGAGTTGTCGGATGAGCCGTGCGATGGGACGCGGGTAAACGATCCAGCGGAGCTGCGTTTACGGTCGCGGTCTTACCGACCGGAACAGACAGACGTCGTGATTGCAGAGTTGAATGAGTGGTTGGCGTCCCACGAGCCACGTCGGCGAGTCCTCTGCCGTTGTCGCTAAGGGACACACAATGAATTAATCCGGGAGCAATCCTCGGAAAGATCGTGCGAGGTATAGACGCGCGCGGCAAGGTACTTAGCAAGAACCAGTACCCCTCCTGCTTTAATTGTACTCAGTGACTTAGGACTTAAAACGAGCGAAGGCGAAGATTATCGCAGCGATGGTAATTGGTCAAGAAAAAACTACTATTACTTGCGGTTTTGCAAATATGCCTGACGCTGACCTTCTCCACGATATCACGGTGAAGGAATCAGTCAAGTAATGACTGCGATCAAAGTCTCTGCCCGAGAATGCCAACGTAGGTTCTAAGCGGACTAACCTTTTGACCGTTTCGGATCTTTGCTCCGCGGGTATGTTCGTTCTTCATCAAAGCCGCCATGTTCTTTCTCAAAACGTACTGAGCCGCCTTCTTTACCGAGAATGGCTTTGACTACGCCGCCCTTCTTTGCGTTAGTTTTGGTTCTGAACGTGTGCTTAAGTCGTTTTGTCTTGTTATCCTTAAGAATCCATCCCGAGCCATCCCGATTTTTCGTAACTGTGAATTTTCTTAGAGCCATCCAGTTCAACCTCTTGCGTGAGATGAGAGAACTTCAAGACAAGGTACTATAGTTGTAGTGGTGGCACTGAGCAAAGAGATGACGAAAAATTCCCCTCACCACTTGTTCTGAAACTCTCGTATGGCTTCCTCGGGCGAGAGGTTCAAGTAAATTTCTGTCGTTGTCAGTCGATCGTGGCCCAACAGTCTTTGCAGAGAGGGGAGTGAGATTCCTTTTTGCACGGCCGTTACCGAAAACGTATGGCGTAGCACGTGTGGTGACACCGGTCGGCTAATGCTTGCTTTGTTGGCAACTGACTTTATTAAACGCTGGATCGTCCTGGCGCCAATGCCAAAGTTATCGTGCAGTGCTAAATGTCCTTCTAGAGCGGCTGGACGCAAGGCGATAGGGTGGCTGCTAAGCTGAAAGAGCCGTGAGCAACTGAGTAAGAATCACTTTTTCAAAAGCGAAAAAACACCGATCAGAGCGCCAACCAATCCAGTCAAGGCCGTAATTAGAGTTACGACTATCTTAACCCACCATTCAAGGTTCTTTCGTCTTTCTTCCTTAATCAACTTCGATACAGCCGACTTGCCAATGTCCGTTAGGTAAGAGCGGTAATCGTCAGGTCCAACGTAATCCATATCATCCCACCACCAACTTTCCTTACCTGTGGGGAGTTCGATTCCTAACTGCCGTACTTTGAGAAGTATTCTGTCGGTATCTATAACCGCCAACCTTTGTTGGCGGTCACTAATCTTGATCGCGATCCGTGTGAGTTCTTGTTGATTAGTAACTGGATCAAGGGCCAATCGCTCCTTTTCCAAAAGGTCGATTTCACGCTTTAAAGCACGAGCTTCTCTCCATTCATCAAACATGCTTACGATGACTTGCCGTCCACTTTCGCTTTAACGGGACTATTATGCGATACGATATTAAATCACGTTCGCTTATGAGAACTACTGTCGTCGTAGATTACGCGATAGGGATTTATGTCCTACTTTGTTGCCGTGCTTGTCATACAATTCCTCTAAGTGAGGTGACTGGCCGGGGCGGATAATTAGCTTTTTAGTTACAATACCGGCTTGTTCGTCGTAGTGATATTGCCAAGTATCGACTACCTTATTATTACGAAAAAGAACAATCTCACGTACCCTGTTTTTCTCGTCATAGACGAAAGCCTTTACCGCATCTTCTTTTCCCTCAGCGTAAAGTTCGGCAGTACGAATCACACCATCGTGAAAGAAGGCCTTCACGCATGTTCCGCGTAGCGTTATGTCATCTATTTGACCCAGCCCCGAAAGGTGACCGTATGCCGAAGTGCTAATATTCTTGTAGACCACTTCACCGGTAAAGTTCTCGGCGGGCAATTGAATCTTCTTTGCAAGTTTTGAGATGTTCGTTTTGTACAGCATTGGTGATCGAAAATCTAAATAGTGAATGCTACGCAACATGAGAGGCAATCTACTTGTTGGTTTTTGACGAAGAAGTGGCAAGATGAAATCTTCTCTTTTTGAGTCGATCATTTTCGTAAAGGCCGTTTCAATCTCGATCTTGCGAACGTAATAGGATTTCATCGAGGCGTCGGAGATAACCAAACAAAAGTATCTGCACTTGTCGATGGCATCCTCAATACGTGTACGCGGCTGGTCCCCTACCTCTATCTCTAATCGATCAACCCAAGCGGAGATATTGTGATCTTTTAAGTCGGCTACCAATTTGTCCACAAAGTTGCTGTTCTTTCGAGAATAAGAAATGAAGACATCATTTTCGTATTGGTCGCTGTGAGTCGGTTTCGCCACGGCTTCGCTCCTGGAGGATGGTCTGAGTTCACGTGGAGTCAGTGTAGCAAGTCACTAACACGTGTCAACGAAATGAAAACTTAAAATTACCACTTGCTTTGGAATTCTCTAATCGCTTCTTCTGGTGATAGATTCAAGTAAATCTCGGTTGTGGTCAACCGGTCATGGCCCAACAGTCTTTGCAAAGCGGGGAGTGAAATTCCTTTTTGCACGGCTGTAACTGAGAACGTATGTCGAAGCACATGCGGTGATACCGGCCGGCTGATGCTTGCCTTGTTTGCGACTGACTTTATTAACCGCTGAATTGTCCTGGCGCTCATTCCAAACGCATCATTAAGTGCGAGGTGTCCTTCTAACAGCGGCTGCACGCGAGGGGATAGTGGAATGATGCGGTGCTTTGATTTCGTTCCGTATGGACCACCTTTGCCATAGATCATTAGTCGGTGCATTTGCCAATCGAGATTCTCTTTAGTCAACTCTGCTAACTCGGAAACACGCAGACCAGTGTCGAGCAGCGTTAATACGACCAACTTTTCTTGGTGAGTTGAGCAAGCCTGCGCCAGCCGGTTGGCTTCGTCTTGCGTTAAAGGCTCACGTTTGAATTGATAAGGCATGGATTCATGTTCTCCAGCCCACAATCTCCAGCGTCGCTACGACGATGTTCTTTGCTCCGCAGTAAAAGCAGCGAATGATCCAGTCACCTTCCGATCTCTCCGGTGAATTCTCAAGCGAGCGAAGGCAGCTTCGACATGTAAGTTTCATTGTGAGGGATTAATGATTAGAAGTTGCTATCTGTCGTTAAGTGTAAAGAACGCGACAGAATGACGCAATCTTGGTTATCCACAGTGGTCTAATTGTGAGGGTATGGACCAGCGTCAAGAGGGGAGTGTCGCCTTTTTAGGCGGAAGGCGACAAATTTACCGCGAAACGACTGTCCTCATAACGTTCGACTTCAGTCGTGGTAAATCGCCGAGCTTTTTTGAACCAGCCACTTCCCATCCATTTTCACAAGACGATACGTCACGGCAGGATATTCCAGAACTGCATCGCGCTCTCTAACGATATTGCCATCCTTGTCAACCATTGGTACGTACCAGCGCTCGCGGGTTCGAACGTCAGCTACATCGCCCGGAGGGAAAATTGTGACGCTTCTGATTTCGAATTGTTCATTTGCAGATTCTTTTGCGTAGTGCCAACCTTTATCTAGCAAACGTCGTACGCTGTTCTCGACTTGGACGATCGCTTTGCCTCCCTTATTCTCTGGTACCCAATACTTCGTCAGTAATGTCTTATCGAAATTCGCTGGATTAACATAAATGATCAAAGTTTCGATGAACTGTGAATCTGTCAGGACGCGCCGAATTTGCTCGTCATCGCTTTCCCGGTCTTGAGTCTTCTTGGTGGTGTCGATGGTTTGAATTGTTCGCGCCATTATAGACTTGACGGGGATCGCGATTGAGGAAACCGATAAGGAGGCGATGCCTAAGAGTAGATTTCGTCGCATACGATCCATGTTCGTGCTCCTTCGCTACTGATGTTTTTTTGACGCCTCCGCCCCTGTCTGATCGCATCGTCGTAAACGAATGTCTTGAGCGGTACATTCACCGTTCGGAGATGTTACGCCTGACTGTACGCCAGAGGGTCTAGTCTTAGGTTTGGTAGAGGAACTGAGTTTTGAATTTGATGGGGCGCCCGAACCATCAACGGGTTGCGTTTGGGTGGTTGACTCCTCAAGCGGCAACGATGAGTTATTGTTTGTCTGAGAAGGGATGACCCTGACCTCGACAGTTGAGGGTGGGGCGGTACTAGACTTGTCTGCGGTTTGCAAAACCGCGCCAGCCAAAGTTGCCGCCGCGCCGATCAAGCCTACCAGCCAAATGGTCAGGTTGCTTCCTGAAGAGATCCCAACATGGGGGTGGCCGTAATTGTTTGCTCTAGCCATTTCCTTTTCCTTTCAAAACGGGAGCGTTTTCCGCAATTTCGCCAAAGCTGGACTGCGGATAAAAACGCCTATCCGCCGATCACGCAGAATTCGCGCAACCGCCGGTCTTCGTATTTACTGTGTTGAGAACGGAAAGGAGGGGAACTCTCGCCGTTCCTCACGTTTTGCTTGAAACCGCGCTCTCATGCGGGCTACAACCCAAGAACACGATCTCCTTATCAAGGTTTAGATTTTCCTCCAACTAATGGCCGACTGTCAAGTTGAAGTGAGTCACAATTTGGTACATGTTTCACTGTTGAGCAGTCGAGAAGCTGATGGAGTCTGTATTAAACGAGCACTTGGGGAAATATGCCACTAGCCCTTCACCTTGCTCCTAAAAAATCCATAATAGGTACTGATATTTTCTATCGCAACCCTATGTGTAGGAGCGGCATCTGAGGCTTAGTTCCGACCCCCTGATTCGACTGATCGTTTCATGCTTGCTCTCCCGAAGAAAGAGTGCTATTAGAGCAGGCGCAAAATGATACGAACTACTCCTCATCCTGAATGGGTTCGAAATCTGCTTGACGATATTAAACCGTATCAACTGCGAATCCGCGACAGTCAGATCTTTCGATCCGTTAACAGTGACACACTTACCAAACGTAGTGCTCAGGCCGCAATGGTGGGGTTCTATCCACTGATCGAGAGTTTCCCCACGTTTCTAGGGCTGATTCTGGCAAAGGTCCCTGCCGGAAACAGCGACTGGAACAACAATACTCGTCGTTGGCTAATTGCGAATATCAGTCAGGAGAGTGAACACGCCAGTTGGTGGCGACGGCTGGCGCGGAAGTTTGGGGTGTCGCCTGTCGCTTTGGACACGACGAATTACCCTCCAGCCCAGGTGGATGTAATTAACAATTATCTTTGGAGGATTTGCACGGACGGATCTTTACCCGAAGCGATAGCGGCTACAAACTTTGCCGTGGAGGGCGCGACCGGAGAATGGACTAAGCGAGTCGGCGAGGGCTTCAAACGTTTCCCGCACTGTGAAGAAATCCAGTTAACCCAAGTTGATCTGGAATGGATTAACGCTCACGCACATTATGACGATAAACACCCCGTCGAAGCACTGGAGATTGTGAAGGCGTACGCCAATAGCGACGCAGAACAGAAAGCCGCGTCGCAGGCGACAAAGCGGGCTTTGGAGTATTACGCCCTTGCTCTGGATGCGTGCTATCAGTTAGCTCAGTAAGGTGTTCGACATAGACGATTTTAGGTGTGGTGAATGGCATCTTTGATTTTCGGCCAAAAGCGATTTGCAATCTCGACAAGATTGCGTGCTAGTTTCTGTTGTTCGTCGGACTCTAATCCCTTAAACAGGAACGCCACTACGTTTTTACGGCGATGAGCTTTTATCGCGTTTAGAACTGTTCGGCCTTTTCTCGTAAGTGCTAGCCGATTCTGTCGCGTATCGCCGCCATCTTCGCTTTTGGTGAGAAGGCCATCCGCTTTCATGGCGTTCGTTAAACGAGAAAATGCTGGAGCTGTCATGCCGGGATAGCATCGTCTAATGAGATCGAGCAGTTGTCCCTGAAGGCAGTACTTTTTTTTCTCGTCTTGGGCGAGAACCTCCAACAGCCAAAGCGTAGCGTCACGGGGTGCTTTGACAAGGATGGTTTCGCCCGCAATGGTTAATTTCGTAGGTAAGGGCGGTACGTAGTAATAAAGTTTTGGAAACGACGCGAGCGCTTGGCTGATGGGAGTTCCTTTGCTCACTGAGGCAAGTTCCTTATTGAGATTTAACAACAATTGCTGATTTGCAAATATATCAGAAAAGCCATAATGGTCGAAAGCCAATCATTTCGTATTTACCACAGTTTTCATTTGACAATCACTTCGACCGCGTATAGTATGCCCGTGTAGATTCTGGCTTGCCGTGTGTAAGTCCGTTTCTCACGTTTTGCAAGCCGTCAGTGGGCTACAAACTGCTGACGGCTTTTCTCTTTCCGAAATCCTGTTTTGCACCGGATCATAGAGTTTTAACCCCTACTCAGTATGAGGTAACGGTTTTGCCCCTAAAATTAGCGATAGTACCAGCAGGGATAGCAAAGCCCTTCTTGATAAGGGCTGCGGGAACATCCGCGGCGACACAAAGGCGACGACGGCTCGTCATAGTGTTTCTTATGCGAGTATGGACACCGCAGCACTCGCCGTCCTGCCACGTATGTTGGTCGCAACTGAACTCGATGTCTTTCGCAGAACATAAGAGCTAATCAATTAATGAATGCAAAGTGTCATTGACTGGCGATGCCCAAATTTTACGGATCACGATATCGGGATGGCGCAAGTACATCGGTAAGGCTCGCGCTCGACCGTTTTCTTGGACCATTGCTTCTTCGACAAATAGTCTCGACGTGGTAAACCAAAATAGAGGCGATGGTTTTGTGCCGCTGACTGCCACGTGGCCAGCAGCTTGTCGTAATCGTTCGGCCCACTCATCATCAACAGTTTCCGTTAGAACTGCTCGGACGCGCTGAATTTCGTAGAACTCGCGGTGCCGTTTCTGCTTCACTACAAAGTGAAAATGAGCACGTAGCTTCTTGTTGTACTTATTCGTATCGGTTCGATGACGATCGGCTTCGTAAAAGAAATGCAGATCCTCGCGGTCGCTGTTTGGAAAACTGAGCGTGAAGAAAGCATCGGGCCTATGTGGTAAGTGCTCAGTTTCATCGAGCTCAACCCAAGCGCCGTTTCTCAACGACAGCTTTGGGACTTCAACTCTGGACCATAGCGTCGGCCCTTGCTCAAAATTTCTAAGTTGAATTGCTGCGTTAGATGCGGCACACGCCAGTTCAAGCATTCCGTGGAACCGACTGATCATCGCTTCGTGTTTCAAAAACAATAGCCTACCTTGCATTTCCTCAGTCCGCCTTGGATCATTAACATCGCAGTAACGCTTCTCGCGATTCCGTCGAACTTCATCAAACTCGAGACGATCTCTTTCGACGCCATTCAGGACAAGTAATTCGAGAGCTTCTGTATTGTCGAGATAGTAATAAAACTCGCTTGGATTCTTGCCGCGCATGAAAGCGAACCTATTCACAAGTGACTTGTGGTAAAGCTGCTGCAAATGTCGATAGGTTGATTTTTCGTGGCCCGGAACCAGACGAACAATCAGTGAGGTTGGAATAATTTTATAGTCGTGAATCGTTGCGAGAATTGTAAGACTAGTATTCGTTATCTGCCGTGACGATACGGCAGCGAGAGTATCCGCATTTCGGCTGTATTTTTTAAGACGTTGTTGCATCGGTGAGGTGTTGAAATTCTATTTTTCGCCAACCACATCTTCTGCTCTGATCTTCTTAAATAGCGGTTCACGTGCCGAACCCTTGCGACGCGTTCTGTGTTTCTTCGTGTTGCTTGGTGCGACTTCGGTCGCATCTAGTACGTGTGAGGGTTGGCTAGAATACTCGGCAGCGGAAGCAAGAAAGCGCTTCTCGTTTTGGTCCAGGAGCACATCAACGTCTGGTCCATGTAATGCGCCTTGGGCTTGGAATACCGCTTCTTGATACTCTAGCAAACTTTTCTCCGATTGCGAATAGTCACGCACAAAAGGGATTCGCAGCGGTTGCGTCGGTTCGTTATCGAGTTTAATGAAGCAGTGACGCTCCTGTTGGTATTTGAGCATCTCCACCACTTTGCTGACCTTTTCCTCCCGCGTCCATTCGGATTCCGTGGTGAGTTCTTTTACTGGAATTGGCACCCACACCGGAACCTCGGATTCGCCGGTTGAATCGAAATAGTTCTCGCCCTGGGATTCGCTTTCGCTAGAGAAGTCGGACGTTGATTGCGACGAGAAAAGTGTCTGTGAAGACGCGGCAAAATCGTTACGGCTTTCGGTTTCGCTAAACCAGCCGACCGTCTGGTCCATACCGCCGGTTGCGGATGTTCTTCCACTGCCGGCGAGTGTTGAAACTCCTGATCCCAAACTCGATCCTGTACCTGTGCCGGTATTCGACGCTTTGGACGTCGAGTGTCCGTGGCCGGTGCTGTGCGACCGGATGATGCGAGTCTGTTCTTCGAACAAATGGATGGTGTGATAGTACGCTTTCTTGATCTGCCGCGTATTCAAGTCAGGTAGAAACATTTCGTTCGCCAACAAACTAGCATCGGTATATGACAATCCACCAAAAACAGCGCGGATGCGCGCATTCGTTAAGATCGATTGCAGTAGCCTTTGATTGTCGACCAGATGTCCGAGATGTTGGTGAGCGAGCACCATGTGCAGACCGCCCTTTCTTACTTGGTCGAGCATGGCGGCGATATCTTCAGTTATATATTCCTGAAATTCGTCCAAATAGAGAGCGAAGGGTCGCGGCTTCTGTCCGGCAGGCGCTTCATTTGCTCTCAGCATTGGAGCTTCAAAAAACTCATTGAGCATTAGCGACGCAAAAACTCGCGCGGACTCGCGGTCAAGGTATGATGAACTGCCAAGATTGACCAAAATGATTTTGCCTTGGTCCATCGCCTCGAGGAGATTAAGATTTCCGCTCGTCATTCCCATAAATCTCTTGATGGTCTTTGACGCAAGAAACCGACTCAACCGGTTCTCAGTTGACAGTACAAACTCCTTCCAGTCGCGAAACGTTTTAATCTGCGATAGCTGGTGCCACTGTTGCTTGATATACGAGTCACTAATGACATCGATCGCATATTGCCTGAGCTCGGGTTTGTCGAATTGCAGAAGATGCGCTGCGTTAGGCAATGTTTCCCGTTGTTCGACCGCAAAGGTATAAAGCAATCGACAGATACGCTCGAACGTTGGCATTAAATTCGTGTCAGTTATTCCCCACGGACGAATTGTGGCATCGATTCGGCGGCTGACCTGGGTGGCGATGTCGGCGCCCTGATTCATGAACGGGTTGAAGCCGGTTATGTAATCTGGTTGGGAGGGGTTTAGCAGTACTATAGAGCGAAAGTCCTGATTCAGGCCGATGTCCAGATACGCACAATACCGCACTAAATCTTTATAAAGAGTTCCGTGCCAATCGATGACGCACAGTCCGTGACCTTCGCGAATATCGCGGCGGATTAGCCATTCGAGGAACTTACTTTTGCCTTTGCCGGACCCGCCGATCACATGCATATGTGTGCTCTGACGAAGTTCCGGTGCGAGCACGAGCGCCGCACCATTCGCGCGATGCCCAATAGGAATCGGCTTCATTCGTCCTCCATCGCCGCCTCAATTAGTTTCCGATAACGTTTATCAATCGACTCGGCCTGATCCGGGTATTTCCTCTTTAGTGCATCGCGGCGGTTTTCATAGAGTGCAATCAACTCCTGCCGATCGGCTTCGCGTTCTTCCTCCTGAGCGAAGATCCGTTGCGCTCGTGACGGTTGCGGGAGCACCACCTTATCTCGTTCTTCTTTCGCTTTTATAAGCCGGATCAGAGTGCGATTTTTGTTTATTTGTTCCGACGTGAAGACCGAGTTCAGTCCGCTAAGATCTCCCAACTCCGATCCGCCCTTACCGGCTGTCAAAAAACTTAGCAACGTCCCTACTGAGTTCGATTTGCTTTCGAAGGTCTCGATACGGCCTTCTGCATCGATGCGCAAATGATCCAACTCCTGTTTGTTTTTTTCATCGAATAATTCAGGCCGCGCAATTAAAGCATCGACTTGTTCATACCATCGCTTTTCAGCTTCCCGACCACTCGTTAGTCGCTCCATTAGATCTCGAAAACCTTCTTTCGCTCGGTCGAAGTCCTCATCAGCAGAATCCTTATCATCCCAACTCATATGTGACTCCTTTCCCGCTCTTGACGGGATCTTCTTTTTCTGCAATGAATTAAGGTCCTACCTTAAGGCCCACCGGTTGCGGATTTCACGACCTGAAGTCCACAACAAAAGGAGGTACTTTCCGGTGTTAGCCGAGTACACGTATGACCATTTGGGCAAGGTAGCGACGTTCTACGGAGATCAAATCCCCGTAGTTCGAGCACTGCTCAACGACTACTTAGATCTCTTCGATGCGCACGTACTCTTGGACATTCGGGTCGAGCAGTTGGAAGAAAGGTTAAAGGCGAAGGACGCTGAGTTAAAGGAATTGCAAGGTCTCATCGATACTTCGATATCCAACCTCGACCCAGACTCGAAGTAACTGTCGAGTCATTTCCCGCGCGTGAGGCAATAAGCCCTCACGCGCATTTTCTTTTTCACTCGGCTCATTATCAAACGCCTCCTCATTTCCGGCAAGGCGTATCCGTCTCTCTAGCGAGTTAAATCAATAGCCTTCGCTGCGGCGACCGTCAAGGGATGGAGGCTTTGAATAAGAAAGAAGGTGGCGTCTACAAGGAAGAGGAATTTGGCAAGGGTACCTACTAAAAAGCGCCGAAGCGGGTCAGGTTTTTCGTCGCTTAGTATGTCGTTTACGATACTGATCCAATCGCCCGAGGTAGTTTACGTCCACTCTATAGCCTAGGAATCTGAGAGTCGGTCGGGTAGTTTCGAGATATGTGCTCAACAGATTCACGGCTGGACTATCAGGTAGTGAGTCAAAACTGCAATCGAGAAATCGGACTTCGCGCAAGACGACCCAAACATCAGGCTTGCTGATTACAATCTTGCAATGGTTGAATACAGCACCCTTCCACTCACTTCGGCTCGAAAGGTCGACCTCTCCTTCAAAATAGTTATTTGAAGCCTTTGCGTGAGCGATTACGGCTGGCGGTATCTCATGTAAGGTTGGTTCACTTATTGATTTTGCATTCGCGGCCTTGATAAACGTTTCGAGGAGTTCCTTTTTCTTCTCCGGCTCCTTCGTAGCAAGGTACTGGAGGTAGAGATTCATCGAGAGGTCCTTGAAATCTTGTCTCTCAAGGGGAATCTTCAATTCCTGAACCGCAGTTAGCAACGCTCGCACCTCTTTGAGATTGTAATCCCTTCGACGACTCGAACTGTGATTATGAATAGCTTTGGTCACGCCTTTGCGCGTGGCTGTTGTCTTCACGAGACTCGTGAGAGCGGTCAAATCATCTCTAATACCTCTTATGTTCTCATCAATAGTGGACACGCTTGCTAGCGTTTGGTTAATTGGTTTCAGTTTCTCATCCAAGCGACTATCCACTATGCCAACAAAATAGTTCTTCACCTTATCGCTATTGGTTACGACGTGTTCAATTCGTCCCGGCAAAATCCAAGCATTTGCTGCTGCCGCTAAGATACTGATTAGTGGTCCCATCACAAACACAAAAAAGCCCGCGAACATCAGGAGTTGGTTCCATGTAACAGCGCGGGTCGCTGACGTGCGCTCGAGTACTAGCTTTCGAATCTCACCCACTGCGGCTTCGAGCTTTTGGATTTCGCCGGAATGGCTATCGGTTTTTCCCTCGACCTGGCCGAGATTCCTCCCAATACTCTGAAGATCTGCTGAGTGCCTGTCGAACTTGTCTTCAAGCTTATTGAATCGGCTTTGGAGATTACTGTCATCCGAGCGGTTGGGCATGCTGAGTAATGCCTCCTGAGAGGAGAATGACGTAGGCAGAGCGAAACCGTGAACAGTCTTCGACAAGAGAGAAGCCTTTGATTTTTCTCCGGTCGGGAGACTGGTTATAGAGCCTGCGTACCCTATCACAGTGCCTTTGCGAAAACAATTATCTTTTAACGTGGGAACTTGAAGGGCGTCCGGCACGAGTGCCAGGACGCCATGGGAGATTAGTTGCGCTGACCTCCGCTGACAACTAGGGCAAGCAGGAAGCTGCTCACCGATATAAGAGCAGCCGCTCCTAGTTTCAAAACTTCCTCCTGCGTTGAGCCAAACAGAAATCCAAAAACTGCCCGTAATAGGAATCCATAGCCCAACAGCAGGCAAGCCCATCGTAGCAGTTTCCGCAGTAGGTGGTCTATGACATTTTCCTTCATATTTTCTTTCCTCTTTTGAATTAAGGTTAATCCTTGGGGTGTGGCTGGCGGGAAGGCTTGTGATCGCTATCTGAAGGTATTGTACGTGCAAGGCCAGTCGTGTCAATAACTTACCATTAGCCCGGCTTCAATGAGACTTCCCTTGTAAAAGTGCCAAGAGCAGTGGCCTTCGCTGCGGCGACCGTCAAGGGTCTTTCGATGAACTCCGCTTCGCTTCGCCCTTGACTGTCGTCCTCGCTTCGGTCTCAGAGGTAGTTATCAACTGCGCGCGCAGTTTACGCGTCGTTTTCAATGACGAAAGTGTTCGTGATGGTCCTCGGGTCGGTAGGCGTGACCGAGCCATTCTGAAAGTTTGACAAGTTAGTCGTGTGCTAGTTCTCCCCGCTGCCGTAGCGAAGCGCAGGCTACCCTGCTTACGGGTCGAAGCTGCGGTTAGCAAGCGAAGCACCCGAAGCGTCCCGAGCGTGAGGCCCAACGGAAACTCACGCTCGGGCAATGAACCGATAAGGTTCATTGAGCGGAGCCGCCGATGCCAAAGGCATCGGACGGCGGAAGCAGGGTAGCCTGCGGTGAGCAGGCAGCGGGGAGCTAGTAAAAATGGGCCATTCGGCCCTGAGGACCAGTTGGAGTTTTGAATGAATCGGAAGATTCCAAATCTGATTGAGAGAGTCGGAGCCCGCCCAGACAGCGATGCTGTCTCTGTCGTTCTCCGGTTTTTGGCCGAGCGTGGTCAGCTAATGACGCCGGATCAGTGTGCGGCATTTCTCCAGATCGAGGTCGGCACTCTGTACGTCATGAAGTATCAACGCCGTATCCCCTACCGTAAGGTCGGACATCTCTTGCGCTTCGACCTGGCTGAAATCATCGAATGGACCAAGCAAAAAAGCGACTAATTGTGAGGACTCTCAGAGTGAGCTACGATGCAAGAGAACCTGCCACGGCTGCAACCTCGGAGGAGGTTCGAATGACAATTAGAAAGAGGGGTAAGAACTATTACTACGACTTTACGCTGCGAGGCTATCCGCGAATGCGGGGCGTCATTACCGAAGCTCGAACTAAATCGGAAGCCGAGCAAGCGGAAGTTAAGCTCAAGCGTGAGCTACTTGAAAATCGATACGACCTTCGCCGAACCAGCACGGAAAGGCTATCTGATTTTATCGATGACGTGTTCTTGCCTTGGTCGAAACTCAACAAACGGTCCTGGCGTGACGATGTCTACATCTCAACCACTCTCAAAGAGTATTTCGGCGGCAAGACCTTTCAGGAGATCTCGCCTCTACTCGTTGAAAAATTCAAGGGTGATCGTTTGAAGGGCGTCACAAAGAAGGGAACACAGCGAGCTAGAGCCACAGTCAATCGCGAGTTTGACGTACTTAGCAAGATCTTCAGTCTTGCGGTTGATTATAAGAAAATGGACGCTAATCCATGCTCTAAGGTGAAAAAACTTCGGGTCAGCAATCAGCGTTATCGTTATTTGCTGCCCGAAGAAGAGCCACGCCTTATGGCCGCTTTAGATGGCCCACGTGCACATCTCAAGGCCGCTGTTATCGTCGCTCTAGGAACGGGAATGCGCTTAGGTGAGCAACTTTGCCTAAAGAAACGACAGGTGGACTTTCTGCGCAACATAGTGACTCCTACAGAGACAAAGAACGGCAAAGACCGCGACATTCCGATGAACGTCGAAGTGAGAGCGGCTTTAGTGGAGCTTTGTCAAAACAAGTCCGGCGATGACTATGTTTTCACGAGTCCTAAAACTGACGGACGTCTTAAAGAGGTCAAAAAAGGATTCAAAACTGCGTTACGTCTCGCTGGAATTGAAGCACTGCGCTGGCATGATTTGAGGGCCACTTTCGGCACGCGTCTTGGCGAAGCTGGCTACGATGCCTTCACCATTGCACAGTTGATGGGCCACTCGGATATTCGGATGACGGCTCGATACGTGAGAGGTACTGAGCGGAATAAACGTGCTGCCGTGGAAGCCGTGCGACTTGATTTCCAAGTCTCACGTCACAACGGCGTCACAAAAGAAGAGCAGCCACCAAAGCTAGTGGCTGTAAATACCTGATTCTATTGGTGGAGCAGAGGGGGATCGAACCCCTGGCCTCCGCATTGCGAACGCGGCGCTCTGCCAAACTGAGCTACTGCCCCACGCGGAGTGCCATATTAGGAAGCGCCGTTGATGGTGTCAAGATGAGTGTGCCTCGCTCGTTACCTTCCGGCTGATAGCTGCGAGCGCTTCGTCGAGCAGGTCAACTCGTTTGCCGCCGCCCTGGGCCAGTTCAGGTTTGCCGCCGCCGCGGCCGTCGAGCATCGCACACGCTTCGCGCATCAATGAGCTCATGTCGCCACGCGCGTCGGCCGAACGTGCGAAGACAAGACGCGCCGTGTCTTTATCGCGTGAAGCCAGCAAGGCCACGATGCCGGGCTTTGCCATCAACGCATGCGCGAGTTTCTTTAGCGACTCAGCATCACGCCCGTCGAAGACCTGACTAATTACACCCTCAGACCCCGTAGCCAGCAACTTCTCAGCCTCAACTTCAGCCGCCAACTCCTCGAGCGCACGAATGCGGCGGTTCAACTCCTTATGCTCTTCAACCATCTGCGCCGCGAGTTGCGGAGCATCATCTCGCCCAGTGCTGAACAACGCCGCGACTTCGCGCGCACTCTTATTCGCCTTGCGATAATCCGCCAGCGCGCGCGTGCCAGCGACGAACTCGATGCGCGTCAAACCTTTGGCTCGCTCCCACGAGCGCACGCCGATCATGCCAACCTCGCCCGTGCGATACGCGTGCGTGCCGCCACACGGCGTCAGATCGAAACCTTCAATCTCAATCAAACGCAGATCACCGTCACGCGCCGGTTCCTTTCGCAGCGGCAGTTCGGCAGCCTCAGTAGACGTCACGTTGCGAATCGTGATCGCTCGATCTTCCCAGATAACATTGTTCGCCAGTTCGACAGCGCGTTCGATAACCTCGCTCGTAGGGTTGTTCAATTCGACGTCGATCTCGCACGACGCTTCGAGGACGCGAAAACTTTTCGTGGGCGCGTTGAAAAGCGTGACGAAAGCCTGCGAGAGAATGTGCTGGCCCGTGTGTTGTTGCATGTGGTCCATCCGGCGCGACCAATCAACACGTCCATGGACCACCGCGCCACGCGACGGCGCTGCGCCCTGGACCACGTGCAGCACGCCGTTGTCGCCGTCGTCGATGCACTCCATCACGCGTGCGCCGTTGAGTGTGCCAGTGTCACTCGGCTGACCGCCGCCAGTCGGGTAGAAGGCAGTGCGGTCGAGCACGATCGCGGTCCAACCACTGACGCGATCAGTTACATCGACCACACGAGCGTCGAACTCAATCAGATGGGAGTCGGAATAATATAGACGTTCAGTTACGGCCATACGATCCACAGATTACACAGATTTATGGAGATCTCTGTAAGATACGAAACATGAGAATAACTCCACGCAGAACCTTCGGCGCGGTGGCGTTCATCGCGGTTTTCAGCAGTGCTGTCTTCGCCCAGGAACCGCCACTGAAATCGATCACCTACCGGCTGTCGATGTCGCGGCCCGTGTCGCATCTTTTTGAGGTGTCGATCCTAATCGAATTGCCGGATCAATTGAAAGACAAGCCGCTACAGTTGCAGATGGCGAGGTGGTCCCCCGGCCGTTATGGAGTCTTTGATTTCGCAAAGAACGTGCAGGAAGTGCGTGCCGCGGCCGACGGAACAGCGCGTCCGGTGACGCGGGTCAACGATCAAACGTGGAGTGTTTCACCGCTCGGAGTCACGAAGCTGACATTCTCGTACAAAGTGTTCGGCAACGATCTCTCCGGCACTTTCTCGCAACTCAACCAGCGCCACGCTAATTACAACGGCGGCTCGATCTTCATGTACGTCGTGGACCATAAACGCGATCCGGTGAAGCTCGAGATCAGCGCGCCTGCGGGTTGGAAGATCGTTAACGGCCGCACCGAACGCCTTGGCCAAACTGAGTGGCAGTTTCCAAACTGGGACATCATGATCGACACACCTACAGAGATCGCGCCTGATTGGACGCAGGACGATTTCGAAGTCGACGGCAAGAAGTTTCACGTCGTCGTTCACTCCCTCAGTCCGGAAGACGGCAAACGCCCGGCGCTCGTGAAGGACATCGAGAAGATCGTGCGCGCGGAGGTGGCGATGTGGGGCCCGCCCGAGTTTCAGGAATACACGTTTCTGATTCACTTTGCCGCAGACGATCACTCCGGCGACGGCATGGAACATCTCACCTCAACTCAGATAATTCAACCCGGCGCACTGGGCGATCGTGGTACGTATGAAAACACGCTTGGCACAGTGGCCCATGAGTTCTTTCACGTTTGGAACGTCAAGAGACTTCGTCCGGAGGAACTTGGACCATGGGATTTCACGCGTCCGCTGGCGACGCGCGGTCTCTGGATCGCAGAAGGCTTTACGAACTACTACGGCCATTTGATGTTGCGTCGCGCCGGCCTCTGGGACGATCAGAAGTTTCTCGATCGAGAAGCAGAGACTATCAGGGGCATTGAGAGTGCACAGGGAAGCCAGTTCATGAATGCGGAAGAGTCGTCACTCTCGGCGCCATTCATAGACGGGTCACCGCAGGCACAAACAACGAATCTCCAGAACACGACGATAAGCTACTACCCGAAAGGCGAGCTCATCGGCATGGTGATGGATTTGCTGGTTCGCGGACGCACCGCAGGGAAGTCGTCACTCGACGACGTAATGCGCGCGATGTATGAAGAGTTTTATCTGAAGAGTCCGAATAGCAGCTACTACCTGCGCGGTCGCGGATATCAGACCGAAGATCTCGAGCGGTTAGCGTCGCGACGATCGGGAGTCGATTTAGGTGACTTCTTCAAACGGCACATTCGCGACGTTGAGGTGCTGCCTTACGATGAGGCGTTTGCGTATGTTGGTTTGCGACTCGTCAAGACGCAGGCGAAGGAACCATTCAATGCGGGGCTGTCGATTCAGGTTGCAGTTATCGAGAATGTCTGGAACAACTCTCCTGCCGAAGATGCCGGACTGCAAGCCGGTGATCAGATTCTTTCGCTCGCCGGAAAAGCGGTGTCGAAAGATTCCTGGATGAAGACACTCGCGCGCTTCAAGACTGGAGATTCGGTGCCGATTACAGTGAAACGCGATCGGCAAACGATCAAGACGAACATCGTCCTGGGCCAGCCGGAGAGGTTTGATTACAGGATTGAAGAGAAGGCGGATGCTACGGCTGAGCAGAAATCGTTGCGCGCCAAGTGGCTGACAAGAAGTTAGACACGGATTTAAGGCACGATTACTTCGAGGGAGTGCGGTGCGATCTCGAAGCGCATCGGTAAGGCGCCGATTAACTCGCCGTCGATCTGCACTTGAGCGTTGCCGTAGGCTTTGACGGTTACGGCCTTCACAAACCGAACTTCCGGTTTGTCACGCGGCATACCGTTGCGCATCGCGTGGGAAAGAAGTTGCAGATAACGGACGCGGCTCGTTGTTTCGATGATGCAGACTTCGAATTCGCGCTGGTCCAATCGCGCGCCGGGAGTGATTGCGAGGTCGCCGCCGTAACGCGGGGCCTTTCCGATAGCCGCGAATGTTGCCTGATACTTATCGCCGTTGATTTCAAGGGTGAAAGGCTGTGGATTCCAGTTCGCCAGATGACTCAGGCCGGAAACCCAAAACGCGCCTCTGCCAATCCGCTTCTTGAGTGACGGTTGCACACGTCCCACCACTGACGCATCGAGACCAACACCCGCCATCAACACGAAGTAACGACTTTGATTCGTAGTTTCGTCAATCACGAGACCGAGATAGATCTTGCGTGAGTTACCTTTCGCTACCACTGCGACCGCCGCTTCTTCGTCGAGAGGCAAACCGAGCTCGCGCGCGAGCACGTTTCCGGTGCCGCGAGGAATAATCGCCAGACGCGCGTCAGTTCCGGCCAAACCCTGAATCGCTTCGTTGATGGTGCCGTCGCCGCCGGCGACGATCACTTCAGAACTGCCAGTGCGCGCCGCACGTGCGGCTATCTCTGTCGCGTCGCCTGGTCCACTGGTCAACTGCAAGTCCACCTCGACGCCGAGTGATTCGAGACGCGAGGCAACATCCTGAATTGATCGCCGTCGCGAGTTGTAACGGCCGGTCTTCGGGTTGGAGATCAACGTTGCCCTGCGCGTAGACATGAGTACAGGGCTAAGTTTGGAGCAGGACAGCGGCGTCACGCAAATCGTCGGTCTCAAAACCTTCTGTGAATAATTCATAAATAGGCGCGAGCAGATTACGGGCTTCGACGAGCTTACCCTGAGATCGATAGAGTCGCGCAAAACTCAGCGCCGTGCGTAGTTGCAACGACTTTGCTTTCTGCGACTCCGCAATCGCCAGCGATCGCCTGAAGCAGTCCTCAGTCTTAGCCTGGTTATCCGTCGTCTGCTTTAACAGCAACTCCCCTTTGAGACGATACAGCTCAGCTTCGTAATAACGTTCGCCTTTGCTGTTTACCATTGCCATCGCTGCGTCAAGCAAAAGCAGTGCCTCGTCAATTTGGCCAACTTTGGCAAAGACTTCGGCAAGCAGTGCCAGAAAATGCGGACGAACGAGAAATGTTCCTGTCGCATCAAGTGCGGCGAGGCCGTCATGGATCTGGGCTATCGCCTGCTGCGCACCGCCTTGTTTGCTTTGAGTCCACCCCTGCATGATCGACGCCATCGCGCCATACAAGGCCAAACCATGTTCGCGTGAGATGTCGATTACAGCTTCAGCATAGTACTGGGACATCAGAAAATCGCGACGGAGTTGATAGAGGACACTCGCGAACAAAGCCGCATGTGCCATTCCCGTCGGCTCAGATAATTCACGCGCGCGCGCGAGTGCTTCTTCAATGCGTTCGAGCGACTGATCCGGCCGGCCGGTAAACCAAAGAGACCAGGCGGCGAAACATGGCATGGCGACGCCGGGATTCAGCGCATAGAGAAAAGAGTCGTCGCGATGTTGCGTGGAATCATAGACCGTGAGGGCTTTTTCGAAGTGGTCCAACGCCAGCTCGAAATCGCCGAGATGAGTGAAAGTAGTTTCCATGGTCCAGTGAGCGCGCATTGCGAGTCCTGGATAAGGCAGCCGCTCAGAAAGACGCAAAAATTCCTCGGAAATCTTGCGCGCTGCCTCGAAGTCTGCGCTCACGGTGTGGAACGTCCATAAACCCCAGAGAACTTCGGAAACATCAGGCGAATCGCCCAACTCGTCATAGAGTTCTCGTGCTTTCTGGTAAACACGCCCGACGTTTGGCGAGGCATAACCCTCGATCGCGATCAGCGGCACACCGAGTGTGAGATGCAAACAAAGCGCTTCGTTTAGAGTTTCACGAGTGTTGGGTAGCTTGTTTATTAGCTCAATTGCGCGACGTGCGAGACTGACGGCTTCCTGATAGGCAAAACGACGGATGGCGGTATTCGCTCCGAGCCGGAGATAGTGTACGGCGCGACGGTAGTCTCGGCCGCGCTCGAAGTGCATCGCGAGCTCAACCGAAATTTCCGCGGCCCGCTCGCCGTAAACCTCCTCACCACGCTCCGCGATGAGCCGGTGTACTTGCGCGCGCCGCGTTTCAGGCAAGCGTTCATACAAGATGTTCTGATACAAAGCGTGAACGAAGCCGTATCGCGTCGTCAATTCGCCATTCGGTAGTTCGTGAATGCCGCAATGCTGAATGTACTGCCGGTTACGCGCCAGCTCGATGCAGCGCTCTTCTACGTCAGACGGATCCTCTTCGAGCCCTGCCGCGAGGGCGAGTGTCGAAAACTCGACTCCCGCGACACTTGCTGCTTCAAGTGTCCTTTGCTTGTCCGGTCCAAGATGTTCGATTTGTCGTTCGATCATCTGCCTGATGTTGTCGGGTACGCCGACTTCGACGTTATCGATGTCGACGCTCAGGTTCCACCTGCCGGCACTCTGGACAATCACGCCCATCTCCAAAAGGTAGTCGACGGCGTTCACCATGAACAACGGGTTTCCATCAGTGCGGTTGTGTATCAACTCCGCGAGTCGAGGAGGAAACTGGTTGCCCATAAACCTGACAGTCAGATAATCACGCGTCGCTGCGACCTTCAGATATTCGAGCGGCATCTCCTTGCACAACTGCTTCGCCAGCAACTGCTGCTTGACCGCTTTCAGTGGATGACCACTGACGTTTAGTTCGATGTCGCGATACGTTCCGAGCACCATCAGGTGAGCGGGCCGGCGTTGCGTCGCCAGGTACGAGATCAGATCGAGCGTCGAGTAATCACTCCAGTGCAGGTCTTCTAATATAAGGACGAGCGGAACTCTCGCCGCGAGCAGATCCAAAGCCTCACCCATTTACCGCAACATGCGTTCGCGGGTCGCGCCGG
>Ga0126376_10000124_pt1 | contig 33563 bp, 32 predicted proteins | sample PanSoiMetPlot_15_FD_92760 | JGI IMG/M metagenome (GOLD analysis project Ga0126376, IMG submission 92760) | Tropical forest soil microbial communities from Panama - MetaG Plot_15 | ecosystem: Environmental > Terrestrial > Soil > Tropical forest > Bulk soil | place: Panama | collected 2016-02-17 | reverse complement strand
TTTTTCTCCAGTGCGCCTCGAGTGATTCCGCGCTTGCCGCAGCTGCCGGAATTTTCGAAATCCACAGAAAGCATTTGACCGAACATGAGCAGCATTAAAGCGACACTTCTCCGCCCCGGCATGGTCATCCAGCACGAGGGCGATCTGTTTTCCATTCACAGCACCGAGCACCGCACCCCCGGCAACAAGCGCGGTTCGATGCAGACTCGGATGAAAAATCTCCGCACCGGCGCCATCATTGACTATCGTTTCCGCGCCGAAGAATTTGTCGACCGCGCTATCCTCGACGAAATAGAATTCGAATACCTTTATAACGAGGGCGACGATTTCTATTTCATGAACACGGAAACGTATGAACAGATGCAGATGAACAAGGAAGAGCTCGGTGAAACTATCTATTATCTGATTCCCAACACCGTCGTCAAAGTCGAATTCTTCCAGGAAAAAGCCATTGGCCTGGACCTGCCTGACACCATGGACCTCAAAGTTGTCCAAACCGAACCAACGCTGCAAAAAGCCACTGCCAGCGCCGTCATGAAACCTGCCACTTTGGAAACAGGCCTTGTCGTCAACGTTCCCCCCTTCGTCAACGAAGGTGATAAGATTCGCGTGGATACTTCCGAAGCTCGTTACGTTCAAAGAGTAGAGTAGCGGCGACTTTACGTCGCCAGCTTTTTCTTGGTTTTCGGTTTTGGATTTCCGCCTCCGCAGCTGAATTCACTCGAATTCAGAAGAGGCAAAACAAAAGCGCTCCGATTCCCGTCGGAGCGCTTTCTGTTTCCATGCACGAATTCTTCAGCTTTCCTTTTCTCTGTGCTCTCTGTGAATCCTCTGCAACCTCTGTGTTAAGTCTTTTCTTCTCCTCACGCCTTCTTCGCCGCGCTCTTCTCCCCAAACACTCTTGCAAAAATCGCATCCACGTACCGCAGCTGCCTCTTCAAATCAAACGTATGCTCCAGCGCCTTTTTGTCCAGATATTTCGTAATCCGCGAATCCTTCTCTATACGTTCCCGGAAACTCGTATCCTTTTCCCACGCGGCCATCGCATTTTCCTGCACGGTTTTGTATGCCTCGTCGCGCGGCATTCCCTTTTCCACGAGGTCCTGCAGCAACTGCCCTGAGAACACCAGCCCCTGCGTCATCTCCAGATTCTTCTTCATCCGTTCCGGAAATACGCGCATCTCCCCTACGATCGCCGTCATTTTCGCCAACATGTAATCCACCAGAATCGTCGAGTCCGGCAAAATCACGCGCTCCACTGAGCTGTGCGAAATGTCCCGCTCATGCCACAACGCAATATTTTCGTACGCCGCAATCGTATTCGAACGCACTAGCCGCGCCAGCCCGCTGATCTGCTCACAGCTCACAGGATTCCGCTTGTGCGGCATCGCCGAGCTTCCCCGCTGCTCTCCGCCAAACGGCTCCTCCGCCTCGCGCACTTCCGTTCTCTGCAAGTGCCGGATCTCCAGCGCGATTTTTTCCAGCGTCGCCGCTATCAGAGCCAGCTTGCTCACATAATGCGCGTGCCTGTCGCGCTGAATCACCTGCGAAGCCACCGGCGCCACGTTCAATCCCAGCCGCTGGCAAATCCTCTCCTCAATATCCGGCCCCAGATGTGACGCATTCCCCACTGCTCCTGAAATTTTCCCAACGCGCATCTGCGCCGCCGCATCTTCAAATCGCTCGATATTCCGCTGATTTTCTGCGTACCAGTTCGCCAGCTTCAGTCCAAACGTAATCGGCTCCGCATGAACGCCATGCGTCCGCCCGATTTGCGGTGTATGCCGAAACTCCTGCGCGCGCTTTGCCAGGACATCTGAAAACTTCACCAGCGCGGCCTCAATCAGTCGCGACGCCTCTCTTATCAGCAACGACTGCGCCGTGTCCACCACATCGTTCGACGTCATGCCGTAATGCAGCCACCGCGCCATCTCGGGATCGCCAACCGTTTCGCCCACGGCCATCGTGAACGCAATCACGTCGTGCTTCACGCGCGCTTCAATTTCATTAATCCGCAGCGCATCCACGCGCGCCTTTGCACGAATCGTCGCTGCAGCCTCCCGCGGCACTTGCCCCGCTTCCGCAAGCGTCTCCGTGGCCGCTAGCTCCACGTCCAGCCAACGCGCATACTTGTTCGCGTCGCTCCAGACCCGTCCCATCTCCTCGCGCGTATACCGTGAAATCAACTCTCTCTCCTTCGCGGCAGTGGATCAGTTTGAATTCTCATTCGTGACACAATAAGTCTGAATTCAATCTGAGCCACTACTTCTTCGCAAATCCCCTCTAATCATACGGTATTTCTCCGCTCCCCGCCGACTCCCGGTCGCCGGAAAATGCTAATCTTTGGATCGTGACACAACGCGACATCGGGGTTTGTACTTACAAAACCCGAACTGAATAAGTCAAAATTCAAACTGACCCGCTGCATTCGCAACAATTGGCTGCCCTACGCCCGCGCCTTCCTCTTCGCCTGCCCCACCGTCACAATCGCCCCAATCTTCTTCAGCAGACCCAGCGTGTCCCACACACTCGACGTGTCCATGATCTTCCCGTTCGCAATCTGATGAATTGAAATCCCCTCAACCGAGATCTTTTTGCTCGTCGGCGCAACCCCGTTGTACTCGCCCGTATGCACGCCCGTAATCATCCACGACGCCACTACCTTGTCCTTCTCGCAAACCATGTCCTGCACTTCGAATTTCAACCCGGAAAACGCGCGCAAAAATCGCGCGACAACCGCCTGATACGCCTCTGGGCCCGTCGACGACCCCGATGCGTTCGGATCCACCAGCGCGTGAGTCGGCGAAAGATACTTGCTCGCTTCTTGAACCTTCCGTTCGTTCCACACTTCCTGATAAAGCTTCTTCACCAGCTCCTTGTTCGATGTCGCCGCCATTGCGTTACCTCCTCCGCCAACCTCGCGCAGAAGTCCCCCCTCAAATCAGTCGGAGCCCACTCGCAATTACATCGGCTAACAGTCAGTCAGAAGCCAACTGCCGAATGCACCAGTACCGCAATTCTTTAGTGCGTGAAGCTGCCAAAAAACTCTTCGTGGAGCACCCCGCCGGTCGCGTCTTGCTTACCGCCTGCACAGAGTAGACTCCGTTTTTCTTCGCAACCGCAACATACAAAGCCTTGGTCCCAAAAGAAGGATTTGGTGGCTGATCAACAGCCAGCTCCACCATCGAATTGCTTCAACAGCTTTCACTGCATGTCCAGGAACTTCCTTGGCAGGAACACCGCTACCGCTGAATAAGGTGGTTAGAAGTAATAGGATGAGCTTCGAACTTTTCATGTTCTTCGACTCGCCTGAAACCGTTTCGGAGTGTCGCTTCGGGTGCGATGCACAGCAGCATACGCTTGTCGTCCGGAGATGCAAGAGACTTACATTGCGGAGACTGTACGAATAAACTCCGTTCTTGCATAGACTTAGACAACCTAACCGCAAAGGCTAATTCCTGTCTAATGTCCCAGATGACTTCTAGCGTCGAGAGTGGCCCGGGCAATCCAGTCCCCGACGCTGTCGCGGTCGAACGTACTCTCGCCGGCGACCGCGACGCCTACCGTGTGCTGGTCGAGCGCCACAGCCTGAACGTCTACCGCCTCGCCTATCGCATGGCAGGCAATTCTCACGACGCCGAGGAAATCGTTCAGGAGGCTTTTTTGCGCGGCTACCAAAAACTTCGCCAGTTCGCCGGGCAAGCCAACTTCGGCACCTGGGTCTACCGCATCGCCGCCAACTACGCCATCGACCGTATCCGCCAGCGCAAAGTCGAAGACGCCCGCCGCGAACTTCCTACGCGCGAATCCGAAGATGGCCAGGAAGTTGACCCGCTCGCGCAAATCAAAGACGCCGCTCCCTCTCCCGAGCGCCTTGCTGGCAGCAGCCAGCTTGCTCTTCGCATGCAGCAAGCTCTCAACGAACTCACTCCAGCTGAGCGCACCGCCATCGTCATGCGCCACTGGGACGGCTGCGGCATCGAGGAAATAGCTGCTGTTTTGAAATCCAGCACCACCGCCGCAAAAAATACAGTCTTTCGCGCAGTGCAAAAACTGCGCGTCGCGCTCGAACCCTTTGCCGAAGGCCGGCAAACGGCAAGAGCCATGGGTATGGAGTAGGAGTAAGAAAAATGGAACACCCAATGGAAGAACAATTGATTGCATTTCGTGATGGCGAGCAAAAAGGTCGCGAGAGCGTTTCCGCTCATCTCGAATCCTGCACCGAGTGCCGCGCCGCTCTAGAAAAAATCGAAGCCGTCTTCGCCGCAATGGACGCCATGCCCGTTCCCGATCCCGGTGAAAATTACGGCCAACGCGTCTGGGCGCAAATCTCTTCGCGCTTGCCCGAACGGCAACCAAGTTGGTGGGAAGCGTTCTTCGCTCCGCGGCGCCTCGCCGCCGTTGGTGCCTTTGCAACAATCGTCCTCGCCGCATTCTTGGCTGGACGCTATTGGCCGCACAAACCGGGACCAACGCAAGGTGACAACATCGACACTGAAAAAGTCCGCGAACGCATCCTCGTCGTGGCGGTCGGCGATCACCTCAGCAAATCCGAAATGTTCCTCGTCGAACTTTCCAACGCCGAACCTAACTCCCCGCACGGAAAACTCGTCAATATTTCAGCTCAGCAACACAGGGCCGAAGATTTGCTCGAAGAAAATCGGCTGTACCGCCAGACGGCGCTTCAAGAAGGCGATCAGGTAATGGCAAGCACTCTCGATGAACTCGAACGCGTCCTCCTCGACGTCGCCAACAGTCCAGAGCAAGTCACTCCGGCGCGCTTCGAATCGATGCAGCAGCGCCTCGCTTCGCAGGGAATTCTTTTCAAGGTTCGAGTGATCCAGCAGGGCTTGCGTGACCGTGCCAATCCGGCGAAACCGCAACCTGCGCCAAAAACACAGCAACAGAATATTTCAAAGAAAGCGTCACAGGAAGGACACAGAGCATGATCACTACCCACCCAGTTGGAAAAACGTTCTTCGGCAGAGTTTTTCTCGCCGGTCTCGCAGCAAGCTTGATTCTCATGCCTGCTTCGCGGACCGCGCATGCAGCTCGCTTGCACACGTTCGCCGCGCTTCCACAAAGCCCACAGACACAGGCTGAAGCGGACGAAGCGCGCCGGGAACGTGAAGAGGAAGAGCGCGAACGCCAGCGCGAGCGTGAGGAAGAAAAGCGCGAACGGGAGCAAGAGAAGCGGGATCGTGAACAAGAACGCCTCGATCGCCTGCAGGAACTCTACGATGATGGCCGCGAAGCTCTCGACGACGACCAGTACGACAAAGCCGAACAGAAATTTTCCGCGCTAGCTCAAATGAACGGCCCGCAGACCGACGCCGCCCTCTACTGGAAAGCCTACGCCGAAAACAAACTCGGCAAAAAGGCTGCTGCGCTTGCGACTATCGCCGAAGTGAAATCCAAGTATGCTCAGAGCCGCTGGAAAAAAGACGCCGAGGCCCTCGAGCTGGAAGTCAAACAGTCGTCCGGGCAAAAACCGAACCCCGACGCCGAGCCGGACAAGGACCTCAAGGCTTTGGCGCTGCAATCCCTGCTCAATAGCGACCCGAGTCGCGCCATGCCTATCGTCGAAAAAATCTTGAACGGACCAGAATCTCCCAAATACAAATCCAAAGTTCTCTTCCTTGCCGCCCAAACCGGTTCCGCGCAAGGCATGGAGCTTCTGGCCAAAACTGCAAAAGGTCAGGGCAATCCCGAACTCCAGCGCAAAGCCATCGAATATCTCGGCATGTTCGGTGGCGAAAGAGCTCATAAGGCTCTCAAGGAAGTCTACGACTCAACTAACGACGAATCCGTAAAGCGCGCGATCATTCGCAGCCATTTACTGAGCGGAGATAAGACGAGTCTTCTCGCGGAAGCAAAGAACGAGAAGAGCGAAGCCCTCCGTAAAGAAGCGATCCGCACTCTCGGCCTTACGGGCGGAACATCGGAACTTGAACAGCTCTATCAGGCCGAGTCCTCAATCGATGTAAAGCGGGAAATTCTCCAGGCTTTCTTTCTTTCTGGTGATTCCAAGCGCATGGAACAGGCCGCGCTCAACGAAAAGAACATTGATTTGCGCCGCTCCGCCATCCGCAATCTCGGCCTCATGGGCCATAGTGACTTGCTGCAATCCATTTATGCAAAAGAATCGGACTACAGCTTGAAAGAAGAGGTACTGAACGCGTACTTCATTTCCGGAAATGCAAAAGGCCTCGTTGCCATTGCCAAGAGCGAAAAGGACGCGGGCCTCAAGAAAAAAGCCGTGGAAAAGCTTTCGCTAATGGGCTCCAAAGAAGGCAATGACTACCTGATGGAACTCCTGGAAAAATAGCTTCGCGCAGAAAGGAGAACGCAAATGAATTCCATACTTGATTGGCTGCGCAAATTGCTCTCTACCGCGATGATTGCCGCCGGAATTTATTTCCTGATCGCCGGCCACGTGCGCGTGAATTCTGATTCCCTGGCACTCGGCGCAGAACTCAGCTATTCACAAGGCGCCCAATCTTCAGAAGCGATGCCGACATTCGAAAACGCCAAAACGGAATCGCGCGCGCTTTCCGGCTCCCTCTCCGATGAAATTTCGCGTTGGGCGAAAAGTTCAGCCGATCCACAATGGCTCGGTTACTCTGTTCCCGCAAACCGCAGCGACCGCGTCATTTGCTGTGGAAACGGCGACTGGAACGGTAACTACAACTGCGGAACTTGCCGCCTCGAAGATCACAAACACGGCGACAATTTTTCCACAACTTCTTCCAATAAGACGGAACTCGAAGCTCCGCGCCAAATCGTCATTCTCTACCGTACCGTCAGCGGTTCGCTCAGCAAAATCCGAGTCGTCTCCGACCTTTGCGTCATCGACGCGGGCGGCTTGCGCGTCACTTGGCTCACGGGAGTGAACCCGGCACAAAGCGTTGAATATCTTGCCAGCCTCGTACGCGGGCAAAATCTGCGCGAGAGCGGCCCGGAACATTTGGCGCAGGGAGCGCTAACCGCTATCGCAATGCACGGCGATGCGAGCGCGGATATTGCAATGAACTCTTTCGTCGAACTGTCGCAGCCGGAATCGCTCCGCAAACAAACCGTGTTCTGGCTGGGCGAAGCGCGCGGTGCTACCGGTTTGCAAGCGCTCAAGCGCGTTGCCAAATCCGATTCCAGCAGTGAAGTCCGCGCGCAAACCACGTTCGCGCTTTCCATCAGCCGCGAACCAGGAGCGCTCGACGAAATGATTCGCATGGCGCGCGAGGATGAAAGTACTCACGTGCGCGGGCAGGCTCTATTCTGGCTCGCGCAAAAAGCAGGAAAGAAAGCGGAGAGTACAATCACCGGCGCGATTGAAAACGATCCGGACACGGAAGTGAAAAAGAAAGCTGTATTCGCATTAAGCCAAATGCCGAAAGAAGAAGGCGTGCCGAGATTGATCCAAGTTGCGGAGACCAACAAGAATCGCGAGGTGCGCAAACAAGCCATGTTCTGGCTCGGACAATCGAACGATCCGCGCGCGCTCGAATTTTTCGAAAAAATCCTCACCAAGTAGAATTGCAAAAGTTAAAGTTCGAGCGGTTTCAGCGGCGCGGTTTGCGTGGCCAGCAAAAGTTCTCCGCAGAACGCACATTCTGTCGGGCGTTTTTGCAAAGCTTGCTCCGCGGAAATGCGCACCACTTCCGGGTGATTGTTTTCGTCGGAAATGTGCGCCATAACAAGATAACGCGCGCGCGCGTCAAATCCTTCAGGATCCGAAAGAAATTCGCTCACCGCTAAATTCGAAAGATGGCCGGTGCGGGAAAGCACGCGCTGTTTCACCACCCACGGGTACGGCCCGACTTTCAGCATGTCCAAATCGTGATTTGATTCGAGCACAAGGCAATCCGCGTCGCGCAAATGCACTTTCACCAGCTGCGGCAAGTATCCCAAATCCGTAACGATCGCGAACTTTGCGCCGTTCGCTTTGAACGTAAATCCAATTGGATCCACCGCGTCATGCGGAATCGCAAACGCGTGCACATCAATATCGCCGACAGTGAATCGCTGGCCCGCGTGGATCGTCTCCATTCCGCGCAGACGCTTGCCGAAAGTTTCGGGCAAAGTCTTGTTCAGCGCATCCATGGTCGGCTCGGTGACGTAGAGCGGGGCTTTCCACATCCCCAACATTTGCGGGAGTCCGCCGCAGTGATCGGTGTGTTCGTGGGTGATGAGAATTCCGTCGAGGTGTTCGACTGATTTTTCGACGGAGGCAAGCCGGGCGAGGGTTTCGCGCTTGCCGAGCCCGGCGTCGACGAGGAGGCGGGTGCGCTCCGTCTCCAGCAAGGTGATGTTGCCGGAGCTGCCAGACGCCAGGATGGTTACGCGCAGGCCGATCGATTCCCCCAAGTTCGCGAAACGAATTTTACCGATGATCGCAGAGCGTAACAAACGCGTCAACAGTCGAATGCAAAAGTCCATTCACTTCTCAGCCGCAACACCGAAATCGGACGGCTTCAGGCCTAGCTGGCCGAGTCCTTCTCTTTGCACCTTGTCGAATTTGTCCCTGGCCGACAAGAATTCCCTTCTCTCAGCATCCACTTTGTCGAATCTGTTCTTGTACTCGTTGAGCAATTCGTTGGAAATAAAGACAATCTTGTTGTTTTTGACGTGGAACGATTTTTTATTCGCTTGCATGAATTCGTACAAACCGATCGAATCCTGCAGCCAGGCTTGCTCTTTGGCAAAGACCTCCCTGCGAGGCTGCAGATTTTTTTGGATGGAGCCTTCAAACCCCGCCCAAAATGCCTCTTTCTTGCTTTCGCTGAGGGGAGACGCAAATAGGCGGTCTTTTGTTTTTTGAATGACAGGCTCCATCGATGCGTACTTTCTTTCGAGTGCGAGCATCGCGTTCAGCTGCTGAAGCACGCGTGTAATGTTTTCGTCTCCTTTGTAAGACTCAGCGCCATACATCGTCTCGATCGCTGAATTGTCATTCTTGGCGGCTTCCGCGTTGTAGTCGTCGTTAAACTTCTTGATATCCGCAAAAAAAGCGCGAAAGATGTCGTCGTACTCGTTTTGATTTCCGCTGTTCGTTGCTTGCCCCGTCGCCTCCTTGGCGAGCTCGATTATTCGCTGCTTTATATACGCGTCATCCGAGGAAGGCGATGACTTACCTGCCTCACCTGCCGTGCTCATTATTGAAAGAATAAGAGCGAAAAAACAGGTCGTCGCGAAAAGATGTGGGGCCGAATGTTTGCTTTTGTTGACATTCGCGTAAATCAAAACGCCTATTGTCGGAAACAGAAATGCGAAGATGCACCGGGTGATCAGACGAGCGACGGCCTCTTGCAGGTCCGAGGAATGCGCGTGGCGCATGGCTGCCCCGACATTGAACAGAACCAATAGCATTATGCAGACGATGCCGCCGGTGACTAGAAGAATCCTGGATGTAGCTGAGGTTTGCTTGGAACCTAGTCCGGAGCGTGCGGACACCGGATCGCCGGAGAGAGCGGTTTGGGCGCAGAAAGGACAAGTCGTAGAGCCCAAAGGAATTTCTTTTGAGCACTTCGGACAAAGCACGCTGGGTTCTCCGTCGGACAAGATGCTAGCAGGACGGTCGTCAGCAGGACAAGCGGGCGCGGTCGAGGGTGAACCCGTTGAGGGGGCCGAGGACGGTCGCGGAAATTTGTTCGGGACGGAAAAAATCGCGAGCGAGATTCTGGACGTCTTCGCGAGTGACGGCATCAATGGAAGCAAGAATTTCGTCGAGCGTAAAGAAGCGTTGGAAATAGAGTTCCTGGCGCGCGAGATTGGACATTCGCGAATTTGTGGACTCGAGCGAAAGCATGAGCGAGCCTTTGAGGTGATTCTTGGCGCGGAGAAGTTCTTCCTCGGAGACGGGCGATTCCTTGAGGGCGCGAAATTCGGCGATGGTGAGGTCCACGACCTGGCCAACAGTTTCTTTTGCGGTGCCGGCGTAGACGGTGAACATGCCGGCGTCGGAGTACGGCGTGACTTCGCTGAAAACGGCGTAGGCGAGCCCGCGCTTTTCTCGAATGTTCTGGAAAAGACGCGAGGACATGCCGCCGCCGAGAAGATTGTTGAGAACAGCTACGACGAAGCGGCGGTCGTGCGCGATGGGCAGAGACGGAACGCCCAGGCAGAGATGAACCTGTTTGAGATCGGGCTTGCGGTCGAGTTGAATAGGCGCGCTGGTATGCGGCGCAACGTGGCCGTCGAGACCGCCGCTCGGTTCGAGATGGCCGAACTGCTTTTCGACGAGTTCGGTGACTTGATCGTGCGTGATGTGGCCCGCGGCGGTGACGAGAAGGTGATCGGGTGCGAACCACTCACGGAAGCGGCTGCGCAACATCTTTGGTGAGAATTTTTCGACAGTTTCCGGAGTGCCAAGGATTGGACGGCCGAGAGGATGCTCAGGCCAGAAACCGCGCGTGAAAGTTTCGTGGAGGAGATACTCTGGGTTGTCCATGTCCATCTTGATTTCTTCGAGGACAACTTGCTGCTCGTTTTTGACGTCAGCGGAATCGAAGCGCGGACGGAGGCAGAGATCGCTGATGACGTCGAAGGCGATGGGGAGATGCTCGTCGAGAACTTTGGCATTGAAACAGATTTGTTCCTTGGAGGTGAAAGCGTCAAGCATGCCGCCGACGGAATCCATTTCGCGGGCAATGGCTTCGGCGGAGCGGCGTTCGGTGCCTTTGAAAACCATGTGCTCGATGAAGTGAGCGAGGCCGTTTTCCTGAGGGACTTCGCGGCGGGAACCGTTGCGAATCCAGATGCCAACGGAGACGGAGCGCACGTGGGACATGGTCTCAGTGATGACCACGAGGCCATTGGGAAGAGTGTGGCGCTGGATGTTGCGAATCTCAGGAGCCATGGAGGCATTGTGACACAGGCCCCTCGCAAAATGCACTCGGGGTAAACAGATAGATGTTCGCGGGGCATCGTTCCAAATTGGGAAGCGTGGCTTCGAAAGGGGGTACATCCCCGCCATTTTGCACAAAGAGTGCGGAAGTGATTCTGCCAAAAGGAGTTGTTTTCCGCTCTTTTGAAAGAGAGCAAGAGAGTTAGGGTTGAAGGCGACCTTAACCGGAGAGTAAGGCAGGGGGGGTACCCCTTTTTCAGATCTTGTAATTCCAAAAGGCTTTAAGTCTAATGTCTTTGAATCTGCAGATTCTAAAAGACTTACAGGCGCGTTTTGTGGAACTGCAGATTGTAAAGGACTTACGCGAGTTCTTCGGGGAAACGAGGATGTGGACGCTTGCCGCGAGGTTCCCTGCGGCGAACAGGTACGAGGAGAGCGTCGAACCAGACACAACATAGGGAAGCGCAAACAGAGTGCACAGTCAATATCTATTTATATTTGGTTAATTCGAATGGATTCAAGGAGAACGATGGACTCGGGCCGCAAAAAGCGCGGAAGACCCGCCACCACAAACAGCGAAGAAGGAAGCTGTCAGAGGCCGAGGATGGAGTGAGTGATGGCCGCCCACCACGGTGGGTTGATGCGCCAGGCGTAGATTGAAAAAGTCTGGATAACCAGGATTGGGGGCAGCGCGTAGAGATACACCTTGTGAATGCGGCCATCCACGACACGATCGCGGACCATGCCGAACAGGATCAGACAGTCCAAGGCGGCGTAGAAGAGGCTGTGATTGAAAATGAAATCGAAGCGGCCAACGGCAGCGTCCATGAGGTGGCAAGTCGCTATGAAGAGAAGCCGCCGATGGTATTCCGGTTTCCCTCTCCAATAGACGGCCAACGCGATACACGTGCCGAAGATGACCATGTCGCCGAACGGAACGGCTAGAAAAGAATCGACGCCCTGTTGATGGAGAACGTTGATATCAAAGCGGGTCATGACCACGGCAACTGCGACGCCCAGAACGACCATCGCCGCGGCAAGCCCGGCTCCAAACCAGCCGAGCGCGCGGTGCACGCTGACTTTTCGCGTTCGCACCAGAGCTGACTGAGCGATGAAGAAGACAATCCACGTAGAGAAGGCAACGCCGTGCATCCACAGGAGCAAAGGCCTTGGCGGATTGGCGTGAAACAGGGCGACGTTGACAGTACGGCTGAAGCCCAACAGCACAAGCGCGGCGAACACCAGCGACATGCAGAAATAAAAATAGCGGTTCAAGAATGTTTTGAGCTGGTTCGTTGCGGTTGCATCTTTTTCAAGGCGAGCAGCTAGACCCGCGTCTCCAATGGCCACAGAGCTCCTCCTCGGAGAATGGTGCAGATGTGAGTCTTTACGTTACGTTGCGAAAGGGGCCCGACGAAACGAAATGCAAAGTTGCGGACAATATAGTGGGAATGCGGGAGAACTGTCAAGAAAAGGCGTGGAAGCGTAATGTCTCAGTTTGAATTTCTGAGGGCAGTCCGTCGGGCCAGCCGCGCGATTAAGCGGGAGCGTAGGTCAGCCGAATCAAGTCATCGGTGATTAGATCGCTGGCCACCAGGTGGAGCGGCGGCCGGGGGCCCGCGAAGAATGGCTGGCCACCACCAAGCACGACGGGGCGGAGGTAGAGTCGGTACTCATCGATAAGACCGGCTTCGGTCAAGCTTTGCGCCAGGGCTGGTCCGCCAACGTGAATCTCGCCAGGCAGGTCGGCCTTGAGCCTGCGTATCAGCTTCTCGAAGTCATCCGCGACAAGCGTGGCGTTTGGGCCAACGGACTTGAGGGAGCGCGACACCACCCACTTCGGCTGGCTCCGCCACACCACCGCGAAGTCGCGGTCGTCCGCGTCCCAATCAGTAGAATCTTCGTCCCAATAACGCATGATTTCGTAGATGCGGCGACCGTAGATGACGCCCGTCAGGCCACGCACCAGCTCGACGAAGTGACGGAAGGCTGCGGGCGGAGGCGGGCCAAGCTTGGTGTGGTCGACGAAGCCATCGAGGGATTGACTCAATCCATAGACAAGTTTTGCCATGCTCGAATCTCCTTGCGAAGTTCTTCAGTATAGCTTGAGCCGGCGTGGCGCGGAGTTCAGGCTGAACACCATCTGGGCGCCGCGTCGTTGGTGTGGCCAATAGCTAGGTCCGCTTCCCAATCCCGAGATTCAAACTGAGACACCACCCGTAGAGGGTCTGAATTTCGCGCAGAGACGCGGAGGCGCGAACCAAAACCTGAAAGAATAAAGTAGATCCCTCCTCCTTGGCCGTGCTGGCAAAAACCGCGGCAGAGAAAACGGGGCACTCCGGTCGGGATGACAAGGCGAGGCGGTGGGGCGAGGTGAAGGTGAAACGAAGGGCTATTTGAAAGCGGAGGCTAGGGTGTCGATGAGAAGGCGGATTGCGGTTTGTTCCGTGCGGGTGCTCGTATCGCGCATCGGGTTTACCTCGACGATGTCCATTCCCACGAGGCGGCCTTTGGTGGCCGCACCTTTTAGCAGGCTGTCAATTTCTGAGAAATTGAAACCGTCAGGCTCAAGAGTCCCCGTGCCCGGCGCAAGGGCCGGGTCCATGACGTCGACGTCGAAGGTGATGTAGATATTTTCCGCAGAAGGGATCTGCGAAAGCGCCCATTCCACTCCTTTGCGATGAACTTGTTCCGCGGTGATGACGGTAGTGTGAGCCTTGCGCGCGTTGCCCATTGCTTCTTCATCATTGGCCAAACCGCGTTGGCCGACCTGCACGACCTTCTTCACATGGGGAAGTTGCACGGCACGGTTCACCCAAGAAGCGTGGTCCACATTGCCGGGCGCGCCGTTCCAAGTGTCAAGATGCGCGTCGAAGTGAATCACAGTGATAGGGATATCGAATGCGCGAAGAACGGGAAACGTAATGCTATGGTCGCCGCCCAAGACGATCGGGAAGGCCCCCTTGGAACGAATCTTGCGGACCATCTCGGTGATCTTGTCATCGGTTTGCACCGGGACCGTCGGCATGACGGGAACGTCACCGACATCGACCCAGTGCTTTCCTTTGAGAACGGTGCGATCGCCGTCGATATAGTAGAAGCCTTCGGTGAGGTCGTGATTGTATTCCTGGGAGCTTTCGCGCATGCCCCGCGGGCCATAACGCTCGCCGGGCCAGCCCCAGGTTCCTTCATCAAACGGGACGCCGAGAACAGCAAAGTCGGCGTGAAGTTCGTCGAGGTTGGTGACGTAAGGCGCTCCCAAGAACGTGCGAACACCGACAAATGTGGGCGCGGCCTGGCCGCGCGTGGCCGACGCAGAAACCAGTACAGCCATCAACGTTAAAACGACCTCTGCAGATTTGAAGATGCGGCCTCTTGTTATGCGATCCATCATGCGTAGTCGACCTCAGTTAGAAGGAGTTTTAGCCGGCGCACAGAATAGCCTCTATCCCTTCAAGATACAGCTTAGATTTCTCTTCGCGGCTGTTAACCTTTGGCGGGTGTCCGGCGTATAAGGGGCGGAGGAGAAGCTATGGACCCGATGGCGCTGGGACAGATGAAAGACATCTTCATGATGGTTACAATGTGGGCCTTCGTTGGAACGGCGCTGTACATTATTGCCACGACGATCCGGCGGAAGCAGCGGATCACGATGCAGCAGCACATGCTGAACAAGTTTGAGACGGCGAAAGACTTTGCCGAGTTTGTACAAACGCCGGCCGGTCAGAAATACGTGATGGGCCTTGCGGACACGGCGGCCAGCACGAAAGCATCCATCCTGAATTCGGTGCGGCTGGGAATCGTGCTGATCTTCACAGGTGCGGGCCTGCACCTGCAAGACGCCTTTTGGCTTGGGAAGCGGTTTGGCATGATGCTGATGATGGTTGGCATCGGGTTCCTGGTTTCGGCGGCAATTTCCTCCGTTCTGTCGCGCAAGCTGCGGGTAAACGGCGAGGAGTAAACTCTTGGTTGCGGATTGGGCGCTGCGTATTGTGACCATGGCCGAATCGCGCACCAGCGAGGCTCAGAGGCGGGCGGAGTTTGAAGCCTTCTACGAGCGCACGGCGAAGAGGCTGCACAGCTATTTGTGCAAGCTGAGCAGAGATGCGGCCACGGCAGATGAAGTTCTGCAGGACGCGTACATAAAGGTCATCAACGCTCCTACGATGGATGAGCCGGCGCGCAGAGCGTATCTCTACCGCACGGCGACGAATTTGCTGCGCGACCGCTGGCGCAGGCAAAGCGTCGAACGCGACTACCGGGAAAGAGAAAATTTTGCGGAGTCCGTTTCGCAAAATACGAGTCTGTCGCTGGATGTCGATAGCGTGTTTGAAAAGCTCAGCCCGCTGGACCGCGCTACGCTTTGGCTGGCGCACGTTGAGCAGCTGAGCCACCGGGAAATCGCGGACGTACTTGGGTTGAAGGAACTCAGCGTTAAGGTGATCCTCTTTCGCGCACGGAGCCGGGCGCGCGAAGCGTTTGCGCAGGCGGGATTTGGAGCGAGAGAACCATGAATGACGCAGAACTCCACGCAATTCTGAAAGAGATGGGCACGGAAGCGGCAAAGGCCGCAGAACCGCGACTTCCGAATGGGGGGCAGATCTGGTTCCGGGCGCGGATTCAGCGCAATCTGCGGCGACGGGAACGCATTGAACGGCCGCTGCTGGTGATGCGGGGCATCGCCGTGGCGGTTTGCCTCGCGGTAACGCTGGCATTCGCGGGAGAGATACGCCCGGCGATAAGCAGTTCGTACGCGCTGCCGCTGCTTGTGTTGACGGCGATCTCAGTGATCGCGTCATGGTTCATCACACGAGGCAAAACTCAGCCTGCGAGCGGCTCGCGCGAAGAGCGAAAATAAGCAAGCAGGGCGCGACGAAAAAGCGGCTGTACGAAAGGACAATCGTCCTTTCGGGCAGTTACTGACGGCTGTACTAAGTAGGTCCCGCGTACCATTTTCACGAACATAAGCGGCGGCGACGATGAGGCGTGCGTCGCCTGGCTCTATTTTTAGTCTCGCTCGGCTGCTTCGGGGTGGTCCTCGGAGACGCGGGACATGCCGCTTCCCGCGAGCAAGTCCAGCAACTCGATTTGCACCACCTCTACCAGGATGTGAACCGAGAGTCATTCGAAAGCAAGCTGCCGGACGTTCCCGTGCATTGGGGCGATTTGAGCAAGGACGACGCTTACGGAATTACGCACTTCGACAAGGGAGTACCGTACCTGATGGAAGTCGACCGACGGAGCGTGCTGAGCGAAAGCTTTGCGCTGGATGTGATCCGCCACGAAAGTTGCCACATCGCGACAAACCGCGAGGCGCATAGGCTGAAGGAAGACCCGCATGGAGCGACGTTCGCGGCGTGCATGGCGAAGATACAGGAAAACGAACAGGCAGATTGAAGTTTCCTCGTAGTTCCCTTCCCTTTACAACAAAGAGAAAAACCAAGGAAAAGATGGCGACATAAAGTCGCCGCTGCAATGAACGATCCTCGCACCGAGACTCCGAACACGGCGCGCGCGATATCGTTTCTCCCGGAATTGCGAAAAGCGTGGTTAAATCTTGCAACCGGCCTAGTTTGAGGCAGGGGCTGATTCTCGGAGGGAGAGATGAAGATTGCATCGTTGATCGCGCAAATTCTGGTGGGACTGGTGTTCGTGGTGTTTGGGTCGAATGCGTTTTTGAACTTTATCCATGCGCCGCTGCCACCGGGACCGGGAGGAGAATTTGCGAAGCTGCTTTCCGAATCGGGCTACGGCTTATTTGTAGGCGGGGTACAGGTCATTGGAGGAGCGTTGCTGCTGGTGAACCGATTTGTGCCGCTCGGGCTGACGCTGCTGGGGCCGGTGCTGGTCAATATTTTGTTGTTTCACGGGCTGATCAGCCATCCAGGTTGGCAGCCGGGAGTCGTGATGGCAATTCTATGGATCTTTTTGTTTTGGCGGTACAAAAAGAATTTTGCGGGAATTTTTGCGGCGAAGGCGGAGTGAGGAAAACGGCTGGAACGTTAGAAGGTTAGACGTTAGAACGTTTCTGGGCACGCACATCCGGTCGACAAGATCACACCAATCGTAGAGCCTGAGCGAGGTGAGCGAAGCCGCAGGACTTACAAAAACGTTCGCATACACTACAAGAGTTTTTCGTCGGGGTGGAGACGGCCGTATTCGCTGGTGTAGTGGAGAGGAACGTCACCATAGGTTCCCTTTTCGAGCTGGTAGACTTCGCAGGAGTCGAAAGGCTTGGAATAGATGTGGATGCTGACGGCGCGCTGATTGTATTCGGGGAGATTGAGGACCTGGTGGACAGGTTCGAGTGGATTGACGTAAACGGGATTTGAGGAGTTCATTTCGTAGATGTCTGTCGGTACGAGCCGACACGTGCCGCTGTGGTCCGCGGAAGCACAGCGGTCTTCCACGCGGAAATTCTGCACCTTGAGCCTGCCGATGGGCGCGGACATCCAGCAATTCTGATCACGATGATTGTGGATGCGGCTGAACTGGCCGATTTCCCAGCAGATGGTCATACATTCGAAGAGATCGTTTTTGAAAATAAGGTTGCGGGTGTAGCAACCCTTGGAGAAGAAGAGATATTTGTCGAGAGTCTCGGAGCGGACGTAATACTGTATGACGTAAGACTGGACGTTTTCAAGGGTAAAGTCCTTGGCCGGGATGGCGGAGAGATTTTTGACCCAGTCGGAGATTGAGAGTCGCTCGACGGCGAGGTTTTTGGGCATGAAGAGCCTCCGAGAGATTATACAGCGAGGGAAACGAAGTGATGAAGTAGCTAGGTCAAGAGGTAATGAAAGGCAAGACGCGATATTCTGGAAGTGAGGAATCGATGGAATTGCTAGGGAAACCGCGGGAAGAGTTGCGGGAGTGGCTGGCGGAGATGAGGGAGCCAGCATACCGCGGGGATCAGATTTATCGCGGGCTGTATCAGGAGCGGAATTTTGAAATTGCGCGGATGTCGACGCTGCCGGCGGAATTGAGGGAAAAGCTGGCACGAGAAGCTACGATTACGCTGCCGACGGTGAGGCATAGATATTTCTCGAAGGATGGATCGGTAAGGTATTTGTTTGGGCTTGCGGCCGGCGAGCAAAAAGGAACGACGAAGCCAGCGGCGGTGGAGGCGGTGTGGATGCCGAGCGAGAATCGGCAGACGATTTGTATTTCGACGCAGGCGGGATGCGCGGTGGATTGCCAGTTTTGTATGACGGCGCAGTTGGGTTTGATACGGAATTTGACTGCGGGGGAAATTGTTGGGCAGATCGTCGTCGCGCTGAAAGAAAATGAAGAGAAAGAAAGAATTAACACAGAGGCCTCGGAGACCACAGAGGACACAGAGAAAAGAGCAGACAAAAAGCAGACGAATGTGGTGTTGATGGGACAAGGAGAGCCGCTGCTGAATTTTGAGAATGTGATGGCAGCGATGCGGATCGTGCTGGACAAAAGGGGCGTAGGGCTGGCTCCGAAGCATGTGACGCTGTCGACGAGCGGAATCGTGCCGGGGATTGAAAAGCTGGCGAAGGAGGCGGTGCGGCCGAAGCTGGCGATTTCGTTGAATGCTTCAAATGACGAACAGCGAAATGTGTTGATGCCCATCAACAAGAAATATCCGTTGAAGGAATTACTGGGGGCGTGCAAAAGATTCCCAACGGGGTCGCGTGAGTACATCACGTTCGAGTACGTGCTGCTGGGCGGCGTGAACGATACGGCGGAAGATGCGCGGAGGGTGGCGCGGTTGATGAGCGGGTTGGGGCGCGTGAAAGTGAATTTGATTCCGTGGAATCCAGGGGCGCTGCCATACAAAGAGCCGACAGAAAAGGCGATTGCGGAGTTTCACAGGATTTTGCTGGAGAAAGGCGTGCCGGCGTTTACGAGATATTCGCGCGGAAGAGATGTGATGGCGGCGTGCGGGCAGTTGGCGCTGGCGGAGAAAAGTCCTCAGTTGTCAATGATTAGTATTCAGTAGACCAGAACTGCTTAAGCAACCCCTTCCCTCGTGAAATTCACTGGACTATTTTTTGACCGCGATGGCGGAGAGGAGGCGGCCGGAGCGGGGGCCTTGTTTGCGGTAGCTGAAGAAGAGTTCGAGATGGCAGGCCGTGCAAAGATTCGACAAAAAGATGTTTTTTTCGGAGAGGCCGACGCCGAGAAGTTGGGAGCGATTGGCTTTGCCCAGATCGAGGTGAACGTTTTTTGGCGGAGGCTGGTGGCCCGGAGGCATCATGTTTAGCCACTGAAGCGGGTTGGGCTCTTCGCCGGTGCGAGGCTCGTCGAAGTAGTCGGACGCATCGGCGAATTGGGATGAAAATTGCGCGACGAGTTCGGCGCCGACTTCGTAACAGCAGGGGCCGATGCAGGGGCCGATGGCAGCGAGAAGATCCGAGGGATTTGAATGTAAGCGGGCGTGGAGTTCGCCGACGGTCTTCTCGAGGATGCGGGCAAGCGTGCCTCGCCAGCCAGCGTGGACGGCAGCGACGGCGCGTTTCTTGGGATCGACGAGGAGGATGGGGACGCAATCGGCGGTTTGGACGGCGAGAAGAATGCCGGGAGTTTTTGTGAGCGAGGCGTCGCCCTTGCAAGACTCCTTTGAATTCGATCCAAACGACCAAATGACGGCGGAATGAATTTGCTTTAGCGCGATGAGCGGGAATTTTTCTGCGCCGAGCGCGGTCTGGAATTTCTTGCGGTTTTCGAGGACGTTTTCGCGTGCATCCCATTCGGTGAAGCTGAGGTTTAGAACTTTGCGGCCGTCGAGGTCGGAGACACCACCGGGAGCGGTGCTGAAGCCGTGGATTAGCCAGGGGAGTTTAGCGAAGGGCTCGAGCTGAAGAACTTTTAGGCTGCCGACGGATTTGAGATTCCAGTGAGAGGAGATTTTGGGGGGCGCGGTAGGACGAGGGAGCGGTTGGCCAGCTTTGCGGCGGAGCAGTGAGGATTTCGAAGCGATGGGCATCCAATAAGTATAATCGGAGCGGGAATGAGGGAAGAAATCGCTTTGTGATTTAGACAGATCGGAGTGTATTGGCCAGAGCGAGGTGAGGTCAACGGGGGCACAGCCAAGAGTGGCTGTGCTACAAGAGGGGAAATGATTGTTGGGCTAGGAGTGGACATTGCGGAAGTGGAGCGGGTGAAGGGCGCGATTGAGCGTCAGGGGGAGCGATTTTTGAAGCGCGTGTACACGGAGAAGGAGCGCGCGTATTGCGAGCAGTTTAAGAATAAGTATGAGCGGTATGCGGGGCGGTTTGCGGTGAAAGAAGCGGCGATGAAGGCGCTGGGGACGGGTTGGAGCCGCGGCGTGCGGTGGGTGGACGTGGAAGTGATGAGAGAAAGAGGCGGAAGACCACGGCTGGAGTTGTACGGCGAGGCGAAAAAGATCGCGGCGAAATTGGGAGTGAAGCATATTGCGGTGACGATCACGCATACGGAGAGTCAGGCGCTGGCGCAGGTGATATTTGAGGGCTAAGGATACGGAATCATGGCGCGGAGACGCTGATGCGCAGAGATGGAGCAAAAGTTACTTGACGACGAGGAAGGGGCCGATGGCGAGAACGTCGACGCCGGCGCAGTAGAAGGAGCGGACAGCGGTGCGGGGGTCGGTGACGAGAGGTTCCCCGAAGAGATTGAAGCTAGTGTTGACGAGGATGGGGGCGGGAGCAGTTTCGCCGAACTTGTGAAGTAATTTCCAGAAGCCGGGATTGGCCTCCCGCTCAACGGTGTGGACGCGGACGGCGTTACCGTTGAAGGTGAAACGTTCGAGGCCAGCGACCGGATTTTTGAGGCTGGCGAGCGAAGCCATGAAGCGGCAGTTGGGGCCGCAGTCAAAATAATCTGCGGCGCGTTCGGCGGGAATGGAAAGTGCGAAGGGATGGAATTCTTCGCGGTGCTTGATGTACTGATTCACATTTTCCACGACATATTCGGAGAAGGGCGACGCAAGCAGGCTGCGATGTCCTAGTGCGCGATGGCCGAACTCCGTGCGGCCCTGGCACCAGGCGACGATTTTGCCACGGTCGAGGTGCTTGCGAACGTCTTCCTGGAGCTGATCGTCGCTGGACATGTAGCGATAAACGATTTTGCAATTGTCGAGAACTGCTTTTATTTCCTGAGAAGTGGGATCGGGGCCGAGAGCGAGCGATGTCAGCGGGGCACGGCCCGATTTGCCAGTGAGTCTCCTGCGGGCAAGAAAACCGGCGCCGAGTGCAGTGCCCGCATTTCCAGCAACGGGTTGGACGTAGACATTTTTGAAGCCGCCTCGGAGTTCGAGAGCACGGATAAGAAGGGCATTCAGGAAAACGCCACCGGCTACGCAAAGAGAATCCGTGCCGGTGGATTCACGAAAATGACTAGCGAGAGCAATGACGAGTTCTTCAAGGAGGTCTTGCGCGCTGCGCGCAATGTCGGAGCGGACGGAAGCGTCGAGGGGCTTACCGGGCTTGGGTAGGCCGGCTTCGGTATAAAAGCGCGGAGAAAAGATACCGCGGCGATCGTGGCCTGAAGTGAAATAGCGGCGATTGAGGACCGGAAGGCCTTTTGCGTCGAAGGTGAAGAGTTTGCGGAAGGCTTCGAGAAACTGAGGCTGGCCGTCCTTGGTAATCCACTGCAGCTTGTGTTCGTCACGATTGGGGCGAAGGCCGAGGTATTGGGTGATGCGGAGATAAAACCAGCCAATGGAGTTGGGAAAAGCCATGTGGTGGAGGGGCTTAATGCGATCACCTTCGCCAAGGCCGACGAGTCCGGAGCGGGCCATAGAGCCCTCGTCGAGAGTGAGGATAAGGGCGCGGTCGTAGCCGGAAGTGTAGTAAGCGCTGGCGGCGTGAGAGAGATGATGATCGAAACGCAGGATGCTGTGCCCACCGAGAAGCTGGCGAAGTTGATGAAAGGCGGCATTTGCCGATGCAGACTGTTTGGTACGGGAAGGCAGAAGTTCGGCGATGGCGACGGCCGAGAGGCCGGAAGGCTTGATCTGAAAGTGCTCGAAGATGCGGGCGAGGGCAAGGCGGGGAACGTAGCTAGGCTCCTGAAGACGGGTAATTTTTTCTTCTTCCAGCGCGGCAAGGATGGAGCGCTCGTCCAGAAGAGCGACGGCAGAATCGCGGCTAAGTTTTGACAGGCCGAGGACGCGCATCAAGAGAAATCTATCATACGGATGCTGCAGCGAAATGGGTAGAGGCGAGGAGTTCTGCGTTTAAGAAATTGTCAACGGAAGAAGTAGGGCAGACTTCCAGAAATTGATTTGGTGGAAGTGATTCACGAATGCGGAATTGAAGATAGTTGGAAGAAAGCGCGGGCGTCCAGGGCGCGGAGGAGGATTTTTCCGAGCGATTGAGAGTAAGGACGCGATGGGTGCGGCCGATTTGCGACTGACGGAAGGCTGCGGATTTGGATTCGCCGAGGGCGCGGAGTTCGCGGGCGCGGCGATGGATAACATCGACCGGAAGTTGTGATTCGCTGGCTGCGGCTTTTGTGCCGGGACGTGAGGAGTAGGAGAAAACGTGGAGATAGGTGAATGGAAGCGGTTCTATGAAGCTCAAAGTAGCTTCGTGGTAGGCTTCGGTTTCGCCGGGGAAACCTGCGATAACGTCTGCACCGATGGCGGCGTTGGGAAGAAATTCGTGAATGAGTTTGACGCGGCGGGCGTAGTGTTCGGTGCGATACCAGCGATGCATGGCTGCGAGAATATTGTCTGAACCGGATTGCAGCGGCATGTGAAAGTGCTCGGCGATGCGATCGGTGCTAGCGCAAAGGGCAATGAGATCTTGGGTGACATCGAGCGGCTCGATGGAACTGACGCGGAGACGCGGGAGTGGGGTTTCGTCGAGGATGCAGCGAAGAAGATCGAGAAAATCAAGGCGGGGAGTAAGATCGCGGCCCCAGGAGCCTAGATTGATGCCGCTGAGGACAATTTCCTGAAAACCTGAATCGCAAAGGCGCCGAATTTCGGAGAGAACGGCTTCGGGCGGAAGGCTGCGGCTTTTGCCACGGACAAAGGGTATGACGCAGAAAGAGCAGCGATTATTGCAGCCGTCCTGAATTTTGAGAACGGGGCGAGTGTGATTCCCTTCCCCACCGAGGATGGGAGCAACGAGGACGTCGCGGGAATCGAAGATGTTGCCAACTAGAACGCTCGGTGCTGGGGATGCAGTCCGACGCAGCGGAGGCGCCTCCACCGGAGAGATGTGCACGAAATCGCTTTGCCCGGGGGCGATGAGATTCGGGATTTGGGGCTTGTGGGAGTTACCAACGACGAAGGAAACGCCGGGGAGGGCAGCGAGTTCTTCGGGAGCGCGCTGAGCGTAACAGCCAGTGACGAGGATTTTCGTGGTGGGATTTTGCGCGTGGATTTTGCGGATGGCGTCGCGAGCTTGCGCGTCCGCGGCGGAGGTGACCGTGCAGGTGTTGATGACGACGAATTCAGCGCTTTGCGCAGAAAAAATTGGCATGCAGCCGCGGTCGCGGAGCTGGCGCTCGATGGCTGCACCGTCGGCCTGCGTGGCACGACAGCCAAATTGCTCGATGTAGAAAGTGGACATGGGTAAAGAAAGAATTTAACACAGGCTTGGAGAAAGAGACGGATGGCCGATACAATGCGTGGGACTTCCGCCTCCGGCGGACAGATATGAGCAGACCGAGAAGAAATCCGAAGGCGCTGAATGATCCGAAGTTGTCCGTGGTGATTCCTGTTTACAACGAAAAGGATACGCTGGGGGAAATTTTGCGACGAGTGATCGAGGATCCGACGCAGAAAGAGATCATCCTGGTGGATGATTTTTCGACGGACGGGACGCGACAAAAGCTAGAGAAAATGGCTCAGATGCAAACGACCGAGGGGAGTTTTGCCGACGCGGAAGAAGGAGGCGAACCCATTCCGCTGCGAGATTTGCGGATTTTCTTTCAAGAGAAGAACCAAGGAAAGGGAGCGGCGCTGCGGCGCGGATTTGCGCAAGTGACCGGCGACATCGTACTCGTGCAGGATGCGGATTTGGAATATGACCCGCGGGACTATCCGAAATTGCTGGAGCCAATCGTGGACGGGCGGGCGGATGTGGTGTACGGCTCTCGATTTTTGGGCGGGCCGCAGCGTGTGCATTATTTCTGGCACTACGTTGCGAACAAGGCGCTGACGCTCTTGAGCGATATCTTTACGAACTTGAAGCTGACGGACATGGAGACTTGCTACAAGGTTTTCCGCGCGGAAACGTTGAAAGGAATCACGATCAAGTCCAACCGGTTTGGATTTGAGCCGGAGATTACCGCGAAGATCGCGAAGGGAAACTGGCGCGTGTATGAAGTGCCGATCAGTTATGCAGGGCGGACATATGAAGAAGGAAAAAAGATTACGTGGAAGGACGGAGTGAAGGCGTTGTGGTGCATTGTGTGGTTCCGGTTTGTGGATTGAACGGTAGAAACGGATTAAGGCTGGGGCATAGCGCGGCGCTGGAAGGTGAGGAGGATGAGGTCAGCGCGGCGACGAACGCCAAATTTGTTGAGTAAATTGGAGACGTGGAATTTTACGGTGCGCTCAGCGATGTTGAGCTTGCTGGCAATTTCCTTGTTCGAAAGATTTTCGAGGAGCGAATCGAGAACTTCCTGTTCGCGGCGGCTGAGGTTGGCGACAGAGTCAGTCTTCAGGCGGCGCGTTTGATTCGTAAGAATGGAATCCACGAAGCCGGAAAGAACGGAACGCGGAACCCAGAAGCCACCGTTGGCGACAAGTGGCAAGGCTCGAATGAGCTGTTCGCGTGCTTCTTCGTAAGTGAGAATTCCCTTAACACCCAAGCGCAACAAAGAAAAGTTGTTGGAATCCTGATGCTGATCGCCGACAACGATGAGGCGCGCATCCGTGTAGCGTTCGAGAAGATTAGACAAAAGGGCTCCCGTGGCCTGGCGGGCGGCATGTGCGTCAACGACGTAAACCTGCGCTTTAGGCGGTTCGAGATTGCGAAGGTCAGGGGCAAGGGTTGATTCGAGCTGCTTTGGAATGACCTTGAATTGAGGTTTGTTCAGAAGGCGTTCGAATTCGCTCAACACCAGCGGATGCGGCGATAGCAAGCAAACGGAGAGCTTTGAGTTGTTGCGTTTGTTGGTCACTGTCCCTCAGGGTAAGAAAAACCTGTCCATTCGGCAAGGGAGTCCAAGGGCTGTGTTCACGAATTGTTACTGCCGGATAGGGTGTATTCCACAAGGGACCAGAGAGCCACTTTCCCCGAGGATATGGAGAAAAGCGGGTCCTTGCCAGGGGTCATATCGGGGCATATATCCGGGGAATGCGAAAAGCGATTCGATTCTTTGAGAAAAGCCGCGTAAAATAGGGATACCTGCGAAGGCTCCTACCCGAAGTTGCGGAGGGGACCGGCAGCGGGCGCTGCAAGGAGTCGTCACCAACTTCCCATCCATGAGAAATCTAGCAGAATCACAAGAAGCTCTAAGGGAGCTGATGGGGGAACGTGTACTCGTGCTGGATGGCGCGATGGGAACGATGCTGCAACAGCGCAATCTGACGGCTGCGGACTTTGGCGGGACCGCCCTGGAGGGCTGCAACGAGATTCTGGTGCGGACGCGGCCAGATGTGGTGCTGGATATTCACCGAAAATACTTGGAAGCTGGCGCGGACATTATTGAGACGGATAGCTTCAATGGGACGAAGAGCGATCTGATTGACTACGGACTTGCGGACGATTCATACGAGTTAATGGTCACGGCCGCGCAATTGGCAAGGAACGCCGCAGATGAGTTCTCGACACCGGGCAAGCCGCGTTTCGTTGCCGGCTCGATGGGACCAACGCGCAAGGCAATTACGGTTACCGGCGGGATCAGCTTTGAGGACCTGATTCAGGACTACTACGACCTAGCCAAGCCTCTTGTGGATGGAGGGGCCGATCTGCTGATGGTAGAGACCAGCCAAGACACAAGGAACATTAAGGCGGCTCTGCTTGCAATTCGAAGGTTGTCGAAAGAAATTGGCGCCGAAGTTCCGACTGTTGTCTCGGTAACAATCGAGCCAATGGGTTCAATGCTTGCTGGTCAAACGATTGAAGCAATGTGGGCATCGCTTCGGCATGCGAAGCCGCTAGCGTTTGGGATGAATTGCGCGACGGGTCCGGAATTCATGACGGATCACATTCGAACGCTGAGCGGACTGACGAGCGAGTTTGTGTCGTGCTACCCGAATGCGGGATTGCCGGACGAAGAGGGAAAGTATTTGGAAACCCCGGAGTCGCTGGCGGCGCAGCTGGAAAAGTTTGTCGACCATGGGTGGTTGAATCTGGTGGGTGGCTGCTGCGGCACGACGGAAAAGCACATACGCGCAATTGCGAAGATGGTAGAACGAAAGAAGCCGCGCGTGCGACCCGCGGAATCACATCGCGCGGTTTATTCGGGGATCGACACGATTGAAGCGGAAGATAGCACGCGGCCACTGCTGGTGGGAGAGCGGACGAACGTAATCGGCTCGCGCCTGTTTAAAAATCTGGTGGCGGAAGAAAAGTGGGAAGAGGCGACGGAGATTGCGCGGAGGCAGGTGAAGGGCGGCGCGCAAGTCGTCGATGTGTGTTTGCAGAGTACGGAACGTGAAGAGAAGAAAGATATTCTGCCTTTCTACGACAAGCTGATTCGAAAGATCAAAGTGCCGGTGATGATAGATACGACCGATCCGGCAGCGATAGCGATGGCGCTGACGTACTGCCAGGGGAAGTCAATCATTAATTCAATCAACCTGGAAGACGGGGAAGAAAAATTCGAAAAGGTAGTGCCGATTGCGCACGATTTTGGGGCGGCAATTGTAGTGGGGTGCATTGACGAAGATCCCGTGCAAGCGCAGGCGTTTACGCGAGAAAGAAAACTTGAGATTGCGCAGCGCTCATATGAGTTGCTGACAAAGAAATATGACATCGCGCCCGAAGATATTGTTTTCGACCCGTTGGTGTTCCCCTGCGCGACGGGCGATGAGAATTACATCGGCGGCGCGGTGGAGACAATGGAAGGAATCCGGCTGATCAAGAAGGCGCTGCCGGATGTACGGACAATTCTGGGGATTTCGAATGTATCGTTTGGATTGCCGGCGGGCGCCCGGGAAGTGGTGAATTCGGTTTTTTTGTATTACTGCACAAAAGCGGGGCTGGACCTGGCGATTGTGAATACGGAAAAGGTGGAACGGTTTGCTTCGATTCCGGAACACGAGCGCGAGTTGGCGGAGAATTTGCTGTTCCAGCATCCAGCGAAAAACGTGCCGGCGGAACATCCACATGCAGCATTAGTGAAGAACGTCCCCAGCGATTGGCGAGAGCAGAGCAAAGAGCAGAAAGCAGCACTGAATCAATTTCATATTGCCGCAATCACCGAGCATTTTCGAACGGCGGCGAAAAGAGAAAAAGTGCGCGCGGAGGATTTGCCTCTCGATGAGAGGCTGGCGAACTACATCATTCAGGGGACGCGTGACGGGCTGATCGAGGATTTGGAGAAGAAGCGCGGGGACGGTGTGGCGCCACTGGAGATTATCAATGGCCCGCTGATGACCGGGATGGGCGAAGTAGGGCGGCTATTCAACGCGAATGAATTGATCGTGGCGGAAGTGTTGCAGTCGGCGGAAGCGATGAAAGCCGCTGTGAGTCACCTCGAGCAGTTTATGGAGAAAGCTGAGACGGCGAAGCGCGGGAAGATCGTGCTTGCGACCGTGAAGGGCGATGTGCACGACATCGGGAAGAATCTGGTTGAAATTATTTTGAAGAACAACGGATATGACGTAGTGAATCTGGGGATCAAGGTACCACCTGAAGAACTGATTAAAGCGTTTCAGGAACACAGGCCGGATGCTATTGGTCTTTCGGGATTGCTGGTGAAAAGCGCGCAGCAGATGGTGGTGACGGCGAGCGACTTGAAGGATGCAGGGATTGAGATTCCGCTGCTCGTAGGCGGTGCTGCGCTGAGCGGGAAATTTACTCAACAGAAGATTGCGCCGAGTTACGGGAAGGCCGTGTGCTACGCGAAGGATGCGATGACGGGGCTGCGGTTAATGAATGAACTGATGGATCCGGCGACGCGGGAAACCGTGTTGCGGGAACACACTCCTTCAGGCGACGGCGTAGCGGTGACGACGACGGTGCGCGTGACCGAACTCGCGCCGGTGACAAGGTCACCGAAAGTGCGCCCGGATTTGCGGATTGAGCCGGTGCCGTACTTGGAGCGGAAGGCGCGGCTTGTGCCGGATCTGCGGGAAGTGTGGAGCTATATCAATCCATTCATGCTGTACGGACGGCATTTGGGATTCCGTGGAGATTTTGAAAAGCAGCTTGCAGCGCGAGATGCAAAAGCGTTTGAACTTTTCGAAAGCATGGAAGAGGTAAAGGCAGAAGCCGCGAAATGGATGAGGGTTAAAGCGGTTTGGCAATTTTTCGAGGCGGAGGCTGAAGCTGAGGCGTTGCGACTGTTTGCACCTGGAGAAAAGCGGCCTCTACATACTTGGCGACTCCAAAGGCAGAAGACGGGAGATCGGCTCTGCTTGAGCGATTACGTTTTGCCGGCAAAGGATGGGAAGCGGGATCACGTGGCATTATTTGTGGTTACGGCGGGAGAGGGAGTGCGGGAGCGGGCGGAGGCGGCGAAGAACGCGGGATATTACTTCCTGTCGCATGGATTGCAAGCGCTGGCAATTGAGACCGCGGAGGCGTGCGCGGAGTGGCTGCACCGAAGGATTCGTGAGGACTGGGGATTTCCCGATCCGGCGGAAATGACGATGGCACAGCGATTTACTTCACGATACCGCGGGAAGAGATACAGTTTCGGGTATCCAGCTTGCCCGGAGCTTGCGGATCAGGAGGGAATTTGGAAATTGCTGAAGCCGGAAGAAATTGGCGTGCAATTGACGGAGGGCTTCATGATGGATCCGGAAGCGAGCGTAAGCGCGCTGGTGTTTATTCATCCGGACTGCACATATTTTGGAGTGGGAGAGAGTGTGGACGGCAACTAGCCCTTTGATCACACCGAGCAGTGCTATTTTCGGTCGCGAGCGGTGGGGCTGAGACGGAAACGCGAAAGCGCTTCACCCAAATTCTGGATAAAAGCCTCGGAATTGTAGACGTCGGTATCGACCTTTGAGCTGCCGGAAGGCGGGATCGGCTCGACTTCGTCCAGCTGGAATTCACGCGCGACTTCTTCCACGATTTTTGACTGGATTGGCCGCATTTGATCGGCAAAGGCGTTTACCAGGGAATGCTCGCAGAGTAGGTTGATTACGCGAGGAATTCCCATCGAATACATGTGAACCGCTTCGATCGCTTTGGGGCTGAAGATCGGGGGACCTGAGGCCCCAGCGATGCGCAGGCGTTCCAGGATGTACTCCTGCGTTTGTTCCTGAACAAAAGGCGTAGTGCGGCAACGCAGCATGATGCGCTGGCGTAGCTGGCGAAGCTGCGGCAGCTTTAGTTTTTCCTCAAGTTCCGGCTGGCCCGAAAGAACAATCTGCAAAAGCTTTTCCGTGGAAGTTTCGAGGTTCGTGAGAAGGCGGATTTCTTCCAGAACGGGATAAGTAAGGTTCTGTGCTTCGTCGATGATGAGAACGACCGTTTCGCCGTCGCGATAGCGGTCGAGGAGCCAGCTGTTGAGCTTCATGAGCTGCTGGCTCTTGGACTTGGAATCGCAATGAATGTCGAATTCCGCCAAGATGAAATCAAAGAGCTGGCTGGAATTCATCCTAGAGTTGAAGAGGAAAGCGGTGCGCGCGCTTCGATGATGAAGCCAATCGAGAAGCCGATTGACAAGAGTGGTCTTGCCAGTTCCGACTTCGCCGGTCAGCGTGATAAAACCCTTGCGGGTTTGAATCCCATACATCAAACCGGTTAGGGCTTCTTCAATCTGTTTTGTCAGATAGAGATAGCGAGGATCGGGATTGACGTTGAAGGGATTCTCTTTGAGACCGTAGAAACTCTTGTACATTAGGCGATATCTCTTGTTCCGCTTCCTCTGCTCATTCTACTAACAAAGACGCAAAATGCACGCTACTCCAAAACAAAGGGCCGTGTGCGCCACTGAAAATTAATCGTGACGTAGTGATACGTCTGATTGCTCGTGCAAGCGGGCCCGATGCAACCTGCAAGGCCATAGTCGGTGAACTGTGCAGTGTAGTTTATGCCAAGGTTGGTGTATCGGCCTAACGGGCGGTTAAGGCCGCCACCGACGGACCAAGTGTTATACGTCTGCGTATTTGTCTGTATGGCGGAGCCAACAGGTGTGTTGCGGGAAAAACCGGTGCTGAGCTGGCCCGTCCAGAGGCGAGTGAGCCTGCGAGTCGCACCGAAATTAACCTGGTCGCTCGTCGAGCCAGTCAGGACGCCACTTCCGCCGGAAGTTCCATGGGTGTACGCAAGGGAGATGCTTCCATTTAGGAAAGCATACTGCAGGTTCGCGCCCGCATTGACGCCGTAATCCCAGGAATCTCCCGTCGGATGAACGCGGGACGTTGTAAAGTCAGGGCCGGCGTAGAGTTGCAATGCCAGCCGCCCCGTAATTTTTCGGCCGTATGCGAGATTAAAGGAATGATCTCCGTTCGCCTGTGGCTGGCCGGGATAATGGTAGGCACTAAACCGGTAGAACAATCCCATTGTACTTTCTCTCGATAGTGCGTAGTTGTAGCCCAGAGTTCCAGTGATGGAATTACTGTCCACATTTCCCGCGTCAACAAAGTTTAGGAGGCCATAGGAGCCACCGAAGGTGATAGATCCTCGTGGCGAGGTTGCATAGGTGAGTTGTGCAGCGCTAGCGTTGCTGTAACGAGGCCCAACCGCGGCAAAGATTCCCTGATTGGGAACGTTGTTGTTGCCAATGGTGGGAATCACGGGGCCAAGCGAACCCCCAGTACCTGGAGATCCCAGACCAGTGCTGCCGCCAAAACCAAAGGAAGACTCCGGCAAATAGGAAAACTGATCTGAAAGCTGAAGCTGCCAGCGGTTCCAGTTAAAAGTTTGAGAGAGTGCCAACTGTTGGTAATAGCCATTTCCTTGAGCGCTGTTTGTGGAAACGTAGCCACCACCGGAATAATTCATGGCCAACTGATTGTGTCCCCAAGCTTTGATCAGGCTCAGATTGCCGACAAAGTAGTTGTTCATCAGCCAGTCGGAGTTTTGCGTTTGGTTGTAGGATCTGGACTGAAATGCGCCAGACCATTGAAAGCCGGGAATCCAATAACTGTGTTGCAGTCCGGGTGAACCAAGAGTCGGGCTGAGAAGCCCTGTGAGCGGTGTGGTGTCGGGATTGAGACCACCGTTATCCTGGTCCTGTTGCTCTCCGGTATTCACTCCGGGAATCGGAGCAGAACCCGCAGGCTTTGGTTTGTTTCCACCGGAAGGCTGTTGATCGTCCTGAGCGTACGACAGCGGCGCCCTCGTTAAGAGGGTCAGAGTGAGTACGATGCAAGCCCATCTAAATTTGCGCACAAACATATTAAGTCTCGATCCTAAGGAACCACGATGACATCACCCGGTTGAAGAAGGATGTTCTGTTCCGGAAGATTGCCTTTTACGACTTCCTTGTAGTTGAACGGATGCTTAACCTGTTTTCCGTCTTCCGTTCGAAGAACATAGATGTTTTTCGGTTTTGCGAATTGCGTGAAACCGCCGGCGCTGGAGAGCGCCTGTAATACCGTCATGTTTGGCAACAGGGGAATTGCACCGGCACGCGTAACTTCACCCGTGATGTAGACACGACGGCTATTAATTTCCGTGACCGTCACGGTCACCTGAGGATTGGTCAGATACTTTGACAAGCTTTCGCGAAGCGATCCCGCGAGCTGCATTGCGGTCATACCGGCTGCTTGCACGTCATTGAGCAAAGGCAATGAAATCTTGCCGTCGGGCCGTACTGGGATCGTGCGGGAGATGTCCGGCTCCTTCCAAACGTCGATGCGCAATACGTCCTGCGGCCCAATCTTGTAGTCAGGATCGACCGAAGTGACCGGCGGAGCCGTCTTTGCGGGCGGATCCATTTTGGGGGCAGGGGCTTCCTGGGCGTCAGCGAATGGAGCGCAAAACAGCGCTCCAATCAGCAAAAACCGAAGATGCAAACTCATGAATCCTCCCTCAGTTTCCATTTTTTCCGTTGGAAACGCCGATCTGTTTGATCTTGTAAAGAAGCGACTTATAGCTGATTTGCAACTCGCGGGCTGCCCTCTTGCGATTCCAATGGGTTCGCTCCAGCGCCTGAAGAATCAATTCGCGCTCGGCTTTTTCAGAAGCAGCACGGGCAGCGGTTTTTAGCGAAGTACTAGGTGTGGCAGCAGCTGGCGCATATTTCGCAGCCGGAGAGATATCGAGGTCATTTAGGGCAATCTGCGCATCGCCAAGAACTACCATCTTGCGAATGAGGTTTTCCAGTTGCCTTATGTTGCCGGGCCAGCGGCATGCGGACAGTGCGTGGATTACTTCCCCGGTAAGGAGGGGAGCCTGCTTCCCAAAGGCGCGAGAATATTTGTTCAGGAAGTATTCTGCAAAGGCAGGAATGTCTTCGATTCGATCTCTAAGCGACGGAAGCCGCAGGCAAGCGCCGTTGAGCCGAAAGTACAGTTCACGCCTGAAATGGTCGGCTTCAACTTCCACATCGAGGGCACTGCAGCTAGAAGAGATAATGCGGACCGAGGGATCATCGCTCGAATCAGGCTCATGCTGATCCGAGAGAAAAGAGAGCAAAACGCGCTGAGCGGCCGCATCCAATTCTTGAACATTGTCCAAGTAGAGAGTTTCTTTCGGAGAATCCAAGGTAAGCTGTTTGAATTCATTCAGCTGTGAGGAAAAATGCGCAGGATCGAACGATGCGCAATTAATCTTGCAGAAACGCCGTTCTTTGTTCATCGACAGGCGATGAATTAGTCGCGCGTAAACATCTTTGCCGGTGCCACTCTCGCCCACAATCAGAATGGGAATGTTCGTTGGAGCAATTTCGCCAACCATCTCGTTCGCGGCCTGAATGCCCGAAGCAATCCCGTACAGGCAACCCGACGCGAGGGGTTCAGCAATAAGTTCAGAGTGAGATGTTCCTACCATACGTTACTCAAAAGCTGAAAGTGCAAATCAGGTGCCAGGGAGGGACAAGAATTTGAAGCAAGAATATTGGTTAAGCCTTTTGTATCTAGTAGTTTACGTAGAGAAGGGGGTCTTTGGACCAAAACTCCAAAAAACGGATGTCCCAGCAGCCTTCCACTAAGTGGCAATGTATTGCCCACATTTGAGGGGCGGTTGAAGGCCGACAATCCTTTTTGACGGTTCCTTTGCACAACTACACAATCGCGCGGAGCCTTCCCGGCACGACTATTTCTGTTGTGCGAGGAGGTCATTACTGAGGACATGTTGAGCCACTAGGTGATTCGAAAGGGCGCTGGGATGAGCGTCCCGGGCGTCCAGTATGTATTGCGATCGGTTTATTTTGTAGCCCGGCAATATGTCCTCTACGACGTCGACCGGAATGTTGCGCTGGCGGAATCCGTCTCTGAGCTTTTCGTAAATTGGCCGATCCGGCTCGCCAGCCAGTGCAGGATGCAAAATCACCCGGAACTGGATGTTTGGGTATTGTGCCTTGAGTAGTTCCTGCGCGCGGCTTACTACGCTGAAATAAAGACGAATATCATCGTCGGTAACGGCAATATCGCGCTTGGAAATGACGCGAATCAAGGCGGACTTGTTCAACTGCCCCCTCAAAGGAGAGTTAGGCGCGAGGCCAAGACGCATGGGCAAATCTGGAC
>Ga0126376_10000123_pt1 | contig 33643 bp, 34 predicted proteins | sample PanSoiMetPlot_15_FD_92760 | JGI IMG/M metagenome (GOLD analysis project Ga0126376, IMG submission 92760) | Tropical forest soil microbial communities from Panama - MetaG Plot_15 | ecosystem: Environmental > Terrestrial > Soil > Tropical forest > Bulk soil | place: Panama | collected 2016-02-17 | reverse complement strand
TTCATCTACGACGCCGTCAAAGCCTACGCCACCCTCGGCGAAATCTGCGACGCCATGCGCGACACTTTTGGCTCCTACGAAGAGGTCGCAATTACTTGAAAACGCTGAGTTGGTCGCACTCCCTATGAAGAAGATTCGTGTGCTCATCGCCAAACCCGGGCTCGACGGCCACGACCGAGGCGCCAAGGTCATCGCGCGCGCCCTTCGCGACGCCGGAATGGAAGTCATCTATACCGGCCTCCGCCAAACACCGGAGATGATCGCTACCGCCGCCGTGCAGGAAGACGTCGACGTCATCGGCCTTTCCATTCTCTCCGGCGCGCACAACACCATTTGCCCGCAACTCATGAACCTTCTCCGCGAAAAGGGCATGAACGATGTGACCGTGCTCGTCGGCGGGATCATTCCGGAAGCCGACATTCCCGGCCTCAAGCAAGCCGGCATCGCGCAAATTTTTCTGCCCGGCACCTCTACTCAAGACATAGTCGAGTTTATTCACCAGCGCACCGCCGCGACGCACTAAACAATTTCTGGCTGAAACCGTATACTAACTAGCGGTCTTATTTGCTGCGAGGAAGCTGCGTGCCTGCGTCCACTCTGAGCTCCAACGTCAATCGCAAATCTCCTGACTTCGAAAAAAACACGCGCCGCATTATCGAACTCCTTACGGAAATCAAGAACGAAGAACAGAAAATTCGCGAAGGCGGCGGCGCAAAAGCCATCGAATCGCAGCACAAAAAGGGCCGGCTTACCGCGCGCGAACGCATCGCTAAGCTGATTGATCCCGGCACTTCCTTTTTCGAGCTCGGCCTCTATGCCGCATACGAGATGTACGAAGAATGGGGCGGCGCGCCTTCCGCGGGAACTGTCACCGGCCTTGCCACCGTCCGTGGCCGCAAATTCATGGTCATCGCCAACGACGCCACGGTGAAAGCCGGCGCCTTTTTCCCGATTACCGCGAAAAAAGTCATTCGCGCGCAAAACATCGCCCTCGAAAATCGCATTCCGGTGATTTATCTCGTCGATTCCGCCGGCATTTTTTTGCCCTTGCAGGAAGACGTTTTTCCGGATACCGACGATTTCGGACGCGTTTTTCGCAACAACGCCGTCATGTCCGCGATGGGCATTCCGCAGATCACCGCGGTTATGGGCATGTGCGTTGCAGGCGGCGCGTATCTTCCCGTCATGACCGACCACGTTCTCATGACCGAAGGCTCCGGCCTTTTCCTGGCCGGCCCCGCGCTCGTGCAAGCCGCCATCGGTCAAAAGACTTCCGCGGAAGATTTAGGCGGCGCAAAAATGCACGCGCAGATCAGCGGTACGGTGGACTTTCGCGAGCCGAACGACGACGCCTGTCTCACTCGCATCCGCGCGCTCGTGGACAAAATGGGCAACGCACCCTCTCCCATCTTCAGCAAAATTGCTTCGCGCGAACCGAAGTTCCCTGCCGACGAAATCTATGGAATCTTCTCAGGCGATCCCGCGAAGCAATATGACATGCGCGAAATCATCGCGCGCATCGTAGACGGGAGCGAATTCGAAGAATACCGCGCTGAATACGGCGAAACGGTTCTTTGCGGTTACGCTCGTATCGGGGGATGGGCCGTCGGCATCGTCGCCAATCAAAAGAAACACGTGCAAACGCAAGCGCGCGGCTCGGACCAAAAGCGCGTCGAATTTGGCGGCGTGATTTACACCGAAGCGGCGGAAAAATCCGCGCGGTTCATCCTCGACTGCAATCAGAACAAAATTCCGCTGATTTTCGTGCACGATGTGAACGGCTTCATGGTCGGCAAAGACGCCGAGTGGAGCGGCATAATCCGCGCGGGCGCAAAGATGGTGAACGCGGTGTCTAACAGCGTGGTGCCGAAGATTTCCGTGATCTGTGGCGGTAGTTTCGGTGCCGGCCACTACGCCATGTGTGGCAAAGCCTACGACCCGCGCTTCATTTTCGCCTGGCCCACCGCTCGCTATGCCGTCATGAGCGGCGACGCTGCTGCGGGCACCCTTGTCGAAATCAAGCTCAAGCAACTCGAACGCGAAGGCAAAAAAGTCGACGAGAAAGCGAAAAAAGAATTGTACGAATCCGTCCGCGCCACTTACGAACACCAGACCGACCCGCGCTACGCCGCCGCTCGCCTCTGGGTGGATGCAATTATTGATCCCGCCCACACACGAGATGCGTTAATCACCGCCCTCGAAGTTGCCGCCCTCAATCCCGATATCCGCGAATTCAAGACCGGTGTGCTACAGACATGATCGATCCACAATGGAAAACTCCGGCCAGTGCCAGAACAAGGTTTTTCTTCTATTCAGGTCTTCTCGCTATTGCTGCAGGGTTTGCGCGCGCTTCAAGGCTAATGGTCCGCACCAATTACATTTTTCGGCCTCAAGATGCCGGCAATGCCATGGATGTCGCGTTCTTGATTATTTTTGTTGGGATTGCGTCCACAGCTGGCTCCCTAGTTTCGTGGGGTGCTGACATACACTCTAGACATCAGAGGTCTACTTGGATTCGATAAAGCTAATTGAATGCCCACGTGATGCCTGGCAGGGCTTGCAGGACTTCATCCCAACCGAATTCAAAGCCAATTATTTAAAGGAACTTGTCCTCGCCGGCTTCAAGCGCATTGACGCCGTCAGCTTCGTCTCGCCAAAACACGTCAAGCAAATGGCCGACAGTGAAGAAGTAATGGCGCGCCTCAACGATTCCCTTCCCGCCGAAATCGAAAAGCCTGAGATTATCGGCATCGTCGTGAACCAAAAAGGACTCGAGCGCGCGCTGAAAACCCCCGGCGTCACGACCATCGGCTACCCATACTCCATCTCCGCCTACTTTCGCCGGGCCAACGCCAACATGTCTCGCGACGAATCCCGCAAACTTGTCGAAATCCTGCAAAAAGAAACCAAGTCCGCAAAACGTGATCTCGTCGTCTACATCTCCATGGCTTTCGGCAATCCCTACGACGAACCCTGGGGCCCCGAAATCGTCGAGGAAACTCTCGAATGGCTCAAGGACATTCGCGTCCGCACCGTCTCGCTCGCCGACACCGCTGGCACTGCCTCTGCCGAATCCGTCGCAGAGGTTTTCCGCCGCGCCAGCAGCCACATCGCAGGCATGGAAATCGGCGTTCATCTTCACAGCACGCCGATGGGCGCCGCGGACAAAATCCTTGCGGCTTACAACGCCGGTTGCCGCCGCTTTGACAGCGCGCTCACTGGCCTCGGCGGTTGCCCGTTCGCCGGCGACGAACTCGTCGGCAACATTGCCACCGAAGACGTCCTCGCTGCGTTGCGCCTTGCCGGCTACGGCTCTGAGGAAACTGGCCTTCATCTCGAAAAAGTCGTAAAACTGACGAATGAAATCCGCGCGAACTACGCCCACGCGCCACTTGCAAACTGAGGAGGGCGAATGACCTACACCACGCTTTTGTTAGAACACGAAGGCCCCGTCGCGAAGATCACCTTTAACCGGCCGGACAAGCGCAACGCCATCTCCGCAAAAATGATTTGCGACATTCTTACCGCTCTCGATGAATTGGAGAAAACACATACGCGCGTCGTAATTCTCACGGGAGCTGGCTCCGCATTTTGCGCCGGCATGGATTTGGAAATGCTTTCCGCCATCGGCCAGCAATCGGCCCATGAAAATCAGGAAGATTCGCGCCGCATGGCGCGAATGTTTCGCCGCATCTGGAGTTTTCCGAAACCGATGATCGCCGCCGTGAATGGCCATGCGCTCGCCGGCGGCTGCGGCATCGCCACGCTTTGCGATTTCACGCTTGCCGTGCCCGAGGCAAAATTCGGCTACACCGAAGTGAAAATCGGCTTCCTGCCCGCGATTGTTTCCGTTTTTCTGACGCGGCAAATCGGCGACAAGCGTGCCCGCGACCTCTTGCTCACCGGACGTCTCGTCACGGCTCAGGAAGCCAAAGAGCTTGGCCTCATCACTGAAATCGTTCCGCCCGACAAGCTTTTGGCCCGGGCTGGAGAAATCGCCGAACAGCTCATCGCCGCCAGCCCTGGTAGCCTCACCCGTGCGAAACGTCTTCTTACGTCCGCCGCCGCTGCGAGCGTCGACGCGGACCTCGAACGCGCCGTCCTCGAAAACGCGCGCATCCGGGCTACTCCAGACTTCAGAGAAGGTCTAGCGTCCTTCCTCGAAAAACGCAAACCAGTTTGGCAAGGTGAGGACTAGTCGTGTCTATGCTCGAATTTCATGATACGAGTGTGCGCGTTCGCTACGTCGAGACCGACCAGATGGGTGTCGTCTACCACGCCAACTATTTCATCTGGTTCGAAGTCGGCCGTGTGGAATTCATGCGCGCTCTGGGCGTCGAATATAAACGCATGGAAGTCGAAGACGATTGCCACATCGTCGTCGCCGACGGGAAATGTCGTTATCACCATCCCGCGCATTACGATGAAGTCCTCCGCATCCGCACCCGCGTTGCGGAAACCAAAAATCGTGTCATCCGCTTCACCTACGAGGTTTTCTGTGAATCAAATAACGTTTTGCTCGCCTCCGGGGAAACAACTCACGTCATCTGCGGAAAAAACGGCAAGCCAAAATTGCTTCCCGAAAAATATCGCGCAGTCTTTCATGTAAAATCTTCCGCGGTTCATTCGGAAACAAACGCCCAATGACGATCACTCTCACCGGAAACGACCTCACGTTCGAACATATGCATGCGGTCGTCGCTCACGACGAAAATGTTTCGCTCTCTCCGTCTGCCATGGAACGCATGAACGCTTCACGCGAGGTCGTCGAAAAACTTGTCGCGTCTGGCAAGACGGCCTACGGCATCAACACCGGATTTGGCAAACTCGCCAGCGTCCGCATCTCTTCCGAGCAAGTTCGTCAGCTTCAGGTCAATCTCGTCCGCTCTCACGCCTGCGGCGTTGGCGAACCGCTCAGCCGCGCGGAAGTTCGTGGCATGATTCTCCTCCGCGCCAATGCTCTCGCCAAGGGCTTCAGCGGCGTTCGCCCACTCGTGGTTCAAACGCTCTGCGACATGCTGAACCACAAAATTCATCCAGTGATCCCGTCGCAAGGTTCCGTTGGCGCCTCCGGCGATCTCGCTCCGCTTGCGCATCTTGCGCAAGTCGTCATCGGCGAAGGCCGCGCCGAACTTCAGGGAAAGATCCTCGCTGGCGGCGATGCTATGAAACAGGCAGGCATCTCCCCCGTTGCGCTCGAAGCAAAAGAAGGTCTCTCTCTCCTCAACGGCACACAAGGCATGCTCTCTTTGCTTGGCATTGCTCTTTATCGCGCCGACGTGCTCGCCGACACCGCCGATGTCGCCGCGGCTCTTTCCCTCGATGCCCTTCGCGGCAGCCCGGGTGCATTCGATGCCCGCATCATGCACGCCCGCGCTTATGCTGGAGCAGCTCGCACCGCGCAAAATCTTGCCCATCTCAACGAAGGCAGCCAGATTCGCGAATCCCATCGCTCGTCCGACAAAGACCCGCGCGTCCAGGACGCTTACAGCCTTCGCTGCACTCCGCAAGTTCACGGCGCCGTGCGCGATTCCCTCCTGCAAGCGCGCGCAATTGCGCAAGTCGAACTCAACAGCGCGACGGACAATCCCTTAGTTTTTGTGAAAGAAAACGGCGACGGTGACATCATTAGCGGCGGGAACTTCCATGGCCAGCCGCTGGCCATAGCTGCCGATCAGGTTGCCATCGCCATCGCCACGCTCGGCGGCATCGCCGAGCGCCGCATCGAGCAGATGACCAATCCGCTCACCAGTATGCTTCCCGCGTTTCTCACGCCCGAGCCCGGCCTCAATTCCGGCTTCATGATTGCGCAAGTCACCGCCGCCGCCCTCACCAGCGAAAATCGGGCGCTGGCGACACCCCATTCTGTTGATTCCATTTCCACCAGCGGCAATCAGGAGGATTACGTTTCCATGGGCATGAGCGGCACCCGCCGTCTTCACCGGATGCTCGAGAATCTCCGCAATATTCTTGCGATCGAACTTCTCTGCGCCTGCCAGGGTATCGACCTGCTTGCACCACTCAAAACTGGCACAATTTCAACCAAGGCCTACGAGGCGGTCCGTGTCAAGTCTGCAAAAGTAGTCGGAGATCGATCCCTCGCCGCGGAAATCAACGCAGTCTCCGAGCTAATCACCGAAGAAACATTCTCGAAGCTCGTTCGTTAGTAAGTTCGAGGTGACATTGCAGATCGTTGTCATTCCGAGGGCGGTTTTTGTCCGAGGAATCTGCTTTTTGGGGTTATGGAAGCAGCCTACGCCAACGCCCCCTTCAGAAACGACAGCATCCTTATCCCCGCAATATACGAAAACGGTGCCAGCTCCAACGAATAATGCCCGCACGCCAACTCCAGCGTCTTCGGATTCGCTCCATGCTTGTGCAGCGCATCGAGCATCTGCGCCGTCAATTCCGGCAAAAACGTCGGATCATACTTTCCATAAACCATGAAGGAGTTCCGCTCGGCTCCCAAACCCCGCTCCACATACGGCATTGGACTAATCGGCGCCCAGTATTCACGTAACTCATCCACGGTCACGTGCTCGCGCATCCCTTCCCACACGTGATTCGTCGTCATCCCCCCGCTCACGACGTCCGCAAAATACGTGGACACATGAAAAAATCCGCCTGCGTGCACGCCCGCATCGTGCACCATCGTGATGTACCCAACCGAAGACCCGATGCTCGTCCCCAAGATTCCAATCTTGGTGTGGCCCTCTTGTTCCAACCAGCGCAGACACAATTTCGAGTCTTGCACCGCCTGCCGATTCGCTTGAATCGTTAGACCCACATTGGGGCCCACCAGGTGATCCGCCCGTTCATGCCCAGCAACCATGCGCCGGTCGTGATACGGCATGCTCATCTTCACAACGGTGATTCCCAAGCGCTGAATCCACTCGCAAAGCCCACGCTGTCCATGCCACTTCGCATTCCAGTTCGGCAGCAGCAAAACCGCAGGCTCTTTCTTCTTCCCTCTAAACACTTGCCCGTAGACCGTATTGTTCTCGGAAAATGGTGACCGAATCGCGCTTGTGAACGTCAGCACGCCCTCGCTATCCACGCGATAATCCGTCGCGGGCGCCGGCTCAAACCATTCCCGGCTCTTTTCCATTGCTTCCCCGCAATACGCGCGTAAAAATTCACGCGCTTCAGCGTCACTCGCTTGCGGATTGCCGCCAATATGCTCAAGACCCCATTCGAACGGCCGCACCGTGCGGTTATCATCCGTCGTCCATCGCCGGTGCTCGTATCGCCGAATCCTTTGTTCGAACCAGTTCATCAGAGAAATCCACCTACAGATATTCTACAGCCTGCCCCTAGAGTCTGCCCCTTTCCCGACTCTTCCCTTTCGGCCCGAAATTTCCGGTTCCTACCTCTGTGACCACTGTGGCTCTATGTCAAATTCCTTCTTTCCGGTTAGCCATCGGACACGTAGCACAGACCAGTAATTGAGGCAGGTGTCCTGCTATGGCACAGTCAAAGTGTGCTCATTGCCGCCTTCTTTCTTTTCGGCCTAATTATCGGCAGCTTTCTGAACGTCTGCATAACGCGGATCCCGGATGGCGTGTCCATCGTGTCTCCCAGTTCGCGCTGCCCTAACTGCAGCACGCCCATCAAGCCTTACGACAACATTCCATTGGTCTCCTGGCTCGCGCTCCGCGGCAAATGCCGCAACTGCGGCGCACCAATCTCCGTAATGTATCCCGCTATCGAACTTCTCGCTGGCCTGCTCTTCGTCGCCTGCTATCTCACGTTTGGCCTTTCTGCCGAAACGCTTAAATGGCTCTTTTTCCTGAGCCTTATCATCATCCTGACAATCACTGACGTTCGAGTCCGCATTCTCCCTGACGCCGTAAACTGGTTTGGTTTCGGCCTGGGAATTGCCCTCGCCATTCGAATTGCGCCCACCGATCCCACTTGTATGCGACTCGTCGAACACTTCCCCCTTTTTCTCCAAAACGCTGCCATCATCGGCGTCGCTTGCGCGCTCCTGGGCGCCGCAGCAGGCAGTCTTCTTCTTCTTGCTGCCGCCTCGCTCTACAAACTTGCACGCGGCCGCGAAGGTATGGGTATGGGCGACGTGAAGATGATGCTGATGGTCGGCACTTTCCTCGGCATCCAGGGCACGTTTCTTACGCTTCTCTTTGGCACACTTCTTGGCAGCTTCATCGGCCTTCTTCTCGTTGTTGCGCTCTTCATCAGCGGTTGGAAGTCCCCCGTCGCAGTCCGTGCGAATCGTCGTGGCCTCGGCTCCACCTCTGCGCTTCGCTGGACCATCTCCAGCCGCTACCAGCTCCCTCTCGGGACATTTCTTGGCTTTGCCGCCCTGCTCGTGGTCTTCTTCAGCCGTTGGCTTGACCTGCAAGCGTATCGCTTCATGAGGTAACGCGATTGTTGTTCCAAACAAAAAGCGTCGAAATTCCCTGGACCGTTCTTACGGGTACAGGAATCGCGCTTCTCGCCATCCTCGTCGGTGGCATCTTTGTGATCCGCAAACTTTTCCAAAACTCGCCCGAACGTAAAAAAGAAAATCTCAATGCCCCGCCGCGAACCGAAAATGCGTCCGCGTTTATGGCCGCTTCGATGCAAGCCGTCATCCAAAAATTAAAAGAACAGGAAAAAGAACTCGAGCGCCTACACAAGGAAGAGCGCAATCGGGCCGAGCTAACCGAGCGCCTAAGCGAAGAAGTCACGCGAAACATGCCCGCAGGCCTTCTCGTTGTCAATGCGCAAAGCATTATCACTAGCGCCAATCCTGCCGCCGAACAAACCCTCGGCCAGCGCGGCCTCGGCTATCGCCGCTTCAGCGAAGCTCTCGGCGAACGCTCCGACCTTTCGCGCCTCATCTCCGACTGTCTTCACACGGGCAGGATTTACCGCCGCGAGCAAATCGAACATCGCGACGCTGCCGGGGACATCCGCCAGCTTGGTGTAACCATCTCCCCCATTCGAAAGGACGCAGAGGCCGTCACCGGCGTGATTTGCCTACTCACCGACCTCACCGAGCTCGCTTCTCTGCAGAAGCAGATGCAGCTCAAGGAAAATCTCGCTGCGCTTGGTGAACTCTCTGCTGGCATCGCCCATGAATTCAAAAACGCTCTTGCAACCATTTCTGGTTACGCGCAGATGATCCAGTTTGATGCTTCGAATCCCGAAGCTGGGGAGTACGCGCAAAAGATCCTCGAGCAAAGCAACAACATCACTCGCGTCGTCGCTGAATTCCTGAAATACGCCCGCCCGCTTGAAATCTCCGACGAACAAGTCGCTCTTCAGCCGCTCATCGAGCGCGTCATCGCGGAAGTTTCCGAAGCCGTGCCTCTCGTTCGTGTGCGACACGAAGGCCCCTTCGGCGAAGTTGCGGGCGATGAGAGTTTTCTTCGACAGGCCTTTCTGAATCTCGCACGTAACGCAGCCGAAGCCTGTAGCAATGCTCCCAACGGCGGCAAGATCATCATCCGCAGCGAGAATCTTCACCGCGACGGCGCCGGCTACCAGCGCATCACCATCTTTGACAACGGCCCGGGAATTTCTCGCGAGGCCATGCCTAAACTCTTCCGTCCTTTTTTCACCACAAAGCCCAGCGGCACTGGCCTCGGCCTTGCCGTCGTGCAAAAGATCATTCTTCAGCACGGCGGCCAGGTCGAAGCGCAAAACCGCCAGGAAGGCGGCGCCGCATTTATCGTTACGCTACCTCTTAGCCGCCGCCCCGCAGAAGCAGTAGAATTGAAGCAAGGCGCATCTAACGATACGAAAGCCTGAAATGGCCATGGGAGGCTTTTCCATGCAACACACAACTCTGCGCAAGGCGCTCGGCTTGGGATTGCTGGCCCTTCTTGTCTGCGTGCCTGCCCGTTCCCAGCAACAGAATTCGCAGCAATCCGGCTCTGGCGATCCCGTCGCCGACGCGGCCCGTAAAGCAAAAGAGCAAAAGAAAGAGGCGCCCAAACCGAAAAAGGTCTACACGGATGACGATATCAGCACGAAGAAATCTGACATTTCTGTCGTAGGACCCGCTCCGGCACCAACCGACGCTACCGGCGCGACGCTGACAAGCTCCACGACGGCTAAGCCGGGCGCAAAAGATAAAGAAACGGAAGATCCGAACTCCGAAAAGGCCTGGCGTAAACGCTTCGCCGACCTCCGCAAGAAAATCGACACCGCCGAGCAGGAATTGGCAGTTCTCCAACGAGAGGAGAATAAAGCCGAAGTTCAATATTACCCCGACCCAACCAAAGCGATGAAAGAGCAGTATTCACGTGACGATATCAACAAAAAAGCCGCGAAGATCGAGGCCAAGCAAAAAGAAATCGCCGCACTCAAGCAGCAGTGGGACGACATGGAAGATCAATTGCGCAAGTCTGGTGGCGATCCAGGATGGGCCCGGTAACCGCTTCCTCTCAACAGTTCCATTGACCGCACACGCCGCGGAGATCCTCCACTGAGCGCAGTGGGTTCCATGCTAAAAACGATGTAGATGGAACCTCTTCTCCTGGTTGAAGACAAAAACGAACTGCGCGCGATGTTGCGGAAGGCCCTCGAGCGCAACGGCTACGCAGTAGACGAAGCTCCCGACGGCTCCGCCGCCATTCAAAAGCTCCGCGGCCGACGCTATCAACTCGTTCTCACCGACTTAAAAATGCCTGGCGCTTCCGGCCTCGACGTTCTGCGCGAAACGAAGCAAGCCGACGCAACGATTCCTGTCATTTTGCTCACTGCATTCGGCTCTGTCGAAGAAGCCGTCAGCGCCATGAAGGAAGGCGCGTTCGATTTTCTTCAGAAGCCCGTAGATCTCGATCATCTAAAGGTTCTTGTTCAGCGCGCCGCGCGCCAGCAGGAACTTCTCCGTGAAAACCTTCTCCTGCGAGAGGAGTTTGCTGCGCGCTACGGCTTCCCGCGCATTGTCGGCGAACACGCCTCCATCCGCGAACTCAGCCAACAAATCCAGCGCGTCGCCCAAACCGATTCCACCGTTCTTCTCCTCGGTGAAAGCGGCACTGGCAAGGAACTTTTCGCCCGCGCCGTTCATCACCTTTCTCCGCGCCGCGAGCAGCCCTTCGTCGCGCTTAATTGCGCCGCGATTCCCGAAGGCCTCGTTGAAAACGAGCTCTTCGGCCACGAACGCGGCGCCTTTACCGGAGCCGGCAATCGCAAAGCCGGAAAAATGGACCTCGCGCATCGTGGCACGCTTTTCCTCGACGAAATCGGCGAGCTTCCTCTCGCGATTCAAGCAAAACTGCTGCGCGTTCTCGAAGAGCGGCGTTTTGAGCGCGTCGGCGGCACGCAATCCATAGACGTTGACGTTCGCATCGTCGTCGCTACCAATCGCGACCTGCAAAAATCCGTGAGTGAAAAATCGTTCCGTGAAGATCTTTACTTCCGCATCTCTGCAGTGCCGCTGACGATCGCTCCATTGCGAGACCGCGGCAACGATGTTCTGCTACTCGCCGAACATTTTTTGGAAAAATTCTCGCGGGAATTTGGTAAGCCCGGCGTTCAGCTTTCTGAAGATGCCAAGAACCGGATCCTCGAATACCGTTGGCCCGGCAACGTCCGCGAACTGCAAAACGCCATAGAGCGCGCGGTGATTCTTTCCGACGGCCCGAGCATTTCAGCAGATACGCTGCAACTACAAACACAGCGTCCAGAATCACATTCCGTTCCCGCAGGAATGTTGCCGCAGGATTTCTCCTGGGACGGGACGCTCGAAGAGGTCGTCGCCCGCGCCGTGCAATCCACGGAGCGAGTCTTGCTTGAAAATACGATGCGCGATTGCCGCTGGAACAAAACGCGCGCCGCGGAAAAGCTCGGCATTTCGCCAAAAACGCTCGCCGCGAAACTTAAGTCCACAGGCCTCGAGAATTAGCGTTCAAACAGTTGCTCGACCGCCTTCAGTTCTCTTTTACTCCCGTGTGCAGCGCGACCGTTCCTCCTGTCCAAACTGCTGCTTCCACATTCTTCAGGCCAACGCCACGCATTAATTCGCAAAATTCGTCCGGACGAAAGAATCGCGCGACAGAGGACGGCAAATATTTATACGCGGCGGCGTCACCCGAAATCGCGCCGCCGACTTTGGGAAGAATTTTGCGGAAGTACCAGCGGTAGAAATCGCCGAAGGGGCCAGCGGGCGGCTCCGTAAACTCCAAAATGCCAATCGAGCCGCCAGGCTTCAGGACGCGCTGTATTTCGCGCAGGCCCGCTTCGTAGTTCGCCAGATTGCGAAAGCCGAAAGCCGCGGTCACCAAATCAAACGAAGCATCCGCGAACGGTAGCTGCAACGCATCCGACTCCAGAAATTTTAGTTTGCCCCCTGTTTCCGCAGCTGACTTCTCATTCGCACGCACCAGCATTGTGTGGGCAAAATCCGCTCCGATAATTTTCGCTTTTGCTTTTCGCGCCATCGCGAAGGCCAAGTCTCCGGTTCCGCAGCACAAGTCCAGCACCACTGCATCGGGCCGGCCCAATATCGCACTCAACTTTCGTGCCGTCCGCGCTCGCCATACGCGATCCAATTGCAGCGAGAGCAAATGGTTCAGCAGGTCGTAGCGCGGCGCGATTTGCGTGAACATTTCCCGGACTTTGCGCGAAGCGTCCGCTTCGTTCGTCGCGCCTTCCGGACGTGTGCCCTTGCTTGGAGCTACGGCCTGCGTCATTCGCAGTCTCCGCTAAAGCATTTTAGACGCGGGGCAAAATGGAGGGCGTGCTTTACGGCTGCGAGCGGGACGTCTTCATACGTAGCTGCTTTCCCAATCTTCTTCGATAGGACAAACCGCAGCTTATTCCCGCGCGTTTTCTTGTCCGTTCGCATCGCTGCAATCAAACTTGCATCAGAAACCTTTGGCCACGCTGGCAACGGGCCTAGCCGTTCGATCAACGACAGAATCCGCGAGACATCTCCTGCTTTCGTCAACCGAATCTTGTGTCCGAGCAAAGCCGCGCACTTCATGCCCCATGCTACGGCCTCGCCGTGCTGATATTTTCGGTAGCGCGTTTCGCTTTCCAGCGAATGACCAAACGTGTGACCGTAATTTAAGATCTCGCGCAAACCGCTTTCGCGCTCGTCCTTGCTCACCACTCGCGCCTTAATCTCAATCGAGCGCGTAATCAAATGCTCCAGCACCTTCTCATCCCGCCGCAGCGCTTTCTCCAGGTTCTCTTCCAGATATTCAAACAGGTCGGCGTCGGCAATGATTCCGTACTTGATCACTTCCGCCAGTCCCCCGCGGAATTCGCGCTTGCTGAGCGTCTTCAGCGCTAATGGATCGACCACGACCAGGCTCGCTGGATAAAATGCGCCGACGAGATTCTTGCCTTCCGGCAAATTGACGCCGGTCTTTCCGCCGACGGAGCTGTCCGTCTGCGCTACCACCGTTGTTGCAATCTGCACGAGCGCCACACCGCGCAGATAACTCGCCGCCGCGTAACCGACAACGTCTCCAACCACGCCGCCGCCCACGGCCAAAATCAACGACTTGCGATCCGCCTTCCCTCGCGCCAGCATCCGCGCGATGTGCTCCACGCTGCGCATCTCTTTTTTCGCCTCGCGGTCGTCAAACAGGTGCACTTCCGCCGGCTTGTGTCGCCGCAACCCTCGCAACACCGTCTTCCCCACCGCCCGCCAAACCTTCGGCGACGACACAATATGCACGCTCGTAAACTTCCCCAGCCGCGCGATCTCATCGTCCAGCCGTGGCAAGGCTCCCGCCGCGCACACGACCTCGTACGCCCCGCTGGACGACTTCACTCTGATTCGCCGCGCTCTCATTTGGGTCCGTTTGACCTTAGCATATGTGGCGAGGTGCGCCCTAACGCGACGCGCCTTAGGTGCAATCAACTACGCGACCGTGAGTAGTGTAATATCCGAGCAATCTGGGACTCAGCGGAGTCTAATTTCAGTATGCGAAGACACAAATATCTTCTGCTTTGCCCTATTGTCATGGTTGCGTTTGCTATTGGCCTCTGGATTGAAGGGCGCGGGGAATATCGCAGGGAATATGACAAGTACTGGACCGACCATACAGTGTTTCCGATCCAGGTTGCAGGGATGTTGAGTATGCCGGTTGCCGCATTTGCGGCACCGCTGTATCCGTTGGCACAGGGCGGCGTCAGCAGGGCAGGGCTTCTCGGGTGGCTCCTGGCGGTCGCGGTCCTATGGGCCTACATCGGATGGAGGTTCGACAATCGGGGGCGGGCGCCGTTCGTAAAGAGCCCTTACCGCCAAATTATCGGCGCGGTCTTGACTCTATTTGGAATCGTCTTGCTACTCAGTACGGTGCAAATGTTTCACGTCGGCCTAGTCTATAAGGCGGTTGGACTTGTGTGGGTCGTCGCAATATTGCGCCACTCATTCCATTTCTTCAAGGCTCCGATGAAACAGGCGCCGAATCCCAGCCCTCAGTGAGTCGCACCTCGCTCGTGACCATTTCCTTCGTGGTACCATCCTTGAGCGGTCAGATCCGCCCTACTAAAGCCCACTTTCGATGGCACGTTCCGAAAAAACATGTCGCGCTGATTACGCCGTCGTTGGCTCCGGTGTCGCAGGACTGCGTGCCGCTATTGAACTTAGCGAAGCGGGCAGCGTCCTCGTCCTTGCTAAATCGTTCCTAAGCGATTCCGCTACGGCATGGGCGCAAGGCGGCATCGCCGTGGCTCTTAGCGACGAAGACGAAATCGGCCTGCACGAAGCGGATACGATCAACGCGGGAGACGGCCTTTGCCGGCCCGAATCGGTTGCGCTCCTCGTCGAAGAGGGCCCCAAATACATTACGCAGCTGATCGAATGGGGCACGGAATTCGACCGCGCGGGCACGAAGCTGGCCTTCACGCGCGAAGCCGCGCACAGCCGCTCGCGCATTCTCCACGCGCACGGAGACTCCACCGGCCGCGAAATCAGCCGCGCCCTCCTCGCGCGCGCCAATTCCATTCCACATCTCCATCTTCGCGCGCACGCCTTCACCACCGGCCTCATCCTTGAAAATGGCAGCGCCATCGGCGTCCGCTTTATTGACGAAACTGATGGCTCGCTCCATGAAGTCCATGCGAACGCTATCCTTCTCGCCACGGGTGGCCTCGGCCAAATCTACAAAGAGACCACAAACCCGGACGTCGCCACCGGCGATGGCATGGCCATCGCCTACGAAGCGGGCGCAGTCCTTTCTGACATGGAGTTCGTGCAATTTCATCCGACGGCGCTTGCCGTCAAAGGCGCGCCGCGTTTTCTTCTCTCTGAGGCCCTTCGCGGCGAAGGCGGCATTCTTCGCAACATAAATCTCGAGCGCTTCATGAAACGCTATAACGAAGCGCAGGAGCTTGCGCCGCGCGACATCGTGGCACGCGCCATCGTCAGCGAAATGCACCGCACGAATAGCCATCATGTGTATTTGGACATGACGGCGAAGTCGAAAGAGTTTCTCGAAAAGCGCTTCCCGCGGATTTACGCGACATGCTTCAACTACGGCCTTGATCTCGCCGCAGACCTCGCGCCGGTCTGCCCCGCAGCGCACTACATGATGGGTGGCGTGAAAACCGATCTTTGGGGACGCACCTCGGTCCCAGGACTTTACGCCGCCGGAGAGACTGCGGATACCGGCGTTCACGGCGCGAACCGGCTCGCCAGCAATTCCCTGCTCGAAGGACTTGTGTTCGGCGCACGCAGCGGCCAGGCCATGCTACAGGACGCACCCGTAAAGAAGCGTAATACCGCACTGCTGCCCGGCAAGCGGGCTCCGCAACCGGATGAAGCGGGCAGCGAAAAACATCCCAACCACGCGCACGCCGCGTCGCCGCTTCGCGCGCAAATCGGCGACCTCATGTGGCACCAGGTGGGAATTTTGCGCAATGGGAAGGAATTGAAGACGACGCTCGCGCAGCTGGAAGCTGTACAGATTCCCGCAGCAGCTGCAACTCGCGAAGACAACGAGCTAAGAAACCTTCACAGCCTCGCCAAACTCATTACTCGCAGCGCGATCGCGCGCGAAGAAAGCCGTGGCAGCCATTACCGTTCTGATTTTCCGTACAGGGATGATGACGATTTTCAGAAGCACTCGTTGGTGCGCAAGGGCGGCGACGTAAGTTTTGAAAAATAGAAAATTAGATTTGCCACAGAGGCACAGGGCACACAGAGAAAAATCAGAGAATAAAAAATTGAAGTTGGAAAATGGTGGCGGGTGCCGCCACGCACTATGAGCTACTTCGCTTGTAGCGCTTTAATCGCCTCCAAGAAAACGTGACCGACTTCGCCCAAAGTTTTCGCGCTGATCTGCTCCATATTGTCCTGAGGCGTGTGCCAGTATCCGTTGTTGATGAAATCCCCGATGACGTCCACGGAAGGCACATTGCGCGTCAGAAATGAGTCGTGGTCGTCGGCAGCGCCTTTTTCTTCGTCCACAAACAAACCTGTGTAACCCAGCCGCTTCGCCGTCTGGTAGACGAGCTGGCTCAATTCTTTTGTGGAATCCGCTTCGCGCGGAATTCGCGCATTTTTTCCGCCGACAATGTCCGCCAGTAAAAACGCCCGGATTTTTTTCAAATCTCCCGACAGCGACAGTTTCGCCGCCATTTGCTTGCTGCCGTAGCGGCTGTCCGTGTCGCTCCACTGTTGCACGGCTTCTTCCCCATCAAAAAATGCAATCCATACCGCGTACCGTCCGTGTTTCGCACAAAGGTTCCGCGCCAATTCCAGCATTAAGCCCGTCGAAGAGCCGCCGTCATCCGCGCCGACGAAATTTTCCTTTTTAAGCGTGTCGTAGTGCGTCCCAAGTAAAATGATTCCCGACCGCTCGCCGGGAATTTTCACCAGAATGTTTTTCATGGCGATGGGACCGGCTGGTGTCGTCGCATTGAAATCGTCCGTCTCCACCGTGCAGCCAAAAGTTTTCAGTTGCGTGAGAATGTAATCCTGCGTCTGCGCGATGGCTTGCGAACCAGATGGCCGCGGGCCGAGCGACACCATCTTTGCGACATGATCGAAGACGGCTTTTCCGTCAAACCCACCCGTCTTTTCCGGGGGCACAGCGTCAGTCGCAACCTGCGGCGGCTTAGAAGCCACCGCGCTCATGAACGGCGGCTGCGAATTGCTTTCCGGTTTCGCCGCGTCGGCGCTGCCTTTGCATCCGGAAACTCCAACCGTTAATCCCATTGCGAAAACCGTTCCCAACAATTGAAGAATTCTCACCTTTTTCATCTACGCTCCGCTGGCAGCAGTTGCCATTTGTCGGGACCGTTTGCGCAACGCAAGCCACGAAACTCCAACTCCGAGGAAATACAGCGCGAGCATTACCGCCATCACCAAAATCATAGTCAGTGCATCCGGTGTCGGAGTGACGATTGCCGCAACCACCGTAATCACCAAGATTGCGTATTTGGTGTTCTGCACCAGGAACTTCGGCGTCACAATTCCGAAGTAGCAGAGCAGAAAAATCAGGACGGGTAATTCGAACACCAGCCCCAGCGCTACAAGCACAAGTAACACCAGATCGAAGTAATCGTTGATTCGAATCAGCGGCGAGACCGGCCCTGAAAAACTCACCAAGAATCCCAAAATGTGGGGCAGCGCCAAAAAATATCCAAACGCAATTCCACCCACGAAGAGTGTCACGGTCGAGAAAACGAATCCGGTCACCGCGCTGCGCTCATGCTTATAAAGCGCCGGCGCTACAAACATCCAAACCTGATAAAGCACTATCGGCGATGCCAGCACCAAACCGATGTAGATACTCAATTTGATGAGCAGGCCCAGGTATTCTGTTGGTCCCATGTAATAAAGCTCAGCTTTGTATCCATGAGCCGTAAGCACTGTCTGGATTGGTTTTGCAATCAGCCCTACGAGCCTTTGCGCGAGGAACCAGCCCGCCATTGCTCCGGCGGCAATCGCGATCAGCGAATTGATAATGCGCTTACGGAGTTCAATCAGATGTTCGAAAAATGTCATCTGGCCGCCGGTCTCTTCTTCCCTGGTTTTCGCTTTGGTTTCCGTATCCATGTTTGGGGGCGGCGCTCAGGCAGTGTGTCCGTGGCCCTGCAGAGGGTCTTGCAGTGCTTCTTCCTGCAGGTCCTGCCCGGAAGCAGTTTCGTGCGCCGCTGCGTCCAACTCTTCCGTGGACTTTACTTCTTCTCCACCCCGGGCTACTGCCTCGCTCACGGGCGTCACCACTGGCTGAATGGCTTCTGATGCCTGTTCCGAACGTGTCTCACCGGCGGTGGAACCCGAGGGCGTCTCGCTCACGGCAGCCGATGCCGCGGCGGCTTCCATCTCCTTTTTCCGCTCTGCCTCTCGCGCCTGCCGTTCCACGTTCCGCATCTCTTCTTCGAATGCCAGCTTGAAATCCGTGGACGCCTTCCGGAACTCGGCCATCAGCTTGCCCAGTCCGCGCGCCAATTCCGGCAGCTTGTGCGGGCCAAACACCACCAGCACCACGATAAACAACACGATCATGTGGGGAACGCTAAACATGCGTCGGAACGACCCTTTTCGATTCCATTGGCATCATAGAAAGGGTGCAGATAGGTGTCAAACCGGACTTTCCCAGTGCACAAAAGATTCGCATGTTATAATGAATTTTAGCCTGGCAAGCGTGAGGTCAGCATGAAATCTGAGCGTCGTGGGTTTAGCCTTGTTTTGGTCACCTTGGTACTGCTAGTTTCCGCTATCCTTGGCCACATCTACGGTCCCGCCGTCCGCGCCACCTCAAACTCCGCCGACGACTACCAGACAGCCGTCAAGCAATTCACGCGCGTCCTTGACGTCGTTCAGTCTAACTACGCAGAACCAGTTGACGTGGACAAAGAGGTCTACCAAGGCGCCATCCCCGGTATGCTGCGCGTCCTAGACCCGCACTCAAATTTCTTTGACGCGCGCCAGTTCGCGCTGCTTCGCGAAGACCAGCGCGGCCGCTATTACGGAGTGGGCATGATCGTTGCCCCCCGCGACAACCATACGGTCGTTATGGCTCCTTACGTCGGCGCACCCGCGTACAACGCCGGCCTGCGCCCGGGCGACGTAATCATCCGTGTGGACGACAAATCCACCGACGGGTTGTCCACTAGCGAAGTGGCTGACATGCTGAAGGGCCAAAAAGGCACTGTGGTCAAAATTGTCGTCACGCGCGAAGGCTACAACGAGCCGCTCACCTTCACTGTTACGCGCGGCGAAATTCCCCGCCACTCCGTGGACATCGCCTTCCTCATCAAGCCCAGCATCGGCTACATTCGGCTTTCTTCGTTTAACGAAACAACCGATCACGAAATCGCAGACTCCCTCAAAGACTTGAACGCCTCTAATCTCGACGGGCTTATTCTCGACATGCGCGGAAATCCTGGCGGCCTCCTGAATGAAGCTGTGGCCGTAAGCGACATGTTCCTAGAGAAGGGACAGATCATCGTTTCTCATCACGGCCGCGCTTCCCAGGAGCATAGCTATCGCGCCGTTCACGGCAACCAGGGCGTTACCGTTCCGCTCGTCATTCTTGTGAACAACAATTCTGCTTCCGCCACGGAAATCGTCTCCGGCGCGGTGCAGGATCACGACCGCGGCCTCATCGTCGGCGAAACTACCTTTGGCAAAGGCCTTGTGCAGACCGTTCAGCCGCTCAGCGAAAACACCGGACTTGCGCTCACCACGGCCCGTTATTACACGCCCAGCGGCCGCCTAATTCAGCGCGATTATAAATCAATCTCCCTCTACGAATATCACTACGAGCGCAAAGTCCCCGATCACCCCACGGAGATCAAGCTCACCGACAGCGGCCGGCAGGTCACCGGCGGCGGCGGCATCACTCCTGACATCGTTATCTCTGAACCAAAGCTGAACAAGTTTCAAAAGGACCTCTTCCGCTATGACGTGTTTTATCCCGCGGAGGCAGGCGTTGGCGGCTTCGCCCGCGCGTTTCTTGGCGAGCGTCCTACCATCACGCATGAATTCACGGCCGACGATAACGTGATGCACGAGTTCCGGAACTATCTTTCAAAGCACAACGTCCGCTACACAGAAGCGGATCTCGCCGAAAATCTGGACTGGGTGAAACGCAAGGTCAAGCAGGAAGTGTTCATGTCCTCGTTCGGCATGCAGGACGGCTTTAAGGTCCTTCTCGAAGCCGACCCGCAGGTCCAGAAGGCCATCGAATCAGTTCCTCAGGCCCGCGCACTTTACCAAAACGCGCGCAAAATCGTCGCCCAGCGCAGCGGCCGCAGCATAGACCAACCCTAGTTTTTGGGTTGTTTTTGGCTACGACGAACAGACCGAAACTCGCTTGGCAGTTTCAGCACTCCGTTGATTGCAATGCTCCACAACACTTCGTGTGGAGCTACTGGGCAGACATCGCCAACTGGAATGACCCGCCCGCGACTTTCCAACTGGAAGGCCCATTTGCCGTCGGCTCCCGCCTGACAACCATATTGCCTGGCCAGACATTGCATTCGGTCATCCGGGAAGTTACTGCGAATTGTGAGGCGATTATTGAAATGCAGTTGCCGGACGCAGTTTTTTCTTTTCATTGGAAGTTTGAAGCGTTGTCTGGCGATCGCACCCGAATTACCCAGCGATTAACGCTGTCCGGCTCAAACGCAGAATCATTTGTTCCTCAAGTCAGCATACTGGAACAAACAGCACCCGAAGGAATGAAAAAGCTGGTCGCCGCAATGGAAAAAGCTCAATCGAAAGCGCGCAGCTAAAGAAAGCGCAAACGCTCACGGTTGGAAACACTCTTCTGCTTTGCTAAAATGAATTGTTGCTCGTGGGCGAGTAGCTCAGCTGGGAGAGCGCATCGTTCGCAACGATGAGGTCGCCGGTTCGATCCCGGTCTCGTCCACCAAAACTCAACGATATTGTAGGGCCGTCTTCCGGGGCGGCCCTTCTCATTCAGGTTCTGCTCTAACTCTTCGGTGGTTCCTTCAATTTCAGCATCCGTTTGATGATCTCTTTCGCCACCGCATTTGTCGCTCCCGAATCCGTCCGCCGCTGCGCTCGCGTAAAACTGAACAACTCTCCGTCTTTATCGTCATAGACAGTCGCTTTCGCTTCACTCGTGTTGTATGACCCGCCCGAGCCCACGCCCGTGTTCCAGCCTTTCCCCTGTTCCACCGCAAATTGAATCCGGTATTTAAACTCCTTCTCATCCAATACGAACTTTATTCGGTGCTCGTCCGCGTGGTCATTCAATTTCTCCAGCAACATTCGCCTGTCCATCTCCGAGGCCTCGATCTTCACTTTCACAATCTGCGGCTCGGCCGGAGCCTTCGCCCCGCTAGCTGGGAGCGCCAACACCAACAACGCAAGTGCCAACATACTTCCTCCTTTTCCCCACCCGCGCTTACGAACCCAATTCCGCCCGGGCCAAATCAACCGCCTTCTGCGCAGTCGCCGGATCCGTCAGTCCGCCTCGCGCAAAATTCTTTGTTCCTCCGCCTTTTCCGCCAACTTCTCCAAGCACCTTTTTCATTAGCGCGTTCATGTCTTTCTCGACGGACGGGTGCTGGCCAAAGAACACGTGGCCGCATTCCCTTCGCGCAATCAACGCTACGGTCTTCTCTTGCGTCGCGATCGCAGGGGCCAGCATGACCACAAAACTTGCCTCCACTCCTTCAAACACGCGTGCCACAACTCTTATTCCGTTGCGCCCCGCTGGTGTTTCCTTCACGATCTTCTCTGCTTCCATTTCTGCCAGCCGTTCTCCCCTTGCCCTTGCGCTCTTGAGGCTAGCGTCTCGTTCCGCCAGCGCTTTCTCCACCGCGCCGGCTACTTCTTCCATCGAGCACTTCAGCCGCTCTGCAAGCGCTCGCCTCGTCTCATAATCCGTCCGCGCCGCACGCGCGACTCGCTCTCCGCACAAAAACTCCAGCCGCCAGTCCTGACGTATCTTCGTGCATCGCCGCAGTTGCAGCATCCCGATCTGTCCCGTGCGTGCAACATGCGTCCCGCCGCACGGCTGCAAATCTGTTCCCTCAATTTCAATTACCCGCAAAATTCCTTCGCGCTCCACTTCCTTTCGTACACCTAAACCCCGCAGCTCCTCCCGGCTTGCATATTGCACGCGTACCGGCCGATCCTCAAAAATAATGTCATTGGCTGCCTGTTCCGCGGCTACGAGAGTTTCCGCGCTCGGCTCCGTCCCTCGCAGATCAATCGTGCAAATCTCCTCTCCCAAATGGAACGACACCGTTTCCAACCCTAACCTCGTCTGCAGCACTGCCGATAACAAATGCTGCCCCGTATGCTGCTGCATGTGATCAAACCGCCGCTTCCAATCCACTTCCGCCTTCGCCGGCCCTAGTCTGACTGGCCTGTCCACAAAGTGCGCAATCTCCTCACCTTCTTCTACAATCTCAACCACAGCGGCTTCGCCAATTCGCCCTCGATCGTCCGGCTGACCTCCCGAGGCCGGGTACAGCGCTGTCTTATCCAGTACGACGCGCCACCGTTTCGCCTCGTTTCCCTGCTGTTCCGTACACGACAACACTTCCGCTTCAAACTCCTTCGCAAACGCAGCGTCGTAGTAAATCCGTTTGGTAGCCATGAGAACATCCTAGCATTCTGAATAAGGGAACTTTCTCGGACACAAGTTTCGAAAGCTTTTTGATACGCTCAAGGGGCCATGACTTCGATCTCTCCGATGCTCGCCATCAAGGACACCAAGGCAGCCGTTGCTTTCTATCAGGCCGCTTTCGGTGCAACACTTCTCTGGTCCATCGACGAGACCACGCCGTCGCCGGTTTTGAGATCCACGGCGCCCCATTCTTCCTCGCAGAAGAAGCTCCCGATTACGGCACTCGCGCTCCTTCATCCGCTGGTTTCACCACCGTCCGCATCGAACTCGTTGTGGACGACCCCATCGCCGTTCACCGCAAGGCGATCGCTGCCGGCGCTAAAGAACACAGCCCGGTCCGCGAACATACTCATGAAACGTTTGGCCCTCGGCCCATCCGCCGCATGCTTCAGGGCGCCGTGCTTGACCGGTTCGGCCACATATGGCTTATCGGCAAATTCCTCGACTAGCCGCATTCATCTCAATTCAAAATCAATACCAAGCTTCCGCGCTCGCGACAAAATGGCAGGAACATCCTCGCGCCGCACGTATCTGACGCGAAACTCTCCCGGCATCGCGACGCCATCGGGATTTTCGATTTGCACCGTCTCGGCAACAGGAACAAACTTGTCCAGCATTCGGTTCACGGCAACATTTCGCGTCCGCGTTTGATGAATCAGTCGAGAAATCGGCGCCGCGTCAAAATAAGTTTTGATCCGCAATGGATAAAGCACTGTGGAAATCCCCTTACCGCGCAGTTCCGGCGAAATGATGTGCCAATGCGAATAGTTCACCTCCTCGGAGTAGCGGTTCAGCAGCGTATATCCCGCAACCCGCTCGTCTAACGTAATCGCCAGCGCGATATTCTTTTGATTCTCCTCGCCTGTACGAATCGCGACTGAAAGCCGCTTCGTAATGTCTGCTTCGCCACCCAGGCGTTCACGATCGACTCCCATGAATGCCAGAAACTCCGGTGGGCTCTTCAACCAATACTCGACAATCGCAGGAATATCCTCGGGTCGAAGGTCACGTAACCCTGCCACCCCACCTTTCGTCCGGACTCGCCCAAACTCTGCCATCCAAGTTCGTCTCAGCTGGCCAAACTCTCACACCTTCCCGGAATATCCAGCCTCAATTTGGACCAGTCCTAACTGGTTTCGAATCTGGTACCTCAACTGCCCCCCAGTACAGGCCAATTCCCACCGCCTTCAAGGTAAAATATAGCTATGTCCGTCCGCCTCATAGCGCTCGATATCGACGGCACGCTTCTGGACAGCCGCTGGCAGCTCTCCGATGCCAACCGTGCCGCCGTCGCCGAAGCCACACGCCGCGGCATCGAAGTCGCCCTCGTCACGGGCCGCCGCTACGACTTTGCCATGCCCGTCGCCAACCAGCTCTCCTGCCCCCTCACTATGATCGTCAACAACGGCGCGCTCATTCGCACTTCGGACGGCGAGACCCATCTTCGCCACTTGCTCGACAAAACCACTGGCCGCAGTGTTCTCGAAGCCACCAAACCCTGGCGCGAAGGTGCCGCCGTCATCTTCGACCGCCCGCGCGAAAACCAGATCCTCGTCGAATCCCTTCGCGAAGACGATTCCATCCGCTACGCCTACTACAAACGTAATCTCGACCACATAGGCGTCATCTCGCCCCTCGAAGACTCGCTCACTGAAAACCCCATTCAAGTTATGTTCTCGGGCACCGTCTCGGAAATCCGCGACGTCGAGTCCATCCTTCGCAAAGCCGATTTTGCCTCCGGCTATCGCCTTGCCGTCACGCTTTACGAACCACGCGACTTCGCAATGATTGATGTCCTTCCCTATGGCTGCACCAAGGGCCGCTCGCTCGCCGAATGGGCCGGGCGCAAAGGATTGCAACGCAACGAAATCCTCGCCGTTGGTGACAATCACAACGATCTTGAAATGCTCCAGGTCGCGGGAATCCCCGTCGTCATGGCCAATGGCGTCCCCGAACTAAAAGCTTTTGGTTGGCACGAAACCCTCTCCAACGACGAAAGCGGGGTCGCCGCCGCCATCGAGCGCTTTGCCCTCCGCGAGGCCGCCTCATGCGCATAACTCGCCTCGCTCTTCTCGTAGTAATCGCGGTAGTTTTCTCCGCCCGAGCCGCGCGCGCCGAATACGTCGTTCTTAAGAGCGGCCAGCGCCTCGTCGTCACCAGCTACCAGTTGGTCGGCGATACATACAAATTCCAGATCGCCGGCGGCATCGCGGAAATTCCTGCGAGCGAAGTCGTCGCCATCGAACCTGAAGAAGTCTTTCATTCCGCGCCTCGCAATACTCTTGTCGACATTCCTTATGCCAGCCTCATCCTCGCCGCATCAAAGCATCATGGTGTGGACGCCGACCTCATCGTCAGCGTCATCACCGCCGAATCGAAATTTAACCCGAAAGCGATCTCCCGGAAGAACGCGCGCGGCCTCATGCAGCTTCTTCCTGAAACCGCCACCCGCCTTGGCGTGAAGAATATTTTTGATCCCGAACAAAACATCGAAGCCGGAACCCGGTACCTTCGCGAACTTCTCGACCGCTACAACAACGACCTCACGCTGACTTTAGCCGCCTACAACGCAGGCCCGCAGCGCGTCGAACTCTACAAATCCGTTCCGCCATACCGCGAAACTCTCTCCTACGTCCGTCGTGTCCAGCAAACCTACAAAGCACGCAAGTCCGGTTCGCCAATCCAAACCGCTCCTGTTTTGGCGGACGTCCTGCTGCAATAAAACTGAATTTCTATTTTCGATTTTCCAGCTCTTATTTTCGCGCGGCTAATTCTGCGGTGGATTATTCTGCGGCGGAGGATTCGTCGGTGGATTTGTCGTTCCACCTGTTCCGGGATTTCCGAACGGATTCTGCTGCGTCCCCGGCTGCGTTCCGGGAATTCCGCCTGGCTGCGTAGCGCCAGGAATATTCTGCGGCTGCCCAACTGCAATAGTGTCTTTGGTCGGATCCCAGATAAACTCAAACAGGTGATAGTCGCTCGCCTTGTCGTAGTAAATTACCGACCGCCCACGCGCCTTGCTCCCCACACCGATAATGTTTCCGCCTATAATCGCGCTGGGCTCCGCCGACGGCGGCGGGACATTTCCGTTTGCATCCGTGTCCGTCGATACTCCCGTTCCTGTCGTTTGCCCAGCTCCTGTAGTTCCCTGCTGTCCGCCAGGGCCTTGCGCGCCGCTTCCCCCGGTTCCACCAAAACCGCTGGGATTGTTCGTGGTGTTGATCCCCGCCCCCGGCAGGTTTGCCGCTGGCGTACCGATTCCACTTGTGCCGGGGATTCCTGTTGGCAGATTTAGCGGCGTCGGCTGAGGCTTCAAGCTGCCAATCAGCTGCCCCGAGGGGCCTACATAAATCAGCCGCCACGTCCCATCCACTTTGTTCATCGGGTCTTTGTACGCCTGGCGCATGAAATGAATATTGCCAAGCTGAGGTTTCACCAAATCGTCGATCGAGGTCGGAAATTTTCCGTTTTTGCGGTAGTACATTTTGATTCCGCGCACGTACTGATTTCCGCGCCAGATCATTTCCTTTTCGCGCTGGCGCCGCACTTCCGTTTTGATGAGCGGCGCGGCAGTCATCGCCGCAATGAGCATGAGCGTCGCGATGAACACAACCATCAGCAGCGCGTAGCCGCCCTCGTTTCTTCGTCCGTGATATTTGCACTGAACATTCACACGTTTGGGCCCTGATCTTCCAGCATCTTTTGCCCACGCCGCCCGGAGCCAATCTCCTCAAATTCGATGCTCGCATTGTTTATTTTCACGATGCGGTAACGGCCCATCAGCGTGTCGCCTTCGTTCACGATGTAGACATCATTGCCATCTTCCAAAAACGCGCGGCGGGGCGTTCCGTTGGGCACCGTACCGTAGCCAAAGAACTTCATCCCTGCCGGAAGATCCGGCGGCGGGGGCGGCGGAGTCACGGGCGGAACATAATCCTTGTCTCCAGGCTGAGGAACTTTTGGCCTAGGTGGTTCCGGAGGCTTTGGGCCTTCGTTGGAGAAAATGTTTATTCCGGCGCTCTTGTATTCGGATTTTTGGCGGTTTTCCACTCTTGGCCAGTCAAGCTGCGAATTGGGAAAGTTCAGCGGCTTGTAGCCGTGGAGGAAGGTGGAATCGTTTGCATCACTGCTGCCACCGCCGGACGGCCAATACTGCCAGGCCCAGATGCCCCCGCCAATCAGCAGCAGCACAACAAGAATGGCAATTTCTTGCTTCCTATTCATGCCGCCGTGCCTCGAAAGAAAGTTCTCATGTGAATCTTCACACGAATCAAATTCGGCGACGAGGATTCCGCCCCCAGATCGAGCGAATCAACGACGTAATAGTCCCGCGATTTTTGGAGGCCGTTCAGGAATCTGACGACGTTTTCATATTGCCCGGTGATCGTCGCGTCCATTTCGCGCTGCGTGATGTCTCGCCCTTCTGCTCGTTTGTCGTTGAACTTGATGTCCGTCAGCTGCACGCCAGCTTTTCTGGAAATGTCGCCAAGTTCCGCAGAAATTGTGGAAGAGGCAGAGACGGCTTGCGGCAGGTTTGCTTCAAATTTGTCGCAGTCCTGCACATTCTTTGGAAAATTCGCAGCGCTTTTTTCCGCGGCCTCCACATCGGCGCGGAAGGCCTTCAGTTTTTTCCCTTCGACCTCGACCTGTTGCGGCGACGTGGTTGAAGAATTGGAAAGGTGCCAGCTGTAGCCCGCGAGTGCAATGTCCGCCGCGATCAACAGTGCGACGCCGCCGATTATCACCCGCTTTTTGAATGAAAAATCGCGGCTCATCACGTCCTCATATAGTCCATGGACATCTCGAACACCTGCTGATCGCCGCTCGACTGGGCACCCACTTGATTCGAGAGAAGAACTACGTGCGCGAAGACTTTGGAGCCTTCCAGCGCACGCAGGAACTTCAGTTTGGCATCGTCCGAAGCCGCGCCCACTTTCAAAGTGATTTGCATGTTGCCCTTGACCATTTTGGGTGAAATGCTGAGGACGCGAACGCCCGCGGGCTTGACGTGTTCGAGGTCCATGAACATTTGCGTCCAAAGGAACCCGCTCTCGTCAATGATGGTGTTCAGATATGTGGCCCGTTCGCTGAGCTTTGCATTTTCCGGCCGTCTGAAGAATTCCTCCAACTTTGCCCGCCTTACCTCCAGGTTCGCCCTCTCGGTGTGAATTTCCTGCATTTTCGTGGTGATGGTCGATTGGGCGCGGTACGCAGCAAAGACGTGCCAGCCAAACCCGAGAAAGACAATACCGGCACCAATAGCAATGGCAGCCGAGCCGGCAAGGAATCGCCGATGCGTCAGGAGCGGCTTGGTCGCAAGATTTAGGCGGACTCTCATCCTTTGATTTCCTGTTTCTCCCTAATTCCTTTGAATCATCCAGCCCACAAGTCCTTCCAGCTCGCGGTCCGCAAGTGGCTTGGCATCCTGAGAAATCTGCCCTTCCGAGAGCGCGGTGTGAAGAAGCGAACGAACTTCACAATGAAATTCTGTCTCGAGTGGACGGACAAATTCCGACAGGCGCGCGCCCAAGCCTGCGACGCGTACTTTTTGAATCCCTTCCTGCCAGGTGTCCTGATAATACGCAGCTACGGGATAGATTTCTTCGAGCAGCATCTGTGGAGTGAGTAGAGTTCCCGCCGCGGGCAATTCCGTGCAGCGGTAGCCGCACAGGACGCCGTCGCGCACAATTGTCGTAGTCAGCGCGGTGCCCGATATGCGTGCGAGCAAGGTTGGTTTGTGATCTTCCAGGAGTGCCACAGCGGCAAGCGAAGAACTCAACACTACGCCAGCGTTCAAGCCAACGTATTCGGCAAGGCCTTCATACTCCTTGATAATTCGCAATCGGCCAAGAGCAGTGACCACGTCCACGCCACCTTCTCGCGGCGCTTGGCGCATGTAGGAAATCAGCGTTTCGTCCACTTCGAAGGGCACGCTCTTTTTTAGTTTCCAGCGGAGCATCGGAATGGCTTCCGCGGCGGAGCGCGGAAATTCATCGAAGTGCTGAACAAAAACCCGAATAACGGGGTCTGGAAGAAGAATGGCGATGTCGTCGCCTCTGGCGCGCAAACGCGTGCAAACACTTTCGAAAACCGATTTCACCTGAGCCATATTGATGATGTTAGTTTCCACAGCCGAGGGAGCAATCGAACCGGGTGGCAGCGGTTCGACAGCGAATCCATCGAGTCCACCGGTTCGCGAGACACGGGCGGCGGCGATGCGATCCGTGGAAATTTCGACGGCGAGCGAGGGGTGCGGAGAAGCGTCCAGCCACATCGCAAACTTGCGGACGAGCTCGTTCTGATAAATGCCCTTCCGAAATGTGGCGGCTTCAGTCAACGAAAGTCACCTTATTGATTTCGCGCAGGGTGGTCAGTCCCAATTTGATCTTATTCATGCCGCTTTCGCGCAACGTGACCATTCCCTCTTCGCGTGCGGCGCGCTTGATTTCGGAAGTAGGGCGGCGGTCAATAATCATTTCGCGGATGCGATCGGTTAAATCGAGAAGTTCGCAAATTGCCGTTCGCCCGTGGTAGCCCGTACCGGAACATTCCAGGCAGCCGGCGCCTTCGCTAAACATGAAATTGCCCCACTCTTCCGGCTTCAAGCCTGCTTCGCGAAGTTCTTCGGGCGGCACACGCTTTTGCTGTTTACAGTTAGTGCAAATGACACGAACAAGGCGCTGCGCGAGAATGCAGTTCAACGCAGAGACGAAGTTGTAAGGCTCGACGCCCATGTTGATGAAACGGCCGATGACGTCGGTGACGTTGTTAGCGTGGACCGTCGTGAAAACCAAGTGACCGGTAAGCGCGGATTGAATGGCGATTTGCGCGGTTTCCTGGTCGCGGATTTCGCCGACCATGATTTTGTCCGGGTCGTGACGCAAGATGGAGCGCAAGCCGCGCGCGAACGTCAACCCCTTCTTCTCGTTCACGGGAATCTGCGTGATGCCGCGCAACTGATATTCCACTGGATCTTCGATGGTGATGATCTTGTCTTCGTCCGTTTTGATTTCATTAACGGCGGCGTAAAGCGTGGTGGTTTTGCCGGAACCAGTCGGCCCAGTGACCAGCACCATGCCGTATGGTTCGCGAATGTAGCGGCGGAAGCGCCGCATTTCTTCAGCGGAAAAACCGACGACGTCGAGGCTCAAACTCTGGAATTTTTCGGAAAGCGTCTCTTTGTCAAGTACGCGCAAGACAGCGTCTTCGCCGTGGCTCGCGGGCATGATGGAAACGCGGAGGTCGATGAAACGGCCTTTGTATTTCACACGAAATCGGCCGTCCTGCGGAACGCGGCGTTCGGCGATGTCGAGATCGCTGAGAACCTTGATGCGCGAGATGACTGAAGAGTGCCAGTCCTTTGAAATGGGCTGCATGGCGTGCTGCAAAACGCCGTCAATGCGGTACTTGACCGCCACTTCGGCGTCGCGTGCCTCGATGTGAATGTCGCTCGCGCGGCGTTCGAGCGCGGTGAAGATGACGGTTTCGACGAGTTTTACGACGGGGCTGGCGGTGGTATCGCGCGTAACGCGATCGCCAGACAGTGTTTCCTCGGCTTCTTCTTCGACTTTTCCGGGCTGCAGAGTAAATGCTTCTGTGGCTTGTTCGAGAACGCGCTGCGATTGCTCGGTACGCTTAAGGATGTCACCGATCTGACGCGCTGTCGCAACTTTGATGGAAAGCTTTTTGCCGAGGAGAAGTTGTAATTCGTCAGTGAGGGCAACCTGGCTCGGCTCAGCGACCGCAATGGAGAGGACGTTGTTCTGCACTTCCAGCGGGACAAAGTTGTAGCGGAACATCAAGTCCGCTTGTATGGCGCGGAATAGCTCCGGGTCAATTCTTTGTTCGCGCAAGTCCACGAAGGGAAAGCGGTAGCGCTCGGCGAGCTTACGAGCATGTTCCCGCTCGTGCTGCTCGGTGGCGCTGAGGGCCGGCGCCCCGTTGATCGTGGCATTCTGTTGAGTGCTTCCCATGGGTTCCGTTCTAACCGGCGCCGGTTGTTCCGGTAACTGAAATCGAGAAAATCGGTAGATACAGCGAAATCAGGATGAAGGCCACGAACAATCCCATAAAAATAAGAATAGCAGGCTCAATGAGCGAGACCATCGCTCCCAAACGCAAGTTTACTTCTTCTTCGTAGAATTCGGCGACACTGGTGAGCATAGGTGCGAGTGCGCCGCTGGATTCACCGACTTCAATCATATCAAGCGCAAGTTCCGGCATGATGCCCGTGGAGGCGAGCGCGGAGTGAAGCGAATCGCCTTCGCGAACCTTCTGTGTGGCGTTCGAAACCGTGCCGCGGAGCAACTTGCTTTCAATGGCATCACCGGCAGTCTGCAAGCCAGCAACGAGCGGCGTTCCGCCCGTGAGCAGTGTGGACAGCGTCCTCGTGAATTGCGCGACCTGAAATTTCAGGATCGTTTCGCCGACGAATGGCAGCCGGAACTTCATGCGGTCCACAGCGACCCCGCCTTCTTCTGACCGCGACCAGGCGAAGAGGCCAATCAAAAACAAGAAGAAAAGAGCGATGATGCCCAAAATAGTGTAGCGGTAGTCCACAGTGAGGGAGATGAGAACCCTCGTAGGGGTCGGAAGCGTGATTTTCATGTCCTGATACAAAAGGGCAAATTTGGGGACAACGACGGTCACGAGGTAAGTAACGACAATAGCCGCAACGCAAATCAACAATGTCGGATACACCATCGTGGCGAGAATTTTCTTTCGAACGCTCGTGCTGACACGCTGGTAGGCGATGTAATACTCGAGAACTCCCGAAAGATTGCCGCTTTTTTCGCCGGCAAGAATAGCCGTGGAATAAACCTTTGAAAAAACTCCAGCTTCGGTGACGGCTTCGGACAGAGACTTGCCTTCACGGACGCGATCGCGAATTTGCGAGACAACCGGCCTAAGCCGCGGCGAACTGGCACGCTCGGCAAGCAAATCGAGCGCACGCAAAATGGGCAGACCAGCCTTGATGAGAGTGTTGAATTGTTGATTGAGGATGAGGAAATCGGAGCCACTAACCTTTTTAGCGCCCTCGCGATTCAGAAGGCCGCTGACGAGGCTATTGCGAGCCTCAACCGAGTAGACGTAGAGCCCCCGGTCCGCCAGTTTCTGGCGGGCTTCCGTGCTTGTGCCGGCTGCCTCGACGTGGGAAAAGACACGCCCGTTGGCATCCGCAACGCGGCAGACAAATTCCCCCATATCCCCCAGTTTACCTCAACTCAAACAGTTGCAGGGTAGTGCAGAAGAGTTGTACGTTGCGCCAGCAGCAAGGGTGGGCTTTTTTAACCGGCGTGTAATCAGTCTGTTGCAATTCCTTCGGAATCAATTATCGCAAGATGTGACCCGGCCCCGCCATGAGCTCTTCGCCATTAACGATAGCAACGCCCTTGGGCGGCTCAAAGTGAAAGAGCTCGTCGCCCGCAGGGGGGTCATATTGCCAGCTTGAAAATTTCATGTCCATGCGAACACCACCAGCCTCGTTAACCACGACGCGATGGAGCTCTCCTGTAGCCTTTTCAATCTCAAAGTAGGCAGTGTCGTGGGGCTTTCCGGCTTTGCTTTCTTTTTCCGCGCCGCGAATCAGGCAATTGATGCTAACCAGATTTGAGTCCTTGGGCTGCTCTGCTGAGAGATCGACTTTGGAGCAAACGCGACCGACTTTCATTTCCCCGGCAAGCAGGGCCAGAGGGGTGCGCCAATCACTGCTCTCGCGCGTGGCAACGCGTGATACGGTGTGATCGGCCGGGACATAGAACCACGCGAATTTTCCATCAACGACAAATAAATTTCGTTCGGGGGAGGAATACTCCCAGCGCATTTTCCCCGGGCGGCGAAAGTAGGCTGTGCCCGCTTCGCTTCGGCTTATGCGGCCACTTTCGCTGTATTCCTGCAGGAATTTCGCTTCCAAAGTGCGGGCGCGTTTGTAGTTGGTCTCCAATTTTCTGATGTAGATTTGCGGATCTTCAGCGTCAGCTGCGGAAAAGACGGCGAGAAAAGCAAAAACGGCGAATGTAAACTTCATGTTCCCAGTTTACCACTCGCCGAAATAGACGTTTTGACTTACTGGATGACGTTGTCGTTTACCGAGGCAGGGCCGGTCAGGTTGTAGTGCGTAACGTTCGTTTCGCTAGACCAGAAGCTCCTGCGACCGGTCACGCCGCGCGTGACAGGGTCAACGTTCAACGTGTAAGAAGTGCTGGGAACGTTTGTGTCCGGAACATAAGTAAAATTATAGCCGCTCTTTGTGCCGCTCGCCAAAGCCTCGTCAATGTAGCCGGCACCCGGCGTTGGCCCCAAAGCGGTCAAGGACGTTGAAAAACCAATCGTTGGATTCGCGGTGGAGTATGCAATTTCCGCTGTATTGACGGCATGAATGGAAGAAGCTGCCGCGGATTCGTTCGCCGACATTTTTGCTTGTAACAAATTTGGAATAGCAATGGCCGCAATAATCAAAATCACGGCAACGACGATCAATAGTTCTATGAGCGAAAATCCACGAGCCCTGGTGCCTTTCATTGTGTCCTCGAGATCTTCCCGCAGCAGCCCCGCTATTCTTAGCGCTTGCCGGGGAAAAAGACTAGACCTCTACTCCGATTCTCAACCACGGAATCTTACAACCAGATATATACACGTTCATAGCCATACTCGGATTAATTTTTAAGTGGACCAGTCCAATCTAACTCGTAATCCGAAGTAAATAAAGTAGATAAAATCTCGCGAGAAAGGTCCGAAGGGAGAAAGAAAAGCCACTCTAACCTAACGTTTTCGGTCAATCCCCTTGACAAATTTTGCCAAGATAAAATCCAAAGAAAAAGGGGAAGCCCGAAAGCCTCCCCTTTGGATACTGAAACCGCTCGAACCTTATTGCAGTGCGTTGTCCGCGTTCGTCGCCGCTGCCGTCGAGTTCGCACGGATCACGCCGGACTCGTCCACAAAGAAGTGGCGCGTGCCCGAGGACGTGGTCAGAGGATCCGCGTTGATTTTGAACTGAGTGGCCGGCGTTCCCGTAGCTGTGTAGTTGTGGAACGAATAGCCGCTCTTCGTACCGGTCGACAGAGTGTTGTCGATTTCGTTCGAAGCTGCCGGGCAGGTCGCACCAGCCTGGA
>Ga0126376_10000120_pt1 | contig 33822 bp, 36 predicted proteins | sample PanSoiMetPlot_15_FD_92760 | JGI IMG/M metagenome (GOLD analysis project Ga0126376, IMG submission 92760) | Tropical forest soil microbial communities from Panama - MetaG Plot_15 | ecosystem: Environmental > Terrestrial > Soil > Tropical forest > Bulk soil | place: Panama | collected 2016-02-17 | reverse complement strand
AGACGTGCTCCGCGACGTCTCCTCCCGGCCCAAAGGCGAACTTGGGCGATGTCCGCTTTTCCGACGCTGTTGGGTGTTGAGCGGACATTAGCTGGCCAGCCGCTTTATGAGTACACGGCCTAGACAGAACGTATCAATATCGCGATCTGACCGACTCTTATTCGACGTCGATAGAGCGAGGTCATGACAAGCGAAGGCGCGACGGACACCATGTCACTGATATTTGCCGCCGGAGAGCCGCGGCGAGCCATGCTCGCAATGCATGCCGCATGGAACGCTCCTATGCGAAAAGCAAAGTGAAACGCTTCGGGCCAATACACGACGGGCCCGATGCGCTCGTCGATGAGGTCGTTATAGCGGCTGAAATCGTAAGTCGGGGTGAGCTCAGCGAGAGTGCGCTTAACTCCTCCAACTGCGGCCATAGGCCCAAGTAGTAAGCTGCGAATAAGGCGTCGGCATGCAGCGGGCTCACGAAGAAATGGCAATTTACCTGGTGAAGCTTACAGTCCTTGATCATTTCTTTTGCCGTCACCATCGTGACCGGAGCTACGGTTTGCCCGCGTCGCCAGAGCCCGGTGTACAGAACGAAATTAAAGACGTTGCGCACGCTAAAGTGGTGCGGCGCAAGGGCGATCGGCGCAAAGCCGTCATCGCGCAAAGTACTCCCTGAGGGCGAGTTGCGATTGATAGCCACGGTGCGAATGGCAGATTTCACGCCTCCGACGGAGAAGAATACCGATGCAAGGTCGGCGAGATCGCTCGCGAAGCCGAATTGGACTATTGGCGGCCGAGTGTTGGCGGGATTCGCCAAGTCCGCATCTTTCGCGACTTGTGCAATCACGGATGGCCCGGCGGGGACCTCCCGTGTCGCCACTGGCTCCTGATCAACAAGAAGCGCGGTCGCGAAGGCCTCGATGAAGACGTGGCGTAGATTCCGGTCGGCCGTCAGATAATAGTGGAGATAGGAATTGACCTCCGGAAAAACGGCACTGTTGTTGATCCCGGCATTGTATCGAGAAAGCCGCTCCACTCGAAGATGCCGCGCGTGTTCCACGACATCCAATGACCATCGTGATTGCCATACATTCCCGCAAAGCTATCCGGCACCAGCCACGGCCCAGACAAGACGACGCAGAAGATAGCGAGCCCTGGCAAGACATATGTCAGCACAACGCGGAGGCGAGCGACGCCACCGAAATGCATGACGGGGCGAGCAACCGGCAACGACGTCATTATCGGTCCTCGAGTGGATCGCCCGATGCAAAGGATTCCGCACAAGTGCCCAGCCGTCCGACGAGGTAAGGCCAGCCGCGAACGGAGTGATTACCCGCGGTGCGAACCCGTAAGCGATGGGGTTGACTGGGTCAAGGATGGTCGTCTTCTTGGTGGGGAGCTTGAAATCGTTAGGCAAAGATCCTCATGGTAGGGAATGGCCAGTCTGCGGAGCGCTGATATGACGATCGATTTGCCGCGGCGTGTCTCGCACGCTGCCGCGGCGTGGGCCGATCTGGCGGAAGGCATGACCAAGAGTTGGATGTGGTGGGCCATGGCCATGCAGGACATCAAGATGCGCTACCGCGGCTCGCTGCTGGGGCCGTTCTGGCTCACGATCAGCATGGTGATCATGATCGCAGCCATGGGCCTGATCTACGCGCGCATGTTCAACATGGAGATCACCCACTATCTGCCGTTTCTCACGGTTGGACTGGTGATCTGGAACTTTGTCTCCACAGTGATTATCGAAGGCTGTCAGACTTTCCTGTCGGCGCAGAACCTTATTACGCAGGTGCGGTTGCCATTCTCGATCCACGCTTGGCGCAACGTGTGCCGTAACTTGATTGTGCTTGCACACAACATGGTGATCGTGCCGTTTGTGCTCGTCCTCTTCGGCGTGCATATCGGATGGTCCGTACTCGCCATCATCCCGGCGCTTGTCGTCCTTACGATCAACGGACCCTGGATTAGCATTCTTCTCGGAATGATTAGCGCTCGCTATCGCGACGTCCCGCCCATCGTGATGAGTTTCGTGACGGTCATATTCTTCATTACCCCGATCTTCTGGCCGCCAGAGACACTGGGCATCTGGATGCAGGCACTTCCGCTCAATCCACTGTTTGCGGCCGTCGACGTCGTGCGCGCACCGCTGCTGCTCGGCAGCTCGCCCCTCAAATATTCGTGGACCGTTCTGTTGGCGGTTACCATCCTCGGCAGCGCTGCGACGTTCTACCTGTTCGCCAAGTTTCGACCGCGAATCGCGTACTGGGTCTAAGCATGCCCTTCCTACGCGCTCGCAATCTATCGGTCGAGTTCTCGATTTATCAGGGCAGCAGCCGCTCGCTCAAAAAGATGGTGTTTGCAACTGCCATGCAAGGCAACTTGGGGCGCGACTCGGCCGACCGCATCAACGTACGCGCATTGAACGACGTCAGCCTCGACATCGAGAATGGAGATCGCGTGGGCCTGATCGGCGCGAATGGGGCGGGCAAGACGACACTGCTGCGGGTGCTTGCTGGAATTTATTTCCCCACCCGTGGGAAGCTTTACTCCTCGGGAAAAATTTCCGCGCTACTGGACGCATCGGTTGGCCTCAACGCCGAGGCTACTGGCCGCGAAAACATTATACTGCGTGGCATGTACATGGACATACACCCCCGCGAGATGCGCGCGCGTGTGGATAAAATCGTCGAGTTCACTGAGCTTGGCCCTTACATCGACATGCCTGCGCGCACCTACTCCTCCGGCATGATGGTGCGATTGGGATTTGCCATCTCCACCTGCATGCCGGCGGAAATCCTGATCATGGACGAATGGCTTTCCGCCGGCGACATCCGATTTTTGGAAAAAGCGCAACGCCGAATGGAGCAGTTTGTCGGCGGCTCTAGCATCCTCGTGCTCGCCTCTCATTCACCGGAGTTGCTGCGCAAGTGGTGCAATCGCGGCATTATGCTTCAGAATGGACGGATCGCCGCGCATGGAAGCATCGATGAAGTTATCAAGGCTTATGTCGGCACGCCACCGCGGGAGATCGCACCCGGCGGGCACGCCGAAATTGCGCCGCTGCTCGACATAGTTTCGGACGATAGCGATGGGCTCGCGCGTCCACTCGAGACGGTAGTGAGAGAACGGGACTTGGCAGTCGGGCTGACCAACCTGCAGGCCGACCGGCTGGCCCGACACGTCCATCGCCACGACATGGCGGTGCGAAGGGCGGCGGCCAGCGCTCGTTCGAGCCTTTCCGCAAGCGCGGCAGGGACGCGCGATCGGATCGTGCTATTTCTGTTTCTTCTCAAAGCCGGCGGCGAGACGCTGATGGATGTGTTTATCCGGAATCTTGAGACAAAGGATTTTCTCGTCATTGATAACGATGATGTCCACACGTCAGGTTTGGGCACCTGGTCCCCTGTCGCGATCGATAAAGCTTTGGGCCGTCTGCAGAAGAGTCAGATCGATGACTTGCGGTTCGTGTGGGGCCCCTACCGGCATGGCATCGATGCCCGCCTTCCAAAGCCCTGCGCCGGCGTGACGTTGCTGCACGACCCGCTGGAGCGAGCGATTTCCCATTATTTGTGGGCCGACCAAAGCCAGGATCCAATGAGCAGCTTAAAACGTCATCTGTCGTCGTCCGATTCACATTGCCCGTTACTTCTCGACAACTACATGACCAGAATACTCAGTGGCGTTGCGGAACTCGATCCCGAGCCCGGTGCCACGACAGCACGTCATTCGCGCGTATCGGACGCAGATTTCGAACTCGCAGCAAGCAATCTCGATGGCTACATGGTCGTCGGGTTGACGGACCAGTTCGATCAGACGCTGCTTGTCATGGGCCGGGATCTGGGCTGGTCGCTCAGCGATCTCCTCTACAAGCCGCCTGCCAAGCCCGCGCTGCCCACAGCCTCGATCAGCGCCTCCTCGCGCGACAGACTCATGGATTGGAATCGATACGACGCGGCGCTGATTGAGCGTGCGCGGGCGCATCTCACGCGACGCCTGCACGAGGATCCTTACTTCGAAAAGGAACTCGCGTTGTTTCGCAAGCTCAATGCACTGTTCCAACAGGGCACGCCGGTCGAAGACCTGCGTCGCCTGGAATACGCCACCGTCGCCCGGTAGGCCCATGGGCACCGTCGCAGTTGTCCTCTGCAACTTCAATCATGGCAAATACCTGCCCGAGTCCCTCGGCCACATCTGCCGCCAGACGAGGGCCGCAGATCAGATCCTCGTGATCGATGACGGTTCTACCGACGACAGCTGGCGCATCATCGAGACATTCGCACACGAATATTCCAACCTGCAGGCGCTGGCGAACGAGCGCAATCTCGGTCTCGAAGCTTCGATTGCTAAGGCTCTGCGTCTGGTACATTGCGATTATCTCGTCTGGACGGCCGCGGACGACCGACTGTTGCCATCGTTCCTTGAGCGCAATATGGAGGTCCTCGCCCGCTATCCTGGCGCCGCGCTGAGCTTTTCCGAGGTGGTCGTGCTCAAAGGCGATACGGAGAAGATCGATCGCTTTTCCGCCAATCCAGCAGCTCCGCGCAATTTCTATCTCGGCGGTCTACCGGCGTACTTGTCTCCAGATCGGCTCCGCGGGCGGATGAAGGATGGTTACCTGCCGATAGCGTCGAATACCGCGGTGATTCGCCTCGATATGCTTATGGGGTTTGGCGGATTTCCGGCGCCGCTGCGCTGGTTTGCCGACTCGTTCACTTGCACAGCCCTTGCAATGCGCCATGGCGCGTGCGTGCTCGCGGAGCCGTTGGCGCTTATCCGCTCGCGGCCTGAAAGCTATTCCCAAACTATGCGCAACGTGCCGCAACAAACGCAGGTGTTGAATGCGTTGCTGGAGTTATTGGCGCAGCCTGAATTGCGCGACGTCCGCGCTTTCATGAAAGAGTGCCCCTCTAACCTCACGGTTTACGATCCGTTGCTTCTCAAGGTTTTGGCGAGGAAGCCGCGCGATTGGGATGTTTTCGTCGCCTACGGACTCTGGAAGTTGCGCGAATACGCAACCCGACAAAGATATCGCGCCCGGCATGGCGGGGCTCAATTGTGGAGCACTGCCCGCAAGATCTGGCATAGAACCGAATCCTAAACAAACGAGCGCCGCCGCACAGCTCTATGTTCCAGCTCGTGCTCAGGCTGTCTTGAACCCGTTCGCGCGAGGAGGCTTGGGAGCGTAGATCACTGCATTCTTTCCGAATAGCCTGGAACAAAAAACATCGAATAGCTGGGAAACTGGAAACACGAATTTGTCCAACGTGAGCAGCATAGGGTTTAATTTCCCTCACAATTACCGATTCCTTTGAACAAGCGAGCAAATAAAAATCCCAGCGAGTCTTGATAGAAACATTTCTCGACTTGAAGCCCCGCCTCCCGGAACGACTCCTCGAGCGTCCTAGGGTATAGCGGCGGCAGTGCTCCGCCCGATCCCGCTCCACAGACATTCAAACGCTGGCACCCAGAATTTCGAGCGGCGGCCCGGTTTGAGACTGGCATAGAGCTTTCTGAGTGCCTCGATGTTGTTTTCGATGTGCTCCAACACCTTCGAGGAGTAGACCAGATCGATCGAGTTCGGCGGCACATCTGTCGCGTCAGTGATCACACTAAAACCCTCACGCTTGAGGACATTGTTGGCGTCTATTTCAAGACACAATATGCTTGCGGCTCGCGCCCGTTCACGAATGAGAGTCGAGATCGTGCCGATGCCAGCGCGGAAATGTAATAGCGATTGTCCTGGTCATTGCTTCCCGCCGGGAATCGCTTTGGATCCAAAGGAGTGTTATTGAGCCGGAGGCTGCTCATTGTCGCCAGAGAGACTCGCCTCCCGCAACACGTGTTGACCGGCTACTCGCGCGGTAGTCCCGCTCCGAAATCGGGCTACAACAGACCTTCGAATGTTGGTAATACGCGCAATGCCGAAGAATAGATATAAGCGAGCAAAAGCCATGAGTGCTTGTCAAAATGATCGCTGAGTCCCTCGATCAGGCTATTTGCACCGCCGCAAGCCGTGGGGAGTTAGATTCTGTCCGCAGGGCTCATAAACGTGGCGCTAATCTGCGGGCGCACGATGATGAACCGCTCTGCGAGGCATGTGCGGGTGGCTACATCGCCGTTATCCGGTACCTCCACGCAAATGGCGTTCCGCTGAACGCGCGCGATGATGAGCCACTCTGTCGGGCATGTGACGGAGGACAGCTAGAGGTCGTCAGTTACCTTCACAAAAATGGCGTTACGCTGATTGCACGGGACAATGAACCTCTCTGTCGCGCCGCCGCAGCCGGCCATCTGGAATTGGTCCGATACCTGCACGAGCTAGGGGGGGACATTTCCACGCGCGAGAATGAGCCACTGCGCCGCGCGGCGGCCAGCAGACATGCGCCAGTTATACGGTATCTGCACGAGGCCGGCGCTGCCACACGCTTGCTCTCCCCTGGAGCTCGTCAGGCCATAGAGCAGATGCGGGAGGAATTGCGTGCCGCGCCGGTGGTCGATCACGCATCCGCCTTCTGGACAGACATGGGCCGCGTTAACGAGCAAATCTTGGACTGGGCTGGGGAAAACAATTTCAAGCGCACGCTCAACCAGAATTACTTCAACTTCGTCCCTGTCGGTCCTGACGATCCGCGCATGCTGCGTATGCGCCGGCTGGTCAATCATCTCGGTCCCATCAAGCTCGACCGATACGCCATGGACGACCCCGACTGCGATCCAGCATCCTGGATATCGTGGTATCCAAACTACTACATCTTCAAGGAGCCGAATCGCGATGCCAAGCGCGAGCTTTACCGCGAGTATCTTGCGCTTATGTATGAATATGTGCTGCAGCGCGACCGCTCTGGACTGCTCGCAAAAGTCGAGGAGCCCGAATTAGGCAAACCCATGTCGGTCCGTCGCAATGGCAGGTTGATTTCGCAAGACATCGTCAATTCTCTCCGCGAGCGGAACTCGATCATGTCCTCGGTTCAGCTAGGCAGTCACGCACCTTTCGATCTCGCGGAGCTCGGCGCCGGCTATGGGCGTCTCGGATATCTCATGCTGAAAACGACGGCGTGCCGGTACTTCGTATTCGACATTCCTCCTGCACTGTATCTCTCGCAATGGTATCTCACCACGCTTTTTCCCGAGCACCATGCTTTTTTCTTTCGTCGCTTTGAGCGATTCGACGAAATCGAAAGCGAGCTGTCCCGGGCGCGCCTCGCTTTCTTTACGCCGAATCAATTGGCCAACTTTCCGTCCGGCTATTTCGACGTCTTCGCAACCATCAGCTCCATTCACGAGATGAGGCGCGATCAGATCAGCCACTACATGACACTGATGGGGCGAACGACAAGAACGGCGCTTTACCTGAAGCAGCAAAAGGATTACGTGAATCCCGTTGACAACCTTGTCATCGGAAGAAATGACTACCCTCTCCCTGCCGGATGGTTTATGAGCCTCGAACGGTTCGATCTGATAAATCCCGGCTTTTTCGAACGCATCTACCATCGCAAATAGCCAGCAAACTTGGGCTCATTAGAGCTCTTCCCCTGCTTTATCCCGCAGATTACGCGTGACGAGAAACAGATACGCCCTCAAAATTTGCCTCCACGCGCGAACGGAAAGCGACACCGGTCCTAGGTGCATATTTCGGTGCCAATCTAGCTTTGCAGGCCCGCATCCAACTCGCTGCAAAGATACAGCAGAAGTTCGCAATTTCCGACCTTTCGAGGTCATGTCTCGCCGCTCGGACACCACTCCACGCGGCACGCCTCACCACGGCTCAGGGAGAAGTTGCCCTCACATAAAGGACAGTCCGACGAACCAACCCCTTGCTCCCGCTGGTCGCGCTCGTTGTCGCGGCTGGGATCGAGCTTGGTGGGTTTCTGGTCTCTTGTTCGAACACCCGGCGCGGCGAGACTATGCCCGCGGCTTGAGGCACAATCGCAACTTGAATAGATTGGAGCCCGCAGATTTCAAGCACTCTACGTTGTGGGGGAACGGTGCCACACGGAAAGCCGCAATACCCGCGCCCTTCGTATGATCTGTGACGTCTGCAACTCCACGCAATCCGAGGTTTTGTTCCAAGCCAAGGATTACGAACATGGCATACCCGGCAGCTGGAAGATTGTTCGATGCAGCTCTTGCGGTTTGCTCGCCCAGGATCCGTTGCCGGCGCCGAGCGGCATCGCAAATTTCTACCCGGCCTCTTACTCGGCTTACAACAGCGATACGATCATCAGCTGGATGTCCGAGGCGGTATTTGCCCAAGATGCCCGGCAGATTTCCCAGCTGGCGCCCAAAGACGTCTGCATTCTGGACGTCGGATGCGGAAACGGGAGGGCGCTGCTTGCCATGCGGGGCCGGGGCTTCAGACGGCTTGCTGGGCTCGAGATAGATCGCGAGGCTGCGCAACGTGCCAAACAATCTGGATTGGATGTGCGTTGCAGCGAGCTGATAGATACGGATTTCGCTGACGGAAGTTTTGATCTTATGCGCATGGGGCATGTCATCGAGCATGTGCTCGATCCCATGGCCACACTTCATCGCGCCTACCGCCTCCTCAAGCCCGGCGGCATTCTGATGGGCGAGACCCCGAATACGGATTGCCTCGACTGGCGGATTTTCAAAAAATATTGGGGACCGCTGCATGTCCCGCGCCACATATTCATCTTCGACGACCGCAATTTGCGGCAGGCATTACAACGTGCCAATTTCGTGGATATCGAGACGGGGTTTGGCTTGCGGACCGTGGGCTGGAGTGCCAGTGTGCAAAACCTGTTGGCTGATCGCGCCGGCGTTTCCATTCCGCCGTCCGGGCGAGTACCGTGGTACAGTATCTTGATCGCGATTTTCCTTCCGGTCACGCTGATTCAGGCCGCCGTCGGCGAGACCGCAACGGTCGCGTTTCGAGCGCGAAAGCCCGCGCGCAACCGACTACGTTCTCGTGATCTTCCCCCCGTAAGTTCCAATTTTCGTTGCAGTTAACGTGTCGCGTCTGGCATAAAGCCGCCGGCCCGCGATTACCTGCAGGGGTTCACATGTGCGAATTCAAGCCTGCACTCAATTCAATCGTCTCGCCCCTTGTCTGGCGCTCGTTGCTGAAGATAGATGAGTCGCTTCATTTCCCGTCGCCCCCTGGTCACCGTATCCAGCACAAGGCCTGCGACGATCGACAGAAAGGCCAACAGCATGAGTCCTGTAGCAAGGATTGCCGTCGGTAGCCGCGGAACGATTCCTTGCTCGAAATAGGTAATGAATATCGGGATGGCGAGGCCAACTGACACGATCGCTAATATAGTGCCGAGCCCAGAAAAGAAACTCAGCGGCCGCTCCGAACGGTATAGCCCCACGACAGTAGCCAGGATGCGGAGACCATCGCGCCAGGTGCTAAGCTTCGATGCCGATCCTTTCGGCCGTGCGTAATAAGGTGTAGGAACTTCGCCGGCCGCGAGATCGAGCTCGACCACGTGCGCCGAGAGTTCGATTTCGATCTCGAACCCGCTCGACAGCACTGGAAACGACTTCACGAACCGCCGCGAAAACACGCGATAACCCGAGAGGACATCAGTAAACGTCGCGTTGAAAGTCACAGCGAAAAAACGGGTGAGCAACCGGTTCCCAGCCTCATGGCCGGGGCGGTAAGCACCCGGCTCCTCCGGCACTCGCGCCGCTATGACCGTATCGAGCCGGTCTTCGATCAGACGGGCGATCATAACGCGGACGCTTGCGGGATCATAGGTTGCGTCGCCGTCAACTAGAACGTAAATGTCGCCATCGACGTCAGCGAACATCCGCCGTACTACGTTGCCCTTACCCTGACGCATTTCTCGTCGCACCAGCGCCCCCGCGGCACCGGCGATCTCGACCGTGCGGTCGGTCGAATTGTTGTCGTAAACGTAGATCGTGGCTTCGGGCAGCGCAGCGCGGAAATCGGCGATCACCTTGGCAATGGTCGTTTCCTCGTTGAAGCAGGGTACCAGGACTGCCACCCGCTGCCCGAGCGCGCCGCGCAATCCGTCCGCGCCTCCCGCCATCTCCAGCTTCGACATCAATCCGCCCCTTCCGCAACCGCTGACACCGAGGTAACTTACTCTCGCCAGAGGTACTAGCCGCGTGTATGTACATGTACTCGCGAGTACGAAAACCGTCGCGGAGTCACCACTTCCGCCGTTGAGTTGCATGATCGGTTTGTTCGCAGGGGGATTCCGACAGCGCGCGTGAACAACCGCCATTCACGCGTGCAGTGCAATCGCTTGGGCGTTGCCCAATCAATCGGCGGCCAACTTCACGCCGCCAACGCGAGTTCGCGCTCTTCGCGCCAGCGTTGCGCAAGATAGCCGATATATCCAGTACCCAAAGGAACTTGGATCCCCTTGCGCTCCAGAATCTGCCGGACGGCGGGTAGATTGTAGTAGGGCGCAGTCGGAAGGAGGTGATGCTCAAAATGGTAATCACTGCCAAGCGGGCCGACAATGAACCGCTCGAGAAAGCTGGCGTTCGCACTACGTGACAGCCAGCGGCCTCGCGACGCTACATCATAGCCGGCTTCAAACGAGTGCTCGCAGGCGGAACGTAAACGGATCTGTGCTGGATAGAGCGTCGCCAAAGGCAGCAAGTAGAAAAAGAAATAATACTGTGGACCAATCACGATCCAATAGTACCCAAGCAGCAGCGCTTGGGCCGCCGCGATCGGCACCATCATACCCAGCCGGTTCAAGAAGTTCCTAATGATAATTTTTTCCCACGGGTCCCACGGGCGCTGGTCATAGGTCTTCCGAGCGGTCTGCATATATTGAAGGAGGCGCTTGAAAGCCGTCACCAGCATCAAATCCTGCAGGCACATGAGCAAGAGCTTCCGCGTCGGCTCATCCGGCCGGCCAAAGAGGATGTCGCCGTCATCTTCCTCGTTCAGGAAGGCATGGTGCATTTGAAGCGACAGTGCAAATCCAGCCCGGCTGAACCCGCGCAGAGCACACGCTATTTCACCGGCAACCGTGTTTCCACCTGGTGTCCGACACAAAAGAGGCATGACCACTGGCATGGCCAACCTGTGTTAATGCATTGAAGTTATGGATGGAGAGGACGACGCAGACGACGACAGTAATCCAGCTCGGATAGATCCAGTACGGCCAAGGCACCGCAGCCGTCGTTGCCAGTGCACCCAGGAAATCGAGGACGGCGCGGCGATCATTGAAGGCGTAGATCGCCTTCAGTTCTTCCTTCGAAAAACCAGCGGCTTTCAGATACTCCCGATAGGCATTTGGACCGACGGCGGGCGAAGCGCTGCCCGCGGCAGAAGGTGATTGGCATGGCGAAGAGAACCCCAAAAGATGCCGGCCCGACGGTTGCGGGCATGAATAGCCCATTTCCGACTTCTGGCAAGTAGCCGGATCAACTAATATTTGCGGTATGATATTACCAGCAAGCTTCGCTTGGACGCAGGCATCCGGCATGAACCCCTCCCGCACCGGAATCGAACCCCCTGTGTGATCGAGCTCCGGCATCCCTCACCGTTGAAGCTGCGCGCCATAGACCAGCGAGCCGTCCGGGCGCAAATGCGCTGCATCGGTCATGCGCGCCGGCTCGATGCGCTCGGCACCGAGAATGTGAAATACGGACTCACCCGCTGCCAGCAAATAGTCCGCAATGATTCGGCGATGACATCGCCACCAGACCGCCTCGGCGCACATGACGGCGCAGCGCCGCTCGTGTCCCAATTCGCGCAACCGGGCGAGACCACACCGAAACGATTGAGTGAGCGCGTAATCCGCGTAGTTATGAAAGCTTTGGTTTTCCCAGAACGCGTTGACATCCGGCGAGACGTCATGCGCTCTCGCGCGCCGGCCGCCCAGCGGCAGAATATGTTCGTAACCGATGGCAAGCGGCGCCAGTGTTTGGACAAACACATCGCCATTGTACTGCGGATTCGTGCGCGAGCGGGTCATCTTGCGGACATCGGCGACCATTCCGATCTTCGCGCTCTTGAGCAGCTCGACGAACTCGCTCGCGGGGCGAGTCGAATGCCCGATGGTGAAGAACGGATGCGCCATGTGTCACTTTGCATTACCGGCGTATGCGTCGAAGTGCGCTTGCCTTGTGTAGAGCCACGTGGTCGGTCTTGTCGCTCTTGATTTCGTATTGCGGTTCTTCCTTGGTCGCGTGGTGGACGTATCCTTTGTAATCCACGTCCTTCGTGTGCACCCTGATAATTCTCCCGCTGACTCGCCCGGCCTCCGAATTCCAGCTCACCCGGTCACCCCTCTTCAATCGCTTTGGACGGCCGGTCACGTCGTAAATCCTCGTCGGTGGAGACCGCCCACTCGAACCGCGCACAAGCCGGAGAAGTTCCGCTTTTGCGAAGCTCGAAAAACAGCCGGACGCTTTCCTCCGAGGGAACTCGGAAAGCTGCACGACGGTTAAGCGTTTACGACGAATTTAAGGCAACGCGCGTCTCTCGAACCCGAGAAGCGCGTGAAGGAGGCATTACATGGCTGATACAGCGATTATTGAGCGTGACGTGATCGTCCCCGACGAATCCGGAGCCGGCCGCACGCCATTCTCCTGGAGTGCCGCAATCGCCGGCGCATTGGCGGCAACGGCCGTCACCCTCATCATTGTCGCGCTAGGCTCGGGCATCGGCCTGTCCTTTGCTTCGCCCTATGGCGGACCATCGGCAACGACCATGACCGTCGCCGCAGCCGTCTGGTTGGTCATGGCCGAGACCATGGGGTTTGCCACCGGCGGCTATCTCGCAGGCCGGCTGCGCAGTCCGGCCTACGATGGGGTGATGGGCGAGACCACCTTCCGTGATGCGGCGCAGGGCCTGATCGTATGGGCGATTGGCGTGATGGCCATGGCCCTCCTTGCCGGCTGGGTGAGCTTGTTCGCCGCGGGTGCCACGGCGCACGTAGCCGCAAGCATGAACCCAGCAGCAGGCAATGGACCTGCCAACATGGCTTCGACGAGCGGCCCGACGGACTATTTTGTCGATCTTATGTTCCGCCCTGCCCCATCAACCGCAACCGCCGGCGGCCAGCGGCCAGCGCCGGAGACGGTCGGCATCGCACCGGCGGGCGCGCAGGGTGCACTCAGCAGCGAAGCGCGCGCCGAGATGACGCGGATCCTCGCGCGCAGCCTTGTTCAGGCCCGCATCGACGACGCCGATCGCGCCTATCTCGCGCAGGTGGTCGCTGCCCGCACCGGCCTCTCGCCGGATGAGGCGCAGCGCCGCGTCAGCGAGGTCGAATCGCGGGCGCGCGACGCCGCGGACAAGGCCGCCAAGGCCGGAGCCTACTTCTCGTTCTGGGTCTTTATGGCGCTCTTGTTCGGCGGCGCGGCGGCAACGCTCGGCGGCATCCTCGGCGGGCAACTGCGCGATGCGGAAATTCGCCCGAGATAGGAACGCAATAGCAAATTAGAGAGGCACATCATGTTCGGTTTGGTTGTCACGCTCCTGATCATCGCGCTGATCGCGGCGGTGTTGGGATTTGGTGGAATCGCATTCGCGGCCGTGGAAATCGCGAAAATCGTGTTTTTCATCGCCCTGCTGCTTTTCTTGATCACCCTGCTCGTGGGAGCGGTCGGCGGCGCACGACCCGTGGCTTAGCCCCTGTGAGAGGGCGCGCATCGCAACCATGCCGCTTTCTCGCGACGTGGCTGTGTGAAGGAAACAAAAAGAAGCCCCGGTTTGCGTCGAGGCTTCTTCCATTTGCGGGTTTCCGCCGTGGCGCGGCTTAGCGCCTCGGAGCCGGTGCAGCCGGACCTCCGACCGTGCCGCCGCTTTCGCAGACCTTCACGGTCTTCATCCCGGCCTCGGCTTCTGTTCGTGTGGTATAGGCCGTTCCCGGACCCACGATATGCATCGTTGTGGTGGTGGGTCGCTGTTCGACGATGGAGCAGCGCTTCGTCGTGGTGTCTTGGACGATGTAGAACTCTGCTGCGAGCGAGGGCGTGACAAATGCAGCCAGTCCTGCCGCGGCAATCAGCAATTTAAGCTTCATCGAAGTCCTCCTGGGTTGCAGTAGGAAAGAAACCAAATTCCCACCCCGTTTGTTCCACCGCGTTCCCTTGCCGTCCCGTGCCACCGGCCAAACCACAGTCGGAACGGGCAGCTTGACGAGCTCATTGACATGGAGAGGAAGGACGACAACAGAACATGCGCCAGCAGCCCGTATTTGAGTGGATGGCCCGGCTCGGCTATGCGGCGCGCGGCATCGTGTTCTTGATTGTCGGCATCTTTGCCGCGTTCGCAGCGATGGGAGCGCGGCAGCGTGCACTTGGTACCGAAGATGCCTTGCGCGCCGTTTTGAGAGAACCCTTCGGCCACCTTATGCTCGCCGCCCTTGCCGCCGGGCTCTTGTGCTTTGCGGGCTGGCGCTTGGTGCAGGCTTTCTTCGATACGGACGAAGACGCAGACAGGGCGAAGGCGCTCATGCGACGCATCGCTTATGGAACAGCGGGGATATTCTACCTCGGCTTCGCCGGCATAGTGCTGAGCGGGCTAATGAACGAGCGTCGCGCTGGAAGCAGCGATCGAGCCGCCCAGGATTGGACGGCCTGGCTATTGGCACGGCCGTTCGGTCAAGCCATCGTCGCGGCGATCGGGCTCGGCATTGCAGCGGTAGGCGTTGGGATCGGCGTCGTCGGGTTTTGGGGTGAATTCAAGCAGCGGCTGGAGCTGAAACAAAGCGAGCGACAGCTCCTCACGGCGTTCAGCCGATTCGGCTTTGCAGTCCGCTCGGTTGTGTTCACCATAATTGGAGGGTTTCTCCTCTCCGCGGCACTTACTGCCAACTCGCGCGACGCAAAAGGTCTTGCGGGCGCGCTGCGGCTCATTCAGCAACAACCCTACGGGTCGATACTGCTGGGTATTGCCGCTGCGGGATTGCTCGCCTTTGGGATTTTCGAGGTGGCCGAAGCCCTCTTTGGTCGGATCCGGGCGCCCTCGCTTCATCGGGCAGGCGCTAAGAGCGGAGTCGCACGCTGATGACCCACGAATCCCCGCCCGTGTTGGATTTTCCAGGCATGGCACAAGCAGACCTCGCAGCGCTACGGAGCGCGGTCCAAGCGCTCGAGCGTCCCAGCCTCGCTGCGCGACTTGCCAATTTGGCGGGCAAGCCGATCGAGCTCATCGAATATGCGCTTCCGACTTCCGCGTCGCAGGCGATCACCGCAGCCGCGTCGAAAGCGCTCGAGGTGGCGCTGCAAGTGGCGCTTCGGACCATCCAGCGTGGATCTCTCCCGGCGTCACAGCGCTTTCACAAAGCATTGGCCACGGCCTCCGGCGCAGTCGGAGGCGCTTTCGGCTTGGGCGCGCTCCCCTTGGAGCTTCCCGTTTCCACGGTCATCATGCTCAGATCGATTGCGGAAATCGCACGCAGCGAAGGCGAGGATCTCTCCGATCCTGAAGCGGCACTCTCATGCGTGCAGGTCTTCGCCTTGGGTGGACGCCCTGGCTCGAGCGATGCTTCTGAGAGCGGATATTTTGCCGTGCGCGCCATGCTGGCAAAAAGCGTGACACAGGCTGCGCGATTTATCGTCGAGCGCGGCGTCCTCGAAGAAGGCGGTCCAATTCTCGTTCGCTTCATCAGTCAGGTGGCGTCGCGTTTTGGCGTCATCGTGACGCAAAAGGTCGCAGCACAAGCCGTTCCACTCGTCGGCGCGCTGGGCGGCGCTGCCGTCAACTATGCATTCGTCGAGCATTTCCAGGAGATCGCGCGAGGACACTTCACCGTGCGTCGACTCGAGCGAGCATATGGCAAGGACATCGTCCGCAGAGAATATGAGCGGCTCGCGCAGTCGCAATGATCGCGATCGTCGGTGGAACTAACTGAGGCTATTTAACGTTCCAGTGCGGACGGTCGAACTTCAGATGCGGCGCGACGAGACGGGAGAGTATAAAATCGGACGGGGGCATCTCAGCGGCATACGCCGAAATGGCGCCTCGGCGCCCCCCATTGCGATGGCAAAACGTCTTGGATTGCGCTACGTCGCCGCCGATGGGTTATCGATAAGGCGTCGACGGGCGGGCAAGGGTTGGTCCTATATCGGAACCAACGGGCACCCCATCGCCGATCCGAAGGTTGTGCGGCGACTCACGCGCCTCGCTGTGCCGCCGGCTTATCGTGACGTGCTTTATGCAACGGACCCCGCGGCGCATCTTCAAGCCATCGGCCGCGATGCCGCCGGCCGGCTGCAATACCGCTATCACCCGCGTTGGGAAGATGTGCGCGAGAGTCGCAAGGCTCGGCGGCTGGCTCGACTGGCACAGGCACTGCCGCAGGTGCGAAGGAGCCTCGGCCAGTATCTCGCGGGCAGCGAGTTGACGCGAGAATTCGCGTGCGCCGCTGTTATCGAGCTCGTCTCGTGCAGCGCTATAAGAGCCGGGACCGAGGACTATAACCGCCTGCACGGCACGCGCGGCGCTGCGACTTTGCTCAAATCGAATGTCTCGATGTACGGCCGGGACATCACCCTGAGATTCCGATCGAAGGGCGGAAAGATCGTCACCAAAGAATTCGCGGCGCCGCGGCTCGTCAAAGCCATCCAGCTGCTGCGGCAGTTGCCTGGCCGCCGTTTTATTTCAGTACTGCACGGAGAGCATCACAGTGCGAAGCGTGACCGCGCGAGAGGTCAACGCCTTTCTGCGCGAGATCGCCGGCGCGAAAATCTCCTTGAAGGATTTTCGGACGCTAATGGCATCGGCGAGCGTCCTCGAAGCTCTCGCGCGTATCAAACCCGCAGCAAACGCGCGCGCGCGACGCAGGCAGGTGCTTGAAGCTATCAGCGCAGCAGCCAAGGATCTCGCGAACACGCCCGCCATTTGCCGCAAGAGTTATGTGCATGACACCGTCGTCACGGCTTTCGAGCAAGGCATACTGCAGCGCTTCTCGCGAAAGCTCAAAAATTCGCCCTCGCCCACTCGCCTCGCGAAGGTATTGGCACAAATCGTCGCGGATCAGAGCATAGAGCGATCCTGGCTTCGCGCCAGTCACGCGGAGAGACGGCAGAGCACCGGATGGACTCTCTGGGCACAGAGAAAACCCTGCTGCCCTGTCGTGAGCCGATCCCGACGCTCCGTGCCGGATCCCCTCGAGACCCGATGACGCATCGGATCCGCCCCCGCGCGTGGAACCTTCTCGTTTGCATTTGGTTCACAAGTCAGCCGATAAGAAAGGATCAGTCATGGCAACACGCAGCCACGTGCGAAGTGTTGTTGGGGACGCGCAGGACAAAGGACGCGAAGCGGTTCAGACTGTCAGCGAAGTTCGCGACAACGTTGCAGTCGCGATCGACAAATCTTTGAAAAGGCGCCCGTACACAACATTGGCGCTGACACTGGCATTTGGCTTTGTGCTCGGCGCGATGTGGGCCCGCTAGCGGGAAGGCACTCGCGTGATGGGCAACTTGCGCAAATACCTGGCGCTCCAAGCCCAGGCAAAGACCGGTTTGAGCTCCGGCCTGTTCGCGTGCGGGCTCGTTGCTCTCGTATGCGGGATTCTGACCGCGGGATTCATCCTGCTGATTGCGTTCATTTGGCTCGCCGAACGCTACGGGCCGCTGATCGCAGCGGCGATATTCGCCGGGATATTCCTGTTGGTCACGATCGTCGCAATCGTTTGCAGTCTGCAGTCGCGGCGCCGAACTGTTGAACGGGCCGAGGTGGCGCTCGCCGCGCGCAAACAGGCGGTTTGGCTCGACCCGAAGCTGGTTGCGGGTGCAGTTCAGACGGGTCGCGTGGTCGGCTGGCGCAGGTTCGTTCCGCTGCTCGCTCTCGGCGTTCTCGCCGCCACTGTGGGAATGGAATGATCGGGCCGCAGCAAGCCGCAGAGCGGGAGCGATGAGCAAGATGGCCGCCGTCCGTTCGCGCGCGCCGCATGACAACAAAAGCGATGCGGACACAGATCGCCTCGGCGGGACTGCCAAAAACGTTGGCGGACAGGTGGAGGAAGGATTCGGACGAGCGACCGGTGATGTGAAAACGCAGGTCCAAGGTAAGGCAAGGCAGATGGAAGGTACGCTGCAGGAGGTGTACGGCCAGGCGAAGGAGACCGCGGCGGACGCGGCGGAAGCCATCCGCGAAGCTAGCAGCGAGGCCGGCGACTTCCTGCGCACCACGATCGAGCAGCGCCCCTACACGACCGCCGCCGTCGCGCTCGGCATCGGCTACTTGATCGGGCGCTTCGGCCACAGCCACTACTAGGCGTGCGGTATCGACGAACGCACCTCAGCGGCCCGATCTTCGATCCGGCGCTGTTACAGGCGCGGATGCCGTTTTCCCTATCCGCCTGAGTAACCCCCGACGATCGGCAGGATTTCGCCTGTAATGTAGCTCGAGCAGCTCGGGGCCGCCATGAAGACGAAGGCGGGCGCGATCTCTTCGGGCTGCGCAGCGCGCTTCATTGCGGTCGTGCTGCCGAACTTCGCGAGCTGCTCGGCTTGTCTGTCCGCGGGGTTGAGCGGGGTCCACACCGGCCCCGGGCAATCGCGTTGACGCGAATGCCGCGGTCGATGAGGTGCGCCGAAAGCGAGCGGGTAAATGCGTGAATGCCGCCCTTCGTCATGGAGTAGTCGAGGAGACGTTTGTTGCCCTCGATGCCGGTCACCGAGCCGTTCATGACAATGCAGCTGCCCGGCTTCATGTGCGGAACCGCCGCCTTCGCCATATGGAAATAACCATACAGGTTGGTCTTCAGCGTGCGGTCGAAATGCTCCTCGGTGAGATCTTCCAATCGCGTGACGTGCTCCTGGAAAGCCGCGTTGTTGACCAGAACGTCGAGCTTGCCGAATTCCTCGATCGTTTGCTCGACGGCGGCTTCGCGGAAGCGCGAGTCCGCGACGTCTCCGGCCATGGTGATGCACCGGCGCCCCTCCGCCTCAACCGCGCGCTTGGTCTCCTCGGCGTCGGCATGCTCGTTGAGGTATGTGATTGCCACGTCGGCGCCCTCGCGCGCGTAGAGAACGGCAACCGCGCGGCCGATGCCGGAATCGCCTCCCGTGATCAAAGCCACCATGTCCCGCAGCTTGTCGGAGCCGCGGTAATGCGGTGCGTCGTACATGGGCTGTACCGCGAGTTCGGATTCGACGCCCGGCTTCGTGAGATGCTGTTTGGGGAAGGAGGTCGGATAGGCGCACGCGCCGGTCTGCATCGCTTGCGGTTTCTTGGCTTTACCTTTGCCGGCGGCCTTCTCGGCGCGGTCGACCTCCCTTTGAATCGCCCGCTCGCGGCGTGCGGTTTTTTCGGCGTTTTCGGCGAAAGCCTGCAGTCTGCGAGATCTGATCATGTGCGAACCCTGGTTCGGCCGCCCGGCGGCAGCGTTCGATGCTGATTAGACTGTCCGTGACGACGACGAGATTTCACCTCTTGAGCGCTTCGTCGCGTCATCGATAAGGGCGTTGCGCGCCTCGCAACAACGGCAGCGCCAGCGCCGCGACCTCCTCCCCCCACAGCGCATGCGCGCGCGCATTGGGATGAAAGCCGTCACTGGCAAACAGCTCCGGCACGAATAGCGACGAAAATCGCTCGACCACGAGACGGGGCAGCCGTTTGCCGAGCCCCTCGGCCGCCGCCTGCAGCGCGGCGCATCGCCAACCGAGAATCGTCCGCAACGGCAACGGCAGGCCAGGGAAAAACCGCAGCGGCGCCACACCGCCTACAACAACCGCTGCATCGCCGACTTGACGGCGCACAGCGTGCACGAGCGCAGCAAGATCGTTGGTAAAGCCCGCCGGCGAACGATAGGCCATCGCATCATTCACGCCGAAAGCAACGATGATGAGGTCGGCCGGCTCAGGCGCCAGGAAAGGCATGACCTCATCCATGGCCATCTTTGTCGTCGCGCCGGAGAACCCGACGGCTCTCCAAGCCACGCACCGTCCAGTCAGGCGTGCCAGCGAACGCGCCGTTGTGGCGCAAACTGTCTCATCGCCGTGCGCGACGCCAACGCCGGAAATCGAGGAGTCGCCAACCGCGAGTATGCGCAGCAACGGGCCTGTGCCCGCGATAAACCCGCGGTGTGGCGGCTGCGCCGGCGGCAAAGACGGCATGCGGCGACGGGTGAGAACACCCTGCACGGCGACTAATGGAAATAGAGCAAGTGAACCGAGAAGGCCCGCCGCTAGCCTTGCGCGCCGTCGACCGGTGCGGGAGGCGGAGAATGCATGGCTGGCGACGGGTTGGAGCCCGGAACCTTCGCCTAAGCTAACGGCCATACTCATTCGGCCGCACTCCGGTCTCATCGAACGGAGGGCCGCACCGAAATGGCCCGACTTGAAAAAAAACAACTGCAATCATTTCTGGTTCTCGACTCCAGGCGCCGCTCTCGTCAGCGCTGGACGATGCCGCTCGAGGTATCGCTGAGGGATTAATATGACAGCGCGAATGGTCCCGCGCGCGGGGAATTGCACATCGCAAACTCCATCACAGCACCCGCGCCACCCCTTAAACGCAGAGCATTATTCGAGGTTCCCCGTCCCGTCGGGGGTGCGACTCGTATCGATCGCTCTCGCTTGCGGGCTGCCAGGGGCTCAGTGGCAGGTCGTCTGCCGCTTGTGCCTCAGATAGCAGGGGAAGCTCAGCTCAACCTGGCCGCCACCCATCCACCGCTGGCTTGGCAGAGGTGGTGAGAAGATCGAGCGCTTGCCACTCAGCTTTGCGCCGCGCGAGGCCTCATTCTGGCCCGAGCGTGTGCCGCCAAGCGCTCGTAGTCATCCGCGATTCGCAGCATCATCCGTCTCGATTCCGGATCTTCGAGCTGGTCGGCGATGCTGCGCGCCTCCTCGGCGCGTTCCTGCCAGTGCCGGGGGTTGTCCAGGATCGAGTCGGGCACGGTTGGTGCACGTGAGTTGTAAGTCGCGGAGCGGAACGATAGCGCCGGGATTGGCGTTTCACAACTTGGATCGCTGTCATGCCTACGCCAAAAGAATGCCGACAGCACGCAGAAGAATGCCTGAAGCTCGCGAGCGAGACCACGCAGATCTACGCGAGGTTGGCATTGCTCGAACTTGCAGCAGAGTTCCGCCAGGTTGCCGCCGAACTGGAGCGCCGCTCTCATTCAAGCCATGTGAACCGGCGGCGCGTACCCCCTAGCGCCCCGACGGCGGCGCGGCGTCGTCGGATCTGAAATCCGGTTCGCCGGTCAATTCAAGCTGCAAGTTCCAACTCCTGTTCCAACACCTCGAGCACTCCATGGCGCGATCGATGATTGATCGTGTCGGAACCGGCCGACCCTTCGCACGTTGCCGATTGAGAACGTGATGGCGCCACGCGCGCCGGGTGCTGTCGCACCCCGATAAACGCGAGACCCAAAACACCGAGACCCAAAACACAAGGAGAAACGCATGGGCTTCTTTTCGAAAGACATCAAGACCATGGATGATCTGTTCGTGCACACGCTGCGCGACATCTATTACGCGGAAAAACAGATCGTGCAGTCTCTGCCGGAGGATCGAGAAAGCAAGCGATCCGCAGCTCAAGCGCAATTTCGAGACGCATCTGGGCGAGACCAAAAACCACATGACGCGTGTGGAACAGGTCTTCCGGCTGCACGGCAAAGAGCCGCGGATGGTGGACTGTCCCGCTATCGACGGCATCATCGACGAGGCTGAGGATGTGGCAGGCGAGGTCGAGGACAAATCGGTTCTCGACGCTGCGCTGATTGCCGCGGCGCAAGCGGTCGAGCACTATGAGATCACTCGCTACGGCACATTGATCGCCTGGGCGAAGGAGCTCGGACGGCAGGATTGCGCGGCCTTGCTTCAGCAGAATCTCGACGAGGAAAAAGCGGTCGACAAGAAGCTGACTGCCATGGCCGAGAGCAAGGTGAACCGGCGCGCCGCGTAACCTCTCGCACTGCGCGGTCCCTTCCGGCACCCTTGAGCGAGTTCCTAAGGGGCTCGCTCGGGCCACTTGCCTGTCTCGCTCGCTGTTACGCAAGCAGACGGGCGGTTTCTTCGTAATGGGAAAGCAGGTCAGCCGGATCGCGATAAACCGCGGCACATCCGCTCGCCGCAAGCTCAGCTCTGGAAAAACCCCCCGATAGCAGGCCTATGGCTCTGACGCGTGCGCGCTTCGCCGCGATCGCGTCGAACGGGCTATCGCCGATCATGACTGCTTCCGCAGCCGTCACCTGACTCGCCCGGAGAAGCGCGACCTCGATGAGGGCGGAATCCGGTTTGTCGCGTTGAACATCGTCGCCGCAAGCCATGGCATCGACGAGATCGCCTACGTTCAGCAAGGACAGGTAGTGATCGAGCTCGTCGGCGGATGCGCTCGTGGCCAGAGCGATGAGCCGCCGTGCGCGCTTCACGCGTTCGAACAGCGGCCGCACATCCGCAAAGGCCGTGACCTGCGGCAGGTATTTCTCGCGATACCGTTGGCCCCGCATCTCGATGATGCGACCCACAACACGGGTGACATGGCGACCCGGAAGCAGTTCATGCAGCATGTCATGCGGATCTTGACCCGAATGTCGTTGCAAGGTGGTGAGCGGAAACTCGAAGCCGAATGATTGCAGTGTCTCTTGCCAACAGCGCAGCGCCAGCCCGGTGCTGTCGACGAGCGTCCCCTCGACGTCGAAAATCATCAGCGAACGACCAATGGTCATGGCAATCATCTCGGCGCCGGCAATTGCGCCGCTCCGCGGCAGCGCAGGCGACAGCTCGCACACCGTGCTGACGCCAGAGGCGCTGTCTCCGCCCGATATTGGTAATGCCGCGGCGCCATAAAAAGTTCCGCCCTCGCGGAACTTATACCGCAGCGGCTGGTTGCTAATTTCAGTATGGGGCGCGCCGGAAAGCACGCCCGCGATGTTTTTCCAACGGAGACAACACTATGGGAACGATATTGCTCATTATTTTGATTTTGCTCCTCATCGGCGCGCTCCCGACTTGGCCCTACAGCTCAGGTTGGGGTTACTATCCTTCCGGCGGGGTGGGTCTCGTTGTCATCATTATTCTCATTCTCCTATTGCTCGGAAGGATATAGGGCGCCTGTCAGGTTCGAAGCGCCTGGCGCTGAGCGTCTAGCTATCGCATCGATCGCGCATTGCCGGTCGCAACTGTGGCTGCGCCACAAACAATAAGGGACCCCGGTCGCGACGCTCCGGGGTCCCAGCCGGAGCAGGATGCGGTCGCACGCGAACAAGTTGCTCCAGTCTGTCATGAGAACGTGGTTCGGTCTTCGCGGTTCCGCGCTTTGAGGGCGCAGCCAGGCAATTGCGCGGGGAGATATTCCTAACCGAGCGAGTGTCGGTACATTAATCGATGTATTTCGCCGGCTTGGTCTCCGGCAGGAATACCCAAATCAAGGCTGCGCCTACGGCCGGTCCCGTGGCCATCAACAGAAAGCCCGTGAAATCTCCGAAGTGCTGGACGATAGTGCCAACCGAGGCGGTGCCGACGGCCGCCGCAATGCCTCGCATCGTGCCGAGCACGCCTTGTGCCAGATTGAACCGGCCCGTGCCGGTCGTGAGGTCGGTAGTCACCAGGATCGTCAACACGGTGACGGCCGCGCCTGTCACTCCGTCCAGCAGCTGCACGGCCATCATCAACAGCGGATCGGAAACCACTGCAAACAGGAGCGCGCGCGCCGTTTCAATGGCAAAGCCAGCGAGCAGCAGCGGTTTGCGACCCCACAGCTCCGACCAATAGCCGATCCACGCCGCTAAGATGGCGACCACCACCTGCGGGACGACGATCAGCCCGCCCATGAACAGCGCGCTGTTGGCCACCTTGCTATGCGCCAGATTCTCGCCAACCAGAGGCAGCAACGAAGCATTGCAAAGATGAAAGAGGACGAGAGCGCCAGCGAAGAAAAGGAGACGCCAATTCTTGGTGAAATCGACCAGTCTTTGCAGGTCTAGCGTGTGGTCGCGCTTGGCGGCGTTGCGCGCACGCACGTAGTCGATCTCGTTTGCTCGAATCTCGGCGAGCGTGGCCAGGGCGGGAATGCACAGGATTGCGGCGGCAATGAATATGACATGGTTCGAAAAATAGGCCCCGAGCGCACCCATGAAGGCCGCCGTCACGGCATTGCCGGCGCCGGCGAAGCGATAATTTCGGCCGATACGCGACGACATTCCATGCCGGCCGGCGATACCGAGGCTGATAGCGGCGATCGCTGGGCCGATGAGGCCCGCGCTCGTGCCGTGAAGAATCTCGGCAACGAACACCCACGAGAAACCCGGCCGCAGCGCCAGAATGAGCGCGGCGGCGGCAATGAACGCGAACCCCGACGCCGCCAATGCTCGCTTCCAACGCACCGCGTCGGCGAGCGCGCCGCCTGGGATCTGCGCCGCCACCGCCGCCAACCCACCGACGGTGCGCAAGCCCGACGTTTTGTTTCGACCAGCCGAGATCGGCCAAGTAGAATGCGAGGAACGAGCCGAAGCTCAACTGAACATCGGCGAGAAAAAAATTCGTCCAATCGAGTCCGCGCCGGCTGCGATCCGATACTTCCCGATCTCGAAGCTTGCGCCTGTGGCGATGCTCCGAGATGACCCGCCGCGAGCGGGTATGTAGACCGAAGACGTGCTCCAGAATTCGGGAGCGCCGCCCGGCTTGCTCGGCCTCGTGGCCCGCTTTCGGACGACGCTCTCTTGCCTCGGATCGAGCACTCATTGTTCGTGTAACTCGCCACTCGGGCTCCCCCCTTTCGCCCTCGTCAGCGGCGGCTCGGGATCAGGACGCGCCATTTTTGCCGGCGTCCTCTGCTTTGTTGCGCGACTCGATGTCGCGCACGTCCTCGGCAAATCTCTGCAACGTGGCGCGCAGCCAAGCCTTGTACTGTCGCTCCTTCTGGTCCTCGGTCTCATGTTTTTTGAGCGTCGCTACGACAACGCGCACGCGCCCGCAGGAGGACTTCGCGACTCCGCTCGCTTGGCGATTCCACCAGGAATGCCACCATCGTCCCCCGCTCGGGCTGAACTACTCCGCTCACTGACTTCGAGCGCGGCCCGCTTGAGGCATTCCTATCAGCGTGTATTCTTTGAAAGGTTGGGACACACAGGCGAGCGCATATCCGCCGCCGCCTGAGGGCTGACATGCCGGCATCCTTCATCAACGACCCCGAGCACTGGCGGCGTCGCGCGGAAGAAGCGCGCACCATCGCCGAGCAGATGAGCGATTCCCCATCCAAGGAAGCGATGCTGAGGATCGCCAAAGATTACGAACGTCTTGCGGAGAGGGCCGCACAGCGGGCCAAGGGTGCGGCACAATAAGCCCTCGGCGCCGCGCTGGGTTGCTTTGGCTAAGCCTTAGCGAGCTGAGCGCACCCTGTTGAGCGCGGACGCGGCATGGCGTCCGATTTTGATGCGCCACAACAAATCGCAACAATTTCCGAATCCACCTTGCACATTGAGTTCCCAGCGAATCAGCGGGAACCGAGCGGCGCGACGCCGCAGCATTTCCTGTGGGCGATCGGAACTGTAGGCGATGCAAACTCGTTTTCTTATCAAGCAATAGTAATGGGCCCCCGCACGGGGTAACCGTGAAAAGGAAGCATTCCATGAGGAAGAAGCTGTTACTCAGCACAGCTGCGTTGTTGGCAGGCGTTGCCATCGCGTCGGCTCAGGATATGGGCGGCAAATCCGCCGGCCAGTCCGGGGCTGCTCAAGGCGGCGCGCAGACCGAACGCGGCTCTGCGGGAGCGAGCCACGAGCAAGGCCGCAGCGGCCAGATGCAACGTGGAGAGAGTAAGCAAGGGCAGCAGCGCAGTCAGGCGCAAGAGAAGCAAACGACCGGTCAGGCACAGCCTGGCCAGCACGAGCAGAAGGCGCAGCAGGGCAAGTCCGAGCAGAGCAAGCAGGGTGAGCAGAGCAAGCAAGGTCAGTCCCCGCAGCGCAGTCAGGCGCAAGGCAAGCGCGATCAGACGACCGGCCAGGCGCAGCCGAGTCAGCATGAGCCGAAAGCGCAGCAGGGCAAGGCCGACCAGAGCAAGCAGGGTCAAGCCCAGCAGCGCAACCAAAGCCAGCAGCAACGGCAGGAGACCACCGGTCAGACGCCGCAGCGTCAGCAGGGCCAGCAGGCTCCGCAACGGGGTCAGTCTCAGCAAGGCCAGACGGGCCAGACGTCTCAGCAGGGCCAGACCTCGGGTCAGGCGGGCAGCGCAATCGGTCAGGCCGGTGGCAGCGTGAATCTGACCGCGCAGCAGCGCACGAAGATTCAGCAAACCGTCCTCGCCGGCAGCAACGTGCCGCGCGCGAATAACGTCAACTTCGCAGTGAGCGTCGGAACCGTGGTGCCGACGAGCGTGCGCATCGTCGAGGTCCCTGCCACGCTGATCGAGATCAACCCGGCGTGGCGCGGACACCAGTACTTCGTCGTGCGTGACGAGATCATCATCGTCGACCATAGCCGCAAGATCGTCGCGGTCCTGCCGGTTGGATCCGGGGGCGGCGCAAGTCTTCGCGGCGGCGGCGGAGCTGCGGCGATGAACCTGAGCGTTGACGAGATCCGGCAGATCCAGATCGTCCTCAACGAACGAGGGTTCAACGTGGGCCGGCCGGACGGCGTCTTAAACAAGCGCACGGTGCAGGCGTTGACCTCATTCCAGCGGAAGCAAGGCTTCCAGGCCAGCGGGCGCATCGACAGCCAGACCGTCTCTGCACTCGGACTTTCCGGCAAGGTCGGCGTGCAGGGTGGTGGTGCTACCTCAGGCCAGGGCGGTGCTACAGGCGGCGGCGCTGCAAAGGGTCAAGGTGGCGCGGCTCAAGCCCCCGCGCAGCAGAACCAGGGTGGCGCTAACAAGCCGTCGACCAGCGGTCAGAGCGGCGCGAGCCAGCAAAAGGCGCCGGCGGCCCAGCAGAACCAGGGCGCGAATAAGCCCTCGACCAGCGGTGAGAGCGACAACAAGCCCTCGTCCAGCGGTCAGAGCAGCGGGGCGCCGGCCCATCAGAACGAGAAAGAGGCGAAATAGCCCCCTGGGATTTTCCGAACACACTGGAGCCCCGCCTCGGCGGGGCTTTTTTCTTTCTACGCAGCCACGTCGTGGCTAGCTCAAAAGCTTGGCGAGGTTTGCCCGCTTCTGGGTCACCTGATCCATGGTGCACTGGCGCGGCGATTTGTCGGGCCGCCAGCGCAGAAGTTTCGTTCCATGGCGGAAGCGCTGTCCCGAGAAATGGTCGTAGCGAACCTCGACCACGAACTTCGGTTTCAGCGGCTGCCACTGCGCCGAGCGGCCGGTGGACCATCGGCTCGGACCGCCAGGCGCGCCACCGGTGAACCCCGGCGGCGCGACGAGTTTCTCGAGCTTCAGCGTGAGCGCCTTTTTGTCGGGCGCCGCGATCGTCGAGGTGAAGCCCACGTGGTGCAGGAGGCCGTCCTGGCCGTAGAGGCCGAGCAAGAGCGAGCCGGCCACGGGTTTGCCCTCGTTGTACCGGAAGCCCCCGACCACGCAGTCGGCGCTGCGATAGTTCTTGATCTTCTGCATCCCGCCGCGTTCGCCCGAGCGATAGTCGAGATCGCAGCGCTGGGCGATGATGCCGTCGAGCAGCGCGCCAACGTCTTTGAGCCAGCCCTTTGCTTCGCTCAGGCGGGTCGTGGCCGGCGACAGTCGAATGCGCGGCTTAGCTTTAAGATATCGGTGGGCGAAGCTCTCCAGCTTGCGGCGGCGCTCGCGCAAAGGCAGATGCGTCAGCGCGCGGCCGTCCATATCGGCCAAGAAATCAAACACGATCAGCAGTGCGGGCGTTTCTGCCGCCAGCTTCTGCACACGGCTTTGTGCCGGATGGATGCGCTGGAGCAGATCGTCGAACGAGAACGTCCCGTTCTGCGGGACAACGATCTCGCCGTCGAGGACAAACCTCTCGGCTTTCAAATTGAGCGCCGCCTCGATCAGATCGGGAAAATAGCGCGTCAACGGACGCCCGGCCTTGGACTGGAGAACGACCTTTCGTCGATTGCGGAAGACAAGGCAGCGAAAGCCGTCCCATTTGGGCTCGTACAACCAGCCGCTTCCGGTCGGGATCTCGTCGACCGAGAGCGCCTCCATCGGCGCGAAGGGCGGACGCAACGCGCGTCCGCCCGCTCGGCCCATGTCCCGCCCGGCAGGACGTTCAGTGGAGTCCGCCAAAGGCCCAGATCAGAATAAGAATCGGGATGGGAATACCGAGCAACCACAAGAGAAGGTAACGGCCCATTGCAGAATCTCCGATTGGATAATCATCCAATTAATGCCGGTTTGGCCAAAGAGTTCCCTTGCGGGCCAGTTTGCAATGTTCACTTCACGCGTCGTATGTAGGCCGATCAACCGGCCTCGGCAGAATGCCGCGGATCTACTCCGCGGCGGCCACGCGCTCCATCTTCTTTGCCGCGCCGCGCTGCACGACGGGCAGGTCTTGCGCGCTCGCAAAGGTGCGCACCACGAGCCGCTCGACCCGGCCGCGGATTTCGATCTCGTGGCGAGGCGCGGCGCCGAGATCGACGCCGGCGCGCAACGCAACCGCCTCGGAGATCACCAGCTCGCAGGCATAGGTCTTCGTGAGGCCTTCGATGCGGCTTGCCGTGTTGACGGCATCGCCGACCGCGGTGACGGACACCGCCGAGCCGTAGCCCATTTCCCCGACGATCGCCGGGCCCGTATGGATGCCGATGCCGATGCGTAACGGCTCGGAGATGTCGTGGACCAGCGCGCGATTGAGCGCCTCCATCCGTTCGGACATTTGCCGCGCGGCGGCGAGCGCCTCGCGGCAGCCTGCCTCGACCCCCGCGTCGAGACCAAAGAGCGCCATCACGCCGTCGCCGATGAATTTGTCGATGCGCCCGCCCGTTGCCTCGACCGCGTGGCCGGTCTCGGCAAAGTAGCGATTGAGCAGGAAGACGAGATCGTAGGGCAGTTTCTTTTCGGAGAGCTGCGTGAAGGATCTGAGGTCGCCAAACAGGATCGCAATCTCGCGTTCGGCGCCGTGCAGGTAGCCGGGACGGCGGAATCCGTCGCTCGCTTGGGCGCTCGCCGGGAGGAGCGGTGTGACGCGCAGATCCCCGTGCGGGCGCAATTGACAGGCAAGCCGCACGTCGGGCGCGGCGCCGACGCGGCGCAACACCTTCACCTCTTCCGGCGCGGGCGGCACGAGCGCCTCCTGCGGTCCATCGACCTTGATGCGGCAGGTGGAGCAGCGTCCGCGTCCGCCGCACACCGAGGCATGCGGGATGCCGGCCATGCGGCTCGCCTCCAACACCGACACGCCGCGCACGATCTGCACGATGCGGCCGCTCGGGTAGGTCAGGCGCACGATGCCGTGCCGGCGCTGCCAGCGCGAACGCGCGAGCCGCGCAGCCAGCACGGCAACGAGCGCCGCCAGGAACGCGTAGCGCACCCACACCACCATCTCGTCGAGGAACGCGGCGTCCGCCGGCGCCGCGTGCGGATGGTCTTGCGCGAGTTGGGCCACCCACGCCGGATCTTCGGCGAGCGCCATCACCTGCCGGCCGCCTTCGAAGAAGCCGAGGATCGCCAAGGTCGGCAGCAATAGTGTGAAAGCGTAGAGGATCGGCTGCCAGCGTGGGTACCAGGGTTTCAGGCGCAGCCAAAACCACAGCCCGATCATGGCATGGACCCAAGCGATCACCAACACCGTGAGCTGAAGCCAGCCGTTCAGTGGATGCGTAACGAAGAACGAATATAGGACGCTCGAGTAGTAGCCATAGTCGGCGCCGAAGAAGGTGTCGGCGACGCGCGTCTGGAGAACGTGTGCGGTCAGGAAAAAGGGAATCGAGAATCCCAGCACGAGCTGGGTCGCTTCGGCGAGTGGCATCTTGAGCGAGCGGCGCAGCCACAGCGCCCATAGCGCGAGACTGTAATGGATGGCGAAGGCGCCGTAGAGGAGAACGCCGCCGAGCGGAGACGCCCAGTACTTGTAGATCTCCACGAGCGCGGCATCCATCGCCTGGACCGAAATGAGGCCCAAGCTGTGGTTGACGAAGTGCGTCGTCACGTATGCCAACATGACGAGCCCCGAGGCCAACCGAAGCCGCCGGATCACGCCGTCCACCTGCGCTCGTGTTTCAAGCCGAAACCTCGTGCCTTGTTGCGACCGAACGAGGCGCTTGCTGGCGGAGGGGTGTCCGGGGCCGCTGCTTCCGGCCATTTCCGCCATCTTCCAACTTAGCGCGATGCCACCGGCACTTCCGCGCTCTTTTCCTTCTGGCCTCTTCCATCTTGTTCTGGCACGTTCCACGAACTATCTGTAGACCAGGACGTAGACCAAAGCGGTCGAAACCCACTTTGTCCTTCGAACCCACAAAAAGGAAGAGGACCATACCATGCGGGACCTTACTGCGCTGGAGGTGAACGCGCTCCGGCACAAGCTCGGGACCCATCGCGTTGCCGCCAACCTGTACCTGAAGGTGCGGGAGGCCAGGCGCGGCGGCACCCGGGCATCGTGGGTGTTCCGCTACGAGCGCGGCACCGCCGACAAGCGCAAGGGCAAGCACCTCGGTCTGGGGTCCATGACGGACTTCACCTACGCCGAGGCAAAGGAGCGCGCCCGCAGGCAGCGCCAACTGCTGGCCGACAAGATCGACCCGCTGGAGCAGAAGCGGGCGAAGGAGACCGAGGCCAAGCTCGAGGCCGCGAAGGCCATCACCTTCGGTCAGTGCGCCGAGAAGCTCGTGGCCACGCATCGCCTGTCATGGCGCAACCCTAAGCACGCTCAGCAGTGGGCGACGGTGTTCAAAGGTTCCTCACGACGGCCCGCAGCGAGCGCCGCGATCAACGACCTGCCGGTGCAGGCCATCGACACCACGCTGGCGCTCAAGGTGCTGGAGCCGATCTGGACCAAGACGCCGGAGACCGCCTCACGGGTGCGGCAGCGCTGCGAGAAGGTGATCGACTGGGCGACGGCGCGCGGCTTTCGCACTGGCGACAACCCGTTCCGGTGGGAGGGTCATCTCAAGGAGCTGCTGCCGTCGAAGACGAAGCTGCACAAGGTCAAGCACCACCCTGCCCTGCCCTACGCCGAGCTTCCGAGCTTCATGGCCGAGCTTCGCCAGCGCGACGGCGTCTCGGCGCGAGCGCTGGAGCTAACCATCCTGTGCGCCACCCGCACCAACGAAACCATCAACGCGACGTGGGACAACGAGATCGACTTCACCGACAAGGTCTGGACCGTTCCGGCAAACCGGATGAAGGCGGGTAAGGCGCACAAGGTGCCGTTGAGCGACCGCGCCATCGAGGTGCTCAAGGCGCTGCCGCGTGAGGACGGAACGCCGTACCTGTTCCTCGGCGCCGCCAAGGGCAAGCCGCTGTCGAACATGGCGATGCTGGAGCTTCTGCGCGGGATGCGGCCGGGGCTGACCGTGCACGGCTTCCGCTCCTGCTTCATGGACTGGGCGCACGAGCGGGCCTTCGCCAAGGTCGTGATCGACATGGCGCTGGCGCACAAGGTCAGTGACAAGGTCGAGGAGGCTTACCGGCGCGGCGACCTGTTTGAGAAGCGCCGGCAACTGATGCAGACGTGGGCCGCCTACTGCGAGCAGCCGCCGGCGGCAGAGACGGCCAACGTCGTCAGCCTTGGGGAGCGATAAAATAATTGCAAAGAAATGGAGCCTTTTAGAAGAAAAGAACCCGGCTGGCGCGCTGTTGCAGCGCGGCTTGATATGCTCTTAATAAGCAGCCTTCGGAAGAACCCGGAGGCTTTTTCATGTCCAAGCACGAGCGCCGGCGCCGCGAGCGGCGTAAGGAGCGGCGCAAGCTGACCCTGCTGCGGCTGCGCGAGGTCAAGGCGCGCACCGGCCGCTCAACGTCATCGATCTACGCCGACATCAACGAGGGCACGTTCCCGGCTCCAGTCCCCATCGGGCCGAAAGCGGTCGCCTGGGTCTCGACCGAGGTCGATGACTGGGTGAAAGCGCGCATCGCCGAACGCGATGAAGGCACCGCCGTGCGCGCGACGCCACTGGCGGCACGCCGGCCTTCGCGATGGCGTCAGCGCGAGCGGGAAGCGGCGACAGAATGACGGTGTCGCGATGCTCGTGAGCAAGATCGGCGCGATGCGCGAGGCGTTGCTTGGTCTCCATGCGGAGCACAAGCGCGACGGAGCGCTGCCGACGTCGGCCCGGTTCCTCTTCTACGAGCTTCTCCAACGCAGCATCATCAGCAAGCGGCGCACCGGAGCGCGGCGGCCGGACCAGCTTGTGCACGATGCGCTCACCGACCTCCGCGAGGATGGACGCATCCCCTGGCCCGATATTGTCGATGAGACACGCTCGCTCGAAGACTACATCGGCCATCCAACCATCAGGCAGGGCGTGCTCGACAGCCTCCCGTACATCAGCCTCGATCCGTGGCGTGGCCGCGTCCCGATGGTGCTGACCGAGAGCCGCTCGCTCGCCGGTGTGTTGCGCGATGTCGTCAGCGACTACCGCGCCCGCATCGCCGCGACCAACGGCCAGTGTGGCGGCTTCCTGCGCACCGGCATCGCTCCGAAGCTCGAACCACGCGACCGCATCATCTACCTCGGCGATCTCGATCTCGCCGGTAACCAGATCGAGGCCAATACCCGGCGCGTTCTTGAACGGGAGATCGGCGGCGAGCTGCTCTGGGAGCGGCTTGCCTATAGCTGGGGCGACATTCATTACGCGCACACAGACCACGTGAAGTGGTGGCGTGGCGAGATCAAGAAGCGCGGCAGCCTAGAGGCCGTCTATCGCTATATCGAGAAGCGGCTGGCAGCGGAGGGTAACCCGCTGTTTGAAACGCTCCAGGACATCAGAGCAGAACGAAGCACGAGAGGGTGAAGCTTGACGCCACCATGATCCTGCTGCACGGTCGAGCGGGTTGTTTCCGTGCGGTGAGCTTAGGTCTTCGCGCCTCGGGCGCGGCAGAGCCTTGGCCATCGCACTTTGTTTTTCGGCGCAAGCTGAAAAGAAATGAGGCCCCGGTGATGCAAGCCAGGAGCCTCAAAGCTGAAGATGCAATGTCCAACCGAAGGACATCGACACGTGGTCAATACACGCTCACTGAACGCCGCGCAACCGTCCACTGACAACGAGAGCTACAGCGCACCGCCCGGTGCGCTCACCCGGACGTCAGCGGCAGATCGCAACCGAAAGCTCATTCCCTGGCGGCGCGTCGTCTCGATGACGTTCGCCGAGCAGTCGCGCTGTCTGCGCGTACTTTGGGCGCTCTCAGACCTGTTCAACGCCAAGACCGGCTACGCCTATCCGACGAACGGCGATATCGCCAACATGACCGGCATCGCCGAGAACAAGGTCCGAGAGGCGCTCGGTATCCTCGAAGCCGACGGCGCGATCATCCGGTCCTACGTCATCCGCAACGGTCATAAGCAGCGCGTCATCTACCCGGCGACGGCACTCATACCCCGCCCACGGTGGGGCGGGAGGGGGAGCCCCAGGAGCCGGGGCACCATAACCTGAGAAGAAAGAGGCTGCGTCTGCCGAGGAGCGAGCTGGAGCGCGCTCGCCTAGCGGCGCATCTCCGCGAGAACGGTCACCACCACGAGCCTGCCAACCACTGCGAGCGCGAGCGTGGAACGAACCCTGGTGGGCCATCCGAGGGCGAGCTTGATGCTCTGTCCTCTCTCTCTCCCCCCGAGCGAGCGTGAGGACGCACTGAGCCATGGGCAAGCGGCATGAAGTGGGGACGTTCGGTCCGGCGAGCGATGTCCGGCATGTGGTGAAGGACAGTGTGCGGGTCGATCACCGGATCCCGGCCGATGCACCCAGACACAACAGGAGCAAGCACCATGGACGCGGCAGCGGTCGAGCGAGGGCGCTCGATCTCATCCGGCAGCGGGGTGCAGTCGGAGCGACGGCGATGGAGCTTGGCATAGCGATGGTTCAGAGCGTGCGCATTACATGGGCAAGTGGGAGACGGAGCAGCTT
>Ga0126376_10000119_pt1 | contig 33986 bp, 22 predicted proteins | sample PanSoiMetPlot_15_FD_92760 | JGI IMG/M metagenome (GOLD analysis project Ga0126376, IMG submission 92760) | Tropical forest soil microbial communities from Panama - MetaG Plot_15 | ecosystem: Environmental > Terrestrial > Soil > Tropical forest > Bulk soil | place: Panama | collected 2016-02-17 | reverse complement strand
TACTTGCCGCCCGAAGTCTTGAACAACTCTTTCTTACGATCCGTGATGCGCAGGAATCCGTCTCGGTCCATCGTGCCGATGTCGCCTGTCTTAAACCAGCCATCGCTGGTGAAAACTGCGCGCGTTTCCTCAGGCTTGTTGTAATAACCGCGCATCACGTTTGGACCACGCACTTCGATCTCTCCGTCTTCCGCGATGCGAATGTCGACGTTGGGAATGGCCTTACCAACAGTACCGACGCGATTGTCCTCGATCCTGCTCGTCGTGATGACTGGTGACGTCTCAGTCAATCCGTAACCCTGGACAATCGGAATGCCGGCGCCGATGTAGATGTACGAGAGATCCTCCGGCAAAGCAGCGCCGCCGGAAACTAACAGCCGCATGCGGCCGCCAAACGCGCGTTGCCACTTCGAAAACACCAGCCTCGAAGCGATCGCGTGTTTGAATTTGAGAAACGCCGGCACCGGCTGATGCGCGATCACACGCTTCGCATAGTCCTTCGCCACCGATACAGACCACGCGAGCAAGGCAGAACTTAGCCAACCAGCTTCCGCAGCGCGTTCGCGAATGCGTTGATAAATCTTTTCGAAGATACGCGGCACGCCGACCAGCACCGTGGGATGCACCTCACGCAAATTTGGACCAACCGTCTGCATCGTCTCGGCGAAGTAAACTGCCATGCCCTGATGCAGATACATGTACATCGCCTGGCGTTCGAAGACGTGTGACAACGGAAGCACCGAGAGCGCCGTGTCCTGCTCACCAAAAGAAAGATGGCCCGATGAGTCGATCAGATTCGTGACGAGGTTCGAGTGTGTGAGCATCACGCCTTTTGGTTCGCCAGTCGTGCCGGAAGTGTAGATTATCGTCGCGAGGTCATCCGGCCGGGTTTGCGCCGCAAGGCGATCGACGTAACCGGGTTCGCGTTGCTCGAGCTCGCGTCCCTTTTCTTCGAGTTGGGCCAACGTCATTCCTTCGTCGCTCGTTACACCATTCGCGTCGAAGAAGACAACGTGCTTGACTTCGGGACACTCGCCGAGTGCCTCCCTGATTTCATCGTACTTCTGCCGGTTGGCGAGAAAGAGAATGCAGGCGCCGGAGTCGTTGAGAATGTAGCGCACCTGGGGCGGCGTTAACGTTGGATAAATCGGAACGTCGATCGTGCCTGCGAAGATCGAACCGGCGTCGGTCAAGGTCCACTCGACACGACTCTCTGAAAGCAACCCTACGCGGTCGCCGCAATTCGCCCCGATCGCGTGCAGTCCCGCAGCGATGTGCTTCACACGCGCGAGCATCTCGTCAGACGAGATCGAGACCCACTGCCCGCCGCTCTTGTAATTCAACGTATCCGGTCGTTTGTGCTTGCGCGCGACGCGATTGAAGACGTCGACGAGCGTGACGGGCTCATCCGCCGCGGTGCGTTGGCGAACAGGAACGCTCGATCGCAGATCCGTGTACTCGACTACGCGGTTCACGTCGCCTTCACTCCGTTAAGAAAAATGTCCAGCACCTGATCGGCCATCGGCGCGAGCTTGTAACGTCGTTTCGAGAGGATCCAGTTCGTCGCCATCTCGTCGAGCGCTCCGAACAGAATCTTGGCGACGACTTTCGCGTTGAGATCGGCGCGAAACACGCCCGCGCGTTGTCCTTCTTCGAAGGTCGCACGGATCAAAGCGAGATACTCTGCGAAACCGGCGGCAGAAAACTCTTCCATGAACTTGGTGGAGCCGCGCAGCTCAACCTGAAAGACAACGGCGAGATCGCGATCCGCGCCCAGTCGTTCCAGGTGCAGCAGCGCGATCTGGCGCAGCTTCTCTTTCGGATCTGAGACGCTTTCGATCTGTTTTCTGGCGGCGCCGAGCGCTTCTTCAACACTACGATCGAAGATGGAGTGAAGAATGTCTTCCTTGCTCTTGAAGTAAAGATAGACGGTGCCGTCGGCGACACCCGCTTCGCGAGCGATGTCGGCGACCTTGGAATTAAAGTAGCCGTTGTGTGCGAAGACACTGGTAGCGGCGCGCAGGATTGCCTCGCGCTTATCGCCGCCGGCGACGCGAACGTTGTTGAGGGTACGGGCCGTGCGCATCCTGAATGAATGATGCCTCACTCATTTTCATTACGCAAGAATCTGACTGTAATAGTTATGTAGGAGATCGGTGTTCATCTGCGTAATCGGCCGCTAATTCATCTCGTCCATCTCGCGGCAGGTCGACGCCCTTCAGCAGAAACTCCCGTGTCGGATAGGGAATCTTGATCGAACGCTCGCGGAAGAGTTGCGCGATGCGGAAATTGATGTCGCTGCGGATCTGCACGTGCCGTCGCGGCTGGTTCGTCCAGACCAGCAAACGGAAATCGAGCGAGTAATCGCCGAACTTCAAAAGCTGCACTCGCGGTTGCGGGTCCGGCAGCACGTTCGCCACGTTCTTCGCAGCCTCGATCAGCGTGTCAGTAACGAGCTGAATATCCGAATCATCAGCCACCCCGATCGGAATCCCGATGCGAGCACGCGGATCGCCGTAGGACCAGTTGATAACGCGCTGGCTCACCAGTTTCGAATTGGGAACGATGATCGCGATCTGATCGTTGGTAGTGACGACAGTCGTACGTAAGTTGATGCTCTTGACGTCGCCTTCGTCGTCACCAATCGTGATGCGGTCGCCGATCCTTATCGGCCGTTCGAAGAGCAGGATAAATCCCGACGCGATGTCGGCGGCGATGTATTGCAGACCAAAACCGATGCCGACTGACAGCGCCGTAAAGATCACAGCGATCGACGTGAGGTCGATCCCAAATGCCTGCTTGAGCGCCGCCAGCACGCCGATGGCAACGACGATGTACTTGGCCAGCCGGCAAATGGTGTAACGCAACCCTGGATCGATATGTCGTCGATTGGCGATGCGCCGGTCGAGCAGCGCACTGGTCCAGCGGGCAACGAATACTGTTAGAAGTATTACCGCTACTCCGGTAATGACACTCGAAACTGAGACCGTGATCCTGCCAAACGTGAACTGTCTTGTCAGGTAACCCCAGATCTGGGCGATTATTGCGGCCGTATCTTGCAGTAATAGAACGGTATTCATAGGCAAAACATTCATTGCAAGCAGCATAGCGATGAATCTGTTACAAAAGCGTTGTGACCGTCAAGCGTTTTTCGAAAGACCGCAAAGAAAGTTTCATTGACACGGTATGCGGCTCTAACTAAGATGTCCGACCAACTGCCCGACATTGCCAAACACAATGCTCAAGCGGCATAAACCCTTCTACGAGATTGCTTAGCACCGGTCCAGAACTTTGAACACGCCCAGGCGAAATCTGAGACTTGTCGAAACCTTAATACATAGGAGACCACTATGCGGACCCCCGTACTCGGTAAGTTCCCCCGGATTCAGTGTTTTGCAGCTTTTATTCTCACGCTGCTAATCTTCCCCGCGATCGTCGCACAAACACAGAGCACAACCGGAACGATCCAGGGCACAGTTGTAGATGCGAATGGCGCAGTAGTGCCGGGCGCGAACGTCGAAATCAAGAATCTCGAAACCAACTTTACGCGCACGCTGACCACCGGCGAAGACGGACGCTTCGTAGCGCCACTGCTGCAACCCGGCAATTACTCCGTCACGGTTTCGAAACAGGGATTCGCGACCACCGTGCTCGAGAGTACGGTGTTGACGGTCGGCCAGGCGTTATCGATTCCCTTCTCACTAAAAGTCTCGGACGTTGCGGAACGTGTCACCGTCACCACGACACCCACTGTCGATACAGCGAAAACCGAGGCCAGCACGACGCTGAACGAAGTAGCGGTCAGCACCACGCCGATTCTGGGAAGAAAATTTGAAGACCTGCTTACGCTCACGCCAAACGTCAGCATCACGCAGGGTCCCGATGGCGATGAGATCAATTTTGCGGGTCAGCGCGGAATCTTCAATAACGTCAGTCTTGACGGCGGTGACTACAACAACGGTTTCTTCGGTGAGCAACTCGGCGGTCAACGCGCGGCCATCGACATCACGCTGGAAGCAGTCAAAGAGTTTCAGGTGGTTGCGACCGGAGCGAGCGCGGAGTTTGGACGCACAGCCGGTGGCGTCATCAACGTCATCACGAAGTCAGGCACGAACGACGTCCACGGCAGCGCCTTTTATTTCCAGCGCCTCGAATCGCTGACGGCAAACACTTCCGACGGCAAACCGCTCGATAATTTTCATCGGGAGCAGTACGGCGGAACGGTTGGTGGTCCAATCAAGAAAGACAAGGCGTTTTACTTCTTCGCCTTTGAAGGCATTCGTGAAAATCTGGATCGCGCGAACCTGAGCGAACAGCTCGGGTCCACGCCGTGCCCCGTCACAACACCTACGATTCTCGCGAATGAAGCCGCAATCAGCGGCAACGACGACTGCGCGCGACTGGCGCTGATCAACTTCATCAGGACTACTCGTAGTCAGGAAGAAGGTCTGCCCGTCTCGCACAAGATCAATAACCAGGCATTCTTCTCGAGGGTGGACTTCGATTTCAACAGTTCAAACCACCTTTCGCTGTCGTATAACTTCGACTATTCGAAGAACACAAACCAAACCTTCGACGTCGCCACTTATGGAAATTCCGCGAACGGCATAGAAGGACCATCGAAGATCAATGTGCTGCGCGCGAATTTGTTCACCACGATTTCGGCCACAAAACTGAACGAAGCTCACTTCTCGTACAGTCGCGAGCTGCGGCCTCGCAATGCGATCCCTTCAAATGTCCCAGCGGACACGGCTATGGGATTTGCCACAACCTTCAGATTTGGTTTCCCGTTCTTCCTCGAACCGAATATCGACGAACTGCTTTGGCGCACACAAGCCAGGGACAACTTCTCGATTATCTCGGGTGATCACAACTTTAAATTCGGTGGCGAATGGCTGCACACGCTGAACGACCAGGTGTTCCGCGGTTTCTTCACTGGCCGTTACATCTTCGACAGCCCTGCAGGTTTTCTGCGTTATGCATCAGCGCCCGCTGCAAACGGCTTTGGGCCAACCGTAGGCGAGTGTTTTAACGGCGCCGGTGCCTTTACCGGATGGATCACACAAGGCGCTCCTTTCAACCAAACGTGCGGGGCGGGAAGTAGCGTAGGTGGACCACTGCTGCTTTATTTGCAGAACGGCATACCGACAGGAATTTCGGGCGCGCCACCGCCAGGTAAATCAACCATCAAGAACGAAGACCTCGCTTTGTTCGCGCAGGATCGTTGGCAGCTTAGACCAAACTTCACGTTGAACTACGGCCTGCGCTGGGAAGCTCAGATTTTCCCCGAGCCGGTCGTGCCACCTCAGCAAACGGTCTACGCTTCGCTGCTATCGAATCCGAGATTTCCGTCCGACGGCACATTGCACAGTCCCAAGAAGGAATTTCAGCCGCGCGTTGGTTTTGCGTGGGATTTATCCAACCGGGGCAAATCGGTGTTACGAGCTAACGCCGGTATTTTCTACGGCCGCCAGAACATGTTGTCGCAGGTTGGTTCGATCACAGACAACGGCGTGCAGCAGTTCGGTATCGCCTGCGGATCTTCCTTTGGCTGTAGCAACGGTCAGGGCTTGCCGACGTGGCCCAACATCGTGAATGTTCCGCCGTTGGGCGGACTTCCTGCATTCGCGTCGATTCGCGTCTTCAGCAAGGATTACGCTAACCCGAGGATCTACACGGCAAACGTTCAATTCGAGCAGCAGCTTACTGAAGATCTGTCGGTCTACTTCGACTTCACCCACTCGAAAGGCGTTCATCTAACGCGCTTCATCAACCTGAATAGAGTGGGACTGTTTCCGGGATTTGGAGACGTATTCGTGACCAGTGCTGTTGGCAGATCTGACTTCGACAGCTTCACGGTCGGCATGAGAAAGAGGTTCAGCAAGAGATATCAGTTTGAGTGGAACTACGCGCTTTCGAGAGACAAGGACGACGACTCGAACGAACGTGATCCATTTACCGATCGCTCGTTTGATCCGCTGAACCTGAGTCTTGATTATGCCTACTCGGATCGCGACATCCGTCACAAGTTTAATTTCTTTACCTTCGTCGAGTTGGGTTGGGGATTTCAGGGCAACTTCCGCGTGCAGGCACGTTCCGCTCAGCCAATCACGCCGGCCGTACGCACCGCCACCAATCGCAACACGTTGCGCAAGGACAATGAGTATTTCTCGTTTGACTGGCGCCTTCAGCGGCCAATCAAACTCAGCGAACGCTTCTCGCTAATTCCGCTTATCGAGATGTTCAATACCTTCAACAACGCGAACAACGTCAACCCGCTCTCAACGCCGGGACTCTTCAACTTCGACGGGTTCCTGCGACAGGGAGTAGGTGATCCGAGGCAACTGCAGTTAGCAGTCAGGCTTACTTTTTAACCGCGGATGACTCGGAAAAATTCGGTTAGCTTTTCACGATCGAGAGCGCCGTTAGTTCTGAGTCCACTGCAAACATCGATTCCAAACGGCTGAACCTCGCGAATGGCGGTAGCGACATTCGCGGGGTTCAGTCCACCCGCAAGAAATATCGGCACATCGATCGCCTCTCTTATCCTGCGACTAAGATTCCAGTCGTGTGTTCTGCCTGTGCCGCCGAGCTCCTTGATCGCCAGCGATTGATTTCCGGAATCCAACAACACCGCATCCACGTGCGGCGCGACCGCGACCGCTTCATCGACAGCTTCCGGACCAGTGACGTGTACAACCTGGACCAGCGACGCGCCCGGCAACGCCTCTCGCAACTGCGCGTGACTACCTTCAGGCAGTCGATCGCAGATCTGAATCGTGTTCACTCTCAATCGTCGTTGCTGATCGATGATGGCGTCCGCACCCTGCAAACACGTTAGTAAAAACGAGCTCACTCCGGGCGGAATAGTCGCGGCAATCTCGGCGATCAAGCTTTCCGGAATCGGCCCCGGCCCACTCGGCATCGCGGACACGAGTCCGATAGCCGATGCACCCGCCTCAATCGCCATCCATGCCTCTTCGATGCTCGCGATACAACAGATCTTCACTCGTGGTTTCGTCGTCGGTTTCATTTATTGATTATAGCCACGAATCACTCTGCGGATCTCTGCGTACCCTCGGCGTTCTCTGCGTTTAAGATCGCGACTTAACGCAGAGAACGCAGAGGGCCGCAGAGATGGGCGAGACCACTCTAAGCAACCTTACTGCATCTTAGGCACAGCTTTACTAAGAGATCACGCCCCGATCTCGCCTCGAAAAAAAGTGCGGGCTAGTTTTCTTGCGGCGACCATGCCGCAGTGTCTTGACGTGTGCCCGCTGGTCGAGCACACGAAATTGCAAAGGAGAATTACAATGAACCGACTGCGTTTACCTGTGTCGCGTTTCCTGCTCTCGACAACGCTATTCGTCATCTGCTGCGCCGTTTCCAGCTCAGCGCAAAGTACATCGTCCGGATCGCCACCCGCTGACGGCTGGGTTGTGCTTCCCGTGAGCGAATACACTGCGCTAAAGCGCGCCGCATCTCCCGCTGAGCCCGAGCCTGTAGCGCCGCCTGTCGAAGCAACACTCAGCCGCATTGACTACGATCTGAAAGTCGACGGTGATCTCGCAACCGGCGAGGCGCGACTTACCGTCGACGTGATCAAGAACGGTTGGGTGCGCGTGGCGATGCCCGACGGGTTGATCGTTCGCGATGCAAAACTCGACGGCCACCCCGTGAACCTCGCGATGAACCCGACGAGTAAAGGTCCCGGCCGCGCGGATCTGCTCTTATCAAAGACCGGCCGCTCCGTGTTGACGCTTCAGATCGTCGCACCGGTAACCACAGTCGCGGGCACGGACATCCTGCACCTTCCAGTCAGCAATTCCGCGATCTCGCACGCAACGGTTCAGCTAGCGCGACAAGGTGTCGATGTGCGCATCACCGGCGGGCTTCTGCTCGAACACTCGGAAGCCGCGACTGGCAGTCGCTGGGTAGCGAATGGCAAAGGCGGTGAGCCACTCACGTTTGCATGGCGTCGAAAGATCGACGATGCGCGGGCGAGTCAACCGTTGCGATTGCGCGGTGCGGTCACGCAGCTGGTCGGGTTAGGTGAAGACGCAACACAGCTCAGCGCTGAGGTTCAGGTCGAAGTGGTCCAGGGCATTGCCGAAGAAGTTCGCGTGCAACTGCCGGAACAGTTAACTGTAAACCAGGTTTCGGGCGCGATGGTCGCCGACTGGGACGTCGCCAGCAATGAACTTAAAGTGCTGTTCATCGAACCCGTGCAAAGCAGTGTGCGCTTCACTCTGAATGGTGAGTTGCGCATTCCGCGCTCCGGTAAGTTGAACATTCCGCTCCTTCGCCTGCCCAGTGCGGAACGTGAAACGGGCGGCGTGGGCGTCGAGGTGCTCGGCGCGGGCGAAATCAAACAGCGCGAGCCCAACGGACTCGAAGATGCCGAAGCAAGCGAGTTGGGCCAACTGATCTCCAACCGCCAATCACCTTCGCTGATCGCCTTCAGATTTCAGCCCGGCAACGGAAAGTCAACCAGGACACTCTCGCTCGACGTTGCTCGTTACACGCCACAGGCGGTGCTCACGGCCAACATCGAAGAAGCCGAGTACAACACGCTGATCGCGGCTGACGGAAAGATGCTCGTGCAGTCGCGCTTCGCGGTCCGAAACAATCAACGAAACTTTTTGAAACTCACCCTGCCTGCCACTGCTGTGCTCTGGAGCGCATCGGTGGCAGGTCGTCCCATCAGACCGGGACGCGCGCCAGATGGTTCGTACTTGCTCCCACTCGAAAAGACACACTCCGGCGAAGAGGCACCGGCCTTTGTCGTCGAAGTTTCATATCTCGATCGCGCCGCTTCATGGACGGACAAAGGACACGCGCGCGTTTCACTCGTGGCCGTCGATCTTCCGATCTCGAAGTCACATCTACTGCTGCATCACCCGCCGCTGTTTCGCGTGACGCCGGCTCCGGGACTTTCCGGAAGTTTCCGCGTCGCCACCTACGCGCCACCGCAATCGCCTGCGTTGCGCTCCGAAAGCTCTCCCAGCGCAACTGAACAACAACGCGCCGAAGGCGAGATTCCGGCGGATCAAGCGGAGGCCAAAAAACTCGTCGCGCAGGCACGTGACACAAAACGTGCTGCGCGGCCGTCACGCAATCTGCCGCTGCGCGTTATGTTTCCGCATTTTGGTCCATCGATCTACCTCGTGTCCGAGTTGACCGGTGAGAACCAAACTCCGGCGGTCGAGATTGATTTTCAACGTGAGAGAAAGAGAGGCGAAAAATGAAAGCACTAATTCTGATTTTGTTGCTGACCGTTACGGCGGTGGGCCAACAACGCAACGCCCGACTCGATTCAGTTTTATTGGCTCCGGGAACTCCCGGCACCGTGACGATTTCACTCAGCGAATACGATCGACTCGTTGAGCGCGCCTCGCGTAAAGACAAAACGCCTGAGGCGGCGCCACTTCCTTTCGTCTTGTCACACGCAGTTTTTAAGCTGCGCGTCGAGGATCAAACTCTCGTTGGCTATGTTGACATCGACGGCTCGCTGCTCGAAAAAGGCGCGGTCAAAACTCCTTTGACCAGCAGTCTTACGATTCTCGAAGCGAAGCAGGCTGGACAGCCGTTGCCGTTATTGCAGGAAGGTTCGAACCACGCTGCTATCTTGAATGGACCGGGCCCGTTTGCTGTGTCGCTCGGTGTTGCGGCGCCTTTGACGATCGAAGCGGGACGCGCTTCGTTCACACTACCGATTCCCCTTGCGAGCAGCACGATGCTGAGCCTCGAGTTACCGGGAAACCACGCGAACGTGCACGTCGAACCGGGCCTCGTTACGAGTCGTGACACTGTCAACGGAAACACGAAGATCGAAGCCGCGTTGGAACCAGGCAAACCGGCGCGCATCTGGTGGACCACGCGCGAGGTCGCTGCGCCTGTCGCACAACGCGAAGTCCGTTTCCTTTCCGACGTCAAAACAGTCTTCTCTGTCGACGATTCGGAGCTGAGGCTCACGGCCCTTTGCGATCTGACCGTGATTCAGGGCGAAGCGGCCGAGTTCAAACTTCCCTTACCGGACGGATACGACCTCACAAATGCTTCGGGAAACTCCGTCGAATCGAGCGACGTGACGAACGGCATCCTGACGCTCAGAGTTCACGATCCGGCGCGTCGCAATCATCAGTTTCTGATCGCGATCGAACGCGCGAATCGCGAAACGAAAGTCGAGGCTCCGATGCTCGAGTTTACTGGCGCACAGCGAGAAACAGGTGAACTGTTGGTCGAAGGCGCCGGCGCGATGGAGTTGAAAGCAAAAGAATCCGGTGGACTGCGTCGCATCGATGTGCGCGAAGCAAACGCGATCACGAGATCGTTGTCGCACTTTCCGCTACAGGCTGCGTTTCGTTACAACCGCAAATCGAATGACGCGCCAAAGCTGCAACTCGAGTGGCAGCAGTTCCAGGATGCAGACGTGCTCTCGGCAATGGCTGAGCGCGCGACCGTAACGACACTCGCGAACGTGGAAGGACGAACGCTCACGGAGATCTCGCTGCGTGTGCGCAACCACGCGCAGTCGTTTGTGAAGATTGAATTGCCTGCGGGTGCGAAACTCTTTACCGCCGAGGTCGAGGGCCAGCCAGTGAAGCCCTCGGAGGACCCCGATGGCATTCGTATTCCACTGACGCGCCCGGGCTTTGATTCGTCAGGGGCTTACAACGTCTCGTTTGTCTATTTGAGCGAAGGCCCGCGCTTTGCGAAGAACGGATCTTACGACATGGGTCTGCCGAAGCTGGATATTCCGATTAATCTCCTGACGTGGGAAGTTGCACTACCCGAGCGTCTCGAAGTGAAGCAATTCGGCGGCAACGCAGTGGCGGCGGAACTGCTTCCCGCTGCGGCCGCGAATAATTTCCTGACCGAAGGTGTTGACGACGTCGACTCGTCGGCGCAGAACTGGACTGAAAGCGATCTCAGCACTCTCGGGGCGGGACAAATCGGCGGCATCATCGTCGATCCGGCGGGCGCTGTGATTGCGGGTGCTCAAGTGACTGTGACCAACACGCAAACGGGCACGACGCTGGCGGCGGCGTCGGGTGGCGATGGTCATTGGGTGGTTTCGGGCATGCAGCCTGGACCAGTGAAGGTGACTATTTCCGTGCCAGGCTTTCAGGTATCACAGCAGGACTTTGAGTTGTCCGCTTCGAAACCCGCGCGCATGGGCACGACGCTCGAGGTCGGCACTGTTAACGCAACAGTTAACGTCACGACCATAGACGGCGTAAATCTCGCAGACGAGAATCGTCGAGTCGAGGAGTTGGCCAAGAAAACACAACTGGCGCAGTTGAACAACTTTTCGCAGAACGTCTTCAGTCTGCAACGTCGCGTCGCCGGTTTACTGCCAGTCGCGGTTGAAGTGCCGCGCAGCGGTAAGTCGTATCGCTTCGTGCGACCGTTGGTTTTGGAGGAGGAAACACGGATCACATTCCAATACAAAGCAAAATGATCCGCGTCATCCGCGGCTGAGTTTACGCGGCGTACCAGAGCACGGCGAAGAAGTGACACGTCGTGCCGGCGATCACGAAGAGGTGCCAGATGAAATGGTTGTACCGGATACGGTGGGCCGCAAAGAATGCGAGCCCACCGGTGTACGCGATTCCACCGGCGAGGATCAAAAGAATTCCCGGCACAGGGATCAGCATGACAATCGGTTTGACGGCGACGACCGCGAGCCAACCCATGATCACGTAAAGCACGATCGAGATCCGTGAATGTCGTGTCCGTTGTCTGATCTTGAGCGTGATGCCGACGAACGCGAGCGTCCAGACCGCAGCCAGCATCGACCAGCCCCACGGACCACGCAACACACCGAGCGCAAACGGCGTGTACGTCCCGGCGATGAGCAGAAAGACTGCCGCGTGATCGAAGAGTCGAAACAGTCGCTTCGCAGCGTCATGTGTCAGTGAGTGATAAAGCGTCGAAGCGAGATACAGGAGGACCATCGTCCCGCCAAACACGCTCACGCCGACGATAAAGTGAGCACTGCCCGCCTTCATCGCCGCCAGCAAGAGAATCGGAACTGCCGCAATCGCGAGCAGAAGACCGAGACCATGACTGATGCTGTTCGCGATCTCTTCGCGAAACGAATGCATGCGTCGTGTCGGGGTAAAACTTTTCACCACCAGCATTGTACACGGATTTCTCACGCAAAGGCGCAAAGAATATAGGTCCTATATGACTAATAGGGCCTATATTCTTTGCGCCTTTGCGTGAGAGTTTCTAAGGCAGCGCGGTGAAACCTTTCAGCGGATTGCCGTAGAACGCATCAGTCTGCCACGCAGCCTTGTTCCACGTGCCGTCCTGGTCGCCGATGATCTGCACGGGATAGATAACACGATCGCTGCCGAGTTGATTGCTGGTCGCGATGCCGTTGTCGAACTTTCCGCCCGGCGCCACGGTAAATTTGATCGCTCGCGCGAGCTTGTTGTTCCAAAGCAGCTTGAACTCGTATTCACCGGGATTTGCGGCAAGCGTGAAGATGTCTTTAGTAGTGTCGTCGTCGGTCGTGTTACTGCCTTTGATATTCGGGAAATCACACTCGACGCGGGCCCATTTCGCTTTTTGCGGCAACGCGTCCTCGACGTAATGAGTAGTGTTGTTTTCGACTTCGGCTTCGCAACCGGCTTTGCCGATTTCCATGCCGTCCAAAAACCGCTTGCCGACTTCCTTGCCTTGATAAAAGAGGTGCGGATCGAATTTGTACGGATCGCCGCGAACCCAGAATGCCACGTGAAAATCAGGCAACTTCCAGCCGTGCACGTCGGCTGGAGTTAAATAGACGTAACCGATCGGAAGGTTCCAGTCGTGGTCCACGAAGTAGACGTACTTGTTCACAGCTTTTGGACCAGCCTCGTTTGAATGAGCTTTTGAGACCTTCATCTTGCCGGTGAAGAGTGTTGCATCGGTGCCCTGGAGCTCGTTACGCATCTTGATGGTGAACGTGACCGGGCCGGTGTAAGTGCTGCCTTGAGCTTCGTCAATCTGCCGCCCGCCGCACTCAGTTTTCCACCAGTAACCTTTTTCGATGTTGCCGGTCTCGCAGTCAAACTTCACCCAGGCTCCCGTCGGCAGTGTGTATTGAACGTAGACCTGGCTGCCGCTGCCGATTGGACCGTTCACGCGAAACCGCATCTGCGGCACCCAGCTCCAAACGTCGTAATTACCTTTGTAGACATTGAAAGTGAACGCCGTGATCTGAAGTGAATCTTTGGCTAGGGTTGGCTGGTCCTGGCTGGCGGAGGAATTAACAACAGGCGTTAGTCCGATAATCAAGAACGCAAGAATTAAGGCGCAGGTAAGCCGTAACTTGTTCACGGTAGATCTCCTTGAGTTGCATCGATTCTGGGCAAATCGCCGGAGAGTTTACTACGGAGCAGGACTGTTCGTTAAGGTGTTGTCGTGCGCGCCGAGTTTTTATAAACGACGCCGCCTTTCATCACGAACACAACACGGCGCACCGCGGTGATGTCAGTCAGCGGATTTCCGTCCAGCGCGATGATGTCCGCTTCAAATCCTTTCTCAATCGTTCCGATCTGATTGCCCAACCCGAGCGCTTCGGCGCCGAGAGAGTTAGCTGAGATCATCGCCGTCAGCGGATCGACGCCGGCGTCACGCACGCGATCGATGAACTCTTCTGCGTTGTAGCCATGCGAGCCGGCGACTGCGTCAGTACCAAAAACGATCTTCAGGTTTGGAATCCTGCTCGCTCGTTTGATCAGGTCGTGATTCATCGGCAGTATCTTTTCCATCGCGGCGAAGCCTTCTTCGGTGTAACCGGGCGTGCCAAGATAACGTGCTTTGTTTCGCAGGTAGTTTTCAATCACGAGTCCGGCCTGTGGATCGAGATACGTTCCTCGCGCGGCCATCAGCTTCAGGTCGTCGTCGGTGGCGAGTGTGCCGTGCTCGACCTGTGTACAACCGGCGAGTGTTGCGCCGCGAACCGCGTCTTTGTACGCATGGACGACTGCTCGCAATCCCAGCTTCTTAGCTTCGTCACAGGCGGCGTTTAACTGTTCCTGCGAGAGAGTCATGTTGCCGCCCTGACGAATGCTCGCCGCCGCAAAGATTTTGATTACGTCGGCGCCGCTCTCTTTCTGCTTTCTGATGAAGGCGCGAATCTGATCTGGAGTGCCGGTTTGTTCGCCGCGACCGACAAGTGGCTCAACTGCGGTGAGTATTCGCGGGCCGGGGAGTTCGCCTCTGGCGATCGCGTCGCGGAGTGGCAGGTCGTTTGGAGAGCCGATGCTTTGAATGGTTGTGAAACCCGCCATCAGAGTGGCCCATGCATTCGCGGCGGCGCGGTAAGCGGCGTCCTGCGTAGTCTCGCCGGGTCCGGCGTTCTTTCCATCCTTGCCGAAACTCCAGGTGATGTGCGCGTGCGCATCTATCCAGCCGGGCAAAACTGTCAGGCCGCGCAGGTCGTAGTCGATCGGCGCTGCATTCGGATCGATAGCCACGATTTTCGAACCTTCGATGACGATGCGCGTGTTTTTGAGAACGTGGCCTTTGCCGTCGAGAATCGTGCTCGCGGCAATCACGATTCTGCGGGCAGGCGGCGGTGTTTGCGACTGGCTTTGAAAGCCGATGCAGACGAGCACGGCGCAGGCAAAAATTCTTTTGATGTACATGAGCCTCTCCTCCGGTGCACAATTAGACCAGATTCGGATGTTGGTCAATAGATTTTCCATGAAGGTCTGCTTTGCAGTCGCATTCTGTGCGCTGACTGTTGTTCGCGTGAGTGCGCAGCAACCATCAAAACCTTCCGGAGGATCGATCATCCAAGGCCGCGTGATCTACTCCTGCTGCTGTGTTGTTGCTTCAGTATTCTTGTGCCGCTGACGTCAGCCTTCGCACAGGATGAAGAACAGAACGGGGACTCGCGCGCGCGGACGCGGAAGGAAGATTCTCACTGTTCCTGGCGCCGGGCGAGTATGTCGCAGTTGCGTGGTCACTCGAGAATGAGCCCAGCGTTTCCGGTTGAGTCATACGTCCGCTCGCGAATGTCGACTACGCAGCGAGTCACGCTCCAGCCAAACGAAACCCGGACGGTTGAGGTACAAGCTGCAACAAAACCTCGTGAGCCTTAATTCGTCGCAGGTTTCTGCAGGAACTTGACTGCCGCGTCGAGAATCTCGTCGCGCCCTTCAATCAATCCGCGAATCGTAGGATCCACTCTGATCGTCGGTTGTATTCCGACTCTTTGTAGTTGCCGTCCATCGGCGTGGCGTACGTTGTGCCCGCTGAAACTCACGCTTAAGTTTCCCGGCAGGACCATGAAAGTGACGTCGCCGTTTGCGCCGGCGGTGGGCGTGCCGATAAACGTTACGTCAGTTGCCGCCTCGAAGAACAGACAAGTGTGCTCGGCCTGGCTGATGGCGTCTTCGTTAATGAGCACGACGACCTTGCCTCTGTAGATATCGCCCTGCCGCTCGGGAATTTTTTGTGCGAAAGAATAGTTGGCGGAGTCCAGTTCCGAGTCGGTTAAACTCGTCGCTTCCAAAAGCGGGCGCGAGAAGAGTGCCGCTACCACCTGCTTCTTTTCGGTCAAGCGAGGGGCAATGGACCACGCAGTGCCGTTTGGGTAGCCACGCATGTCGAAGATCACAGCGGGTGTGTCTTTGATGGTCTCGAACATTTTGTCAACCTCACCCACTTGCAAACGCGCAAGGTCAACGTAGCCATAACCGCTCGGCAGCACTTGAATGATCGGTGACGATCGTTGCATTACATTTCGCCACTTCGGATCCATGATTGACTCCGATCGAGCGAGTTCAACGTCGCGGACTTCGCCTCCAGTTCCCTGGACCTTGAGTTTCACCAAGCTATCTTTTGGTCCAAGCAGCAAGCGCGCATTGACGCCTTTCATCAACCACTGCGGCGTTGACGCAGCGGTGTAGCGAGACAAAAACTCACGTTTCTTTTCGATCGGCTCGCTGTCGACGGCTAAAACGACGTCACCGACTTTGACCGGCAACTTCTCGTCCAGAACCCTGGTGACGACAGACTTGCTTTCGAGATACCCGGTCAGAACAGGCGGCAGAAACATACCGAGTTTGTCAGTTGCAGCGTCAGCGTTGCGGATCGAGCCGTGTGAATCATGCATTTCAGTGACCAGCTCGCGCACAGTCAGTTGATAATCAGTCGCGTCTTTGTTTGCTTCAAATTTCGGGATATAGCGTGGGAGAACAGTCTGCCACGAGTCTCCGATCAGTTCTTTGTAAGGGAAGAAATAGTTGATGACGTTCCAGAAACGAAATAGTGCGAGCAGGCGGTACTCGACGTTTGGAAACGACATCTCGGCATAAGGCTTGTCGTTTTCCACCGTCTTCACTTCGCGCGCGGTGGTTGTGGTCCGAGTGGGCTTTGGACCAGTTTCCTTTAGTGCTCTGAGCGCTTCTTCGATTGCTCCTTTCGCGACAACCGCGTTCGGTTGAAGATCGATAGAGCCGTCAGCGTTGACCAGTTCGGCAGTGCGCATTCGCACCTTCACGTTGTCTGGCAGCTCGATTGTGAATGTTTCGCCAACCGGGGGTTCACCTTCCTGGATAACAATTGCGCGACCTGCCGATTGGAGTCCACTCATCGTGCCGGCGAATGAAGGTGAGTATTGATTGACGATGAAAGCGATGGGAGGTGTTTTTGTTTTGCTTCTGCCGGTGATGGTCTGAGGTGCGGAGTTGATCATCGCTGAGTAATAGAAACTCGCGCCGCCGCCCGTTTGCGTTGCGTAACCGTTGTGCATGCGATAACGAGTCGAACCGAGTATGACGGTTGTATCGAGCATACCGGTGAGGGTTTGGCGCAGGAAGTTTTCAAAATGATACGCCTCGATATCGCTGAGCTTGCTCGGGCCGCGTGCGTCGATGATTGCGCTGTTGGTGTTTGCAAGAGATTGATTGATGCTTTTAGTGAAGCCATTGAGTGCTGTCATGTCTTTCGCAATGGCTTGAGCGATATGTGTGGCCTCGATTATGAGAACGCCGTTTTCCGTGCGGACGAGTTTCTCAGTTGCTGAAGGCTTCGGGTCCGTTTGCGTACTCGTTTCGATCTCCGCGCGAGTGCTTTTATCGTTCAGCACCGCGAGCATCTGGTTCATCGCAGCCTCGTAATCCGCGGGAGTCTTAGCCGCGTTAACTTTCGGAATCGCTTCGACCAAAGCCTTGTCCCAGTCGATCTCTCGATACGCGAGGTACGGATGAAAATACTTCACCGTCCCCCAAACCCTCGCCAATCCCACCAACCTCGCCACCCGCGCCTCTTCTTGTGCAGGTGACGGCTGCTTCTGCGCCACTACGCCCTGACAAGCGATCACAAGCAGGACGAGGATTCGGAGGGAGCGTATCAGGTGTTTTTGAGTATTCATCTTCGTAGGCCCCACGTTGAGAGATTGTCAGGAACGGCTCAGACCGCATTAGTCCAGTCAATAAAGTAAGTAGCCTGATTATCCCTCTTATTACTATCGAGCTAGACTCCGATGTTTTATTGACAGGACTATTCAACAGGCGTAGAGTCCAGCACACAATAATACCGATCAAGAGACAGTGTTCGATCGTCTGTCTGGTCTAAATGGCTACGAACGCGCATTTTGACAACTTTTCCTCACTGGCCTTAATGCTGCTCGTGTTATGAACCTTTAACAGAGATACCTCATCATGCGACATCAACAATCATTCTCCTCTGCCGTTTTCATTCGTGTTACCCATCAAGCCGGTTCGACGGACTATAGCCGTATTTTCATGCGGTGAAGTCCGCAAGCTCGACTACCAAGTCGAACTATTCTGACAACTAACCGTCGCAGCCATCGTTCGCCCGTACTTTACGGATGCGCGACCTGCCAACCAACCCGAGCCGTTACGACGATTCCTCGGTCGTCCGAGATTGGCCCACCTGAAAGGAGCTGAACCGTGTCTGCAAACCTGGATCAGAGACAACCAACCGTTCAAAGACCAAAGCGACAAGTGCAAGACCTTCCTGGTTGCATCAAGTACATTTTGCTTCTCTTTCTGCTGATACTTTTCTTCGCGGAAATCTATGCCGGCGAGTTCAATCGCTTTCCAGAGCTTTCCTGGTTTATCTGGCTCATCCTAATTATTAAGCTCATCCTGATCATTGGGCTGCTGATACTAATCTGGGTACAGCGGCAATTGAACTGCGAGATCACCGCGCCTTCCGGTTGTGCCTCGACAGAGTACGACGCTGCCAATGACAGGCTCATCATTCGCGTCAAAGGCACAGCTAGCGGAACTGTGTTTGGTCATTACACCCTTGCGGTGGGAGGTACCTCCATCCCCGTAATTTACCCCGGTGGCGGCGGGAGCGGGACTGCGCCCGTGACAAATGGTGAATTGGGCCAACTTGACATTTCAGGGATGGAGCCAACCACGGGACTCGTCATCACTCTCACAGTCTATCCGTCCGGGGCAGGTGCAACCAGAACTTGCACAAAGACCTTCGATATACAGCGACGGATGGTCTACATCACGAAGATTGGCGGCGTTCCCGCGCAGGTGATGGGTGCACATCCGGTCGACCCGAGTGAACCTCTCAAGCTCATCAAGGCTGATGCCCTTCTGGCAACGCCTGAAGCATCACTGGCAAGCAACATCAGCGTTGAGGGTGGCGCAGACGTCTACGGGTGCGGCCGCCAAATGTCCGAATACGTCTTGCAATACAAATCCGTGCCTTCACCTGATCCGCCCTTCCAGCAAGATGATCCAGGCCCGTGGACCAATATCAACGCGCCATTGCCCTTCGGAGATGCGACCCATCCCCGCACGTATTCGTTCCTGGGTACGTTGCTTCCCAACTATGTTCTCAACGGCAAGCTCACGCGGCAGTGGGCCTTGAGGTCCATATTGCAGTCGCTTTTCCCGATTATCTATGCTGACCGCTGGATCACAGAGGAACTGCCATGGGATACGACTGCTCTCAACGGGCGCTATACCGTTCGTTTACGAGTGCAGCATCAGCCGTTGGTCGGGCCACCTGATCCGGTGCCTCCGGAAATTTATGACACGGCTACCGTCTGGATGGATAACCGGCCGATAGACGGAAAGATCACGCACATGGCGATCGCAGGAGGCGGGGCACTAGGTGTCTGTGATGAGCTGGTTCTCTCTCAGTTCGTACAAATGGGCCACAAGGTCAATGCGGAAATCGTCGGTCGTGCGTGGGATCCAATTATCCTGGACAGCTATCCGTCCGGCGATCATCCCAACGACAACTTCAATGGGTACCAGTTGCAGTTCGAGAAAGACGGTGGGGGCGTTTGGACCAACATCACGAATAGTGCTACACGCGTTCCAAACATCCTCCAGCAAGCACCTCTTCCCGCTTTGCCGGGTGGCACAGGAGTGTTGGCTTCGTGGGACATCGTAGGCGCACTCGATGCAGGGCCGTTGCCGGGCGGGATGCCTCCGGATCCCTATCCCAAGATTTATCGCGGACAGCGATGCGCGTACCTGATCGAATTATACGTGAGCGATACAACTCACATTGGTGATTCGGGCGCTCCGCATCAGATCTGGGACTACTTCCCGTTCTGCATCGTCAACGATCTGGATAACAATTTGGCCTTCCCGGTTCCGGCATAGTTGTACACTGAGTAAGCGCCTGCTCACATTTGTGAGAAATTCATGTTCAGGTAAAGGGCGAGACAACTGAAACACGTTGTCTCGCTCAAATTTTTTAAGTTGGGTTGACTAGAGGGTTATTATTTGTGACTTGAAGCGATAACTTGCTGCGACTGGAAGCAATTCCTTGCTGTAAGTCTTCATAATTCCAACAAAAGGAAGGCTCAATCTTCCCCGTCGTATTATATTTGGAGTTTCCATTGGCGGAAGTGCCAGCAGACAGTTTCAATCGGCTACGTAGAAACCAATCAGTCGTCATTTTAACTAAACGGCCCAAGGCATTCGCCATTTCATAAACGTGCTCACGAGTTCTTGAGTGGACCGCCGTCGTTCGTTTCCGAAATGAAATATTCCATCCAGACATAACATTTTGAACGCTATGTGAGGAGGGATCCTTATGTCCCCAGCGGAAATAGCGGCCAACTAGCCGCCAAAAGAAAGTTAAAGACGCGCAAACCGGGAAAGACTTTGATGGAATACACGAGAGTCGGACTGACGTAGTTTTGTGTGGATCAGCGCGGCTTGACTCCATGTTGTCCTTGCATTCTCACAGAGTCGTGGCCCCAGCCCACAGTTGTTCCTAAATATACGAGGTCTGAAAATGGCTGCTAACCCCCAAAAAATTATTCAGAATCTGACGGCAAAGCGCCTCAAAATCCATGGCAACGATGGCTATGTGTTGATCCTGCCGCCTTTGGAAAAACACCGCGAACTTAGTGAGGACGAGGAATCGCAATTACCCGGACTCACGCGGTTGGCGATGCAGAATTATATTCGAATTGTAAAGGCGAAATATGCGGAGTCGTTGGAACCACAGATAAAGACATTGCTCATCGGATGTGCGATGGGTGTTGGAATAATAACTTACCTCGTCTATCAGTTTCTTACGGACGGTGGAAAGAGAGCAGCCGATCCTGAGTATCTACGCTGGCTTAAATTTGGAAGTCCAACTCTTTTCCTCCTAGCACTCGGCTTAGGTGTATTTTTACTCTTCACCTTAAGAAGCGGGGACAAAGGGAAAGAATTCCTGCAATGGATTAGTCGCTGGATCGCTCAGGCGCTCAGCCTGCTCCTAATCTTGACGTTGGGGTTGGTTTTACCATCAATTGCATTTTACCTTTTTGGTGGCGGACGCGAGCTCATCAGTAGTCAAAACTCTCTGGCAAAACTAGGCCGATCGCTGCAACTGATTTTTATCTTCACAGCCTCGTTACTGCCCGCTTTACTTTACTTCCTGTTTGACCGTCAACAACTGGGCACTCTCCGGCAAAGATTTGAGCAGCAAATCTTTCGGCTCGATCCGAACATCGAGTCGCTGTGTGATGTTGCAGCAAAGTATGGAAGACAAATCGATGAAATTTATGGCCATGAGACTACCGGGGGTGAGGGCCGCCTCGTACGCGGCACTCGCTGGCCGATCCTCGTCGCAACTCTGATCATGACGCTCGGGTGGATGCTTACGTTGCTGCCCTCAGGACCACAATCTGTCATGATTCAACCGGGCCAGTTGCTCGAATTCTTCCTGGCCCAGCAATCCGCTGTTACTTTTGGATTTTTGGGCGCGTATTTCTTCGTTCTCAACACAGTGCTGCGTCGATATGTCCGGGCCGATCTGAAGCCCAAAGCGTATAGCGGCGTCACGGTTCGCATTCTGGTTGTGTTTATTTTGGCCTGGGTGATCGGGCTAGTGTTTGGGACATCATCGCCTTACGTTCTGATGGTCACGTTTATTATCGGAGTGTTTCCCGAGAGCGGTTTGACTCTGATCCGTGAATCAATTCGCAACCAAACAGGGTTTGGCAAAATCGTTGGAGTTGTCGGTTCGTATACTAAGGAAAAATATCCGCTGACAGAACTGAAAGAGCTCGACGTGTACGATCGGGCCCGGCTGCTGGACGAAGGCGTTACGAATATTGAAGGTCTGGCGCATCACGATCTGATTGATCTGATGTTGGAAACGCGTATTCCCGTGCCCCGCCTGGTGGATTGGATTGACCAGGCAATCCTCTACCTGCACCTCGAGATGGGAAATACGGAGGCGGGAGATGAAGATGACGAACTCGGAGCTCAAAACCGGCAGCTCGCGGATACGGAAGGACTGCGCAACTTAAAAACGTTTTTGCACGACAACTGTATTCGCACCGCGACTGATTTTATTATCACCTATACACAGGGCAAACAAGGCGCACTACAGGTCAGGGCCACTGACGATCTGCGCAGCCGTCTTCAAGTTCTCTTCGAGAGTCTGAAGGATGATGAATGGCTGGATCACATCCGCCACTGGCGAGCCTCAAGCAAAGTGATGGACAAGGTGCTGGACGCTTCTTCTGACAACTTCAGCCCACGCCCCCATACAAGCGTCACTATCACGGATTTCGCATCACAAAACGGAATTTATCAAAGCGATTTCCGGGTTGATCCGCGAGCTGCGGACGTTTTGGTCGCCGCGCCAGAGCTGAATAAGATCGGCGTGAAGCCGATTGGCGAAACCACCTACCAATCAAACGACGACGGCGCAATCGAAACTGTGCCATTTGGACTGGCGCGGATAGTCGTAGAAGAGGAAACCACAGCAGGCCGTGTGATATTCGGTCCCGAAAACGCGGAATCGATAATTCCCCGCTGGGTGATCGAGTCTCTCGGCTTTACGGTTGACCCTGTGAGGAATAGCCTCAAACGCGTTTTGCCAATTCCGTCAAAGAAAAACAAATAGGCTCCGTAACAACCGATCTCGTTTTAACTGCTCAGCCACCGACTTTGCCACCTTTGTTTTTCCGCAAAAAATGACCAATAAATTGCCGGAAGCTATTGGAACTAGTAAGTTGCCGGAGCGCCAAATTAATGGTTCAAGTGACAGCGAGTGTGACTTGAACCAATTCCTTGCCGCGACTGGAAGCAATTACTTGCCGCAAGTTCAAACAAAACCGAGCAATTTGGCGTCCCCACTTTGTCTACGATTCGTGTTTTGGAACCATTAAATTGCCGAAAGTGCAAATTGGAACTTAAGCATTGCCGGAAGTGCAATAGGGAAAGAAACGGCGGTTCAGCAGTCGTGAGAGTGCGGTAAGCTATCTATCCAAGTCAACAACGCCTTTTGGTCCCTCAAAGAGATTACGTGCCTGCTCTCCTCAGCTGTGGCAATAGCATTGCGTGTTAAGAAAGACGTGGTTACAACTAGTCCTTTCGCGGCGCGCTGCCGCACAACGGCTCCGAGATCCCATCCACTCATACTTTGCCCATACTCAGCTATACTCTTACTATGAAGGGTAAATTCGAAGACGGTCATCCACCCTGGCTAAAAGCTATGCAGAACAGTGCAATAGCAGAAGCGCGAGCTAAAGCGTTTCTGCTTGATCGCTTTTGGGTCTTGGAAAGGTCTGCTGATATCGACGGGGCCGACTTCATCATTCAGCGAAGAATAACCGGAAAGAATCTATTGGACCGACAAGCCCCTAGATTCGGCGTGGTCCAAGTCAAGTTTTTTGGCACTATAACAACGACTCACTATGTGCATAAAGAATATGTAGTTGATGAAAACGGAGAGTCACGGGACGAATTTTTTCTTCTCGCTCATACAGGAAGCGAAGACAAACCTCGGGCATACATCATTGCTGGACGTGAACTTCTGGAGGATTTTTCGATAATCACCAAAAACGGAAACGACGTGTATGCAATCTCATATAGGCAACTCACGTCGAGCGCAAAGTTCGAGATAAGGAATCCAAAGAGTACCCTTGATCGTGTTGAGCGTCAGCTTGAGCTAGCCGAGTTTACGAAGAATCGCCGGTTTATTTCATGGGCACTACCATCCGCAAGCTACGAAATCAACTCGATCGAGCCGGTCTATCGGGAGCCAATCGATAATTGGTGGGGAGATATTCCAGAGGGATTTCTAGAGATTAAAGATGCCGCACGTACCGCGATGTTTGATGTGGAAGAAATCCACAACCTGTTATTTCAAATAACAGAACAAACTGACCCACTTGAGGTCGAGGACATAATTGACAAGATTAGATTCAATTGCAGCGGCGGTTTCGGATGGAGTATTAGTCTACCCAATCTTCAAAACGATGAGTTCTTCCGCGTCTGTCACACGCATAAGAAGATGGTTGAGCGGCTACGGCAAGACGGCGTCTTGGATTCCTTTCTAAAGGTCAAGCAAACAATTCGGGAAGCCGTTTTCGCATTCCTTGAACCTCAGTTACCAATTGATCCCAATGTTCTGCACTGCTTTTCAATATTCTACGATCCGGAAACATTTGTAATTAGCAACATCAATTCGGCATTGAAAGATGCTGCAACATATTTAGGTTTGTCTCCTACGCTGGATCGCTTTGGACATGTACAAGTAGATGTCAGCCAGTATCACGCGGTCGAGAGAATCGTGCCCGGACGAATCGATTACTATTGGATTCCTGGCCGTTATGGGATCAAATTAAATCGTGAGGATGATTACCATTTCTACTATGACTGCTTAGACGCTATGTTTACCGCTAGATATGGTGAGCCGACTTACAATGAACTCAGTCCGCATTCCAAACGATAACAAACGCCGCCCAATATAATGGATGTCGGTATCCTTGTCGCGTGACGCAACTGTTCAGCTCGATGTTTATCCTTGATCTCGCAACTTTCTCATCTACCGACCCTGGGCCTAAGTAAGTCACGCGATACTGCAATTTTCAGACAGTTAAATAGAGATTCGGCGGCGGCGGCTGCTACGCAGGAGCCAACCCTTCGGTTAACAGTAGGCCCTCATTGATCGCTCATTGAGCGAGGCTTATAGTTACGTGACTGCTTTGGGAACGATGTAAGGAGTGACAGCTGGATCAGGTTCGCCGAATCTAAATACCAGCCAGTCATCATCCTGTTCGGTAACATCTTTTTCTACCCGAGCGGCTTCAAATAACCTTCCTTCGGCAGCTTCCATCTTGAAGAAACTTTTATAAACTTCAGGAAAGTCATCGTAAGTAATGTTTCCTGCTAACAGGTCAAGCACAGTTCTTGACGAAAGTTTTATTTCATTGCCACTCATTGTTGCCCCACCAAAATGGCTATCTCCTTCGAAGCGTTTCGTAGACTCTAACGAATTCACAGCGTTAATGGCGCTTTTAACTGGGTATGGAAAGATCTCTTCGGTATGCTTGTGAAGATTGGATAGAAAATCCTCTAGTTTCGCACTTAATCCCTTCGCACTCTCAAAATACATCATCACTTGATTAAAACTGCCGAATCCGAAGTTTTGTATCGCTTCAAATGCCAGAACAAAACTTATCCGTGGGTGAGTACGGAAGAACTCATGGATGATATTCCTGCTTCTCTTAAGATATTCACTCCCGCCGTCACAAAGTATTATCCCTAAAGCACCATCATATTCGGTTCCCTCTAGCTGCTCACTCTTTGACACTAGTCCGTTCCAAACGGAATTCTGAATTAAATGCTCTCTCGCAGTAATACTCTTATAGCTAGGATAGCCGCCTGAGCCAGTCCACTCCTTGCTTGGCCTATAGGATATTGACAGATCAACGTTATTCGTTTTTATTTCGTACCTATGTTCTTTACCAGGCTCCTTTTGTATTCGAGCAGTGAATTCTTCCCATGATTCGTTGAATATCTCCTGGTCAAATCTCGCGAGTGCCGGAAGTTTTAACTGGACCATTGATCCGGTCTTTCTGGCCTCTTCGTGGTTCCCACCGATGTCACAGTTCCAAGCGCCCCTAATATTCTTTTCTTTGATTTCCCTGAATAGCCTTTCATCCAACTGTTTTTGTGGGTTCTTCAACTCAGTCCCTTCATCTGAGACGGTCTTTATATCTGCAAGAAAATCTAAACTGCCATCCTCGGAAGTAAAATAAATATCGGGTTTCTTGCCGTTGAAGTTTCTTTCATGCTCGACTCTTCCTAACTTACTAAAAACGTTAAGCAATACGACTTCCCACTCGGCACCCAAATCACCGTTGTTGAGTTTATCAACGTGGCTTCTGAACTGCTTCCTTGTTAAGAACGAGGCATTCTCGTTAATGAGCCGTTGAATTGTTCTACGAGAAAAGATTGCCATGCGGTAAATCGGAGGGGATGTTAGTCCTTCGTTCCTTTGCACAGAAAGAGCGATACCCTTCCGCCAAACTGTGTGGTTTTGCCATAGCTCCTGGCTTCCTCGATACTTTTGTGACCAAACTGATAGTCACTTCTTCTGCTCGCCACCAAACGACCTGTTATGCGTCCTTACCACGTCGAGGACGCGATCCCATTTCTCTACAGTAGCGATCAACGTGTGGTGCAAGATGATCTGGAACAGGAACGGGCGAATCCAATTGATTTTCAAGTAGGGATAGCCTGCGAGTCCATTCATCGGCAAGCGAGAGCATGGGAGCGATACCGAGCGCAAAGAACCGAACGGCTGCGATTGCCGTCGTAGAGAATGCGTTTGCACAGCCTTCAAGTTGGCTTGCGTCCAATGGTCCCGCGAATTGGCCGGCGAAAGTTAGGCCATATCGCGTTTGCTGACCATCCTGAAATCGAGTCAGGGCAGACAGGACAGGCCCTGAACTCGCATGGCCCATTGCAGCCAACAATTTCCACGCATTTTCAAGTAACCACCGCGTGTCGGGCGAGACGTTTTTTATTTTTTTTAGAACGTTACCGCCCGTGCCGTTACGGGATTCCCACACAACCTTGAAGCCAGCGTAGTCTTGCGTCGCGGCTATACCAAAAATGCACGCCTCCAGAGCTGAACGCGAAAGAGAAAACGCAATGCGAGGATGGCAATTGACAGCGGCAAACCATCCCCATAGCTGCAAGTCAACTGCGTGGCAAGCCAAAGCTACAATGTGATGATGTGGTTCGGAGAGATCTGGATTGGCGAGAAGCGATAGCCCTGCAATCTGTAGCTCCATCGATGGTCGAAACACCAGTCGCTCAGACTCGCTTACTAACACTCCAGATTGAGGTGGCGTGTTTCTTGTGATCCACTCATCGTAGATTTCAGCGGCATGATTGAATGCTTCAACCTCTGAAAATTGTCTCGTTACCTCAAATCGATTGGGGATGCGCATAGGATTACCCGCAAAGGACGACGACGCACAACAGAGATTGTGGTTCCGTCACGTACTCGGCTCTTGAGTCTGGAAAGACTATTGGCTCTAAGTTTTTCGCCAGTGCCGATCAATTAATTCAATTAGCTTCTGCACAATCTTCTCCTTTGCATTAGCGGTGAACTTTCCACTTATCGCAACTAGAAACGTTGAAATGTAGCATGGCTCTCTCGATCCGAGTTCGTAACATGCATAGGAAAGGCATCTTTGCCTTGCCCAATGATCTCGTCAATCGCCGAGTTGACCTCTCAGCAAAGTAGCTATTCCCAATTGCAGAAAACCATCAAAAAATAGGGACTCGCGCCGAAACCGTTGTTAAACTCTGCTCTTTAATTGATTCTCAGCTTACTCAGTTTTTCTTTCACTAACATACAATCATGAACCCGTCACTTGATTCAGTCTCACAGTAGTGGCGATTTTCGCGAAACCTTCGCTGCAAAACCAATTAGATTCCGAGAGCGCCACATAAAATGCAGCTTGCCAAGAATTTGGCCCCACGACCTTTCGACTGGAGGCATCCTCTTCCAAGGACTCGCGCACTGCTGCTGGGCCACCTATTAAGGCTCTTCTATGTAATCGATCACGAATTTGAGTAAGCTCTACGCCAGCCTGGATCGAATACAGCTTCGCCAGTTTGAAGACTTCAAAATGTTTACAGAGTCGGCGTCGTTTGAGATCTGGCCAGTCGTTGGGTGGCTCGGCGTTAAATCGAACCGCTAGCGGCTCCTTCTTTTCTACGGTTGCAACCAGCCATACATCATCACCAAGTTCGTCGAAGTAGGGGTGAAGCGTTTGGTCTTCAGCTCTGTTGGGCTGCATCGCGAGTTTTGTTTTATTGCAATCGGTACATGCCGGAACGAGATTTAAGGGGGTAACCGCAAGGGCAGGATGTCGGCTTTGAGCTAGATAGTGATCCAATGTGCCGACGTCACGATGGCCACAGAGCGGACATATGTCCTTTGCAGCACCTCTAATTTTGTCGTAGATATCTCGCGGGGGCTTGTTAAGTCTGCTAAATGTACTCTTGTACAACAAACGCATCTCGGCACCGGTAACCTTTCCGCCGACGTTATCTGATTCCGGTATCGTGAATAGTGTTGATTGTTTCCCACGGTCCGCGTATACCGCATCCGCCGTTACAATGTCGTCCGTTACCGACTTCAGCCGTTCGCGTAGATTTTCGTCATCCACATTGTCAGCACAGAGTTCAAACGTCGCGCGCGCATCAAAGCTTGGTTTCGCCAGGTTTCTCATCGTGTGGATTACTAAGCGTCAAGTTCGGAGATAAGTGCGCTAACAATGGACCTTGCTTCAGATCCCAACTGACCACCAAAGCGATCAAGTACCTCTTCATAACTAAGACGCTCATCTTCTACGACGCGGCGCAACATTTGGTGAAATCCAGCAGTTGTTACTTCGAGACCAAAAACCGCGTGAGTCAAAACTCCGACATTCTCTCCGAAAGTTTCAACGGCAGGCCGCTCGGCTACGACAAAGTTACCCGTTCGATGCAGCACCGTGACGCACGATCTGGGCACCTCCTGTAAAACCACAGGGGAATGAGTGGCGACAATTCCCACGCCGTTTCGCTTTATCAGAAGATCTGTCACCGCTCGGACAAACGCTGAGAGAAGCGGCGGGTGCAAATGTCCTTCAGGCTCCTCCAAAAGCACAAGCGTTCGCTCGTCAACTAGATCGACCAGTCGTGTAATCGTCAAGAGTACAATCGCATGACCTGAACTCAACGCGGAGAACAGCGTCATCGTTTCCGAAACCAAGTCGCTGGCTGCCACATTCAAACGCGACCGAATCTCAACCTCCGCAAATAGCGGATCGTTTTCGAGTGTTTTTATTGCCTCTTCCCATCGAATCGCCTTGAGACCGTCACGGCAGTTCAAGAAACTTTCATGAAAGTCGCCAGCGAGTTCCATCGGCGTCTTCGTGGCTGGTTCCGGTCGTTCTGGCGTCGGCGGGACGCGCAAACTCACCATCGATGCTCGTACGTCTCTTCGCTTACCTTCTGGAAAATCGAATCTGTCAAATGCACTAAATGAGACGAACACTAAACCCGCAAAGGCCCATTTGTTCCAGTTACTCCCACGCTGACGGATTTCACCCCAAGCAGGTTCCGTTGTCAGAATAGTCTGCGCGATGCGCTGTAGACACTGGGTCTTCCCTACACCATTTCTCCCGATCAAAACATGAAGATTGGTCGGAGGCTCTGAGTGCGGCGTTACATGAAACGTCAGAACTGGCGATCCCGTGTTCGGTTCGTTTTCTGGAAAAGCGAATTCGAACCAGAATTCTGTGAGCCGTGCATCGCCCATCGCTAACCGGTTATAACGATTTCGGACATTATCAATGCTGATGTCCCGCAATAGAGATTCGCGCATCACCGGCTCATCGATCGCTCTATCGAACAACACCAAATCAAATGCACAGTCTCTCAATCCCTTCAACACAGCATTCCGTAGATCGAGCGGTAAATTGTTTAAGGTTTCGTAGTAATTCTCATTTCCACCCAGCGAGAAGTATTTGTCGTCGAGTCCATCAAACTCATCCGGCAGCGTCGGCGCGCGAAATCCAGGCCTCCTTTCAGGTTCGGTCGCTGGTCGCAGGCCAAACTCGCCAATTTTTACCGAACCCGGAATGGATTTCGCCCCGTCGGGGTCGAAGACCACGAGTTGGAACATGGTGCGAAACTTCCCCCAATCGTCCCAATTATCGTCGATTAGAAATGCTGTGTTTTTGGCAGTCTTTGGAACTTGGCTCGGATGCCCTAATAATGTGAAAAGCACTCAGATCTCCTTTTAGCAAACGTTTCCAGGCCGTTAATAAAGCTCAGGCTTTTCACCAAAGCCCGGCCGCAATGAATAATCGGGACTGCATTGTGTTCGACGATTACCCCACTACGGTATCTAAGTGCCTTCACAAATACCGTCGGGAACACCCAAGCGGCCATACAGGGTCACCTGAAAACCGGCCATAGAGAAAGTCGCCCGGAGTTGAAATGGTCCAAGTGATATTCAGGACTTTCTACCTGTTTCTCAAAGTTTTTGATATTCTTCTTGTCTCTAATCCTGCACCAAGCTCTCCGAATCCACCAACGGAGTTAAGTGATGAGTACACCTGAAAGTAAAATAACGATAACGGACAAAACCCCCATGCTTGAATATCTCTCCACAGAGATTTCAACTTTAACTACAAACACGATGACCTTTCGTAGTCGAATAACATTTTCGATATTTGTTGGACCATTCCTAATCCTGGGTACGCTTATTATCCTCTCGGCAAAAGAACCCTTGACCTATGGACCAATTTCAACATGGGACTTCAAAATGTGGATGGCACTTGTGGTTGCTTTAGCTGGATTTATTTGTCTTGGAATTATATCTGGCAAAGTTGAGCAGGGAGCCATTGTTCAAGCTAATAAGTGGAGGACATGTATTGTGTTGCTTCAAAGTGCAGACGAGTTTGATTCTAACGAGTTAGAGAAAAACATTCTCGACATCAATAAGTGGCGTGCTACCACCGTGTACATAATCGCCTATATAGCATTAATTGCGACTTTTATCAGCATAATCTACTTGGCACTGCATCTTGTTCATCGAGCCAGTTGAGGTCTACTTGTTCCCGAATCTAACCCAAGGAGCATACTCATCATGATGAAGGAAGGTATCGCACAGACACTGGAATATATCCTACCCGACAATATAAAGAGAGCGGGGACTCTTCACAAAACTGACATCCAGGACTTTCCACCGAAGGCGTTCGACCCCAACTGGGACGTGTGGGAAATCGCCTCCAACAACCATGTCGAGCTTGAGTGGTTGATCTATCAGACTAAAGATTCAAGTCTTTGGGAGGCAAAGGTTCATGCTGAGAAACAGGGCGGCCAAGCTCGTCTCTATTTCGAGCATAAAAACTATCCGGCTGGCGGCGGCGTACAAGATGACGTGCCAATCATCGTCTTTCTCGACTGGGACAGACATCCCTGGCAAGCCACTATACTGGGTTGTATGGGACCTTTTCCCGAACAACCCAAATTCCGCTTGAAACGGTTATAGATCCTACCAAAAGCTACTGTAAGCGAATTCAAGAAACTGTACTTCCCGAACCGCCTATCGTGATGCTGTCCCTGATTTTGAGGTTAGTGGAACTTGCCGTGCTGATTTACAAGACAGTTTTCTTCTTCCCTCGTCAGCGTATCTTGACGTTTCTTTGCAGCGTCTGATTGGCGCGTTCCACTCTACCTTTCGCCTGCGAAACCAGTTGCACGAGCGTCGCGCGTTTGGGAGGGTTGGTCGAGATCACGGTTCACCGCACGACTGGTGGATCACAGGACGACGGACGCTCTATATACATTGACTTCGCTCTGGATGAAACGGCGACGACCAGTACCGCTGAATGAGAACAGATCTATGACGATTCACACGCGATGATCGCATAGCGGGCAATGCTCATTGTAGTCACGATGCTCAAAATGAGCCTGACCTGACGCGCTTGCTTTGTGAGCTATCACAGGCTGCTTACACTCCTCGCACTCAAACGTTGGAGCAGGTAGACGGCGGCTCTTTGCAAGGTCTCGCGCGATCAAAGCCTCGTCAACGGAGATTCGCCTGCCACCGCGCAAGCAAGTAATCATTTTAGCCATTTGAAGAATTCGCAGTTGCCCCGTCGTGTTTGATTTCACACGCGAGGTAGTAAGAAACTCCGGTCTTAAACGCCTTTTGACTTCTCATCATCAGTATGCCTGGGGATCTGGTCTGGTTCTGCGCAAAGGCCCCTGACTCTCCCAAAGACCCTTTCAAATCTCTCAAGTAAAACGCTATTACGAATATGAGGCGTCTGCCTGTCTCGATTGATGTTATAAAGCGCCTGGTGTACCGATGTAATGATCACTTCGGAGTCTCGGAATCGAGAAGACAATAAATCCCGCCATGACAATTTTCCTTGTTCAATATATGGTAGAAGTTCTTCGAGTTCTCCTATGGACATAAGCGTTAAGGGCAGAATCCTCTTGGAATTCTCTTCCTTAAGGACATTTCGAAATCGGTGATTGAGATAAGTATTCATAGCCATGCATTCCAGAGCTTTTTCATCGACAACGAGCACTGGAAACACGTGATCGCGCGGTCCTCCACTGAACACCCTTCCTTCAATGATTGCTTCGGCCGCCCTTGCCAGTTGGCTTACGCCCTTCGGTTTCCCTTTCTGATTTTCTACAAGACTGCGAGTTAGGGCATTTTCTAATTCCGGCCACTGTCCACCGCATTTTGCGTTCAGACTTAGCAGGCAGGATTTTACTTCTATCAAGATCACTTCGTTTCCGAAATCTAGCGCGGCATCGATTTGTCCGCCGCCTTCGTCACTTTGAAATTCTACGTCGGCTATCAAAGGACTAAGTTTAGAGTCACCGTAAAAGCGCTTGAATAAGTCGACAACGTAAAGTTCGAACGCTCGACCCCAAAGTTCTCTGAAGCGCTCTCTATCGCTGGAAGGTCGCCCTGGAAGGCTATCGAATATACTCCAGTACAACCCTGAACTTAACAGGTCGGCCACACACGATGAATCTAAAACGAGATGCGTGTTATCGGCGATGCGGAGGAAAGGGCGCTGACGAATCTGAGTTATGTCCTTTACAAAATGCGGATCAGCGAGACGAGTTAGTACGTCGTTTTTAACCCAGCCGTCTCCGGCTAGTCTGTCACGAAAAGCACCGATCGATAATGAACGTTGCTCGAAAAATTTCGCAACTGATTCTGGCGAAATCTTGAGGTTTTGCGCAACTGTCGCAGACGATATTCTGACGCCGGGGTTTTCCTTTACTAAAGAATAGAGGCCAAAGATGAGGGTAAGATACTCATCAAGCAGGAGACCGTCGTACCGTTCTACCTCCAACTCAAGCTTTCCTCTCAACGCGGCGATCTCAGGATCTGGACCAAGTAACTGATCCCGAATCAAGACGTCAAATCTGGCCATCGAATAGGCCATGTCGCTTAGATTGGAAATTTCCCAGGTCGGCAATGAATGAAGTATTAGATCTTGATCGTTTTCGTACTTATCCTCGCCGATGAAGCTGTTCGCAAGTAAGGCAAGTTCACCAACAAGCGAATCATCCTTCAGAGTTTTGCCATCATGATTGCTTAAGCCAAATATTAGCTTCATGCAAACGAGCAAAGAGAGTCGGTGAAAAACGATCCTGAAAGGCGAATGTGACGCAGCTTTGTTGGACCGCTGCTTCGTAATTTCTTCAAGCAAATCCTTGCGTAGGAACCTGCCATTTACCTTGTCATGTGAGGCAACGATACTTTCCGCATGATCGCCTAACAGAAAATTGTTCAAACTTGCCAATTGTTCCAAAACTGTCAGTGATTCGCACTTGATGAGCGTTTGGTAAAACAGTTCTGGCAACTCTGAGCGATCTAGTGTTCGTACGACCTCCGGATACTCAAAATATACTTCCATGTTTGGCCCTGGATTGACGAGTTCACGCTTGTAGGGCACAAGTGTGACTACACGTGGCCGTGGTCCGATAATCTCTTCGACGATTTTTGCCAGTTCTGGGTCCTGCATACCACTTTGTATCTACGCTTGTGTTTCTTCAACCGTCCGGATTCTACCATCCCCGCATTCGAAGTCGATTTTGCGAACAGGCAGGTACTTAAGGAAGCCGCATCTTTTGGTAACCCGCTGCCGCTATACTAGGGAATCACCGATAGTCACGTCTTCCACATCGCCATCTGCGTCCCGGAGAATTCGGACCCTGGAGATTTGCTTATCTTTAGATTGTCATTGCTGATGATGGAAGACGAACTACATGCCTACCTTCCTGCCGACGTGAGTCGCGAAATGGATTAACAGGGCGGTTGAGGATCTATAGTAGTAGTTCACGACCTTTTTGTACTTTCCGGAAATTGGAACCAATTAATTGCCGGGCGTTTTGGAACCATTAAGTTGCCGAGAGTGCGGATAAAGAACAGCAAGGAAAAATTTACGAAGGAATTTAAGTAGTTTGTACTTTTTGGAAGAATTGGAAAAAATTGGAACCAATAAATTGCCGGGGGCTATTGGAACCATTAAGTTGCCGGAGCGGCAAATTAATGGTTCAAGTTACAGCGAGAGAAATAAAGTTTTGAACGAATTGGCGGAGGGGACAGGACTCGAACCTGCATAGCCTTTCGGCCGGCGGTTTTCAAGACCGCTGCACTACCATTATGCGACCCCTCCGCAGGTTGGCTCG
>Ga0126376_10000118_pt1 | contig 34053 bp, 30 predicted proteins | sample PanSoiMetPlot_15_FD_92760 | JGI IMG/M metagenome (GOLD analysis project Ga0126376, IMG submission 92760) | Tropical forest soil microbial communities from Panama - MetaG Plot_15 | ecosystem: Environmental > Terrestrial > Soil > Tropical forest > Bulk soil | place: Panama | collected 2016-02-17 | reverse complement strand
GGGGAGGTCGGGCGATCCCAGAAACGCGTAGAACGGGCCCGCGATCAGGATGGCGACGACTGCGCTCGCCAGTGCGGCGGTCCGCCGCCAGCGGCGTGGCGTCGCTTCGGCCGTCGTCGATGCGGCCGCGCCGAGCAGACGACGCGATACTTCGACCCGCGCTGCCTCGAACTCCTCATGGCCGATCCGGCCATCTGCGCGGTCGCGCTCGATTTCCTCCAACTGATCGCGATAGACCGCGAGATCGCTGCCGCCCGACGTCAACGCACGCACACGCGCCAACGGCCAAATCGCCGCCACGAGCGCTGCTACAGTCATTATGGCAAAAATGAACCAGAGCGTCATGTCGACCAAGCATCTCAAATAGCCGGGAACGCCACCGCACGAGGCCATAGGTCCCGGGAATCCTAAGCTTACAACACATGCGATAGCGGCGCTGCAACGGCAAAGATGCACTGAGGCCGCGACTTGCTGTCCAGGCAACTGGAACGAGCAACGATATTATCAAGTTTTTTTTTTGCTTGACCTGCGGCGAAATCGTTGGCCGCTATGCGTGGAGGGCAACCCCTTCGCGTGCAACCCTCGGAAGTGTGATCTTCGTTCGCAGACGCGGAAGGCGGCTACTGCCGGATCGCCGTACTATTTTACGGGCGGACGACATGCCTGATCGGGCCGAACGGGATGACTATCCTATTCGAGGACCTGACGCTGTCGCCGTCCGCATCTGCGCTGACCGACTGGCCGCGATGCGGGAGCCAACGTTCGTCGGCTATTCGCTCGGCAAATGGCTTGACAACGATGGCGACGGCCGCTCCGCCAGGCTCGAGATCGAGACCCGCCACGGGCACGGGCCGCGCACGTGAACGAGACCGCGATGCCAATGGCGGACGGCCGTCAAGCCGCGCTCAAGGAGCGCCTCCATCTCGTGGAGGCGCTCCCCCGTAGCCGCCCCTGCCGCACACTGGGCTCCGACCGCACGACACAATGGTCGCCCTTACAAGCATCGTACGAATCTCGTCGCGTCTCACGTCGGTCGGCGCTGTGGATGAACATCAGCGAGACGCTCTAAGCAAGTTCTGCGCGGTCAGCCGGGATGGGCTGCTGATACCCTTAAAGAAGAACCAGCCGGCACCGGACTTGCGATGTTTCAAGCAGGCTCGGAAATGCGCAAGCGAGAAACGATGCCGGCCGTGATACGATTCAACGCATTGCTGTCCCGCACTCTGTGGAGTGAAGTGTGCTCATCCAACGGGCCCTTCGGCGCCAGTCGACAGCGTGGATTTCGGTCTTGCGGCATTCTCCAGCGGAAACCTTATTGGCGACCTTCTCGGCGGGCGGTGCGTGGAAGTGGGTGATGGCCGCAGCGTGCTTGGGCGCCTATGTTTTCCTCGCCTGGATCAGCTTTATTCACGTCCACAAAGGGCTGCCAGTCACCCCGTGGGATCCTGGCCTTGGTCTGGTGTTCGCCTTGATGGCATTTGCCGGCCCGTGGGCCGGATTTGTGCTGTTTGGCGGAGTCGTCATCGCCGAACTGCTCGCCTTGCAGAACGAAGTTGAATGGCCGATCATTCTGGGCGTCGGTGCAATTACCTCTCTGAGCTATACGTCCGTCACGATCCTGGCGCGCCGGACGCTGCAGATCGATGTCGGCCTTTTCCACCTGCGTGACGTACTGATGCTGCTTGGCGTCGGCCTCGCCGGCGCCGTCATCGACACCGTATTGCTGACGTTGTTTTTGCTCGCGGTCGGGCAGCTCGATTTTCGCGACGTGGTCGTGGTTTTTTCGCCGCTGTTGATCGGGGACATAATCGGCATCGCGGTTGTCACCCCGCTCCTGCTGCGGTTTGCCGTCAGAAGGTGGAGCATCTCCTGGCCTGCCCTGTTTTCGATCGCCCCGGAGGGCCTCCTTTCCCTCGTTCTCATCGGTGCCGCCCTATGGGCGATCGCCGGCACCGAAAGCCTCGGCTTCAGGCTGTTCTACCTCCTCTTCGTGCCCGTCGTGATTGCCGCAGTCCGCCACGGGCTCGACGGCGCCTGCTTCAGCCTCGCGGTCGCTCAGTTCGGCCTTATCGGACTTCTCCATCTTTCGGGATACGACGCGGCCACATTTACCGAGTTCCAGGCCCAAATGCTGGTTCTGACCGTCACCGGGCTGATCGTCGGCGTGGTCGTCAGCGAGCGTGAGAACGCTGACCGTCTTGCGCGTGATGCTCAGGCACGACTGATGGAGAGGCAGGCCGGCGCCGCACATGCCGCACGCTTCAATTTGGTGAGCGGGATGGCTTCGGCGCTCGCCCACGAGATTGCCCAGCCGATGACGGCCGCGCGGGCGTTGGCGAGATCCGCGCAGCACATTCTGCACACGCCGGGCGGCGATTTGAGCCGAGTCGAAAGCAATCTCATTACGCTGCTGACCCATATCGACCATGCGGGCGCCATCGTGCGCCGGATGCGCGAATTCATGCGGCGTGGCCGTCCGCATGTAAGCACGATCGATACGCGCAAGATGTTGGAGGAGGCGCTGATGCTGGCATTCGCGGCGGCCTCTGCGAAAGAGGTTCGTCTTGAACTCGACGCAGCTGATAATTTGCCCGCGATCCATGGCGATCACGTTCAATTGGAACAGGTCGTGCTCAATCTCGTTCACAATGCCGTGGAGGCAATCGCCGGGGCGGGTCGATCAGACGGGCACGTCCGCGTGGTTGCACGCCAACACGACGCGCCGCCACGTCTTGAGATCAGCGTACAAGACAATGGACCGGGGGTTGAAGACCAACTCGCAACGCGTATGTTCGAGCCCCTCGCGACCTCGAAGCAAGATGGTCTCGGTCTCGGCCTCTCGATTAGCACTTCGATTGTTGAGGCGCACGGCGGGCGCGTATGGCTCCATAGCCGCGAAGCGGGTGCAACGGAATTCCGATTTTCGGTGCCACTCGATCAATTGCAAGTACAATGACCATGTCTTCTGCGACGATTGTCGTCATCGACGATCATGCGGCGGTTCGCGATGCGCTCGGAGAGCTGCTCAGCGTGTTTGGGTACAGCGTCAAGACCTGCGAGTCGGCCGACGTATTTCTTCGCGAACTCGATCAGCAGAATGTTGGGTGCATCGTCGCGGATGTGAGGATGCCCGGGACGGACGGCATAGGTCTGGTGATTGAGCTCGCTCGCCGCAACGTCGCGATCCCGGTTATCCTCATATCAGGTCACGCGGACGTGCCGATGGCGGTGGCGGCGATCAAGTCGGGGGCCGAGGACTTCATCGAGAAGCCCGTGGACGATGCTCAACTCGTCGCTGCGATCAACCGGGCCCTTGCACGCAGGTTCGAGCAGCAGGATTCAGATAAGTCCCAAGCTGCGCTCAGGGAAAAGTTTGCGCGACTGACGCCAAGGCAAGTTGAAATTTTCGACCTCGTGGTGGAAGGGTTCACGAGTCACGCGATTTCCGCCAAGCTGGAGATCAGCGTGCGAACGGTCGAAAGCTATCGCGCCGAGGTCATGGAAAAGATGCGAGCCGAGAGCGTCGCCGCGCTGGTGCGACAGGCGATCCGGCTGGGTCGCATAGCTCCGTAGAACTACCACCCGATCGATACGAATACTCGTTTCCATCGAAGCTCCTATCTTGGCGTGGGGAGGACGCACCCTGTCCGCCACCGAGCATGCGCCGCGATGAAGCGACAGTGTCGGCGGAGGCACCCGTAGGTGCGCCGCAGCGAGGTCGGTGTCGCCGGACAGCGGTGCGCTCCCGATGGAGCGCGCGATGACTCTCTGGAAGACTGAACGCATCTTTTCACCACCGCCCGCCCAGGGTGCGCAAGCGCGCCATCTCGCTGTGGCCGCTCTTGCCGTCATTGGGGCTGCGCCCGCTCTCCTGCTGCTCTGCCTCGTTCCGCTTCCGCTTGTCCTCCCGGTTCTCAGCATTGTGTCGTTCGCGATCGCAGGCGTGGTTGCCCTCGTCGCGCTTTACTGCGGAATCGATCGCCGGACGCCCGGCGTATCAGCTTGGGACATAGTCGCCGTGTTCACGCTGATTTGGATCGGCGCCGGGATGATGAGCGGCGCAAAGCCCCTCGTTGAGCTGTTCGATCGTCTCGCGATGACACCGTAGAGCATCGTGGCTGCCCCGATGTCTCCTGCGCCGCGGTCCGGTCGCCGATGGGCGCCGACGAAGGCCACTCCGATTTGATGCAGAGCCGCGGGCGGCCCTCCAGCGCGCATCGCAATCATTGCGGGACATCACGGAGGAACAAGGAAGCCGCCACATGATGGATTTTTTCGCGCCAGACGCTGTTGCGGCGTTTTTCCAGGTTGTCGTCATCGATTTGTCCTTGGCCGGCGACAATGCCATCGTGGTCGGCCTGGCGGCGGCAGGATTGCCGCCGGAACAGCGCATGCGGGCAATTTTGTTTGGCATGATGGGCGCGACCATCCTGCTCGTCCTGCTTGCAGGAATAACCACCCAGCTGCTCAAGGTCGTCGGCCTTCTGTTCGCCGGCGGAGTTCTGCTGCTGTGGGTGTGTTGGAAAATGTGGCGGGAGCTGCGATGGTCCGCCAATGAGGAACTGGAAGCCCTCGAGGCGGTGACCGGGTTTGACATCAACGTTGACGGGAGCATCGCCGGGCGGGCACCCCGCAAGACCTTGGTCCAGGCTGCCGTGCAAATCGTGGTCGCCGACCTATCGATGTCGCTTGACAATGTTCTCGCCGTTGCAGGCGCCGCGCGGGAGCATCCGCTCGTTCTTGTTTTCGGACTAAGCCTGTCGATTGTCACGATGGGCATTGCCGCGGGGTTCATCGCCCGCCTTTTGCAGAAGCACCGCTGGATAGCCTACATCGGCTTGGCAGTCATTCTTTATGTTGCGCTTGGGATGGTCTATCGAGGAGCGCTCGAATTGGAGCCGATGGTGAGCGCGGCTGCGCGCCTTCAATAAGCGCTCCGGCGCTCGGGTTGTTGACCCGAACGCCCGCCAGGTGTTGGCTTTGCGAACGCGGCTTTGATCATTTCGTCCGCGTGAAATACCTCAAATCCGGTGGCGCCTGATTTTTCTTCGATGGCATCAACTTGCCGTCCGCGCTTCGGAAGTAGTTTTCGTTCTCGATGTGGACGTGTGTATTGGTTTCTGAGCAAACCTCGGAGAACCAGACCGGGCGAGGATTGGGATTGCGGGTGACCTTCTGGATCTTGGAGTATGGTCGCATCAATGCATGGTCGAACACGGTAAGCTGGTCATAGAGCGTGTTCTTGTCGGCCTTGTCGAGGTAGATCCGCTCCTTGATGACCGCCTGACCGTCGCTGTGAAACGGTATACCCGAGATATCATAGCTGCGCGGAAGCTTGAGAAAACGCGTCTCGACCTCCAGTACGTCGTACTTGCCATCGCCGTCCTCATCGATCCACTGGCCGATCGAGTAGCCGGCGAAAGTCGCCGCCGTATCCGTCGGCCACTCGCGGCCGTCGGTATAGATGCGCCGGTAGGAATCGTCGTTGTGGCTGATCAGGACATAGGTGATCTCCGGCGTGACGATGATCTCGGCTGGATCATAGAAGCTCATCATCGCCGGCATCCCGGCCGGGATACAGAAAGTCGACGGCCAATTGCCGGGCCCGCCCGCCTTTAGGTCGGCCTTAATGTCTTCCCATATTTTTTGATATTCGGGTGTGAGCGGAGGCGGCCCCGCAAGCGCAATCCAGTTGTTCGGGTTGCCGGTGCGGACCCACTGTCCCTTGAAATTGGGATACTTACCAAAATCAACCACCTGCGCGGCCGATGGCATTGCAAGAAGCGCTGTCGCCACTGCAACCGCATAGATCGAGCTTCGGTAACTTGAGCTTCGGTCACTCATGGGCCTCTTCCCTCCTGTCCGCCGATAGGGGCGTGCCGCCGCGCGATTGTTCAGCGGCCGCAAAGAAATTTCTCAGCCGTTCTTGGGGGCGCTGGGGTGCGGCCAACTCCGCCGCAATGACGTGCGGCCGCACCTCGCTCCCTCCCAGCCGAGCGGGGGAGAAGGCGGCGCCGCCGGGCGCCGCTGCTGCACAATTTCGCGAAGGTGACAGCACCTTGCGTCTCCACCCGCAACGGACCGCCAAGTTACACCATCGTCCCGCGAAGGTGGAAGGGCGCGTGAGGGGTCCAATTGTGCCCCCGGCGGGTGCGACGCGTCGGCGACCTGCAGAAGAACGAGTGAAGGCCGCAGTTTTGCTCGGGGCGCGTGCAATAATCCGCGCCACATGCGATTGCGTTGCCCGCAACGGGGGAGGGCGGGGAAGCAAGCATGCCAACGAACGCAGATCGGAGACTTGGATTTGAACTGGTCCACGCCCGCGCCTCGTGGGGATTCCTGGAGCAATCAGAATCGCAAGAAAGCCCTTTGCGCTTGATCCAAAGAGACTCCCGAGGTAGCGGCCGTGGGCAAGCGGAAGGGCGGCATCAGGCGGGTGCGGCGGAGCAAGTTGATTCCATCCCGCGACCGCGGAGCCATCCGACATCCGATCACAGCGCGAAACCCACAAGGCCGACGCGCGATCATGCCTCGAACGGCAGTCCGGCATATTGTTCTGCCAACGATGCCTGAGCATGCTCGGAGACCCGCAGATAATCGAATTGGTTCAGCCGCACCCGTTCCTCGAACGGCGTCTCGGCCGGAAAACGGTGCAAGAGCATTGTCAGCCACCATGACATCCGCGCGGCGCCCCAGACGCGGCGCAGCGCCATGTCGGAATAGCAGTCCAGGTAATGCGTCCGGCCTGTCCGGTACGCCTCGGTCAGGGCCCGGGACAGATAGAATACATCCGACACGGCGAGGTTAAGCCCCTTCGCCCCGGTTGGGGGCACGATATGAGCGGCGTCGCCGGCCAGGAACAGCCGACCATATCGCATCGGCTCAGCGACGAAGCTGCGCAGCGGCGCAACGGATTTTTCGATCGAGGGACCGGTGACGATCCCGTCGGCCATCTCCTGCGGGCACCGCGCTTTGAATTCCTGCCAGAAGCGGTCATCCGGCCAGTCTTCCAATTTCGCGTCGAGGTCGCACTGGATGTAATAGCGGCTGAGCATTGGATTGCGCATCGACGCAAGCGCGAATCCGCGGCGGTGATAGCAGTAGCACATGTCGGGAAAAGGCGGCGTCTCCGACAGGATGCCGAGCCAGCCGAACGGATAGCTCTTTTCATAGGTCCTCAACACCGAGCCTGGAATCGACGGCCGGCTCACGCCATGAGATCCATCGCAGCCGGCGATGTAGTCGCAGTCGATCCGTCGAGTTGATCCTTCCCTCTCGTAGGTCACGTAGGGCCGGTTGGACGTGAGCTCGTGCAGCCGCACATCGCCCGCATCGTCGAGAATCTGTCCGCCAGCCGCATCGCGTGCCGCATAGAGGTCTTGAGTGAGGGCAGTCTGGCCATAGGTCATCATTATTTTGCCGGTGAATTTTTTGGTGTCGATGAAGAATCGCGGCCGCCCCTCCCAGGCAATCGCCGAACCATCATGGGGATGTCCCTCGCGGTCAATGCGCGTGCCCAGTCCGACCTCACGCAAAAGCTCGACGGTGCCGGCCTCCAGCACGCCGGCGCGAATGCGCGCCAGCACGTGAGCGCGGCTGTGGCGCTCCAGCACGATGCTGTCGATGCCGTTTCGATCGAGAATATGGGACAAAAGCAGGCCGGCCGGGCCGCCACCGACGATCACCACCTGGGTTCGCACCGTCATGATCTAAGTCGTCTGCAGTCATGTGTTGGGCTTGACCCGCAGGTCCATGGGCAGAGCTTGCCATCTTGAAGGAGGCGCAGGACTACAGGCCGGGCGACAATCGTGACGTGGCGGCTTCCCGACTGACAGCACATACCGGCCTCGTCTCCGACCGCAGCGCCGATGGCAGGCCGCTGCTTGTGCATCCTATCGGCGCCGGCCCAAAGTTGAGGATGTCCTGTTCGCCTTCGCCCTCTTGATGGTGTCGAGGATGTTTCCTCGACGTCGAGGGCGCCAAGCGCACCAGTGATCGTAAATGGAGCTGCCAGTCGCCGTTCTCTACCACAACCAGATTGGCGCGGTGCCCATGTCAATATCCTCGGCTAGGTCGAGCCTAAGAAAAGCGTGGATGGCCAGGACAGCCCAGGCACAACCAGGACGAAGGGCTCAAATGAACAGATTGACCCTAGCCCTTCAATTCCCTCCATCCAGCAGCCGGCGCGCGATGACCTGGGCTTGGATCTCCGCGGCGCCTTCGAAAATCGAGAGGATACGCGCGTCGCACAGTATCCGGGAAATCGGATATTCGAGCGCAAACCCGTTGCCGCCGTGGATCTGGACGGCGTTGTCGGCGGCGGCCCAGGCGACCCGCGCGGCAAGCAGCTTCGCCATGCCGGCTTCGAGGTCGCAGCGGCGGCCCTTGTCTTTTTCCCGCGCAGCGTAATAGCTGATCTGGCGGGCAATCATGATCTCGGCCGCCATCATTGCGATCTTGTCGGCGACGCGGGGAAAGGCGATCAGCTTCTGCCCGAACTGGACGCGCTCGTTGGCGTAGGCGAGGGCCTGTTCCATGGCCGCCTGGGCGACGCCGACGGCGCGCGCCGCGGTCTGGATGCGCGCCGATTCGAAGGTCTGCATCAGCTGCTTGAAGCCTTGCCCCTCGATGCCGCCGAGCAGGCCTGCCGCCCCGACCTCGAAGCCGTCGAAGGCGATTTCATATTCCTTCATGCCGCGATAGCCCAATACCTCGATTTCGGTACCCGACATGCCGGCCGCCGGAAACGGATCGGCATCGGTGCCGCGCGGCTTCTCGCCGAGCAGCATCGACAGGCCGCGATAGCCGGGCTCGTTGGGGTCGGTGCGCACCAAGAGGGTCATGAGGTCGGCGCGCACCGGATGGGTGATCCATGTCTTGTTGCCGGTGACCTTGTAAACGTCGCCGTCCCGCACCGCGCGGGTGCGCAACGCCGCGAGGTCCGAGCCGGTGTTCGGCTCGGTGAACACCGCAGTCGGCAGGACCTCACCGGAAGCGAGCCTGGGCAGCCATCTCCGCTTCTGCTCCTCGGTGCCGCTGCCGAGGATCAGCTCCGCGGCGATCTCCGAACGTGTGCCGATCGAGCCGACCCCGATATAGCCGCGCGACAGCTCCTCGGAGACCACGCACATGGACTCCTTGCCGAGACCGAGGCCGCCGAACTCCTCGGGGATCGTGAGGCCGAACACCCCAAGCTTGGCCATCTTGCCGATCACCTCCAGGGGAATGTAGCTGTTGGTGCGGTGCCAGTGTTGGGCGTCGGAAATCACCTCGGTGTCGGCGAATTTGCGCATTTCCTCGCGCATGGAATTGAGGACATCGTCGAGACCGCAATCGCCCACCGTGGCGGCGTGATGATCGGCCATCAAGGCGATCAGGCGGGCGCGGTTCTCCGCGGTGTTGCCGGTGGCGATCAGGTCCTCCACGGCAGGCGAAAGACGTGCCGCCACCGCACCTGCGTCGAGCCCAAGATCGGAGGGCCGCACTAGCTCGCCCTGGCTCATCGGAATGCCGCCGGCCAACTGGGCGAGGAATTCGCCGGCGCCAATGCGCACCAGCAGCTCTTCGGTCTCGCCGAGTCGGCCGGTCCGGCTCATTCTTTCGGTGTAGCTCGCAAGCTGGCGAATGGCTTGCGCATAGGTAGCGAACCAGGCGAGCCCATGGGTGGCACGCTGCTCGCGATCCACGGGGCTAGCGTCGATGCGGCCGTTGGCCGAAACCCGTGCACGGACCTTGATGACGGCGTCGTTGAGCAACGCGTCGGCGGCGCCGCGCGCCGCATCCACCAGGGCCATTAAATCGGTTGCAGTATCCGTTCGCGACGCGGCAAGCGACATCGATCTCTCCTGGGTTCGATCGGGCGCCCGGACCACCCGTGTTGCAATGCACAATAATAGGAATTTCCATGTCGCGCGCCAGTGGTACCGCCCTCGATTCCGGCGGAGGTCTAGAGGCGGCAAAGGCGCAACACCAAACGGTTCAGACTGCGCACTGGATAAAAAGGTTCGACGACCGCGAAGCCCCGTTAAGAACCCTGAACGACCGTTTGCTCGGCTGCCATCTTTTGGTGCCCTAGCTTCGTCGCAAACTCGAGCTCTTCGGGATGTGCGCTGCAATGATCGAGCTTGCGCTTTCCCGCCTCAAGCAAGTCGAATAAATCTCGCGCCATCTCCGATACCTGCACTTCCTTGCGCGACGTTTCTTTTTTCCAGAACCGACTTCCATCGCGGTCCTGCGATGCGCAAATCCAAAGGTTCAAAGTCAGTCCGGACTCGTCGACCAAAAACACCTGGATCAGGCATCGAACATCGGTTCCCCAAACGAGGGATCGTTCTGGCCAGTCCTTAAGATTTTTTGTGACTTGCAGACCATATTTGGAAGCGAAGCGATCCAATTCGGGATCTAACAGTTTGAGCGGACCTTCTATCCGTTCCCGGTCCTGCGCAGTGCCATACCAGCCGCCGTTCGCCATGTTCTGTTCCGAATGAAATTGGGTGGCACAGTGCCCGGCTATCGGGATGGCCGGTACAAGCCCGGCCACGACCAACAGGAATCGCCAAGACGATTGCTCCCGCTTACCGCCGAAAACTCCAAAAGTCGAAAAGATGCACATTATCCACGGACTTGGGATGGTGAGAGAGCAGGGGGTTAAATTCACGATGGGCGACTCGTCATCGAACTGCGTTAACAACGTTGCGACCTCTTGACTCCCACCCTGGAGGGCTCCTTGCGGCCTCTTATGTTCGCATACCGCGTCGTCTATGACGCTTTTCTGATGTTTCTGCGCGACGACGGCTGGGCCATCGCGAGCCACATCGCCCTCTCCACCCTGATGTCGCTGTTTCCGTTCCTGATCTTTCTCACCGCCTTGACGAGCTTGTTCTACGGCACCGAGGAACTCGCCGAAAAGGCCGCTGAAATTCTGCTGGAGGCGTGGCCCAAGGAAGTGGCGCGGCCGATCGTCACCGAGGTGTCCAACGTCCTGACGAGGGCCCACGGCGGCGTGCTTACGTTCGGGGCCGTGCTGGCGCTCTATTTCTCGACCAACGGTGTCGAGAGCCTGCGCATCGGCCTCAATCGCGCCTATAATGAAACCGAATTGCGCTCGTGGTTGCTGCTGCGGCTCGAATCGGTGGCCTATGTGGTGGTGGGCGGGGTGTCCTTGAGCGCACTCGCCTTCCTGATCGTGCTGGCGCCGCTGATCCTGCCCGCCGTGTTGCATTATTTGCCGGGATTGGCCGGCGTCGAGTACATGATCACTGTCCTTCGCTACGGCATCACCAGCGTGGTTCTGGTGCTGGCGCTGATCGTCGCGCATAAATGGCTGCCGAGCGGTCGCCGGCGCCTCGCCGAGATCGCGCCAGGCATTGTCGTGACCCTCCTGCTGTGGCTGGTGTCTGCAATCGCTTTCGCCCGCTATCTGTCGGCATTCTCGGGCGCATATGTGAGGACCTATGCGGGGCTGGCGTCCGCAATGGTGGCGCTCGTGTTCCTGTACTGGACGGCCGGGATTTTCGTGTTCGGCGGCGAGTTGAACCAGGCGATCCGCCGGGCGAGGCAGAGTTGACTAATCCACGGGTCGGCAAAGGCGCCTGGCACGCCGCCAATCGTGCGATGAATCCGTGGCGTCTTTGCCCACCCTACGATGTCCCCCGCAGTTCGCGCCCGCGGCTCTAACTCCCTCCCCCTGCCGCCTCCACGGCATCCTCGAAATTGCGCAGTCCCGGGCGCGGCGCGTTGACCAGCACCGCCATGTTGCCGGGCTTGTGCTGGTTGTTCCGCATCATCTCATGGGCAAGCGGGATCTTGTCCCAGCCGAAGACTTCGCTCATGCACGGATCGATGCGGCGGTCGAGCACGAACTGGTTGGCGGCGCTCGCCTGCTTGAGGTGGGCGAAATGGGAGCCCTGGATGCGCTTCTGGCGCATCCACACATAGCGCGCGTCGAAGGTGAGGTTGTAGCCGGTGGTGCCGGCGCAGAACACCACCATGCCGCCGCGCTTGACCACCAGGCATGATACCGGAAACGTCTGCTCGCCCGGATGCTCGAACACCGTATCGACGTCGTGCTTGCCGGTGATATCCCAGATCGCCTTGCCGAACTTGCGCGCCTCCCTGACCCAGCCGTCGTAGTCCGGCGTGCTGACCTTCGGCATCTGGCCCCAGCAGTTGAAGTCCTTGCGATTGATGACGCCTTTGGCGCCGAGTTCGAGCACGTATTGCCGCTTGCTCTCGTCCGAGATGACGCCGATCGCGTTGGCGCCCGAGGCTGCGCAGAGCTGGACCCCGAATACCCCGAGGCCACCCGAGGCGCCCCAGACCAGCACATTGTCGCCGGGCTTGAGAGCATGCGGCGGATGGCCGAACAGCATGCGGTAGGCGGTTGCAAGCGTCAGCGTATAGGATGCCGATTCCTCCCAGGTCAGATGCTTCGGCTTGGGCATGAGCTGGCGCGATTGCACGCGGCAGAACTGGGCAAACGAACCGTCCGGCGTCTCGTAGCCCCAGATGCGCTGCGAAGGCGACAACATCGGATCGCCGCCGTTGCATTCCTCGTCATCGCCGTCGTCCTGATTACAGTGGACGATGACCTCATCGCCGACCTTCCAGCGCCGCACCTTCGTGCCCACTGCCCACACCACGCCAGCGGCGTCGGAGCCGGCGATGTGGTAGGAGCTCTTGTGCACGTCGATCACGGAAATCGGTGTCCCGAGCGCGGCCCAGACGCCGTTGTAGTTGACCCCGCCGGCCATCACGTAGACCAGCACCTCGTCATCGCCGATGCTCCAGGTCGGCACGATCTCGATCTTCATAGAGGTCGTCGGTGGACCATAACGTTCCTTGCGGATCGCCCACGCGTGCATCCGGGCCGGCACATGGCCCAGCGGCGGGATTTCGCCGATGGCGTAAAGATCCTTACGCGCGCAAGCGCGTTCCAACTCGACGACGGCCGGCATAAAGAGCCTCTCGGGCATGGGCGCAACCCATGCCGCGCAAAGTATGCATCATCTGATATTGCGCCGCAACATGTTTCCGGTGCAGTGCGGTCACGCACTCCCAGGCCCATTTCGCAACTGCAATCGTCGCTTCAGTTCTGCTCTGCGCCGCACAAGGCCGGGAGAGGCGGTGGTGTGCAAACTGCTTGAGCTAGCCAAAAAAAGCCGTAATTCCAACGCCTGCGTGGTCGGGATCCGGCTGGCGATTCGCTGGCGGCTTCGTGGGGACAGCGCAAAATGGAGAGCTTGATCGTCACGCTCATCGTGGGGGCGATTGCCGGATGGCTGGCCGCAAGGGTTCTGAAGAGAACCGGCTTTGGCCTGATCGGCGACATCATTGTGGGCGTGATCGGCGGATATATCGGCACCTGGTTGTGGGACGTGCTCCACCTCCCCCCGATCGGAGGCCCAGTGATCGTGAGCGCTATCATCACCTCGACGGTGGGCGCCATCGTGCTGCTGGTGCTTCTGCGATTGCTTAGAAGCTGACCGTCGCGCCGCCCACCCATCGGCCACTAGCCCGCGTGAAGCGAAGCGTAATGCGGGAAAGGCCTCTGCCTGCGGTTCGACCTGTTGCGGATTTCGGTTCACTCAATTCGGGTCCCGGCGAATCATCAGCCGATTCGTCGCCGCGGTAGATTCCGCTTGCGTCCGCCGAGGCGATTGTGTTGCAATGCACAATGGCCGATGCGCAAGAGGCAAGCATGACCAAGCCCACGGATGGTGCGGCGCAAAAACGTGACAAGCCATGGATCATTCGCACCTATGCGGGGCATTCGACCGCCTCTCGATCGAACGCGCTCTACCGGAAAAACCTTGCCAAAGGCCAGACCGGCCTCTCGGTCGCTTTCGATCTGCCGACCCAGACCGGGTATGACGCTGACCATCCGCTTGCCCGCGGAGAAGTCGGCAAGGTCGGTGTTTCGATCTGTCATCTCGGCGACATGCGGGCGCTGTTCGACGGCATCCCGCTCGGCGCCATGAACACCTCCATGACCATCAACGCCACCGCGGCGTGGTTGCTGGCGCTCTACATCGCCGTTGCCGACGAGCAGGGCGTCGCGCGCGGCGACCTGCAGGGCACGACCCAGAACGACATCGTGAAGGAATACCTGTCGCGCGGCACCTACGTATTTCCGCCCGGCCCCTCGATGCGGCTGACCCGGGACGTGATCCTGTTCACGACGCGCAAGCTGCCGAAGTGGAATCCGATGAACGTGTGCTCCTATCACCTGCAGGAAGCCGGCGCGACACCGGTGCAGGAACTCAGCTTTGCGCTCGCCACCGCGATCGCTGTGCTCGACACGGTGAAGGCGTCGAGCGACCTCGAAGCGGCGCAGTTCGGCGAGGTCGTCGGCCGCATCTCGTTCTTCGTCAATGCCGGCCTGCGGTTCATCACCGAGCTGTGCAAGATGCGCGCCTTCGCGGAGCTGTGGGACGAGATCACGGCCGAACGGTACGGCGTCGCCGACCCCAAGCAGCGCCTGTTCCGCTACGGCGTCCAGGTGAACTCGCTTGGCCTTACCGAGCAGCAGCCCGAGAACAACGTCTACCGCATCCTGATCGAGATGCTGGCCGTTACGCTGTCGAAGAAGACTCGCGCCCGTGCGGTTCAACTCCCCGCGTGGAACGAGGCGCTTGGCCTGCCGCGCCCTTGGGATCAGCAATGGTCGCTGCGCATGCAGCAGATCCTCGCCTACGAGACCGATTTGCTGGAATACGGCGACATCTTTGCCGGCTCGACCGAGATCGAGACTAAGGTAGCAGCGCTCAAGCTTGAGGCCCGCGACGAACTCGAAGCCGTTCTGCGCATGGGCGGCGCGGTGGCGGCGGTTGAGAACAGCTACATGAAATCGCAGCTCGTCGAGAGCAATGCGCGCCGGGTCGAGGCGATCGAACGCGGTGAGCAGATCGTCGTCGGTGTCAACCGCTTCACCGAAACCGAGCCTTCGCCGCTTAAGGCCGAGGAGGGCTCCATTCTCACGGTGCCGCCCGAGGTCGAGACCGACCAGATCGCCAGCCTGCGGGCGTGGCGCGCCGCGCGGGACGCTGCGGCGGTGGAGACCGCGCTTGCCGACCTGCGGCGTGCCGCGCAGACGGGCCGCAATATAGTGGAACCGTCGATCACCTGCGCCAAAGCCGGCGTGACCACCGGCGAATGGGGCGAAGTGTTGCGCCAGGGGTTCGGCGAATACCGCGCCCCGACCGGCGTTTCGCACGCGGCGCGCAACGACTGCCAGGGCATCGACGATCTGCGGGCTGAGGTTGAGCGCGTGACGCGCAAGCTCGGACGGCGGCCGAAAATCCTGGTCGGTAAACCAGGGCTTGACGGCCACTCCAACGGCGCCGAGCAGGTCGCGGTGCGGGCGCGCGACGCCGGGATGGAGGTGGTCTATGATGGCATCCGCATGACGCCAGCAGAAATCGTCGACGCCGCCCGCGACAAGGATGTGCACGTGGTCGGCCTGTCGGTCCTGTCAGGTTCGCACATGCCGCTGGTCAATGACGTGGTGGCCCGCCTGCGCGCTGCCGGCCTTGACGACGTGCCAGTCGTCGTCGGCGGCATCATTCCGCCCGACGATGCCGCCGCGCTCAAGCAATCCGGCGTCGCCGCGGTCTATACCCCGAAGGATTTCGAGCTCAACCGTATGATGAGCGATGTGCTGCGGATTGTGGAGCGCAGCAATGCCAATTCAATCCGTAGTCAGGATTGAGCGCTAACGAAATCCGAAACCGCCGATCAACACCCGCTCCCGGGTTTCACTGGCGCTCAACCCGGGCTTACAAGAGTTTTCTAGACCGCAATAGCGATCAAATGGCCTTCGGTCGAAGGCGCTATACATGGATTGCGCTTCACGCGGGGGCAAGCCATGAACGCCGTCGGAAAAGCGATCTGGTTCATCGAGACCCATTTCTCAGGGGATATCTCGCTCGACGACGTCGCAAAATCGGCCGGCGTGTCACGCTACTACATGGCGCGCGCCTTCGGCTTCGCAACGGGCCGCTCGGTGATACGCTACGTGCGCGGGCGCCGTCTGACCGAGGCGGCGCGCTCCCTGGCTAATGGCGCGCCCGATATCATGACGGTGGCCCTCGACGCCGGTTACGGCTCTCACGAAGCATTCACGCGCGCGTTTCGCGACGAGTTCGGGTTGACGCCCGAAGCCGTTCGCGCACAACGCCATCTTTGTAACGTCGAGCTCGTGGAGCCCATCAAATTGGACGAGACGCTCATCGTGGACCTCAAAGCGACGCGCCTCGAGAACGGCAAGCCGTTGCTCATTGCCGGTTTGGGGGAACGCTACACCTGGGAGACCAGCAAGGCCGCCCCGGCCCAATGGCAGCGCTTCGCGTCCTACTTGGGAAACATTTCACGTCAGGTCGGCAGGGCTACGTTCGGTGTTGCTTGCAACGGAGACGACGACGGCAACTTCGACTACATCGCCGGAGTGGAAGTGACCGATTTTTCCGATCTTCCCGCTGCCTTCAGTCGCGTGCGGCTGGGCCAGCAGAAATATGCGGTGTTCTCCCATCGCGACCATATCTCGACCATCCGCCGCACGGTCAACACGATCTGGAGCAAATGGCTGCCGGAATCGGGGCACGAGGTCGCCGACGCGCCGAGTTTCGAGCGCTTCGGCGAAGAGTTCGATCCAGAGACCGGAATGGGTGGGTTCGAAATCTGGATGCCGATCAAAGCTTGAGGCGGGCCCGCAACAGGCGCCGCCTGTGTGTCGCCGCGTGGGCGCAACCACCCACGCCCACAATGAGAGGCAGTTCGATGAAGGACACGAGACGCGCATTCATCCTGGCGGCTGGCGCGACGACCGCCGCCATGTCTCTTCCGCAGGGTGTCGCACGGGTCGTAGATGACACTGCGGATCGCAACAATGGAGATCCCGCCCTGGATTACCGGACCGCGAGCGACCTCGTTGGGTTGCTTCAGGCGCGGCAAGTCTCGGCGATCGAACTGGCCGATCGCGCCATCGCGCGCATCGAAGGCCACGACGGCAAGCTCAACGCGGTCGTGGTGCGCGACTTCGAGCGTGCGCGTGCTGCGGCCGCCGAGGCGGACAAGGCGCTGGCGCGCGGCGAACGCCGCCCGCTGCTGGGCGTGCCGATGACCGTCAAGGAGTCCTTCAACAGCGCCGGTCTGCCGACCACCTGGGGCATTCCGGGGACGGAGCGCATCCCGGTGCGCGAGGATGCTGTTGCGGTTGCTCGGCTCAAGGCGGCTGGCGCGATCGTACTCGGCAAGACGAATGTGCCGCTGATGCTCGCCGATATGCAGAGCTACAATGCGATCTACGGCACCACCAACAACCCCTGGGATCTCGGCCGCACGCCGGGCGGCTCGTCGGGAGGCGGGGCTGCTGCCCTTGCGGCCGGGTATGTGTCCCTCGAGTTGGGCAGCGATTTCGGCGGCTCATTGCGGGTGCCGCCCAATTTCTGCGGCGTCTTCGGCCACAAGCCGACGCACCTCGTCGTGCCCACGCGGGGCCACGTGCCGCCGGGCACGCCTTCGCTGTCGGTCCCGGTCCGGGCGGACCTCGCCGTCGCCGGGCCGATGGCAAGAAGTGCCGGCGACCTCGCGCTCGCACTCGACGTCATTGCGGGACCCGACGATGCGGATGCTCTCGCCTACAAGCTCGCGCTGCCGCCGCCCCGCCATACCGATCTCAGGGATTTCCGGGTGCTGGTTGTCGATGATCATCCGCTGCTGCCGACCGCCGGCATCGTCCGCTCCGCGCTCGGCAAGATCGCGGATCGCCTCGCAGAAAGTGGAGTCGCGCTCGCAAGGACGAACCCGCTCCTGCCGGATCTGGCGGTCGTCGGTCGCGTCTTTACGCAACTGCTGATGGCGTCTTTCGGTGCCGACCTTCCCGATGACATCTATGCACGCCTGCAGTCTGCCGCGACGACACTGCCGCCTGCCGACGTCGGCCTGAGAGCCATGCGCCTGCGCGGCAGCGTGATGACCCATCGCGAATGGATCAGGACCGATCGAGTCCGCACCGGCATCGCCGACCGCTGGCGTCGGCTCTTCCGCGAATGGGACGTGGTGCTGTGTCCGGTCATGCCCACGCCCGCCTTTGTGCATGATCACAGCGACATGAATGGCCGGCGCATATCGATCGACGGCACTGAAATCCCCTATGGGGATCAAACCATGTGGAACGGCATCGCGACCCTCGCGGGATTGCCCGCGACCACGATGCCGATCGGGCTCAGCGATGAAGGTCTGCCGATCGGCATGCAGATTATCGGCCCCTATCTGGAGGACCGCACAACGATTGCCTTTGCCGAGCTGCTCGAGCGCGAATTCGGCGGCTTCGTCGCGCCGCCCGCATTCAGGACCTAGGAGGCGATTCTCCCCACCCTCGCTTGCGCTCGAAGCGGCGCTCTGGAGCGTTCACCGCGCTCCCGATTTTCGCGAGGCGGTCCTCAAGGCCGCCAATCTTGGCGATGACGCCGACACCGTAGCCGCGGTCACCGGACAATTGCCGGCGCAATCTGGCGAGGCCGGTATTCCGGGAGACTGGATTGCCAAGCTGGCTTGGTGGAATCAGGTTCGGGACCGGGCTGTTCGTCTGTTTAGGTGCGGGGAGATTGGATGAGCGCCGGCAAATCCGCGAGCGTTGTGATCTCGCAATCTGGCGCGCCGGGCAGGTGCTCGCGCATCTGGCCGTAGCGGTTGCACCACACCACCTGCATGCCGAACGCCGAGGCCGCGTAGGCGTCCCAGGCGTTCGACGACTGAAACGCGATCGCCGCCGCCGGGCAACCGAGCCGATCGACGGCCAGTTGATAGACGCGAGGATCGGGCTTGAAGACACCGACGTCCTCGACGGACAGTACGTCATCGAACATAGGGCCGAGCCCGGCGCGGCCGACGGCCGCGTCAAGCATAGCAGGCGTCCCGTTCGACAGGATTGCGGTCTTGAGGCCCGCACGGCGCAACGTCGCCAGCACGTCCGGCACCTCCGAGAACGGCTCAAGCGCGAGATAAAGTGCCATCAGGCGCTCGCGTAACCCAGGATGCGCCAGGCCGAGGGTCTCGAGCGTGAAGTCGAGGGCATCGCCCGTCACCTGCCAGAAGTCCGCATGGCAGCCCTGGACGGCGCGAAGCCACGTATATTGCAGCTGCTTGTCGCGCCACAGCGCACTGACGCGCGGGGCGGCGTCACCCAGCACGTCCGCGCACGAGCGCGCCGCCGAGGCAAAGTCGAACAGCGTACCATAGGCATCGAAGACGCAGGCGCTGACGCCGGAGAGGGGGCGGTTTGGCATGTCACGAAATCCCGGTTGACGGCCATTTGCGTCGTGTTAGTGATGTGCCCGTCATTTCACAATTGCAATCGATGCATAACGGGGGCTGGGTGGAACGGCGTCGCGAAGTAAAGGCCTTGGTGGACGCGGTGGTCGCCAATATCGAGGCGGGGCGCGCGGTGGAAAGGCCTTTCTTTCATCTCGCGTTCGACCGGGTGTTCCCGGACGACATCTATGCCCAGATGATCGCCGCGATGCCGGCAGCTGCCGACTACCGTCCGCTGCCCGGTCGGAACAACGGCAATATCCGCGAAGACGGCACTTCGACCCGGGTGAAGATCGACCTGTTTCCCGAATACATCCGCCATCTCGCTCCGCAAAAGCTCCCCATCTGGGACGTGGTCGGCCGCACGCTATGCTCTGAAGCACTGCAGGCAGCGTTCGCGCGTCGTCTTGCGCCGGGGCTGGAGCGACGTTTCGGCAAGGATTTCGCCGCCGTCGGGATGTATCCGATCCCGGTACTGACCCGCGACATTCCCGGTTATCGCATCACGCCGCACACCGACACCCGATGGAAGGGGATGACGGTGCAGCTCTATCTGCCGCGCGACGCATCCGCGACTCACATCGGCACCATCTTCCATGAGCGCTTGCCGGACGGGTCGCTGCCCAAGACGCTGCAGATGAAATTCGCGCCCAACACCGGCTACGCGTTCGCGGTCGGCGACAACACGTGGCATTCGGCCGATCCGGTCGGCGCCGAGGTCGAGACCCGCGACAGCATCCTGCTCACATACTTCGTCGATGCAGGAGTTCTGAGGATCCTGCGCAATCGCGGCAAACGGGTCGGCAATTTCCTGCTGAGCGAAGTCAGACACCTGGTTCGCCGCTAGGAGGGCATTCGATTCTAAGTCGTGGCTGGCTTGGCTAGAGCAGTTTCGATTGTCTTGACACGAACCGGCGTCGTCGCCGACGACCCGAATGGCCGGGACAAGCCCGGCCACGACGCGAGGGAGGGCGCGGCTACAGGCTTGACCGGAATCCGCTCTAGCTGCCACTCCCCTGCAATTTGCACGAGACCTCGCACTTGCACATCGCCGTATCGCACCTTGCCCGTGGAGGAATGCCGTGCCTCCTTGCACACTTAGCCCCGGTTGACCATATTACTGGGCAGCCAGACGGGGGAGTCCAAGTGGGTCTCCGGAGGGCCGGGGTGCCGAAAAGGGCCCTGACAAAGTCGCTGTCCTAGGGCTTTGCAATCATGGCGCGAGTACCATCGCTATCGAGCCCATTTCTGCTTGGCTTCGATGAAATAGAACGGGCCCTCGATCGTGTCGCCAAGGCCGCCGACGGTTACCCGCCGTACAATATCGAGCGGATGGCTCGTGAAGATGGGCGGCCAGAACGGTTGCGCATCACGCTTGCGGTTGCGGGTTTTTGCCGCGACGAACTTGACGTGACGATTGAGGAAAATCAGCTTGTAATCCGTGGTCGGCAGAACGACGAGCGTTCCCACCAGTACCTCCACCGCGGAATTGCCTCTCGTCAGTTCCAGCGCACATTCGTGCTAGCTGAGGGAATGGAGGTGCTGGGTGCCGATCTGAAAAACGGGTTGCTGTCCATCGACCTCGCCCGTCCGGAACCGGAACGGGTGGTTAAGACAATCGCAATCACCCATCACGAATGATGGGAACCAGAGCAGGAAACTCGACAAGTTCAAAACGGCTGCGGAGTCGAGCATCATGAATAAGGGATTTGCCGTCCATTCGCCCAGTATCTCCCCGGAAGCGCTCGCGCATCTCGGGGACGGAGAGATCGCCTACATCAAGACAATCCGATCCGAGGACGTGCCGGCCATGTTTCCCCAGGCGCCGGAAATCGCACCCGGATTGAAACTGTTTGCACTTCATGCGGCAGATGGCACGCCGATCATGATTACGGATTCGCGCGAAGCAGCCGTCGCCAATGCGTGGAGCAACGAGTTGCAGACTTTGAGTGTGCACTAACTTTGAGCGTGCATTAGCAACAGGCACGCACAGTCTGCGGCCAGACGGTATCACCACTGGTGGGCATATCGCCCCGCTTACAATCTACATGTCGCCCGACCCGGAAACCAGCACCGCATAGAGCGCTTCGGCGTCCCGGGATTCGCGCAACTTCTCGGCGATGTCGGTATCACGCAACAGCCGGGCAATCCGCGCAAGTGCTTTGAGGTGATCTGCGCCCGCGGCTTCGGGCGCGAGCAAGAGGAACATGAGGTCGACAGGTTGACCGTCTAGCGCCTCGAAGTCGATCGGTCGCTCCAGGCGCGCAAAGACTCCGAACAGGCGCTCCAGCCTGGCGAGTTTGCCGTGCGGAATGGCAATGCCGCTGCCGATGCCGGTGGAGCCGAGCCGCTCACGCTGCATCAACACCTCAAGCACTTCGCGTTCATTGCGCCCGCAGATACCGGCCGCGCGGGCGGCAAGTTCATGCAGCGCTTGTTTCTTGTTGTTGACCCTGAGCGCGGGAACGACCGCCTGCGGCACTACGAGGTCGCTAAGCGCCATGAAGATCGTCCAAAACGCGGGCCCCGAGTCGCGGAGGCCCGATGGGGGGCGGAACATAAGGACGGGTCCATAGCGCGTCAATAGGTCGATTGTAACGCTGCGGCCCCGTTGCGATGACAGGCGCAATATGGTGACTCTGCGGCTCCGCGACTAGCCCCGGCCCAGAACCCGAGCTGCCCATGACAAACCGCGATACACCGTTGCCTCGCCAGCGCGCCGACTATTCGGCCATTGTGGACAGGCCGCCGCTGCGGCTTCCGGGGCGTGCGCGCCTCGTCCTGTGGCCGATCGTAAATCTGGAGGTTTGGGACATCGGCCGACCGATGCCGCGCCAGGTCTTGCCAGCCCCAACCGGCGCATCGCTCTTGCCGGACGTGCCGCACTGGAGCTGGCACGAATACGGAATGCGGGTCGGCGTGTGGCGATTCTTCGACCTGTTCCGCCGGCGCGGCATCAGGCCGACGCTCGCCATCAACGCCCGCGTCTGCGAGGACTATGGGCGGGTCGCCGAAGAAGCGCGCCGCGAGCATTGGGAGTTCATGGGTCATGGCTATGACCAGATGCCGATCCACAAGCACGAGAATCAGCGGGAGACGATCAATCGCTCGATGGATATTCTGGAGGGCTTTACCGGCAAACGCCCGCTCGGCTGGCTGGGCCCCGGCTTGACGCAGACCTACGAGACGCCGGAATTGCTCGCCGAGGCCGGCGTGAAATATATCGGCGATTGGGTTTACGACGACGAACCGGATGTCATTCGCACCGCAAGCGGTCCTCTCGTCACGCTGCCCTACACGGTGGAACTCAACGACATCGCAATGATGATCGTGCAGCACCACGAGAGCGACTATCTCTTGAGGCGCGCCGTCGACGCATTCGACCGGCTCTACGCGGAAGGCGAGCACCGCGCCAAGGTGATGGCGGTGGCGATCCATCCCTACATCAGTGGGCAGCCGCATCGGATCAAATACCTCGAAGCGATCTACGATTACGCCGCAAAGTTTGATGGCGTGCTGCACTGGAACGGCGAGCAGATTCTGGAGTGGTACTTGAAGAGCCGGAACTGAGGCCGTGGCATTCCCTCCCCGCTAGCGGGGGAAAAGGTAACCTCCCAGGTGCGCAGAGCAAAGCGTGTCCACCACGGCCAAGTCTCGGCGGGCACGGGGCGAAAGGTGCGCCTTTGCCCACTATAGGCCGGTCAAATCAGCCGCCCGGTCCACTCGCGCAGCTCGGGAAACGCATCGCCTAGGAACGATGGTGGCCACGGCACATGCAAAAGCTTGACGAACAGGACGTAGAATCCGACCCATAGCGAGATCGTGGTGGCGAGTGCCAGCGGTGATGAGGTCCTGCCCGCCGTCGACATGTATAAGAACATGTAAAGACCCATGGCAGGCATGAGGCCGATCAGCAGCACGCCAACCAAGAGCCCTATGAGCCACGACGCTTCCACGAGGAAACGAGCATAGGCAGTGGTCTCGGCCAATTCGTCGGACGCGCCCGTGACGGCGTAAGCGGACTTCGTCACCGGAATCGGCTTGCCTCGCAGTTTCGCCAGCATAACCGTCACACCCGCACAGGCGATGACGACGAGGCCGGCTGCGGCCGCGGTTTGTGGCATGAGCCGCGCCGAAAAGCGCCAACCGGTCGCGCTCCAGAACGCAGCCGCAAAGCCCAGAAAGGCGATTACCCACAGGCCCCGACCGACGATCCGCTCGATGGAGAATGCCTTCAACGAGACAGACGCTGGCGCGCCGACGCCCTCCGGCGAATCGGAATCGGTTGTTGCCGATTTCGATATGCGGGTTTCGGACAACGAATTGAGCGACCGAAGTTGGGTTGACCCGACTTCGGTCGGGCGAGGGGAAGAGCCTGCCGCACCGTCGCGGCGCACCCTCGCCGCCAGCATTGGCCTCCACATCCCATAGAGTCCTCTCCACAGCGGAGTCGCAAGCACCACCACCGTGAGGACGAAGATCGCGATGACCCCTGGTCGCTGCAGCCATTCGAACTGATAGCGCCCAACCGAAATGAAGAGGTATTTTTCGATCAGCTTGCCCAGCACAAAGCCGAGGATCAGCGGCGCGCGCGCCCAGCCATGCCGCTTCATCGTCCAGCCAGCGAAGCCGAACACCACCAGCATAACGAGGTCGCCATAACTCCTTGAGCCCTGATAGGCGCCGACGAAGCACACGGCGAGCACGGTCGGGATCAGAATGCCGGCCCGGAGAGTGGCGATCCGCGCAAGGGGATTGGCGGCCATGAAGCAGATGCCGGCGCCCACCACGTTGGCAAGCGCAAGGCTCCACACCAGCGTATAGGTGATGTCGAGCTGGGCATCGAGCAGCTTCGGACCCGGCGCAATGCCGTGGGCAAGAAATGCGCTGAGCAGCAGCGCCATCGACGGTGCCCCCGGCACCCCGAATGCAAGCGTCGGGATCAGGGCACCGCCTTCGCGCGAGCAGTTGGCGGACTCAGCCGCGATGAGGCCGCGTACGTCGCCCTTGCCGAAGGTCTCCGAGGCGCCTTTGACCATGCGCGCCGCCGAGCCGTAGGCGATCCAATCGATCACTGCCGCGCCCATTCCCGGCACCGATCCGAGTACGACTCCTATAAACGAGGAATTGAGAATAAGCTTCCAATTTTGGACCACGTCGCGCACGCCGAGCATTTGTTCGCGAAACAGGCCCTCAAGCCGCTGCATCGATCCGGTATTGGCGCGGGAAATCGCCATGTCCATGAGCTCAGGGACCGCGAACAGGCCGAGCGCAATGCATTCGATCGGCACGCCGTCGAGGAGGTAGGTGTCGAACAGGGTGTCGAACGTCCACCGCAACTGGCCGGACTGGGCTTCGTCGCCGACCGCTGCGAGCAGTACGCCGAACAGGGCAACGATCAGCCCTTTGAGGACGTTGCCTTGGCTCACCGATGCGACGAGCGTGAGGCCGAGCACGCAAACGGCGAACAGTTCGGGCGTGCCAATGGCCAGCATGAACGGCCGCAGAATCGGGATCGCGACCGCCAGCAGAATGGCGCCGAAGAGGCCGCCGACGATCGACGAACTGAACGATGCTCCGAAAGCGCGTCCGGCTTCGCCGCGTTTTGCCATCGGGTGGCCATCGAGCACCGTCGCCGCCGAGCCGACCGCACCCGGCACCCCGAACAAGATCGCCGGAATCGTGTCGGAAGTCGCCGTCACTGCCCACATGCCGATCAGGAAAGCGAGCGCCGTGTGGGCGTCCATGGAATGCGTGAACGGAATCAGCAAAGCCAAGCCGCCAAGGCCGCCGATGCCCGGCAACATGCCGATGATCAGCCCGAGCCCGATGCCGGAGCAGATGATGGCGAAGCGCACCGGGTCGAGCACGATGGTGAGGGCGTTGAGCGCATTGTCGATCAGCAAGGGCGCGTTCCATTATGACAGGGCGCGGATTGAATGCGCATCCGTAGTCCATACTCCACCCTGGAAAGCCTGATGCAATGAAAATCGTGATTCCCGACGACTACCAGGACATGGTACATCTGCTCCCGAGCTACGCCCTGATCCGCCACCACGACGTGGTGCGCTACCGAGCGCCGGCGCGGGACCTCGATCAGCTGGCGGAGCGCCTGCGGGCTGCCGATGTCGTGGTGGCGATCCGTGAACGCGTGAATTTCAGCCGCGCGCTGTTGTCACGGCTGCCTCGGCTCAAGCTCATTGCCCTCGTCGGCCGCAACGCCAGAACCATCGACTTCGCCGCCTGCACCGAGCTTGGGATTCCGGTCTCGACCGGCAAGAGCAATTCGCCGGTCGCACCCGCGGAGCTGGCGATTGCGCTCATGGTGGCGTCGCGCCGCAACGTCGCGCTCGAAGCCGAACGCATGCGGCGCGGCGACTGGCCCTGCACGCTGTCGCACCGCCTGCGCGGCTCGACGCTCGGGATCTTTGGGCTCGGCGCCATCGGCAGCCTGGTGGCGCAAGCCGGGCGTGGCCTCGGCATGCACGTGCTGGTGTTCGGACAGGAGGGGTCGCGGGAACGAGCGGCGGCCGCCGGCTACGAGATGGCAGCCGACAAGGCCGAGCTCTTCACGCGCTCGGATGTACTGTCGCTCCACGTGCGCCTCAACGCCACTACCGGCGGCATCGTTGGCCCCGGGGACCTCGCTCGCATGAAGCCGACTGCCCTCATCGTCAATACCGCCCGCGCCGAGCTCATCGCGCCGGGCGCTCTGGTGGCGGCCCTGCAAGCCGGCCGTCCCGGCTACGCCGCCGTCGATGTTTACGAGGAAGAACCGGTCACCGGCGGCAACCACCCGCTTTTGAAAATGCCGAACACGCTCTGCGTGCCACACCTCGGATGGGCCGAATGGGACAATTTCGATCTCTATTTCGGCGAGGCGTTCGAGCAAATCGTCGCTTATGAAAGGGGTGAAAAGCTGCGCCTCGCTAATCCGGAGGTGAAAGCGAGGCCGTGGAGCGATCGTGGGAAGTAAGCGGGTCGATCCGTAAGCGACCGATCGCGAACCGAGCTTGTTGACCGATTCACCAGTGATTCCGTCGCGTGGCACCGAGACCCGAGCGCCTGTTCAACGACCGTTCTTCCAATCGCGCGCCATGAATCTGCCGGGTTTGCCCGAGAGCACGGTGATCGCGCGGTCGACGTTGCGTTGACGCGCTTCGTCGGACTTCAGCCAAGAGAAGTAGCGCAAAATCTCCTTCTTGCGGCTCGGCGGGAGGCTGTCCCATGCGGCCTTTGCCGGTTGGTTATTTGACAGAGGAACCTTGAACCATGAAGGCATCGGGTGCGCGGGTCCGCCACGATAGTCCTGGTCGAAACGCAAGCGTACCTGTACACGGTCGCCAACCTTGGTGCGAGACGCCTTGCGAAGGGTACCGTGCAAATACAGATAAAAGCTGCCGTCCCCTTTCGGCATCATATTAATGCGCCACGGCGTCTTCGGCCTGTCATTCACCTGCACCAATACCGGCATCGGCTTTCTCCACCCGTGTCTCAAGGTCTCGGCGTGGCGCTTAGATACGAGAATGCACGGATTCGGGATGTTGATGCGTATCTTTGATTCGAATTCCACTGCCTTCATGCCGTCGCAAAGCGCGTCTTGCATTTCGATCGCTACCGTACGGGATGAGCGCGTGCGGCAAACCTACCTCGTCGCCCGCTCGAACTGGCGCAGCAGGTCATTGCCGCGCGCTACTGCCGAATCGAGCGCGGCCTTCGCGGATTTCTTGCCCGCAAAGGCCTGCTCCAGCTCATCCTCGATGGCGTCACGGATCAGCACGAAAGAACCCAGCCGCAACCCGCGCGAATTCTCCGTCGGCGGCTTGTGGTTGATCTGTTCGATCGGGATCGCGGTGCCGGGATTGCGGTCATAGAAGCCCTGAGCGCGCGTCAGCTGATAGGCGGCCTGCGTCACGGGCAGATAGCCGGTGCTCTGGTGCCAGGCGGCCTGGATCTGCGGTTGCGATAGATAGGCGAAGAACCGCGCCACCGCCCTGTATTCCTCCTCGGGCCGACCCCGCAGCACCCAGAGGGTGGCGCCGCCGATGATCGAGTTCTGCGGCGCCGCTGCGACATCCGGCCAGTAGGGCAGCATGCCAAAACCGACGCGGAAGCGTGAGTTGGCCATGGCATAGGCGCGCATCCCTGAGGAGCCGAGAAAGATGCCGCACTGGCCTGAGGGAAAACGCGGCTCCGCATTCTGGGCCCGGCCGCCGTAATCGAACAGGTTGGTTTTCTGCCATTCGGCCAGCGCCGCCACATGGCGGATCAAGAGCGGATTGTTGATGGTCAGCTCGGCATCCAAGCCGGCGAGGCCGTTGACCTTGGTGGCGATCGGAACGTTGTGAAAAGCTGAGAAATTCTCGACGTTTACCCAGGACGGCCAGTGGGTGGTGAAGCCGCAGGGGACGCCCAATTGGCGCAGTTTGCGGGCCGCAGCCTCGACTTCGGGCCAGGTCTTCGGCGGTTGACTGTCGTCGAGCTGTGCAGCGCGGAACAGGTCCTTGTTGTAGTAGAGGATCGGCGTCGAAGAATTGAACGGGAACGACAGCAAATTGCCGTCAATATCGGAGTAATAACCCGATATCGCGGGCAGGAAGGCATCGCGGTCGAACTCGATCCCTTGACGCCGCATCAGTTCGAATACCGGATAGACCGCCCCCCGGGCAGCCATCATGGTGGCGGTGCCGATCTCGTTCACCTGCACGATCGCCGGTTGGGTGTGGGTGCGCACCGCGAAAATCGCCGCGGAAACGACTTCCGTATAGTTGCCCTTATAAAGGGGAACGATCCGGTCGTCGGGCTGCGACCGATTGAAATCGGCCACCAGCCGCTCGAGCCGCTGGCCCAGCTCACCGGACATGGCATGCCAGAATTCGACCTTGGTTTCAGCCTCGGCGCGAGTGCTGATCAGGGTCAGCAATGCCACGGCGAGCACTGCCCTTCGTGACGTGACCTGCACGCCCGGATTGCGCCTCGCCGGGCGCCATGCGGCATAAAGCTTCAAATCCATGGTAAAACTCAACTCTGTCCGGTAAAACAGGGAGGCACTTTTCGCAGAGTTTGAACGTTCCGTCGAACGAATTCTTAAGATTGAGTCCGGCTTGATCGCACTCGACCATCATTCCGCATTCGCGTCCGAGGCCGAACCGGCCGGCGGTTCGCCGGTCGGCGTCGAACGCCTGGTGCGCGCGCTGCCGATCCGCTGGCGCATCGTTTCCATCGCGGTGCTTAACGGCATCGTCGTCATCTTTCTCGCCGGCCTGATCTGGACCGGCGCCACGGTGCTGAGCACCTCATGGGATGAGGTACGCCGTGTGCACGAATCCGACTCGCTGCTCGCGCTGCTGGGCACCGAAGCCGGGCGGCTCCAGAGCCTGATCCACCAGTACATCAGCGAGCAGCGGCCTGAAACCTTTGCCGAAATTCTGCTGCTGCGCGAAGCGGTGCTCGGCACCTTGAAGGCGCGCGGAGGCCAGGACCCCATGCTGTCCGCCGCCGTGCCCGAGCTTACCGGGATCACGGAGCGGTTCCTCGGCGCCTTCGGAGACCTGCGGGCCCTGCAATCGACCATGGCGCGCAGCTACGAGGGTGAGGTGCTCAAGCCTGCCAGGCAGATGGCGGGCCTCTATGCCGTCATCGTGAGCGCGACCGTCACCGAGGACGCCCCGATTGCGGAGGCGCTCCGAAAGTCGCGCGAGAGCTTTGTCGCCGCGCTCACGGCTGCCAATGCATATTCTCTGTCGCTCGCGTCCGAAGCCGCTGACGAGGCTCGAGCCGATATTCGCCGACTCGAGGACGGCGTTCCGGTCATGCGCGACCTCGCCGACAATGATGCGCAGCGCGCGGCCCTTGACGCGTTGAAACAACAGGCGACCCTGCTGCGCGCCGGCCTCGACAATCTCACCGAGCTGTTCGGCAAGCGGGCCAGCTTGTTACGCACTGAAATCGACGGCAACGAAGCCGCGATGATCGCGACGATCGACAACCTGTCGACCGGAATGCGCCGACGGGAGCAGGATGCGCAGGCGAGGTTCGATCAAAGCCTCGCCGACATTTATCGCCGAGTGGTGACCGTCGCGGTGTTATTCCTCTCCGCCGTGCTGATCGGCAGCATCGTGGTAGCCCAAAGCATCCGCCAGCCGCTGAAGCGCCTGATGGCGGCGATGCGCGCGATCACGCTCGGCCGCTACGACCGGCCGGTCCACGGCACCTCGGCCGGCGACGAAATCGGCGACATGGCGCGGGCCGTTGAGGTGTTTCGTGAAAATGCGATCGCCAAGGACAAGGCCGAGGCGGATCTGCGGGCCGCCAAGGAGCGTGCCGAACAGGCCCTCGCCGAGCTGCGGGACACGCAGAAGAGCCTGATCCAGGCCGAAAAGCTCGCCGCGCTCGGCGGTCTCGTCGCCGGTATCGCCCACGAGGTCAACAATCCCGTCGGCATCAGCCTCACGGTAGCATCGAGCTTCGCCCGCCGCTGCGGGGCATTCGCCGCCAAACTGCGAACACCGCCGCTGCGGCGCTCCAGTCTCGACGAGTTCGTCGCAACGAGCCGTGCCGCGGCCGATCAACTGGTCGCCAATTTGCAACGTGCAGGCGAGCTGATCCAGTCGTTCAAGCAAGTTGCGGTGGACCGCAGCCACACCGAGCGCCGGGAGTTCGATCTCGCCGAGGCGACCGATCAGATCATCGCCAGCCTGCGTCCGGTGCTCAAGAAGCTGCCCCTGTCGCTCGTGGTCGACGTGCCGCCGGGAATCTCCATGAACAGCTATCCGGGCTCCTACGGGCAGGTGCTGACAAACCTGTTCCTCAACACCGTGACCCACGCGTATCCGGACGGCCGCGCCGGAACGCTATCTGTGGGGGCGCGCGCGGTCGGCGGCGATGTCGAGATCACCGTTGCCGACGACGGCATCGGCATGGCCGAGGACGTCAGGCTGCGCGCCTTTGATCCGTTCTTCACGACGCGGCGCGGTCATGGCGGCACCGGTCTCGGCTTGCACATCATCTTCAATATCGTCACCCAAAGCCTCAATGGGCGCCTCACCCTGGAGTCAGCGCCCGGACGGGGGACGACCTTTCACATCACGATTCCAAGGCATGCCCGCCCCACTGCGGCTGCCGCAGCGACGGGATAACAAATTGGCCGAGGACGAATTTCTTCAGATCATCGAAGATCACGCTGCGCCTGTGGAAACCGGACCGCGGTGGAAAGTCGCCGTGATCGACGACGATGCCGCCGTTCACGACGGCACCCGATTCGCGCTGTCTGACTATATGCTCAACGGTCAACAGCTGGAAATCCTTTCGGCTTCGTCCGCCGCAGAGGGTCGCGAATTGCTGACGCAGCATCCAGACGTTGCGGCGGTGTTGCTCGACGTAATCATGGAAACCGATAGCGCCGGTCTCGATCTCGTCCACTTCATCCGCAGCACGCTCAAAAATGAGACCGTGCGCATTATTTTGCGGACCGGCCAGCCCGGACAAGCGCCCGAGCGGCGCATCATCGTCGACTACGACATCAACGATTACAAGGCCAAGACCGAACTCACCGCCGACAGGCTGTTCACCACGTTGACTGCCGCGCTGCGCAGCTACCAGCAGCTGCAGCGCATGGTCGAGACTCGACGCGGCCTCGAAATGATCGTCGATGCCGCGTCGACCCTCTACGACTTCAAGTCGATGCAGCGGCTCGCCGAGGGTGTTCTGACCCAGATCGCATCGCTCTTGAATGTCGACTGCGCCGGCATCCTGGTGCTGCGCGACAGCGGCGAAGCGCACGACAGCTTTTCGGTTCTGGCGGGGTCGGGATGCTACAGCGGGCTGATCGGCTCGACCGGACCCGCTGCGCTCGATCCGGTGTTGCAGGAGGTCGTCCGCGAGGCGCTCCACCGCCGTGATCATCAGTTCCTCGCGCAGCGCTCGGTGCTCTATATCGGGACGGGCAGCGGCCGCGAATTGGTCGTGCTGCTTGAATCTTCCAAACAGCTCTCCAATACCGACCGGGCGCTCGTCCAAATCTTCGGCAGCCGGCTCTCGGTGGCCTTCGACAATGTCATCCTCTACGAGCAGCTCCAGCAGGCCAACACCTATCTGGAGGAGCGGGTGCGCCAGCGCACCCGTGAGCTCCTGCAGGCTAATACGCGGCTTTCCGCTCAATGGACGCGGCTGCAGCGTGCCAACGCCTTCAAAAGCGAGGTATTGGGCACCGTCGCCCACGACCTGAAGAACCCGCTTGGCGTCATACTCGGCCGCACCGAAATGCTGAGCGAGATGGTGGGAGACGCCGCGTCCTCGGTCGATAACATCAAGGCCCAGGTCGGCCATATCCGTACCGCCGCCCACCGGGTCCGGGAAATCATCGACTCGCTGATATCTGACGCCATGGCGGACGCCCTTGACATCACGATCAGGCGGGAGTCCGTGGATCTGGTGGCGCTGCTGCACGACCTCGTCGACGCCAATCAGCCGCTTGCCGCGCGCAAGGATCAGACGATCATCCTCACGGCGCCGGCCAAGATCGACTGCCTGTGCGATTCCGACCGCATGCGCGAGGCGATCGACAACGTGCTGAGCAATGCCATCAAATACAGCGCACTTGGCGGCCGCATAGACGTGACGCTCGATCGCAGCGACCAATCCGCCGTCATCCGGATCACCGATGAAGGCCCGGGCCTGTCGACGCAGGATCTCGCACGTCTGTTCGGGCGCTTTCAGCGCTTGTCCGCCAAGCCGACCGGCGGGGAAACCTCAACGGGCCTCGGCTTGTCGATCGCGAAGCGGATCGTCGATCTGCACGGTGGCACTGTCGCGGCCGAGACGACCGCTCCGTCCGGCACCACATTCAAGATCACGATTCCTGCCGCATGACTCGCATCCCGCACATCGTGGTTGTGGATGATGAAGCCGCAGCGCGCCAGATGGTCGGCGACTATCTGCGGATGCATGGATTCGCGGTGTCGCTCTGTGATGGCGGAGCCAGCCTTCGCGCCGAGATTGCCAAGGGCCGGCCTGACCTGATCGTGCTTGATCTCCACATGCCGAAGGAGGATGGTCTTTCCGTCATCCGCGATCTTAAACCAAAGTCCGATATCCCGGTCATCATGCTGACGGCGACAGCGAGCCCGATCGATCGGGTGGTCGGGCTTGAACTCGGCGCCGACGACTACCTAGCCAAGCCTTGCGAGCTGCGCGAATTGCTGGCACGGGTCCGTTCGGTGCTGCGCCGCGCCGCCCCGCCGGGCGCGGCGGCAGCTGCGCCGGCCAGGAATCTGGTTCGTTTCGGCACCAAGTGGCTTGATGTGGAGGGACGGTCGCTTCGCGACGACGAGGGCAATGAGCATCCGCTGACCGCATCGGAATACAGCCTGCTCAAGGCATTTGCCGAAAACCCGAAGCGGGTCCTCACCCGCGAACGGTTGCTCGAGCTCGCCAATGCACGCGACGCCGAGGCCTTCGATCGGGCCGTCGACATCAGGATCATGCGCATCCGGCGCAAGATCGAACCCGAGCCCGCTCACCCCAGCGTGATCCGCACCGTCAGAGGCGGCGGCTATCTGTTTTCCCCAACAGGTGAGAAGCCGTAGGGACTTCTCGTCGTCACATCCTCTGTAGCCCGGGTTGAGCGCCAGCAAACCCGGGCGGCGTTGGCGCATTGATCAGGCGGTCCCGGATTTCCCCGATTTAACAGCAGGCCCGCCGCAGGAGGGATCCGCTGGCTCAATCCGGGCGACGATTGCTCAATCAGGTGACGGCGCGTTTGTTTCGTTGCTGCGGAGCACACGAAACAATACCGGAAACCGACGAAACCATTTCTTTCGCTCGACGAAGATGAGGTGAAACGGCCGGTGGCTAGACTCCTGACTCACGGTGCGATGCAAGCCGCGGGGAGGCCGATCATCATGCAAGCCACCGGCCCAGCAGTACCCAAGGTCGCCGGAACGGCGCCCTTGGTCGGCGCCACAACCGACGAAGCTCTGATCGGAGCGATCGCGGCTGGTGACCGCGCCGCCATGCGGACCCTCTTTAATCGCCATCGCGTCCGCGTTTTCCGCTTCGCCCTCCGGCTCGTGGACGACGCTGCCTCTGCCGAGGATATCGTCAGTGAAGCGTTCATCGAGGTATGGCGTCAGGCTCACCGGTTCGAAGGTCGTTCTTCGGTTTCGACCTGGATCATGTCCATGGCGCGCTTCAAGGCCCTGTCGACGCGCCGGCGCCGCGCGGAGATCGAGCTTGACGAGAAAGTGGTAGAAACGGTCGCCGATCGGGGCCCCACCCCTGAAGAAATCCTGCTTGAGACAGATCGCCACGACCAGCTCCGCGCCTGCCTGTCGCAGCTGTCATCCGACCACCGCGAGATCGTGGATCTCGTCTACTACCATGACAAGACCATAGAAGAGGTCGCCGAGATTGTCGGGGTGCCGAAGAACACGGTCAAAACGCGGATGTTCTACGCCCGTAAGCGGCTTGCCCGCCTGCTGGCGCGCCATCACGACTTCGATCATCTTGCCGCCACAGCGGTCTGAACGCACTGTTCGAGCCAGGCCCCCGCACAGGGGGTTAGCGCATGCGTCAAAGCCTTCTCCCTCTCCCGCAAGCCGGACCTGCCGACGGTGGCAGGTCGGGAGGCCGCGCGGCGCCACCACGCTGCATCGCCGTTGAGCTCAAACGCCGTTCTCGCTACCCGGGCTTTCCAACGCTCTGTGGGATGATAACTGGCCCTGGCCGATAGGGAGTTTGAGG